>Ga0182024_10000155_pt1 | contig 156342 bp, 138 predicted proteins | sample P32metaG_FD_120480 | JGI IMG/M metagenome (GOLD analysis project Ga0182024, IMG submission 120480) | Permafrost microbial communities from Stordalen Mire, Sweden - P3-2 metaG (Illumina Assembly) | ecosystem: Environmental > Terrestrial > Soil > Wetlands > Permafrost | place: Sweden: Stordalen...
AAAAAAGCTGATCGACGCAGGCAAAGAGAAGGGATATCTGACCTATGATCAGGTCAACGACCTTATCCCGCACGATGTGCACTCTCCTGAAGACCTGGAAGATCTGCTAACCACGATCGGAACCCAGGGAATCGATGTACTCGAAAGCTCGAAAGGGCCGACGACCGATCTGGAAAAAAAATTCGAGGAAGTGGATGATGCGTCCGAGGATGTCGAACTTGACCTAACCCCCGGCGCGCTGGAAAAAACCAATGACCCTGTCCGCATGTATCTGCGCGAGATGGGGACTGTTCCCTTGCTGACCCGCGAAGGCGAAGTTGAAATCGCCAAGAGGATTGAGCGTGGGCAAAACCGTGTTCTGAAGGCGCTGTCGCGCTCCCCGATCGTAATTCGTGAACTACTCGCCTTGGGCGAGGACCTCGAGAAGGGCGTCCGCTCCATCAAAGAGCTGGTTACGTTCGACGAAGAGGAGATCACGGAAGAGATTGTCGAGAAGCGTCTGAAAGAATTTCTCGCCAAGATCAACACGCTCGACAAGCTTTACAAAAAGGTGGCGCCGCTCCAGGAAAAACTGGCGGCGGTGAATCTGAAAAAACTGCCTCGCCAGCATCGCCGCCACCGTTTTCAGCTGGCGCATGCGATTGTTCGTACTTCGATCGCAGTACGGAAGCTGGGCTTCACCAATAACGAACGCAAACGCCTGATCGACCGGGTAAACCGCACGGTCGATGGCATGCGCTCGCTCGACCGGCAGATCCAGAATCTGGAGAAGCGGGCCGAGGCAACTCGCAGCGAAGAGCAGAAAAAGGAATACAAGAAGCAGTCGCGCGCGGTCCGCGGAGAGCTGGAAAAGCTTGAAGTGGAAGCGGGCCTGTTGTTCCAGGAGCTCAAGCGCACACAGCGCGAGATCATCCAGGGCGACATGGACGCGGAGCACGCCAAGCGCGAGCTCATCGAAGCGAACTTGCGCCTGGTAGTCTCGATCGCGAAGAAGTACACCAATCGTGGATTACAGTTCCTCGACCTGATTCAGGAAGGCAACATCGGCCTGATGAAGGCGGTGGACAAGTTCGAATACCGTCGCGGCTATAAGTTCTCGACTTATGCCACGTGGTGGATTCGGCAGGCGATTACTCGTGCCATCGCCGATCAGGCGCGTACGATTCGTATCCCGGTACACATGATCGAAACGATCAACAAGCTGATCCGCACGTCGCGGCAGCTGGTGCAGGAACTGGGACGCGAACCGACGTCAGAAGAAATCGCCAAGCGGATGGACATTCCGGTGGCGAAGGTCCGCAAAGTCCTGAAGATTGCTCAGGAGCCGATCTCTCTCGAAACGCCGATTGGCGAAGAGGAAGATTCGCATCTGGGCGACTTCATCGAGGACCGCGCGGTCGTTTCTCCGGCCGAAGCGGTGATCAATGTCAACCTCAAAGACCAGACTTCGCAGGTGCTGCGCACGCTAACACCGCGCGAGGAGAAGGTCATCAAGATGCGCTTCGGCCTGGAGGACGGGTCCGAGCACACGCTCGAAGAGGTAGGTCAATCGTTCGCAGTAACTCGCGAACGAATCCGTCAAATCGAGGCCAAGGCACTGAGAAAACTGCGGCATCCATCCCGCTCGCGGAAACTGCGGGCGTTTATGGATGGAGTAAGGGACTAGAAGTGTGAGGATGGGCGACTGGCCCGTCCAGCGCAGTTCCGCAAAGTGTAGGGGCGCGAGCAATCGCGCCCTTTTTTGCTGTGGCGCCGCCTTATGCACGAAACGTGGGTACTCCACCCACAAGGACCCCGCCAAGTAAGAGGTGCCCTTCGACATTTTAAGACGGAGATCTTTCTCCGTGGCGCGCCTGTGGTTTGCCAAAAATGCGAAACGATCACTACATGGCACGTTTCCAGCATCAGGACAGATTGGCCCAACTTCCGGGCGGCGAGACAACTTGTCCCATACCATAACTGAACAAGAAGACGTAACTACATGAACCGGCACAGGTTAGTCGCTGTCTATCTTGGCCATGCGGGTGCAATTGGTACTGCGTTGCCGCGCTTCCAGTTGAGGCGCGAGGAGAAAGAGATTATGCAGCGAGTAACCAAAGTGACTTCGATTTTTCGGCACCTGATCTTAGCGGGATTGGTTCTGGGGACGAGCATGGCATGGGCAGCCGGGCCCCGGAAGCTTTCAGGGGAACTGGCGTCCGTCTCCAAAGGGCAATGGGTCAAGGTGATTGTCCAGTACCGGGTTCCGACGGATCGCGATTTTGCCCAGGCGCGGACCATGGCGAAGAGCGGGGCGCCAACGAGGACTTTGAGTTCAATCAACTCGGTCTCGCTCACGGTAAAATCCGACTCTTTGTCGAGCTTTGAGAATAACGCCAATGTGGCCCATGTTTCACTCGACCACCAACTCTTCGAGACCTCAACGACTACCGATTTCTACGATCAAGCTGTCAATGCTCCCTATGCCTGGTCGGCTGGATTGGATGGCAGCGGAATCGGGATAGCGATCATCGATAGCGGCATCACAGACCAGGGCGATTTCTCCGGGGCCAATGGATCGCGGGTAGTCTACAGCGGTAACTTCAACAACGACGGCATCAATAACGCTTTCGGCCACGGGACACACGTAGCCGGAATCCTGGCGGGCAACGGGGCTAACTCGACGGGATCGGGTTACACGAAAACTTTCAGGGGAATCGCTCCTAATGCAAATCTCCTTAGCTTCCGTGTATTGGATGGAGTTGGAGTCGGCACCGACAGCGATGTAATTGCGGCAATTCAAGCAGCGATCAGCATGAAGGCCACTTACAATATCCGGGTCATGAACATATCCCTTGGTCGCCCGGTTTTCGAAAGCTATACGGTCGATCCGCTGTGCCAGGCGGTCGAAGCGGCGTGGAAGGCCGGAATTGTGGTGGTGGTTGCGGCCGGAAACGATGGCCGCGATAATTCATTCAACACCACTGGATACGGCACAATCACGGCGCCTGGAAACGATCCTTATGTGATCACAGTCGGGGCCATGAAACCGGAGGGAACGGCAACGCGCGCTGACGACCTGATTGCCAGCTACAGTTCGAAGGGTCCCACAGCCGTCGACCACATCGTAAAGCCGGATCTGGTAGCGCCAGGCAATCTAACCATTTCGACGCTGGCAAGCACAAGCGCCGCAATTTACACGCTCTTCCCGCAAGATCAACTTCCGATGAGTTATTACAGCACCACCGACGGCAGCGCCCTTTCTTCGGAATACTTCATTCTGAGCGGAACCAGCATGGCGGCTCCTGTGGTAAGCGGAGCGGCGGCTCTGCTGCTGCAGCAGAATTCTTCGCTGACGCCGGACCAAGTCAAAGCTCGTTTGATGAAGACTGCATATAAGATCTTTCCGAAAACGAGCACGGCGGTTGATCCCGTCACCGGCATCAAGTACATGAGCTATTACGATATCTTCACCGTGGGCGCCGGATATGTCGACATCCAGGCGGCGTTATCCAACAGGGATGTGGCTTCGTCTACCATTGGCGCTGCCAGGTCTCCGGCAGTTGCCCGCGACAGGAGCGGCAACGTCTATGTGGTGACGAACTCATCCGTCGTCTGGGGTAACTCGGTGGTTTGGGCCACGTCAGTGGTTTGGGGCAATGTGGTGATTTGGGGCACGGCGAACGGGAACTCGGTGCTCGCGGGATCTGCGGTTGTCTGGGGGACTGCAACTCTCAACGGATACTGCGTCGTCTGGGGAACTTCCGCACCCACTCCCAGCTCGGCAGCGGCGGCAGACGACGCCACCGTTACATATTACGGCGAGAAATAGTAACGAAGACCTCTACCAGACAATAAATTCATAAGGATTACGTGTCATGGAAAACTCCAGACTCGCAACTGCATTCATAGCCACGACGGCGATCAGCGGGTTGGCAATGCTCGGTGGCAGCATACTGAAGATGACTGCGCTCCACCATTATCAGTTCCTCTGCTTGCTGCTGCTTGGCGCTGTGACCTCGCGGACCAAAGTGAAGCTGCCGGGCATCGACGGCACCATGTCGGTGAACCTGCCGTTTATGCTGATTGCGGCGGCACAGTTGAGCTTATTCGAAGCGGTGGTGGTTGCTCTGGTTTCCGCCACTATTCAGAGCATTCCCAAACGCGGCGGCCAATTGCAACCTGTGAAAATAGTGTTCAATGCCAGCACCATCGTTGTGGCTGCGGGCGTCGCTTCCATTGTGTTGCACAACGAGAAGCTGATTGCGATGCATCGTTCCGGGACGGTGGCATTGGTCGTGGCATGCAGCATGTTTTTCCTGCTCAACACGCTGCCGGTGGCCACGATTATATCCATCACCGATGGCTCTGGCATGATGCGCATATGGTCGAGCATCATCCATCTGTCGTTTCCCTATTACGTGGCGTGCACAGGAGTCACTTCCATGGTCACAATCGTGAGCCAGCACGCGGGATGGCAGGCTGCGCTGACCGTTCTCCCGGTGACGTTATTGATGTACCACAGTTATCAGAAGTACTTCGAGCATAGAACTGAGGAAGCTCGCCCCACGGCCATCGAAAGACCGCTGTCGCGAGCGGCGGCCGCTCACTAACCAAACCGCTCCTTGCCACGCGGTAGCTGCGGCCGACATGTCGCGGAAAAGAGTGTGTTCGCGCCGCACAATCGCCCGCGCGACGCCCTGCTAGAATCGAAGCATCTTCATGGAAGCGTCTCGCATCCGGAATTTTGCGATCATCGCGCATATCGATCACGGGAAATCCACGCTCGCCGACCGGCTACTGGAGCTCACCGGGTCGCTCGCCATGCGCGAAATGCAGGCGCAAGTCCTGGACTCGATGGATCTGGAGCGCGAGCGCGGCATTACCATTAAGGCCCATGCCGTCCGTATGTTGTATCCGGCGCAGGATGGACAGATTTACCAGCTCAACTTGATCGATACTCCCGGGCACGTGGATTTTTCCTACGAAGTCTCGCGCTCCCTTGCTGCCTGCGAAGGCGCTCTGCTGGTGGTGGATGCCTCGCAGGGCGTGGAAGCGCAGACGCTGGCAAATTCCTACCTGGCGATCAATCACGGCCTTGAAATTATTCCGGTGATCAACAAGATCGACTTGCAGAGCGCCGACGTCGCGCGCACCAAGGAGATGATCGAGAGCGCGGTGGGACTGGATGCCTCCGAGGCGTTGCTGATCAGCGCGAAGACCGGGCAGGGCGTGCCGGATGTGCTCGAGGCGATCGTGAAGCGAGTTCCGCCGCCGAAGGGCTCGCCGGAAAGGCATCTTCAGGCATTGTTGTTCGATTCGTGGTTCGATCCTTATCGCGGCGTGGTGGTGCTGGCGCGTGTCTTCGAGGGCACCTTGCGCAAGGGGCAGAAGATCCGTTTATGGTCGAATGGCCACGTCTATCAGGTGGAAACTCTGGGCACGCTTACGCCCAAGCCGGTGGAAGTCGAGGAGCTAGTAGCGGGCGAGGTGGGATTCATCATCGCCGGCATCAAGAACGTTGCGGATACGAAGATCGGTGACACCATCACCGATGATGACCGGCCGTCGCTGCAGGCATTGCCCGGATTTGAAGAAATTAAGCCCATGGTCTTTGCGGGCCTTTACACCGTTGACGCGCACGAACACACGGCGCTGCGCGAGGCGCTGGAAAAATTGAAGCTGAACGATTCGTCATTTTTCTTCGAGCCGGAAAGTTCGGTGGCGCTCGGATTCGGCTTCCGTTGCGGTTTTCTGGGGCTGCTGCATATGGAGATCATCCAGGAACGGTTGGAGCGCGAGTACAATCTCGAGCTGATCACGACGGCCCCGGGGGTGCGTTACCAGATCACGAAGACGGATGGCGAAGTGATTGAGGTGGATAATCCTTCTCGCTGGCCCGACACGAGCGAAATTGCGAAGGTGGAAGAGCCCGTGATTCTCGCGGTGATTTTGACCAACGAGGAATACGTGGGCGGCATTCTGAAACTGGTCGAGGAAAAGCGCGGGAAGCAGAAGAGTTTTGAATATGTCAGTTCTTCGCGCGTGATGCTGCAGTACGAGCTGCCGCTGAATGAAATCGTGCTCGATTTTTACGACCGGCTAAAATCGGTGTCTCGGGGGTACGCTTCGCTTGACTATCATCTGTCGGGCAACTGGGTCTCGCCAATGGCGAAGCTCGACATCATGGTGGCGGGGGAGCCGGTGGATGCGCTATCGACCATCATCCATCGCGACTTTGCCTATGATCGCGGCCGGGCGCTGGCGGCGAAGATGAAGCAGTTGATCCCGCGGCAAATGTTTGAGGTCGCGATCCAAGCGGCGATCGGAGCGAAGGTCATTGCCCGCGAAACCGTACCGGCGATCCGCAAGAATGTGATCGCCAAGTGTTACGGTGGCGATATTTCGCGCAAACGCAAGCTGCTCGAAAAACAAAAAGAGGGCAAGAAACGGATGAAACGCATTGGGCGGGTGGATATTCCGCAGGAAGCGTTCCTGGCGGTGCTGAAGGTGGGCGAGGACAGTAACTAACTCACCTTCCACGAGGCGTCCCTGGTAGAGATAGGGTCTGTCCCGTCTTGCGGCGCAGACGCGGCAAGCCGCGTCTCTACGGGTAAGTCCCCAAGTGGAGGTTGCATGTCACGAATCAAAACGATAGTCGTACTAGCTGCGTGCTGCACGGCAGTTGCGTTCGCTCAAAATGCTACCGTTTCGTCCGATGGTCCTCAAAACCATGCTCAGCCCGCTCATCCGCAAATAGTTCGCGTTTCCACCGGAGTGATGCTTGGGCAGGTTGAACACAAAACGATGCCGGTATACCCCGAGGAAGCGATGAGTAAGGGAATTCAAGGCGACGTAATTTTCAAGATCGAAGTCGACGAGACTGGAAAGATCACCTCCAGCGTCCCGGGCGAAGGTGACCCGCTACTTGTAGCTGCTGGTAAGGAGGCGCTGCGAACCTTCCGTTTTCGCCCCTACCTGCTCAACGGAACCGCCGTCAAAGTTCAGAGCCAACTGGGATTTCACTTTGCAGTAGAGAAAGCTGCCGATGGAGTGAATGGACACGTGGAATGCATGACATCGATTCCTAATCGACAGTAATTTGAACAGGCCCTCCTGGGGGGCCGACCGAAGTTCGTGCCGAAGGAAAGTATCGCTTCGCTACCGATACGGCTATCGCTGAAGTAAAGGGAGCAAGTCAGCAAGGTTCTTAAATAGTTGGCAAAAGCGTATAGCGTGCAACCCCATTTTTCGGCACTTTGGAAGACATTGTCAAAGGGTTCAGCCGGGTTTGAGCCGCTGGTGATGCGGCGTGCAGCCTTTCGGCTCATGTGCAAATCTCACATTTTGTAACGAAAGTACTGATTCGCAAGCGGTTTTGCCAACTGCGGCCCAGGCGACAGTTAACCAACTTAGAAACATAGCGTTAGGAAGGCCGGGACGGCACTGCAATCTCCCCGCCAACGGGTGGGGACCGGTGGATTCCGAGCTTAGGGCTTATCATCCACATATTTTTCCACAGGTTGGAGGTGTCTCAGGGTCGAGTTTCTGCTGTCAAAAGTAGTCTTTCGGGGTGCCAAATTCCAGGCCTAATTCGAACGCTGGTTCGAGACCTATTCACCCGGTTCGTTGTTGCCTTCCATCAGGTTCGCGAAGCGGGTGGAATTGTGCAAAAAGGCGAGATTGAATTTGCCGATGGGGCCGTTCCGCTGCTTGGCAATGATGATCTCAGCGCGCCCTTTGAGCTCGGGGTCGTCTTGTTTATAGATCTCTTCCCGGAAGATAAACATGACCACATCGGCGTCCTGCTCAATCGAGCCGGACTCGCGCAAGTCGGAAAGTTGCGGCCGGTGATCTCCGCCGCGGCTTTCAGGAGCGCGGCTGAGCTGCGACAGGGCGACCACTGGGACTCCGAGTTCTTTAGCAATGGCTTTCAGTCCGCGCGAGATGGAAGACACTTCCTGCGTCCGATTTTCGAAGCGCTTGCTGCCGCCGGACATCAGCTGCAGGTAATCGACGACCAGCAGGTCCAGGCGTCCTTGCGACTGCTTGAGGCGGCGCGCCTTGGCGCGCATCTCGCTAAGGGAAATACCCGGTGTATCGTCGATAAACAGGAGCGCGTTCGAGAGTTCCTCCATGGCGCGGACGATTTTCTTCATGTCGTCACCCCAAAGCGAGCCGGTGCGCATCTTGTGCGCGTCCACAATGGCGCGCGAGCAGAGCAGCCGCTGCAGCAGAGCTTCGCTGGACATTTCGAGCGAGAAAATGCCAACGACCTTGCCGTCGTCAATGGCGGCGTTCTCGGCGATGTTCATGGCAAACGAAGTTTTGCCCATGGAGGGGCGCGCGGCAAGAATAACCAGGTCGGATTTCTGTAGGCCGCTGGTCAACTCGTCGAGTTCCGTATAGTGCGTAGCGAGGCCGGTGATGCGCTGGCCGCGTTGCAGCAGCGCATCGACCGAGCCGAAGGAGTTGCGAACAATTTCCTTGATCCCCTGAAAGCCCTTGCCAATGCGCTTCTCGGAGAGCTGAAAGACGGCGGCTTCGGCCTCATTGAGGATTTCGTCGGCGGGTTCGGCCTGCTCGCTGGCTTTGGCGATGGCGGCATTCGAGACGCCGATCAGTCCGCGCAGGATGGCCTTGTCGCGGACGATTCTGACGTAGTGATCAATCGACGGCCGGTCAGGCACGCCGTCCAGCAGGCCGGAGATGTAGCCGACATCGCCAACCGCTTGCAGATCTTTCTTTTGCTCTAGCTCTTCGACCAGCGTGATGATGTCAATGGGCCGCGAAGATTCGGCCAGATCCATCATGCGCGAATAAATGCGGCGGTGGGAATCGATGGAAAAATCTTCGGGCTTAAGGTGCTCGGCCGCGTCGTTAAAGGCGTGATTGTCGAGCAACACCGCGCCCAGAATGGAGCGCTCGGCTTCGATGTTCGCCGGCATACGGCCGATTGTAGTTTCCAGAGTCGCCACGATGTTTAGGTGAGTGTGTTGCATCGTAAACTGTCTACGCCTGTGGACGTATGAGGAGCACCGCAGGAAAAGCGGGCCGAAAACAAATTTTCCCGGCGGCGGAGATGGCGCGCAATTCAGGGATGCGTCCGGCCTAGGTTTTTCTCTCCGCATGCAGTATGTCACAGGGGGAACAAAAAGCAAATATTGTAAAATGAGTCCAGCGGTTGGAGTTTTCTCGGCGGGTTAAAACTGTATTTCCACCGAATAATACAGGCTAGCGACTGGCCGGGATGCTGGGTGGGAACGTCATAGTAATCGCGTCGTTTGAGAAAAATGAAATGACGATGTTGGTTTCGGTCGCGACCGGCTGACCATCTTTAAGGTAGGGGCGATAACGCCAGTGGCGAACCGCGCGGACCGCGGCTGCCGCGAGCGCAGGGTTGCCAGAGACGATTCTCACAGTGCGCACGGCGCCATCAGAATCCAATCCCGCAGTCAGAGCGACTACACCGCGAGCGTGGACATCATCCGGATATGCGAAATGTACGGGGGGTCTCGAGGCCTGGATTCGGTCGTCCTGGCCGGAGGGTGCAAAGGCGGGAATCGAGGCTGCATGGTGGACGCGAACTGCACGCGCCGGGGTTTCCAGGGCAGCTGAGGTAGGGGTTGAGATCGGCCTTGAAACGACTGGGGCAGCCGATGCCGGCATGACGGCAACTACCGGCGCAGCGAGCGATTGAGTAGCCCTGGGCTTTGCGGAGTTCGGAGAGTCCGGCAGTACGTTCGGCGTGCTCTGCACGAGCTGATTCTGCTGGAGCAGCCTTTGACCGAGTCCGGGTTGATCGTCGGCTTGCGAGGATGGTATTACCTGGACACGCTGCCATGCGACTACGGAAATTATGCAGAGCGAGAGCGCGCCGACGGCCGTTGCCATCCTGGACTTCGTAAATCTGGACGTTGCCAGCTTGGACCAGGCAAACTTCGGCAAAGACAATGGCAACGACAAAGGCAACAAAGACCAAGACGAAGACGAGGGAACCGGGTCTGGCACGGGCGCGATCTTCGCACGCTTCGCCATGAACTTTTCTAGCCGGTCCATTATCTCGATCTTCACGGGCATTTTGATGGGTATCTGTGCAGGTTTCTGGGCCGGAGAAGCATCGATCGGCAGAGTCGACGACACCGTCGGAGCCATCGATGACGGCGTCGTTGTCAGCACTGTCGGCGGCGCGAAATCTTCAACCACGCCGATCACGATTGATGGGTTGTACGACGATGACACGACGCCCACGTTGTTTCGGAAGAGGTCGATGACCAGCGTACGCTGGCGCTGGTTCAGGAGCGCAATGGAGAGCTGGCGAAAGTTGCGAAACGTCCAGAGAAGATAAATGCGCTGCCGCGGTGATAGTTCGGCCCGCACAAATCCCTGTGGCGTTTCAAAGAGCAAGAAGCCGGATTGGAGCCTGTCTAGTAGCACATTTGTGCATATGCAGCTTAGGTGCCACGTCCGAGAGTCTGTAAGTTACACATAACAGGTATGTTATTGTTTGCGACGGCATAGTTTGGGTAAGGTAGTGCAAAGGATTTCATGGGCACTTTCGAGAAAGGGAAATTGTCTGGGCTGCAAATTCAAGCCCGCTAGACTTTTAGTTCCACCAACGTGGCTCCGCCGCCGCCCTCATTGCTTGGGGGTTCCGTCACCGATTCCACGTGCGGGTGTTTTTGCAGATACTGGCGCAGGGCTTTGCGGAGGATGCCCATTCCGCTGCCGTGGACAATGCGCACCCGCGGCATGCCGGCTAGAAACGCGCGGTCAACGAATTTTTCGACTTCGCTGGTGGCTTCGTCCACTGTACGGCCGATGACGTTGATTTCGGTAGGCGTGTTGAGGCTGCTGCTTTCGTTTAGCAGCTTAACGCTGATGCCGCGGGCGCGGGCGGCTTGCACGGGACTCTCAGAGGCGCGTTGCGCGTTGGTCTGCACCTCGGCGATATCGTCGCGGGCGATGCGCATCTTCATCGAGCCGATTTCGACATCGAAATGATTGTCGCCAATTTTCTTTTTGATGACGGCGGCGCGTCCCATTGATTTGAGCTTGACCGTATCGCCCTCGGAGGCGTGCTTGACCAGGCCAGGCTGGGCGTTCGGGTCACCTTGATCGGCGCCCGTGGCGTGTGCCACGACGGTGGCATCGAATTGATCGCGAAATTCGCGGCGCATTTTGGCAATGCGGCGTTCCGCGTCTTTCGATAGTTTCTGGGCGGCGGCGCGGTCCTGCACGGCGTTCACGGTCTCTCTCGCGTGGTATTCAAAGTCGCGGAAGAGAGCTTCGAGCTTCTTCTCCATCTCGCGAATTTTGGCCTGCTGTTCTTTGCGGCCCTCGTTGGCGAGGTGCGACTTCTCGCGCTCCAGTTCCTGCTCGCGGTTTTGCATCCGAGAGCGCTCTTTTTCCAGATCGCGAAGGTCGGAGTGCAGGCGGTCGAGGAAGCGCGCGACATCTTGAATTTGCGAGCCCAGCCGCGAGCGAGCCGAAGTAATGATCTCGGGATTCAGTCCTAGCCGCTGCGCGATGTTGATGCCGGCCGAGGCTCCCGGGACGCCGATCTTAAGTTCATAAGTCGGCTGTAAGGTCGCTTCGTCAAAGCCGACCGAGGCATTGATTACGCCCGCCGTATTCGCTCCATAGACTTTGAGTGAAGTGTGGTGGGTTGAGATTATGATCATGCATCCGATTTTGCGGAAGTGCTCGGCGATGGCAACCGCCAGCGCCGCGCCTTCTTCGGGATCGGTCGCGGAACCGAGTTCATCAAGCAGTACCAGCGAATTGGCGGTCGAAGTGCGCGAAATGAGGTCGATATTCGTGACGTGCGCCGAAAAAGTCGAGAGATTCTGCTCGATCGACTGATAGTCGCCGATGTCGGCCAGGATCGCGTCGAAGACCGGCATCTCGGCGCGATCCGCAGGGACAGGGATGCCGGATTGCGCCATCAGGGCGAGCAGGCCGAGCGTTTTCAGGGTGACGGTCTTGCCGCCCGTGTTGGGGCCGGTGATTACGAGTTGGCGGCGCTCGCCTTCGAGTTCGATGGTAACGGGGACGATCTTGCCGTTCTTTAATTTCAGATTGCGTTCGAGCAATGGATGGCGGGCGCGGTGCAGAAGGAGCCGAGCTTTGCCTGGACGGGACCCTCCGACTTCGCTCAGGGCAGGCTCGCGAATGCGTCCGTCCCCACGTGGTTCTTGCTCGCTCGAAGTCTTGTGCTCGGCATCGGCTCCGTCAGAAAATTTCACGGCTACGCAGTTGTAGTCTTCGGCGAAGCGGGCTTTCGCGAACTGGAGTTCCAGTTCGCCGAGGATGTCGGCTGCAGCCATGATCGCCTCGGCGTTCTCCCCGATTTGGCGCGTCATCTCGAGGAGGACGCGATGGACCTCCGCCTGTTCTTCATCCAGCAGGCGGACAAGTTCGTTGTTTTGCTCGATGGTTTCGAGCGGCTCGACGAAGACCGTCTGTCCGCTGGAGCTGGTGCCGTGCACGACTCCCTGGACGCGGCGTTTCTGCTCGACTTTGACTGGGATCACGAAACGCTCGCCGCGGATGGTGATCAGTTCGTCCTGCACGGTGCCGCCTTCGGCGAGCTTTCGCAGGTAGCTGCGCAGGGATTCCTGAATCTGCCGCTTCTGCTTTTCGATCTCGCGGCGAATGCGGCTGAGTTCAGGAGAAGCGCGGTCGTCGAGCGTGCCGTCGGGCAGTATCTTGTTGCGGAACGCGTGCAGGAAGGCGGTGAAGTCATGGATGCCATTGGAAAGCGCGGACACGGCGGGCCAATCGTAGCGCATGGCGGCCGGAGGCTGACTCACAATTTCGCGCCATTCGGCTGCACGATCGGCGACAAGCACAACGTCGAGGATCTCGCTAGTTTCAAGAGCGGCCCCGGCGATGCGGGATTTCTCGATCAGCGTTTTGACTTCGGGCAGTCCGGCGAATTCAAAGCGTCCGCCGACCCGACGATACTCGCGGATTTCCGCGGTCAGTTGCTGCTGGGTTTCAATCCACGGGCGATCGAGCGAAGGGAAAAGTTCCGTGATGCGGCGCTGCCCCAAGGGCGAAGAGCAGTACCCCGCGAGCAAGTCGCGCAAGATCTCGAACTCGAGGAGGCGCGAGCCGGTGTGGGTCACGGGATTGGGCACGAAGGGCATGTGTTTTGATGGTACAACGCGGGGCAGACTTCCGTGGCGAGGGATGATGCCGGACAGGCCGGCAGTGTAGAATCAGGAACGCCGGTTACCGCGATTGACTACCGGCGGACGGCCCCGTAGCTCAACTGGATAGAGCATCAGCCTTCGGAGCTGAGGGTTGGGGGTTCGACTCCCTCCGGGGTCGCCATCCCGAAAAGCGGATGTCCGAATTCTGCGAACCTTTCAGAAAAACTCCAAACTGTCCTTCCAGCACGTGCACTCTCGTTACTTGCCAGGGTTTCGGTTTCGGGGTGCAATGGCACTGACGGGGTTAGCTGCTGGGACCCTGAAGGGCTTAGGCCGCGTCTTTATTGGTGCTGGACGGCACGGCTGAACAGTTGGCTGAGGACTCAGTTTTCGATGTCCCGCCCCTAAGGGGCGTCTGAATTGAAAGCACTTGCGGCATCGCTGAAGCGATGCCCGGATACGGAACTGGAGTTTTTCAGCAAAGTGCAAAGGTCCTGCCCTTCCGACACCACTGGCGATATAGCTGCTTGCGGAGCGAATGATGGGACGCGTTCTTGGGTTTTTGGGCACGATCATCACCGTGGCGATCGGCATGTACATCTACTCGACACAGGTCAAGACCCTGACTCCAGGCGCTGGGAGCGGCAATCCTGAAGAAGTTGCTACGATCGCGGGCGTTAAGAACGATCTGATTGGCCTTGCGAATGCCGAGCGCGGGTACTTTGCGACGCAAGGGAAGTATGCTTCGCTGGACGAACTGAAATCAACCAACTACATCAGCGTCAAGGGCGAGCGTCCTCCGTACATTTACGATGTCGAAATCACTTCGAGCGGCTTTCAGGCGACGGCCACTCGCACCACGAAAGGCGCTCCGGCGCAACTGTGGATTGACGAGAGCATGCAGGTGCAAGCTTCGAACTGAGGCGTGACTAAAGCCAGACCGGAGACAAAACACCGGGTCAGGTTTTCTTCCATTCCGTCAAGGACATGAGTTCGTCCATGATTTCCTGCAGTCTTTGCAATCTTCGTTCCTGATCCGATGCTCCGATCATCTTCTTGCCGCCTTGCAGGTACAGGCGGTTTGCTTCACTGATCTCTGCGATCTCTTCCCGCAACTTTCCAACGCGCTCTTTGACGGACTGCGGCATAAGAATAGGCTAGCAGAGCATTTCACACCTTGGTGTTTTTTTTCAACCGCGCTGACAGCTTTTCAAGAGGCGATTTACACCAAGGCCGGACCGGCGCTATATTTGCACATATATTTGTAGCCGGTTTTTCTTATGTTTACCGATTTCATTGCCACCGACCGCTGGACCAAAGAGCAAGTGCACTGCCTCTATCAGGCGCTCATCGTGGCCATCGCCACCCGGCACGCCGATGCAGTGGACATCAAGTTCCTGGTGGACGGACGTCCGGTATGGGTCGCTCTGCCGCATCCCGCCTGGGTTGAATACAAGAAGCGCACCGGCAAACTGATCACCGATTCTCTAGCGAAGGAAATCGCCGGTCACTTTCTGAAGACGGCGCTGGAATCGGGCGAAGGCTTAGGTCGCGAAGTGTATTCGCTCACCATCGATGAAACCCTCAAGCACCTGGAAAGCGTCGTGGCAGAGGTTGAGCGTCCGGTTGCTGCCGCCCGCTAGCTGGAAAGAACCCTTGAAATGAGGGACAATATTTAGCCCAGTCCTTTTGGGGCGGACATCTTTTGCGTTGCCTCGCCTTTTTGCCCGCATATGATGTTTTCATGGCGCGGAATCAGATCGTCCGGTCTGCTGTTAGAGGAGAGAGTATCGGTATGTCCAGCCTAACCTCCGATGTGGAAACCATGATCGAGAAAAAGACTGAAAAAAAGACCGAAGCGAAGCATAAGCGGTTGAGCGCCTGGGTGGAGGAAGTTGCGCAACTCTGCACGCCCGATCAAGTGCACTGGTGTGATGGTTCGCACGAGGAATATCAGGCGATGCTGCGGCTGATGGTGCTGACGGGCACTGCCATCCCGCTGGCCGAGGACAAGCGGCCGAACAGCATCCTGGTGCGATCGAGTCCGGCCGATGTGGCTCGTGTCGAAGATCGTACCTTCATCTGTTCGCAGACCCAGGAGGAGGCTGGCCCTACTAACAACTGGTCGGATCCGGCGAAGATGAAGCAGAAGCTGCAAGGATTGTTCGCGGGTGCGATGGCGGGCCGGACCATGTATGTCATCCCGTACAGCATGGGACCGATTGGGTCGCCGATAGCGAATATCGGCGTCGAGATCAGCGACTCTCCCTACGTTGTGGCCAATATGCACATCATGGCGCGAGTGGGAACTCGCGTTCTCGACGTGCTTGGAAGCGAAGGTACCTTTGTCCGCGGCCTGCACTCGGTAGGCGCTCCATTGGCTGCGAATCAGGCGGATTCGACCTGGCCCAACAATTCCAACGAGAAATACATTTGCCATTTCCCGGAGACGCGGGAAGTGTGGTCCTACGGTTCCGGCTATGGCGGCAACGCGCTCCTCGGCAAAAAGTGTCACGCGCTGCGTATTGCTTCGGTGCAAGCCCGCGACGAAGGCTGGATGGCGGAGCACATGCTCATCCTCAAGATGACCAGCCCCCAGGGTCAGGTTAAATACATAACCGGCGCGTTCCCGTCGGCCTGCGGCAAGACCAACCTTGCGATGCTGATCCCGACCATACCGGGATGGAAAGTTGAAACCATCGGCGACGACATCGCCTGGATGAAGTTCGCTACCGATGGCCGGCTCTATGCCATCAATCCGGAATACGGGTTTTTCGGCGTGGCCCCCGGGACGAGCATGAAGTCGAATTCGAATGCAATGCTCACCGTGACCAAGAATTCCATCTTCACCAATTGCGCGATGACTCCCGACGGCGACATATGGTGGGAGCAGATGACCGCGGAAAAGCCCGCCGAGTTGGTCGACTGGCTGCGACGGTCGTGGACTCCGGATTCGTCTCGCAAAGCAGCTCATCCCAATGCGCGCTTCACCGCTCCGGCAAGCCAGTGCCCCGTGATTGCCCCGGAGTGGGAGGATCCCAAGGGTGTGCCGATCGACGCTATTCTTTTCGGCGGACGTCGAGCTGGCGTTGTCCCGCTGGTGACCGAGTCGTTCAATTGGCAGCATGGAACGTTTTTGGGCGCGATCGTGAGCAGCGAAACGACTGCGGCCGCCGCCGGCAAAGTTGGCGAACTTCGCCGCGACCCGATGGCCATGCTCCCGTTCTGCGGCTACAACATGGGCGATTACTTCGCCCACTTTCTCCAGATGGGCAAAAGGCCGGGTGCAAAGCTGCCCAAGATCTTTTACGTGAACTGGTTCCGCACGGACGACAACGGCAAGTTCCTGTGGCCCGGATACGGGGAGAACAGCCGTGTATTGAAATGGATTTTCGAGCGCTGCGAGGGCAAAGTGCATGCTGTGGATACAGCGATAGGAAGGCTTCCTGAGCCTGCGGATTTGGATACCAAAGGACTCAACGTTTCAGCCGCTGATATCGCCAAATTGATCAGCGTGGACGTGGAAGGCTGGCATGCCGAAATACCATTGATCCAGGAGTATTTCGCGCGGTTCGGCAGCCATCTGCCGCAGGGCTTGAACCGCGAGGTCGCAGAACTGGAAGAACGGCTCGGGAAAGCCAAGAAGTAGGCATGTTCGCCCGGAAAGTCCACGTGGAATACCAGCAGGAAGGGCAGCTTCATCCTTGTCCGCTGAAGTGGCTCGACAATTTCAGCATGCGCAACTTTACGAACGCATCGGTTTTTGACGACACGCTGCCCGTGGCGGACGGATGCCTGGAAATTGGAACGAATGTCCCGCTCGATCAATTGCGGGACGCAATGGAAGACTGGTTTCGCCGCAAGAGCTACCTGCCGAAGGACTCGAAAGTGGTGCTGACCTTGAGCTAGACGCAGCGGGCTTGGCGAGGGCGGGACGGACGAATGCTTCCGTCCCTACGCCTGCGGGCCTCTCCGTACAGTGTTAGATTGCATTGCCTAGGCTGGAGGTTCTTTCCATCTTCAGCAGGCGGACAAATAAGCGTACGATCATGCCATCGAAGCGGGTGCCACTCATTTTTCCCAGCTCTGTCAGCGCTTGCTCGTCGCTTTTGGGCGGAGCGAAAGAGCGATCGGCTGTCATGTTCACGTAGGCGTCAGCGACGCCGAGGATGCGGCCATAAAGCGGTATATTCTCGCCCTTCAGTCCGCGCGGATAGCCGCTGCCGTCGAAGGCCTCGTGGTGTGATTCGATGGCCTGGGCCACGCGCTCGGTTTCAGGAATCGCCCGCAACACTTCCCCACCCACTAGGGCGTGAGTTTTGATCACCGCAAATTCATCTTCGGTAAGCGCGCCTGGTTTGTTCAGGATTCGCTCCTGGATGAAAAGCTTGCCCACGTCATGCACCCGTCCCGCGAAGGTGATATCTTCCACCTCCTGCGGCGGGAGGTTCAGTCCGCGCGCGATGATCCCGGCATAGTGCGCGCACTGCTCGCCATGTCCGGCGGCATTGTGTTCCCGGAGTTCGGCCGCGCGCGACAAGGCTTCGATGGACTCCTTGATCGCAATCTCATTCGTATCCTCGCCGCCGCACAGCTTGCGCAGGGTGGCGACCAGTTCTTCAAGGCGCTCGGGCCCGTTATGCTCGCGCTGAAGAAATCCTTCAATGTAACCGGAGATAAGCTGTCGCTGCACCGCGGAACCTTCGCCGATCGCATTCGAAGTGGAAACCTGGTTCCCTCCCGCATGCTTGGCCACGTACATGCCGGCATCGGCCACGCGAATCAGGTCCTCCATGGAAAGCCCGTGAACGGGGAAACTGGCGACGCCGAAACTGCCGGTGATATGGTGCTCTTCGAGCATCGGATCGGTGGCCAGCCACAGACGCAATCTCTCCGCCAGCACCTGCGCCTGCTCGATGCCGGTTTCCGGCATCAGAATGATGAATTCGTCTCCACCGTAGCGGGCAACCACGTTCGACTGGCGGCATTTCTGTTCGAGCAGCCGTCCGACGCGCGCCAGCACAAGATCGCCTTCGAGATGGCCGAGTGAATCGTTGACCTCTTTGAACTTGTCCAAATCGACCAACACCACCGAGAACGGACGGCCGGAACGGGACGCTCGCTTCCACTCCGAACTCAGCGCCTCCCAGAAAAAGCGTCTCGTCTTGATGCCGGTCAAACCATCGGTAATCGATTGCTGCTGCAGCTTCTGGAAGACGAAGGAGTTGTGCAACGCCGTCGCCAGCAGATCGGCGAGCGTATTCAAGATCAGGACATCCTGAGGCGCGAATGCATTTTCATCCCGGCTCTCCACATTGAGCACGCCCAGCAGGGTCTCGCCGTAACTGATCGGCAGGCAGAGTACCGCTCGCGATTCCCGCAGCACGCCGGCGAGCTGTCCCAGCCCAGCGTTTTGCACTAGCGCGCTCACCCCGGTGCGCGCGACCTTGCCTAACACTCCGCTGCCGAGCGCGATCCGGCGGCCCAGCGTTTGCGATGCCGTCCCCGCCTCGGCTTTGATCTCGATGTCCTTGGTGGCGTAGTCCATGATGCCGATGCCGATGTGATCGTAGCGGAAGTTCTTCTGGATCTCGCGCACGATGTTCGCCATCATCTGCTCGGCATCTTCGCTTGAGATCGCCATTTTCGAAATGTTGTTAAGAAAGGCAAGATGGCGGGCGCGGCGCTGCTCCTCGGTAAACAAGCGCGCATTCTCGATGGCGACGCCGAGTTGGCCGGCTGCAGTTTGCATTACTTCGAGATCCCTTGCCTGGAACAGCAACTCCCGTTCCGTGCTCAGCGCTGCCATCACTCCCGCCGGTTTGCCGCCCAAAAAGATAGGTACACCGCAGAACGACCGGGCCGGCTGCGGAGGCACGAAATCTACTCCCAATTCTGCGCGCATTTTTTCAAGATCGGACTCGATCAGCAGCGGCTCACCCGTTCTGATGATGTGTTCGGTAAATCCATTACTGACTTTGCGCGAGCGCTTGGGAAAAATCATGCCGCCTTCGATCTCCAGCTCGAAGTGAATCTCATCTTCTTCCTGAAACGCGATATAGAAATTGCTGGTGTCGAAAATCTGGCCCAGCTCAACCTGCACCGTGCGCAGCACCTCGTCCTGGTTGAGATGAGAACTGATGGCCTGTCCAATCTCGGTGAGCAATTCGTATTCCTTGGTTCGCCGCTGAGCTTCATGCATCACTACATAGTTTTCCAGGGTGAGCGCGATCTGCAGTGCCAAGCCGATTAGCAACCGCAGATTCGAAGAGCCGAACATGCGCCGTTCCGCGTGTGGAAAAAGGAGGACGCCGAAGTTGTGCTCCCGCGTTTGCAGGCTTACCGCCATCAGGTTGGTGAATCCCTCGGCCAGCAGAGTCTGCCTGCAGACCTCGAACTTTCCTCCGGAAAGAGCGGGCAATGGCTCTTCCAATTCGACGAGATTGCGAAACGTGACAACTCCACCGCGCCTATAGGCAAGCTCAGCGATGTAATCGCCGGCCTTAGTCTTTTGCAATTTTTCCAGAGCTTCCGCTGAAAAGCCCGTCTGTACCGAAGGCAGGGTGCCACGCCACTGCTGGGCGACAAAAAAAATGGCGCGGCGCGAAGGCAGCGGCGCCACTAACCTCTCTACAAACGTCTGCAATCTAGGCACCAGGTCCGAGGCCAGGAGCAAGCGGCGCGGATCGACGCCCAAGGTCGAGAATTCCAATGCATTGTCCTGGACCGCATTGCGTTCGTTTTCAAAGAGCACCATCACCATCGCGATGGCCAGCAGCATCTGCGGGATGGGCCCGAGGAAACCTCCCAGATGCCCCCCAACGTCGAGGAAAGGTTGCCGGACCTGCCCCACGCCCATAAGCGCCGCCCAGAGTGCCAGCGCAAACGAGAGGGTCCAGAACGCCACCGAATTCCTACGCATGGCGTAGCGGTAAAAATGGAATGAGCAATAGAGCAGCATCGCCGCCAGCTCCACTTCCAGCCGCAGATAGATTGGCACCGGAGTCGCGTTCTTGCTGAATACCCCGCCGACCATGTGTGCTCGCAAGCTCACGTACGCCAGGAGGACTCCGGCCAACGTAAGGGCGACGTCATACCACTGCAACCGGAAGGGCTCTTTCATCAGCCGGGTCGAGACGAAGATACAAATCGCCATGCCCACCAGCAGCAAAGAGCTCAGAGCAAACAGTAACGCGGAAGGGCCGTGAAAGTATTCGACCGCGTTCAGCGCGAAGTGCAGGGTGTATGCCGCCCAAGCCAGTTGCCACGCGCGGAAATAGCTATGACGGTTCTGCTCGTGTAGGTAGGTGAAGACCAGAAAAACGAGCAGAGCCACGGCCCCGGGAATCAGCACCAGACCTGTAGCAACGCTATACATGGATCATGCTTCCCATATCACTCGTAACTGATCACTCGTAATTGCGGCCCGGGATCGAACTCAGACTGGCCTAATCCCTGACACCAGATGTTGTCACACCCAACAGATCGAAACAACAGGTGTCTTCCGGCAGGTTCCGCCCTGGGCACGGCGTTTCAAAAGTATCTTCTTATCAGATGCTATGCCGCTACGGCGGTCTTCCCCTCTATAGTTACCTTCGTAACGCCGTGGTAACCAGTCCAATTCCTGTAGAGACGCGGCTTGTCGCGTCTCGGCAGTGCCTCGCTGCCGGAGACGGGGCAAGCCCCGTCTCTGAAGGCAGTACAACTACCGCTATACTCAGGAGTTATGCTTCGCGTTCGATTCGCGCCGTCTCCCACTGGTTTTCTGCATGTGGGCAGTGCCCGAACATTTATTTTCAACTGGCTCTACGCCCGTCACAACGGCGGGACGTTGGTGCTGCGGCTGGACGACACCGACGTTGAGCGCAACACCGACGCTTCCGTCAATTCGATCTTCGAAGGTCTGCGCTGGCTTGACCTCGGATGGGACGAGGAATACAAGCAATCTGAGCGGCTGGCACTGCACCGTCAGATCGCCGACGCCATCTTTCAGAAGGGGCTGGCTTATCGCGATTTTACCCCGGCCCACACGGGCGACACTGAGAAATCGGGCGCCAATCAAACCTGGCTCTTCAACCCCGGCATGCGCGATCTTCTCCGCGCCGAGAGCGACCGCCGAGCCGCGGCCGGAGAGCCGTTCGCCCTGCGCTTTCGTGTTCCCCGCGGCGCCGGCGAGCAAGTGCGCTTTAACGACGCGGTTTACGGGGAACAAATCAAGTCCGCCGCCGACATAGAAGACTTCGCTTTGCTTCGTTCCGACGGGATGCCCACCTATCACCTCGCATCCTGTGCCGACGACATCGACCTGCGCATCAGCCACATTATCCGGGGCCAGGACCATCTTTCGAACACTTACAAGCACGTGCTGATTTTTGAAGGCGCCGGAGCCCAGCCGCCGCAATTCGCGCATCTTCCCCTGCTCGTCGCGCCCGACGGATCTAAGCTCTCCAAGCGCCGGCACGGTCCGGTGGTCAGCGTCACCACTTATCGCGACGCCGGATTTCTTCCCGAAGCCTTTATCAATTTTCTGTGCCTGCTCGGCTGGTCGCCAAAAGACAATCGCGAAAATATGACTCGCCAGGAACTGATCGACGCCTTTTCCCTCGAAGGCATCAATCGCGCCAACGCGGTCATCAATTTCAAGGAGCCGGCCGCAACGCTCGAAGAAACCTTCGATCCCAAAGCACTCTGGCTCAATGCCGAGCACATCCGAAGCATGACTGTGGAAGACCTGAGCGCCCGGCTACTGCCCTTCGTGGCGGACTACAACGTCTCGCCCGAAAGAATGCTGCAAATTACACCGCTCATCCGTGAGCGCATCAAACTTCTGAGCGACGTCCGCAAAGTCGCCGATTTTTTCTTCGTGGAAAAACTGCCTCCCTACGACCTAGCCGAACTCATTCCGCAGAAGGGTGACGCCGCAATGCGGCGCAAGGTCTTGACCCGCGCGCGAGATGTCCTGGCGCAAACGGAATTCAAACATGCCCCCCCCGATCAAGCACTCAGCGCGGAGCTAGGCTTGAGCACTGCGATGGAGGACACGGCTAGACAACTCGATCAAAATCTCCGCACCGCCGCCCAGAAAATGAGAGAGACAGCTGGCGAACTGGGCCAAGGCCTGAGCGCTGCGATGGAAGAAACAGCCAGCCAATTGGACCAAAATCTCCGCGCCGCCGCCCAGGAGATGGGTTTGAAGGCCGGTCAAATGTTCCAGCCGATCCGAGTGGCCGTCTGTGGACGGAAGAATGCGCCGCCCTTGTTTGAGACGCTGGAAGTTTTGGGAAAGGAGACAACGCTAAAGCGGATTGAGCAGGCGAGGATGGCGATGATCGAGCAAGCGGTGTGGGGAAACCCCGACGAAATGAAAACGATCTATGCTGTGTACAGGTGGCCTAAGAACAACCCGACGAAGAGGATATTTAGGCGCTCCTTCGCATCACGCGACGAGGCCAAGGAGTACGTCGCCAGCGAGCGCAATAACGATTACGAATGGGAGATCGAACCGCAAGAATGCTGAGTTGTCCACGAGACACATAAGTTCGGGAGCGCTGCAGCCACATCACTCCGCCCACCACGAGAAGTATTCCGATGAGCAGTATGACTATACGGCGCAGAGTCTGGTCATGTCCGGGAGCAACCTTCGCGATGAGCGCACCGAGAAGCAGCCCCATGAGCAGTCCGCCGACGTGCGCCGCGTTATCGGTGCGAGCAATGACTGCTCCAAAGAATAGGTTGTATCCAACAAATACCACTACGCTACGCAGCGTTCCGCTCAGCGCGGCTCGTGGCAGCGAAAATTCTCCCAAATAAAAGGATGCGATCAAAGCTCCGGCAATGCCAAAGATGGCGCCAGACGCGCCCACGCTGGGAACGGGGTTGGAAGCATGCCAGATCAGGCTCGCGAGGCTCGCCGCTACTCCGCTTGTCAGATAGACCGCGGCAAAAGTCCAATGGCCGTAGACCGATTCGGCGAGCCTGCCGAGGTCCCACAGGCACCACATATTAAACGCGATGTGCAGCAGGCCGGCATGAATAAAGACAGAGGTCAGCAGCCGGTACCATTGGCCATTGATGGTATAGGGTCCGTAGTTTACACCCCAGTTCACGAAATCCTGCCCGCCTGGGCCAGCCAATGTCATGGCGATGAACACGGCGACATTGATGCCGAAAATGGCCTGCGTGACTGCCATTGAACTGGACTGCCCGTGCGTCCATGGCACGGGTTCCACTCGCTGAAGGGGGGAATCCTCGCCGCGCTTCGCCGCTTCGTTCTGCACGCACCACTGGCAAAGCCTTTTGCCGAAGCTGAGAGCTGGAAGCTGACGACCGCATTGAACGCAATTTGCCATTGAAAACTGAAGCCGACCGTCAACCTAGGCAATTGCCACAAGGTCGCCCGATCTCTGAACGCAGATTATCACGTGGGTTGGATCGGCGGCTGGAGAGCCGCGAACTGCGCCTTCCCATATAAAATACAAAGAGTATGGGCAATGCGAATTCATCTACTATTGATGCTGCTATGAGCTCACCCGCGGAGCCTCGCCCTTCTAACTTCATCCGCGACACTGTTATTGAAGATCTGAAGACGAAGAAGTACGGCGATGCCGTTATCCAGACCCGTTTCCCTCCCGAACCAAACGGCTATCTGCACATCGGCCACGCCAAATCCATCTGCCTCAACTTCGGCCTGGCCGATGAGTTCGGCGGCAAGACCAACCTGCGCTTCGACGATACCAATCCGGAGAAGGAAGAACAGGAGTACGTCGATTCCATCATGAAGGATGTCCGCTGGCTCGGCTTCGAATGGGACGGACTCTACTATGCTTCCGATTACTTCGATCAGCTTTATGAGTGGGCAGTCAAGCTCATCACCGAAGGCAAAGCGTATGTTGACGATCTAAGCGCGGAAGAGATTCGCAAGTATCGCGGCACGCTCACCGAGCCCGGTACGGACAGTCCGTATCGTAACCGCGGGGTGAAGGAGAACCTGGATCTGTTTGAGCGTATGCGCAAAGGCGAATTCCCCGACGGGTCGCGCGTGCTACGCGCAAAGATCGACATGGCGTCGCCGAACCTGAATATGCGCGATCCAATCATGTACCGCATCTTGCACGCCGAGCATCACCGCACCGGCGGCAAATGGTGCATCTATCCCATGTACGACTACGCTCACGGCGAGTCGGATTCCATCGAGCATGTAACACATTCGATTTGTACACTCGAATTTGAGGATCATCGCCCGCTCTACAACTGGTTCATCGAGCAGCTTGGTATTTTCCCGTCGCAGCAGATAGAATTCGATCGCCTCGGGCTTACTTACACGCTGCTCAGCAAGCGCAAGCTGCTCACTCTGGTGCAGGAAAACCGGGTCTCGGGGTGGGACGATCCGCGCATGCCCACGCTCTCCGGCATGCGCCGGCGCGGCTACACGCCGGAGGCGATCCGCAACTTCTGCGCGGCCATCGGGGTTTCGAAGACGAATGGCACGCTGGAACTTGCGATGCTCGAGCACTTCGTCCGCGAGGACCTGAACAAGCGCGCGCCGCGGGTGATGGCTGTGCTGCGGCCATTGAAGGTCGTTATCGACAACTATCCGGAAGGGCAGGTTGAGGAAGTCGACGCGGTCAATAATCCTGAGGACGAAAGCGCCGGCAAGCGCAAGGTGCCATTTTCGAAGGTGCTCTACATTGAGCAGGACGATTTCCGCGAGGACCCGCCGAAGCAGTATTACCGTCTATCGCCGGGGCGCGAAGTGCGTTTGCGTTACGGCTACTTCATCACGGCGAAAACGGTGGTTAAGAACGACAAGGGGGAAGTAGTTGAGGTGCATTGTACGTACGATCCGGCCACCCGCGGCGGCAACGCTCCGGATGGACGCAAAGTGAAATCGACCATCCACTGGGTCTCAGCTGCGCACGCCCTCGACGCCGAAGTGCGTATCTACGACACGCTCTTCACTAAGGAAGATCCGAATGAGGTTGAAGAAGGCGAGGAGTTCACGGCGAACCTGAATACGAATTCGCTCGAAGTGATCGCGAACGCCAAGCTGGAACCATCGCTGGCGAATGCGCCGATCGAGGGACGCTATCAGTTCGAACGCCTCGGGTATTTTTGCGTGGACCCGGGTTCAAAGCCCGGGCGGCTGGTGTTCAATCGCACGGTGGCGCTGAAGGATACCTGGGCGAAGGTCGAGAAAAAATCGAGGTCGTAGATTTTTCGGTAGTGTCCTAAGAGTGCGTTGATCAGTGGCGGGCGCTTGTGATCGCCTGCGCTTTGTTTGCAAGCTCTTTTTTCTGCTCCCTTTTCCCGTATACAAACACACCAACCAAGCCCGCCAATGCGGTAATGATGGCAGTCAACCCAGAGGTTTCTTTCCCGCCGTAAACAAGAAGACTTCCCCCTATAATCGCAGTCATAGCGACAACAAATCCCAGAATTGTCCCCAAGTTTCTGTGCTGAGATATTCGACTCAATAACGCGCTTTTCAATCTCGATACGGTGGTCATGTTGATCTTCTGCCATCGCAATTATTCTTTCAGCCGACCCAGGAACGATTTGGTTGTATCGTTCTAATGCCTCTGGGTGAGGTAGGGGGCCAGACCACTGCTGCATTTGAGCTTGAATGCTCAGGGATGAGGTGTGTGTCGTCTGTGCTAGACTTAAATTCCGATTCCGGTGTTTTCGACTCATGTCGGAGTCGCTATTCTACAGGCTGGATTGTCTCAAATTCCACAATTGCGGTGGCGAGGTCTTCTCCTACAATACGCCAGTCTGCGAACATAGCATTAGCATCGGCTTCTTGGACGTTGCGGCTGACGTTGTAGCTATCGTAAAAGCCATACCAATCAAGTAGGCGTCCCGCACCAGAGAAAAAGGAAGGTGCGGCAACGAGGAAATCGGATTTAAGCCTATTTACCATTAGCGTAAGATGCTATCACACTTTGAGATGTTTACTAGTGACGGAAGGATTCAGCCCTTATAGCTAAAGTCTACCGAAGTTCTAGACATTAAGAAGAAGCTCTTTCAGACTCCAGATGTGATCTGTGATTCCTGCCAGCGGGGGTTTTCTTGACGGCTTGATTGACGCGGCAAAAGTTGTAAAACGCGATGTACAGCGTTACCGCTTGCATGTTCGCCAGTATCTTGCTGTGAGCGTTCGTCAATCGTGTGAACCTGCGAAGGTTCATCCTGACGCTGAGATTCGTTCGCTCAACGTGTGACGTGGAAATCCGGCTCCAACGCAGTGTTAGGACACTACCGATTTTTCGAGCTCTGAACAGTAGAGACGCGTCTCGCCGCGTCTCCCTCAAAGCACCCGGCAAGCCTCCTCAAATTCCAGACGCGGATTGCGCGGGAAAAGCTTACTGCGATCGCCGTAGCCAAGATTACACAGGAAGTTAGCTTTCCATTTGCCGTCCGGGAAAAATTCCGCGTTAATTTTTGCCTTGTCGAAGCCCGACATGGGGCCACAATCAAGTCCCAGGGCCCGCGCCGCAAGTATGAAGTAGCCTCCCTGTAGCGAACTGTTTCGGAAGGCCGTTTCTTCGATCAACTCTTGGTTGCCCACGAAGTGTGAGCGCATATCTGCTTGGGGAAACAATTTGGGAAGCTTCTCATAAAACTCGGTATCCCACGCAACAATGACAGTGACCGGCGCAGCTTTTGTCTTTTCGACATTGAGGGGAGCGAGGGCGGGCACAAGGCGCGCCTTCGCAGCTGCGCTCTCGAGGAACACGAAACGAGCCGGAGTGGAATTCGCGCTGGTCGGACCCCATCGCGCGAGTTCATAAACTTCGCGCAGCAGTTTGGCTGGCACGGGCTTGGGAAGCCACACATTATGCGTGCGGGCTTCACGAAAGATCTGGTCCAGAGCAACGTCAGAGATCCTGGTGGATTGCGTGGCCTCTTGTGTTTGTGGCATCGTTCCTACCTCAAGTGATTTTGGTCACAGTCCTTAGATGCTGGAGATCGACAAAGGATTTGGAGACCGAGACCTCAGGAGGAAATCGCCACGCCATCCTTGAGTGTTGCCCATTACCTCCACGCTCCGCCGGTGTGCACCATCCACAGATCGGTGTCCGGCGACTCGATAACCTCGAATGGCATCCAGAAATAACCGCGCTGTCCCCAACCGTCGCCCCAGCTGTTCTGGATAAGAGCCATCCGTTTCGGGAGGTCGTAGCCGAGACAGAGGACTTCGTGGCCGCCCCGTCGCTCTTCATCCGGTTTCGGAATCGGCATACTGCCGGATTCAGCCACCTGCTCCGTCACGAACGACTCATAGACTACGAACCCGACTAGAACCGGCCACGGCGTGGGGTCGGCCAGGCAATTGAGAAAGTCAGACAAAGTTCCGATGCGGTGATACGCGCCCGTCTTGTACTTCAACGCGTTCCGTGACTGCTCCGCCGTCGGGGTCGTCAACTGGCCTGCGAAATATGGATATAACGATGCTTCGCAGCAACCTTTAGAGGCGAGCACCTGGCAGCCGGTGCGGGGCATTGCGCCTTCATCTTTGGGAAACGCCCCGTCGGCGATCAGTTCCTCGACGTACAGGTACTGCGGGCTCAGGATTGGTGATGTCTTCTCATACATCCGCGCGATCCACTCGCGCGCGGACGAAAAGGCATGTCCGGTGCAACTGCCTTCATCGCCTTGATCCTTGATCGGGCCGCCCCACTCCCGCAGATCCACGAGTTGCGGGACCGTCCGCGCTGGCAATAAAGCCCGGTACATCCGGTCCCGCACGTCATGAACGTCGCGAAGCGCGCCGAATTTGCGATTCGTCACTGGAGTTGCCCGAAGGTCAACGCGCGCACGAATTTCGAGTGCCGATGGAGCTTCAAGTTCGGAGTCACGGCATCCACAGCCGCATTGCCCGTCGGTGTTATCAGGATGCTGTTGTACTGATCCGCGAAGGTAGAAATGCTGTAGGGCGGGGCAACCTTAAAACCCTGGAACGAAGCCGCGTTCTGACAGGACGGAATCACCGCCGTGATGGCATTCACCGTGCCTGCCACCAAGTCGGTGAGCAGCGCAATTTTCGTCTGCGTGTTGGGATTGCTCACCTGTGCGACCTGAAGTACAAGTTGCTGATCGGCCTGGTAGGCACTCACTGCCGCCTGCAACTGCTGGCAAGCGCCCGAAGCGGAACCCGATGACGCCTTGGCGAAATCAGCGGCCAGTGTCTTAACGACCGCCGCGTCGGCATTGATCTTCGATGCTAGGTTGTTGTTCACCGGCTGGCCATTGGCCACGGCGACGATTTGCAGAATATTGATCAGCGCCGGGGCCGCCGCAGCCAGAATGGAATCCAGTGTCGACACCCAGGCGGCCGAACATCCGGTGCAGAACATAGCAAGCGATAGCGCAACTACAAGACCTTTCCTCATGATTGTTTCTCCTCTACTACTTGGATTTCAAAAATTAACTTACTCACTTCGAGTTGACGCCGGCATACGGCGAAGGCAGCCAATGCGCGACCATGACGGCCAGCGGCGCTAAGATCGCCGCCGCAGCGGCATGGTTCATCCAGAATTTCGCAATCGTCGGCGTGGCCGCATTCGCGAGGGTGGTAAGCAGTAGCAAAGCGGTGGGCAGATAGACAGCATACTTTTGCAAGAGGATATCTCCTTGTAACAATGTTGTACTCATGGCGAGCTATGATGCTAAGTCGACAATTCAGCGGGCCAGATGCCAACTTCATACGCTGCCGATGGCGAACGCTTCGTCAGGGTTTCCTGGCGGGATAACAGTCCCTCTTGCGCCACGCCAAGATGAACCCATCCGTACTCGAGAATAAGTTGGTCGTATTCGATGTCGGACTTCACGATGGTTAGCGCCACTTCGTATGGCGTTCCGAACTCATGGCAAACGAAGTCGCAGGCCAAGCCTGAGCAGTGAGCGCTTGTCGCCACGCCGCCTACCGCCTGATTGACTTGCTTCGATCGATAACCGCTGTGAACGACGATGGGTCTGTCTCCCAGCAGCGTCCTGATTCTTTCCATTACCGCCGCAACCAGGCCTAGATTTGCGATAATGATCGCGGTGGGAGTGTTGTCGAGACCGAGCCGCGCTGCCGCTTCGGAGAAAATAAGTTCCTCCAGGGTAAAATGCTCTGAGATTTTCATGGGCCTTTGTTCAGTGCTGGTTTCCGAGGTTTACCGCGAAGACATCGCCGCGCTGGGTTTGCGGACCGAGATCCTGCCATAGAACGCCGCCTGAACAACTTGACGGATTGAATGAGTTAACTGACCCGCTGCCATTGTCCGACGGGCTATCGCAAACAGTGTCGCCTTCTGACGCTGCCGCACCAAACGTTGTCACCGCGCTCAGCCCGGGCGGCAGCCCCGCAAGTTGAAACGACGTCACGGTCCCACAGTTCGTTCCGGGGCAGTCCGCGCCGACGGCGCCCGTGACCGGGAATATTCCGTTCCACCCTGACGGCGAAAACCCGGCCAGCGTTACCTGGGTGCCGACATTCAGCGCCAGCGCAGTCGATACGGCGATTGTGCCAGTTGTCCCAGATTCACTTGCCGCCGTCACAGTTGCTGCGGTCGTTGCTGGCGGGTTTGTGCCCGCAAAACACGACGCCGTCTGGCCTGACGCGCCGCCGACATATTGCAGACAAACGGGCTGGTTACCGCCAATCGAGGAGTTTGGCCCGCTGGTGCCTGCAGTGATTGCTTGAAATACATCGTCAATGGAACCTGACCCAGTTGTGCCTTCAATTGGATTTATCAGATTGCCGACGGAGTAACTCGTCCCCGATGCCCACGGGTATCCGCAAAGAGCGATCGGGTTGGCGGGGACGGGCGGGACGATCAGTTGCTGGTAGTAGGTGCCGCTCGACCAGACGGCGGGCGTACTCGCACCCGACACCACGCCCAGATTGCATCCCCAATCGCTCGACCAAAACAGCCAGTTGCCATCCTGCGACCATTCGCTAATCTGAAACTGGGCATTGAAGGTCTTGCTGGTTCCAGTTGCAAAGGTGTGAGTGAACTGCGACACAGGACCGAAAGTAATCGTTGGGGTTGTCGTGGGGTTGGAGGTCGGCCAACACGTTTCCATGTTCTGCCATGCATTGAAAGCCGGTCCCAGGTTCGCGTAGTTGTAAGTTGTGCCGCAGGAGTGGAAACTCCCGTGGTCGCATCCCCCCGCACAGCTCAGGTGTGAATCTAAGGCTAGTCCCAGGTTGCAGGTCGGGCTGCCGGAAACCGAGTTGCAACCCAGCGGATAAGTTGCTGGTGGAGGGTTCCCAGGCAAAAGGTAAACACTTGTACCGGGTTGCGAACTGACGCCAGCACTCAGGTTATAGATGCTGTTGAACCATCCGCTGTTTGACCCTCCTGATGCGGTGCCGGTGAACGCCACTAACTCGGTTTGATCCATAGTCGAATGATTAAGTCCCGAGTAAGTAACTTGCAACGAGCTTGCCGCGTTGAAGGCGGACGGAGTTGCGTTCCAAACTTGAAAGTTCTGGGACGGGCAATTCGCGCCGAGGTATCCTCCTTGCTCTGAAATCTGCAGGTGGGGAGCCGTCGCCAGCTTGTTCATTTGTGAATCGTGGATCACGTAGGGGCACGCGCCTCCACCATTGGGGTTGCTGATGGTAGTCAGAGGGGCGCCGCCGACCGTAGACGCCGTAATGCTCCCGCAGGTGAAGCCGTTGCCGGTGCCGCAGGTAAACGTGGTCCAGATGCCGGTCGCGGTATCCAGTTGCTGGAAGGCATTCGCTGTCGCGTCATAGACGACCACATCTTTGCCGGACCCCTGGTCCGCAGTCCATTTGCCGTAGCCGACGCTACTGCACACTCCCGTGCCGCATCCGTAGGTGTCGGTGGACATAGCCATCGCGTACTTGGAGGGGTAGAGAGAGCCGTTGGCGCTGTAGGTCGCGTCGTTACTACTGCTCTTTAGGCCAGCCCAGAAGGCGGTTCCCGCGCTCCCGGGAATGTAAGCTGGGCCGACGTTGGTCCACACGATGTTCGCGCCATCATTGAAGGTGGACAGCAGGTCGGGGTGTCCAGTGATTTGGAACGACGACCCCGAAGTTCCCGTGATCCCAGTGTTTTGGTAGACGAATTGCGCGGTAGAACTTGTGCCGCGCCACACGTTTCCCGCGCCGTCGGGAAGAGTATCGATTTTGCAGGGAGGGGAACTAACGAAACTTGGAGACGACCCAGTCGTGGCTGCCCCACTAGCCGTCTTTAACACGTACATGCAGGCGATGGCACCGCCTTGCGCCACCACGATGTCGCCCAGGGTGTAGCTATGCCCCGTTGTCCACGCGCCTCCCGTCGCCATTTCCGAGGTTGAGAGCGGGTGAATGACGTAAGCACCCCAGCTGTAGTGTGTAGCCGCAGACCACTGCGGGGCGCTGTACTGCGGCAGGCCATATTTGAAATCGACAATGCAAGTGAGAAGTGAGTAAGCGCCCGTTGCGGTATTGATCGAGTACGGACAGACTGTGGTAAGAGCGCTGATGTCAGAATTGGGCCCAAAGGCAAACAAGGTCGATGGGTCGGTATAGGAAAACACGATCGACCCGAAATTCTCGACTACGCTGGAACTGCCGCTGACGCATCCCGTGACGCATAGATCGCCGGTGATGAACGCGCCGGAATGGATCGGAGTGAAATGACCTCTGTTAGGTCCGGTGGGGTTGAACAGACCGATGTGCTCGGTCCCGTTGCATCCGATGCCTACCAGAGAGGTGTTAGTGTTCGTGAGCGTGCCCGCGCCAGACCCGCCTGCGCCAGCCGAATAGGCATTGCAAGCAACGCCCGCGCTGTTGGCGTCGGTCAGCCGCGTAATCGGACTGAGGTTCGCCGAGCTGCCAAAGGTTGAACCATCGAAGTTTTTGTGGCCCAGGAAAGAAGTGTCGTAGACCGTAGCGCCGTTGTTTGTGCCGTCGGAATTAGAAAGACCTGGCGGCGTCCCCCCCGGAATCACGTCCACGCCATTGTAGGCGCAGTAGTTTGGCGCTGCGCAGCTGTTGGAAGCAGCAAATGTGGCGGGCCCCAAGTACGATCCGCGACCCGGGTACACCGCTTGCCCCAAGGCAGGAAGGCAAAAGATCACAATCGCCAGGAACGTCTTCATCGCTCTTGCTCCATAAAAAATTGCATTCCTCGCTCAACCCGAGCGAAGACCGCTCGCACAACTCCAGGACTCGCACAAAGCCGCTCAGTCTGTGCCCGAGTCACTCCGGGCTTCGCTATAATGTCTTTTGTTCTTCCCCGCCATTTTGTGCAGGGCTTCATGGAAAGGGAATTATGCCGACTGACGTAGTCATGCCTCAGATGGGTGAATCAATTTTTGAAGGAACCATCACTAAGTGGCTGAAAAAGCCTGGTGACAAGATCCAGCGCGATGAGCCTCTTTTCGAAATTTCAACCGACAAGGTTGACGCCGAAATCCCCGCGCCAGCCAGCGGCATTCTTCAGGAGATCAAGGTGTCCGAAGGCACCACCGTTCAGGTCAATACCGTTGTCGGTGTGATTAGCGACGGCAATGGAGCTTCCCCTTCCGCGACCGCCAAGGCCGCCGCTACTGTGCCCGCGGCTCCGGCACCGGTACTGGTAAAGAAAGAAGCTCCCGCTCCGCCGCCCGTACCCGCCGCCAGCGTTTCCGAGAGCGAAGAAGATTCCGATATCCGCTCGTCCCCACTCGTCCGCAAGCTCGCCCGCGAGCACAATGTGGATCTCGCCAAAGTGAGTGGTAGCGGCACCGGCGCGCGCGTCACCAAGCAAGACGTTCTCGATTTCGTTGAGCATCGCACGGCCGCTCCGGTTGAGGCGCCCGCACCCCGTCAAGCTTCAACTCCCGCGCCGGCGGCCATTCCAGGCGACTTGGTGCCGATGTCTCAGATGCGCAAGATCATCGCGCAACGCATGATCGAATCGCGACGCACCAGCGCTCACGTCCACTGTATGTTCGAGGTGGACATGACTCGCATCGTCAATTTGCGAAACAAGCTCAAGAATGGCTTCGAGCAGCGCTATGGCGCGCGACTTACCTTCATGCCGTTCTTCGTGCGCGCCGCCATCATCGCCCTGCAGCAATATCCGATCGTCAACAGCTCGCTCGAAGGCGACAGTATCCGCTACCACAAGCACGTCAACGCGGGCATCGCCGTCGCGCTCGATTGGGGACTGATTGTCCCTGTTCTCAAAAACGCCGACGAACTCAACTTCCTCGGACTGCAGCGCGGTATCACCGACCTCGGTGAGCGCGCCCGCACGAAGAAGCTCATGCCGGCGGACGTGGAAGGCGCCACCTTCACCATCACCAACCCCGGCCAGTTTGGAGCCGTCTTCGGCTTGCCCATCATCAACCAGCCGAACGTGGCCATCATGGGCGTCGGCGGTATTACCAAGCAGCCCCTCGTGATCACCGACAAAGATGGTGCGGATTCCATTGCCATCCGTTCGGTGGTTCACCTGACACTCGGTTACGACCATCGCATCATCGACGGCGCGCTGGCCGACCGCTTCATGCTCGCCGTAAAGAAAAATCTCGAAGGCTGGAGCGAAGACGTCGGCTAACAGAAATCGGGTCGTCGGGTGATCGGACCTCGGATGATTGAAGGTCAAAGGTTTTGGCATTTGAACCGAGATGACCCGATCACCCGATTTCTTCAAACCAACGGCGTTTCCCCCAGCAGCATCGGCCCGTCTTCCGACCGTTCGATGAAATATCGAGCCACGTCATCCCGGAGTCCAGGTTTGTTTCCTGTCCAGCGCCACAATCCTTGGTAATCTCGCGCTATGTCGGTTGCGGGATTGAACGCCCACTTTTGCAGGAGCGCCCACCGCTCTCCGTAAGCACGCAGTGCCTTGCTGCCATGAAAGGCATGGGTTGCGAAGTTGTCGATGCAGCCCATCGGAGAGCGCCCCTCGATGTGGTTCAGTTTCGCCGCGCGCGCTTGCCAATGGAGTACAGCTTCCACATAAGGCCCCGTGCAGCGCTTCATCTCGGCGGCCACGTTCGTCGCTTGCACCAGTCCGAATGCTTGATGCCAGTCCGCGCTGCCGAGGATGCATGTGTCCAGCATTCCGCCCACCATGTCGAAAGCGTCCCGGCGCCACGACCACGCTCCCCCTGTTGCTCCAGGAGCATGGCCAAAGGGAAAAGCTTCTGACGGCGGGAGCGCAGCATAGTAAGTATCCGCTCCTCCTGCCGTGCGCCGCGGTCGCCGCGAACTGAGGAATTCAGTTTGGTGCATATGATTCCATGCAAAGCTCGTGCTCATGCGGTAAGGGCGGTGCCCGAGATAGCTGGTTTCAGTTTCGCCCGTCAGGTCTGCATAGGTACTGAAGAGCTGAACAAAGCTATGATGCTGGAGCATGTGGATTGCCTCCAGCGCCCAGTCATGCCGCGTGAAGTGGAAGTCGCCGTCCACGTAGCCACCGTATTGCCAGTCTGGTGGAAACCGGCGCACCCCTTCGTTGATCGCGCATTCCTTAATCCAAAGGCTCGAATCGGTCCTCAATTGCAAATCCAGAGGATTCTCGGCGCTCGTCACTTCGTGCGGTCGATCTCCGAAGGCGACTTCGACGACATGCAGCACGACGTTTGGACTGGCCTCAATATGAAAACGGAAATCATGGAAAGATTCGCGTCGGCGCTGCCAGCGGTACGGGTTTGAATACACCGAAACGATATGCAGCTTCTGAGTCTCGGAGTACTCCACAAACTCGCGATGCACATTTGGATGTTTGAAAGTCACAGCGTTTCCTCTCGATCGTGTGCCGCCGAGGCTCTTGATCTTCGATGACCCGATGACCCGAATGGTCAGATGGCCTGATCGCCTATCTCCAGAAGTGCAACACCGCCTGCACAACTACCACCACAAATGCGACCACCGAAGCATAGGCCGCGGTCCTTCCCGTTTGTTCCCCGCGCGCAATCTCCAGAATCTTTACCCGCTCCCCCAAGGTAGCCTGCTCGCGGTCATACATTTCACGCCGAACATATTCGGCGCGCTCCTGGTTGATTTGCGCGCGGAAATTGTTCATCTCCTCCAGGCGGTAATCGAGGACCTCATTCGCCTTTTGGATTTTGGCATCTCCAGCCTGATGCCGCAGGTCCTCGGCTTGGATGTGCGCTTCTAGTAAGGCATCGCGGCGTCGGAAATCAGCCTCTGTCGACCTCCTCTCGGCTTCGAGGGTTCGATCGATGAACTGAACCAACGGCAACGGGACAAGCGCGGTTGTACGCGATTCGTGCTCGCTCATTCACTGCACCTTTTCTTCGATTTCATAACTTGAATTTGTCACAGCGGATAATCGACATGCAGCGCGGTCGAATACCGCGAATACTTCGGTGGCCCGCTGCCGTCATAGCTCCGCAAGAAATAGGTTTGCGCCCGTGCGTACCGCGTGAGCGTAAAGCTGCTGCTCGTGAAACGGCCCACCAGGTCGCCGTTGTAACCGGCTCCCCATCCCTGATCTGAAAACCGCACTTCGATACCGCCTCCAGCCACGGGAGTGAATCCCACATCTATGGTCACCGTCGTCGAAGTCACATTCGTGACTTCCGCGTCAGTGAGATCGGCAAGATAAAAGTTCCCCACCTCGGTCACATCGATCGGCGTCAGCACCTGTGTCTGCTTCACCAGTGCCGTCACAAAAGTAAGATCCAGCGAAGGATCGCCGGCATCCACGAATCGCAGAATGTAGCGGCTGTTCTCACCGGCGATATCCGCGATCTGCACGTCCACTTCACGTACGACCGCTGCGAACGACGCGATCCGCGAGGGAACATTCACCGCCAGCCCGTCTCCGGGGAAAATATCCGCCGCTCCGCCCGGCAGAAACCGGCTCCACGCCTGGTACTCTCCGGCCCATCCCTGTCCGGCGTCATCGAACAAGGCGAGCGCCCCGGTTTCGCAATCCGCCGAAGTGCGCGCAACGGGCATCCCTAGCTCCCGCACGCTCCCACGGACGCCATCGTCCCCGCCGCGCCGATGGGCCGCAACGCTCGCCGAATTGATCACTCGCGCCATTGCATGGCCTTGACCGCGATAACTCACCTCTATCAGTTCATTCGCCGCCGGGATGTACTCTGGATAAAATTCCAGTGCGGGGGCGGTGGAGACTTGGCATTCGGCGCCCTCCCGCAACGATCCCACCAGCACAGTCACTGTGTTTTCCTCATACGGTGTGCTGCGCACTAGCGCATCGACAGGCAGCCATATGTACGTGAATGCGACCGAACACTGTATGTTGCCGGCATTGGTAAGCGCATAGGTGCAAAACCCGGGCGCATTCGCGAGGATATCGTCATACAGCACTGTGGCCGGCGCGATCTGCGTCGCCGGATTCAACGGATCAATATCGTGAACTTCCAGGACGACCCGGACATTGCAGGCGACTGCGCCGCCACCTCGTGCGGCTCCGCTAGGATGTAGCCAAGAATGAAATACCTGCTGCATCCGATAAACTTCTGTCGGATACAGTTGCGTGGTGAACACGTAATGGTGCCCGGCCTGTGTGGCGAGCGGGGTACCTGTGACCGAGCCTTCGATAAGGGCCTGGATGTTTGAGTTGGCCCCCACTGGTGTTACGCGAAAGCCCGCCAGGCAGCCTGCGACAGACACCGCTCCGGCATAAAGTCCGCCGATCACGCCATCGGACGCTGCATTGAACACGAAGTCTCCGTGCTCCAGCATTGTGGCGCCGCCCAACTCGATCTTTTCGATGAAGTTCAGGAGTGTCTGACCATCTACTCCGGTTCCTCCCGCAACCTGCAACTGGCCGTTGCCGGCCGTAATTACATTGAGCGGATCGGTGACGATCCAATGCGTCGGATCCAGTTCCAAATAAATCTCATCGAGAATCGTGCGGTTATACAGTGCCACTTGGCTGCTGCGGGTGAACGGCTTCTGTGACATGTAGAACTTGGTCGTGTGCCCGTCGCCAACGAAGTAATCCTTCACATGCGCACTGGGCTCCAGCGGTCCCAGAATCGTCAAGTCGTTGACCAAGCGATTCACGCTTTGCAATCGCAGATCGTCCGGAGAAAAGGTAGCTGCATTTTCCGCGAGCACGTACGTGTTCATCCCCAGCGGCGCGAATAACAGCTTGCCGTTATCGTCGCGGTAGCTGCAGCGCGCCGAGAGGGCAATCTCCGCCGACGATGTGGTCCACTTCTTCGCTGGGTTAACGCTGTAATACGGTATTGGATCCCCTGCTTCAACTCCGCTCACATCAAACCATCCCGGCAGCGCCTCTGCCGTCAACTGCTTGAACGCATTACCAGCGCTCCGCGCGACAAAGGGAGGATGCGGGGGAGGGGCCTTCTGATCCATCAGCATCACGTCGCTGAGTGCGTCTACCTCGTACCGATAAATCACGCCGCGATCTGCCCAGCCCAGATACTGATAAGTCGGACTTTGGACGATGTACCCGGTGAACAGGTCATTGCCGTTGCTCAAGGTCAGCGTTACGCGTCCGCCAATCACCGGTACCGCCAGACTTCCTGCCCCGCCTACCAGCCCGAATTTCAACTCGGCCGGGCTGTTGAGCCTGCGCATTAAGCTCGGACTCTTGCTCGAATCCACGCGCGCCGTGTAATCCTGCGGCCCGAGACCGTCGCGATTATCAATCAGTAATTTCATGGCTTACGCAAAAACTCCATTGGCGGTGTAAGAGTGACAACGAATGTGGGCGCTAAGTACTAATGGGAAGTGGCTCCTAGTAAACCGCCGCTGCAGTCGCCGGACAGTAACTCCGATAACAGAGCACTAACGCTCCATCGTTACCATCCACAGTGGGCAGCGCCGTAAACGATGCTTGCAGCGCCAACTCTCCGATGGGTTTTTGAATCTCGATCAGACTCTCCCGCGCCCACTCGGCCTTCGCCGTGCACGGACTTAGAATCGGATAGTAGAAACACACGCGTCCGCCCGATTCCTCTTCCGCCACGAATAACCCCGACCACTGTTGCAGGAACGCGCCGCCTTCGCGGTCCACAAAAGCCATTACTTTCTGCACCGACGCCCCCGCTGCGGGTAATCCTCCCGGCAACGGCTGCGTCAACAGCAAAGTTGTCGCCGTCACCAGCGCGACTCGGCCCACGTTGAATGTCACTCGCCGCACATAGTGAGCGTCATTCCGCACATCCCCCGGATTCTTCACGTACGCGGCTGCGATGCCGGTACCCACATATCCAATCTGCTGCGCGTAATCCACGTCGCACGCCACCAAGTCGCCAGCCTGGAATCCAGCGATGGCGCCCGCTCCCAATACCAGTTCCAAAGCGGTTGAGCCTGCTAGCGCAGACACGGGCGACAGCGGAATTCCCCCCGACCCTGCTCGCGATGCGCTAGGATCCGTGGCCAGCACATTCATGTGCTCTGCGCCGCCTGCGAGGGCCATCTGCAACTTTCCCCAGTCGCGAAACTCGAAATCAACCCGCGCGCCCAAAGGGTGCCGCGCTTGTGCCGACACTGCACCAGTCGTCCCGCCGATCACCGACTCGATTTGCGATGTGCTCGTGCGCTGAAAATTTTCAATCCAGCCTAGGTCAATCCATGGAGCCGTGGGAGCATCCAGCTGAAAGCCGTTATCTTTCGATGGATCAAAAATTGCCGTGGGGCCATTGACTCTGTCGACCGGCGCGAAATAAGCACGCGTCTGCCGTGCTACTGGCCGCAATCCCGCCCGCGTCATGCCTCTACCTCGGGCAGAAAAAAATAAATTCTCAGCTGCGCATACCGGTCGACCCGCGCAGCGCCGGCATTCCACTGCTGCTTCTGGATTGAGACATCTCCTGGGGCATTGCCCATCACCGGCACCGTCCAGAAAATTGCCGATCCCAAATCGGCGCTTGGAGTCTGGCTGTAATCGATCATCCCGGTATGCGGCGGATCGCAGATTCCAAGCAGCTCGACGTCCATCTCCGCCAGCACGCGTCCTCGATCCACCCCGGTTCCGCCGCTGCCTTCGCTCGCGTACCAGATGTGGCAATCGAGTCCCAGCATCGGTCGAGTACTCTCCGCAATCAGAATGTCGCCGAAGTCCAAGTAAAAAGCCCCGGTCTGGGCTTCAACAAATCGCGGTTCCAGGTTTTCGCGGACCACGATCCCCGGCACGGTGACTCCGTCGATCACCATGGTCCGCGCCGGATTCAAAGCCGTCAGCCGCTCCCGCAGCGCCATATAAAAACTGTCTTTCGCTGCCTGCATATTTCTCCTATTAAGTCTGTGCAAGTCCAAGATCGGGGTTGGAGGTCAGAGGTGAGAGGTAAGAGGTCAGATTGCAGGGGTTAAGGTCCCGGGATTCGTCAACACCGTTTGGGCTATGGGTTGTTAACTTCTGCAATCTGACCTCTTACCTCTGACCTCACCTAAGCCACCGCCGCCACCCGGTACAAATACGCCACCCCCGCTAGCCGTTCGACAACGAACCCTTCGATATGGAAAACTTCGCCGCAGTACACCAATCCCAGCGCCGTCTCGAACAACACTTCTGCCGAAGCCACATTCCGCTGACTCACCCGCTCCGCCATCGACGCCGGTCCCGCCAGCAGCTCGATTCGCCGTCGGGGACCGTTGTTCTCCGCAGTGAGCTCAACTACCAGCACCGGCGCAATCAACACCTGCTCTACTCCCGGATCCACCAACCCCAGATTCGACGCGGCATCAGCAGGTAGTCCCGCCGCCGCAAACAGGAGGGTCACCTCCGTACCGCCGAGCGTTCGTAACATCGCATCCGCCGCTCGCGCTGCCGCCGCTACAGAAATTCCCGTCATCGTCATCCCACCTTCTGCGCCACATAGGGCGCGAGCAGCGCTTGAACGGTTTCATCCATCAGCGAATCCGCGAAGTACCAGAGTTGCATTCTGTCGGGGAGGACATTGCGCTTCACATTCAGCGCCGGGGTAGCCTGCGCATTCTTTACAACTTGTGCGCACGCCACCTTCACGGCATCGGGAAATGGATCAAGCCCAGCCGTATAAACAATTTCGACTTCCGTGAATGTCCATCCCAGGGCATTCACCGGAAGCGTGACTTCCCCTGTGTCCGCAAATATGTCAAGTTCGGCGACGTTCAAATCCACCCACGTTCCCGGAATTCCGAAGGCAATAGCCGCATCCCATCCCAAAGCTTCATATTCCAGCTCGCCGCGCCGCGGCGTCGCATAGCGCGCCTGCGCCGACACAAGGGGAGAGGTTGCCGGCGCTACCGGATTCAGCGGTAGATAGGTAAGCCGAAGCGGCCGGTGCGCATTCTCGGTTCGCAACCGCTCCGTGTACTGGTTGATCGCCAGCGTGACTCGTCGGCAGTGCGCATCGATAATCGCCGATGCCGCCGTCACCCACGACAGAGCAGTCGTAGTTTCCAGCCCATACAACTCATATTCCGATGGTTGCAAATAATTCATGATGGTTTGTCCAGTCCTCGAAGTCGGAAGCCGGGTGCCCCACTCATCGCCGCATTTTGCGATAAGTGGGACCCTCACCAAGCCTCGCCTATCGGTTCACCTTCACTTCGTAGTGCGCATAGGACGCGCCTTTCACTACCACGGCGCCGAACTTCACCACCACACTTTGAGTCATCAGCGTGCTCGGTAGCCCCAGCGCGAAGACCCGAGGATTCGGGTCTGTGAGCCAGTGATACTCGATCAAGTCTTCGGTCACGATGTAGGCCGGCAGCACCGCACTGCCGCTTCCCGGCGTGCCCGTATAAGGGAGGGCCCATTCCGGAATCAGCGGCAATTCGCCGGCTTGCGTGCTCAAGGTTTTTACCGTCAGGCCGCCCGCGATCTGCGCCGTCGAGAGTACGACGTTGAACTCCGCCTTCATTTCGCGGTCAATCAAGTCGAGCAGCACCGGATTCGCATAGATCGCCGTCGGTCGCACGTCGAACGACGAGCTTGCGACCATCTCCGCGATGGTGCTCTTCAACCCGTCCACGATGCTGGCCGTGGATGCTATGGTGACGGTGTTGCCGCCCGCCTCGATCTGTCCAATCGCGCCAAAATACTGCGGCGTCGTCGGAGCAGTCAGCGAAGTATCGTTGCCGTTCCATAGCGCCACATCGTGCGTGCGCAAGACCCCGTCCACGGCATCGGCCAGGTCCTTGGCTTGCAGATACGCGAACTGGCTCTGCTGTGTCCCGACCTCCATGTCAAACAGGTTGTAGTTGATCTGTGAGACCAAGGCCTTCAGCGGGACGGTGCGTTCCACGCGCGTTGGCGTTTGCAGTGTCGGCACAATGCTGCGCGGATCGACGAATGCCTGAGCCGCTGTTGGCGAAGCAATCGCCGTTTCCTCGAAAAACCGCGAGGGATGTCCGGTCGCCGGCACCTGCTTCATCCGCTGTCCGAACACGCCGCGCCGCCGCACAATGTCGGTGATCTCGGTCTGATACCGCTCGATCTCGATCGCGCCCGGCCCCAGGAAGTCCGCTGCTGCATGCAAATCCAGAAAATTCGCTTTCATGTGTTCTCCTCAATTGAGTTGTACCGCCGGGTGCCCCACTCATCGCGCACTTTGCGATGAGTGGGTTTTATCCACCCCAAAGAAAAAGGGCGCGATCTAACCCGCGCCCCATAGCCGATGCCCGAACCGACTAGCGACCCACGACCGACGACTTACGATCAACCGCGACTTACTCGATCATCCCCGCCCGCGCCAACTCCGCCTTTACGGCGATCCGTTGTTCCACGCTGAGTGCCGCAAGCGTCTTGTTGAGCATTGCCGGATCCAGCCGTTCGCCTTCGATCTCGTTCTTTCCGATCAGCGCCGACACCACAGGTGACAGCGTTTTCCGTACCATCCGCGACGCCTGCGCTTTGAGGTCTGCATTCGACTTCTCCAACTGCACAACGCGCTCCTGCAAGCCGGTTCCAGATCCTTCCGCCTGGCGCCGCTCGGTTGTTTGTGTAATGCTCTCCTCGACCGCCGCGACGATCCGCTCCACTTTCGCATTCAGCATTTCCTGCTGTGCGTCGAGTTTTCCCAACACGCGATCAAGTGTTTCCGTGGCTGCGGCCAGTCTCTCCGCCGCCGCTATCATCTGCTGCACCATTTCCTCGTTCATTTCGTCTTCCCTCCCTGGTTTGTTTCGTATCTGGGTATCGGTTTAGCGATACCGTAAAGCCTCAAAATCAATCGCCCCTTCAAGGGGTTGCTCTAACTACCCCAACTCGATCCACGTCGAGCGATATGCCGCTTTGTCCCGCCGCAGCACTGCCGCTCCTGTAAAAGTCACTCGGTTCAGCACCCACACGCTGGCCGTGATGTCTTCCACCAACGCATCGGTAATCTCATAAGACATTCCAAGCCCGGCGCGGGTAGCGCCGGCATTACCGCCCGCACTCTCCGGTCCCTCGAAGACCGATGAATCCTTTGAATGTTTCCGCGCCGGCCTGCCGATCTCCGCGACGATCTCCGGAAAATCCCGCGCATAGAGAAACCCTCCGACTTCAATCAGCCGCCCCACAATTTCAGCTCGTGTGATCACCCCAATCTTCCGCCGCGCGTCGTGACGATCAAGCGCCGGCGAGTAGTCCAGCCCCATTCCCATCAGCGATGGTATAGCCGCCTCCGCCGCCCGCCGGGTCAGCAGCACTCGATGTCCTCGCGCGCCCGATGGCGACTTGTCCGAGGCAACATCGACGATCGTCAATACTCCCCGGAACCCCGCCCGGTTCGGATGCCCATGCACCGCCGGCATCACAATCGCCATCGACTCCACTGACAATCCCATCTGGGTCTCCTTGAACCAACACTTCTGTAGAGACGGGGCTTGCCCCGTCTCCGGCGATGCCGCGGGCTGTAAGCAGCAAGAGACGCGGGGGCAAGCCGCGTCTCTATAGAAAAATCAGTTGTTAGAAAATCAAATCGTTAATTCGGGTAGATCCAAATCCCGTCTTCAAACAATTTCCGCCAACCCTCGCGCCCGTCGAGCTTCGTTCACCGTGATCACGCCATTGCGCAGCAAGATGTCGTCGATCTGCGCCTGCTCCATCTCGTCCTGAGCATCGACGTCGGTGAATACAAACTCCAAGTCCGCCCACCCGAGCTTCTTCGCAATCGCATCGCGCGTCAGATACTCGGCCAACAGGCGAGCCGTCGGAACAATCGCCGACCGGAACGCCATCTCACTCATCTCGGCGGCCGTTGCCCGATTCACGTCCTGCTCCAATCCCAAAAACACTGCGGGCAGATCGAAAGCATCCGCGATGATCCGCATTAGAAATTCCTGCCAAGCCAGGCGGAGATCTGCGTCCGTCCCGGCCGCAAACCGGAGTACCTCCGGCTTCGACTCAGCCGACATAATCGGCACCCGCCCCGTGCCCTCAATCTCGTCCTGCCACCACCGGATCAGCCGCTCATGATGTGCCGGAGTCAAACCCTGCAGCCACAGCGCGTACTGCACCACAGAATTCGAAGCCAGCCGCCCCGCGTACCGGTATGCGCCCAAAAATGCATTGATTGTTTCGAACGCAACCTCCACCCGCCCCAGCCCGAATGGTGTGTGTGTCCGCGGATTCAGCCGGATGTAACTCAGTTCGTCATCATTCAGCACGATCTGTCCCTGCGCCCCGTACTGCCCTGTCACTTGCGCATACCGCGGCGAGTCGGGACGCCCATCCCAATCTGTCATGATCCGAATCGTCGCCCCGTCCACCGGCCACATCAGAAGAGGTAGCGCCGGCGTCCCGCCGGCTGGCGGCCCCGTCCAGCCCTCGACCAGATCAAGTTCGATCGCCCCAAATCCTCCAACGATCACGTCCTCCAGCACCTGCTCGATCAGCGAGCGGAACGAATCGTCCGGATTCGGAGCCTCAAAATTTTCGGTCAACACCTGGATCCGCTGCGCGCCATCCGGAATCTGCTCCAGCACCCGCCCCTTCCGCGGCTGGATACGCCATCGCATCCCCACAATCCGATCCTTAATAACGTTGATCGCCCGCCGCGCCACCGGCGTCTCCGCAAACCGCCGCAGATTAGCCGGCGTAGGCTTAGGCACCAGGTTGTGTGGCGCGGACCTGGCCTGAGCGGAAGTCGAAGGGGCCCCCGCCCGCGAAAAACCAGGCGAAGAGAACGGAGCCAGGTTCGACCCCGCTCCCGCCGTCCGCCGCCCATCGCGCCCGGCAAACAAACTCGTGGGAAGAAGCTCCCGCAAAGACAAGTCGCCGACCCGGCGCATAGCGCCGCGAAATCTTTCTCGAATGTTCATGGATCCCCTCGTATGGCGTGGGAACAGCCGCCCCCGGCTGTCCAAGCGAGCGCAGCTCGCCGCTGTCACTCTGTGTCCTCGGTGGTGAGGGTCGCATCAACAAAACAAAACGGCACAGCCTTCGCCGTGCCGCGTTTTCATTTTCTCACCAATCGCTTTTACAACTTCACTTCTGACCCTTCAGTCTCAAGCCCGCAGTTCCCGCCGCACCTCGCCCGCAATCTCCGCGATCTCACCAACCGTTCTCACCCGCACCGAATTCTTTTCCAGCATCCCAATCGCGAACCGCGTTCTCTCGTCCTGCAAAGCCATCCCCTGGTCCACCACTGCCGTCAGGGAACCCTGCAGTTGTTCCTGCCGCATCCCGGCCTCAATTCGCGAATAACGATACGCCAGCGCCAGCGCCTGATCTACATTTGCTGCCACCGAAACCGCCTGGAACATTTTCACTGTGCTCCCCACTCGGTATCCAAAATCAATCCGGAACGGATCGCCCTGTCCTGTGTACTTGACCACATCCAAATCCCGTTGGATCAGATCCAAAACGCCCGCGGAGCTGAAGGCCTCTTTCATCGCGTTCACAATCGCCAACCGTCCAGTGCGCTGCACAACCCGTTCACCGCGCTCGAGGGGAAGCAGGTACATCGAAGTCAGCACTGCCATCTCCTTTTCAGGATCCTCGGTCAGCACGGCTTTCGTCGGAGCCACGTCGATCATCGTCCCAAATCTCTCATTGATTATTTGCATTAGATCTTCGCGCCGCCGCAAACTGCCCAGCCTGCCGCGGATTTCGCTCTCCACCATCCCGAACCACTCCAACTCCACATCCGGAGCCACGCATTGCAGCATCCGCAAGTCGCGGGTAAACCGAACCTCGGCAAAGCCGCCATCGCTCTCCAGCAGCAACATCCCAACCGTAACGAAGTCGTCCCGCAAGGCATGCGGCAAGAATCGCAGCAGGTAAAGTTCGAGTTGTCGCTTCTCAGCCATCAAGGATCAGCTTTCAACCATCACCCGTCAGCCATCAATCATCACGCTTCGTATCAGAGTATCGCTTTAGCGATACCGCAAATTCGTCCACGGCAGATGCCCCTTCAGGGGCTGGGTGAGAGCGCTCGATCCGCCTGCTCTCAAGCCTCATTCCCCCACTCCGGAAACGGCCGCCGCGGCGACCCTCGAAATGCCAGAATCAACTCCCGGACAATCGCCTTCCTCTCGATCAGTCGCTGCACCAGAGCCTCCAGTTCATCCCACGAACCGCCATACCATGCCGGAGGAGTCTCTCCAGCCACTCTCCAGATCGCGTCTTCATCCAGCTTCTCGATCCGCGACAACCAAGGTTCAAATGATTCCCACCCGTTCACGCGCGCGTAAACTTCATTCCGTGGATACACTCCCCGCAGTGGAAAATCCGGAAACGTCCACTCTCCCGCATTGAAGCAATACCCCTGGTCGATGAACGCCGCCGAGTACTTCTTCTCCCGCATCTTGCGCCAGAACGCCGCTTGCCGACCATCGGCGTTGCAAGTCCATTTATCGAGCGCCAGTATTCCCGCAAACGTTCCCAAGTTCCGCACCCGCTCCAGCATCTCCGGAGGCAGGTAGTCGAGCACCTGTCCTTCCACGGGACTGACCACATACCGCGAACCGAACTGCAGCCCCGCCTCCGCCTGAATCGCGCGGGTCCCTAATACGATCGTCAACTCTGCCGTGTGCTCCACTAGCCAGAGCGGAACCTCAACCACCTCAGCCGAAGGCACCGGCAGTCCAACTCGCTCTGCCAACCGCGTAGCCAAAAACTCATTCGCCAGCACCCGCTCATGCTGTGGATTATTTCGAAACTTCACCACGTAATAATGACCGTCGTCGCAGCGCATCAAGTGACTCTGCGCCCCACCCCGCATCCTCTTCACGTGTTGGACAGCGGTCGTGGGCATAGTCTGTGCGGAGCCGGCCTGCGTGGAGACTGTCTGTGTGGTGACGGATTCTGCCCGTTCGCGCCAATCGCAGTTCAGTCTCTAACTTTCTCCACTCAGCAATCTACCTTTTGTGATGCTTTCCGCCTGTGACCGCCACCACACCGCAAATGTTCACTTTTTCTCCAAGCTGTCGAATTCCACACGGCCCGCCATTCCGCGCCCCGCCTCGGCCTTCCGCACCGCCCAGGCAATGGCCAACGCGATCACGCAATCATCGTGCGTTCCCGGCGCGGCTCCGGTATTCCCATTCGTAAACCGCACGAACGTCCGGCACTCGTTCAGCAATCGCGAACTCCGGAAGCATCCCGGTTCCCCCATCAAGGCCGCCACCAGATTCTCAATCATTGGCGGCCGGCTTACCGCCGAGGTCAGCCAACCATCCTGCCCCTTCTGCATGTAAACCTGCGGATAGTCAAGAGTGCGCAACCACGCCAGCACGCCATGCCCGTGATTGTTCTGCTCCACCGCCAGCAGCGCCGTGTTGTATTCCTTTCCCAATCTCGCCAGTCGCCGCGCAAACTCCTGCGGAGGCCAATGTCCATGCAACTCCGCACACTGCGTTCCCAATTCCCGATCAATCACTTCCCCGCACGAGTAATCGCCGTCAATTCCCCCGCCCGCCGGATCGGCCCCGATCAGGTATTCCCGCCCGGGTTGCGACGGCAACCAGATCATCAATCGCCCGTTGTCGCGCGCCTCCAGCGGCTCGGTCGACCCTCCCAACGCCTGCTCAACCAGCCCTACGTCAAAGACGCAATCTCCCGATGCCCGGAAGCACGTCACCGGATCCTCGGCAAATTCCTGGACGGCAAGTTTCCGCAGTGAAGCCCATTGTTTCCGTCGCCACGCGATCTGTTCAGGCTTCAGTCCATGAAGCGCCGCCAGTTCCGCTTCTTCATCCGTGAGCGGCGGAAAATTCCCACCCGGATCGAGAGCATAAGCTGCGTCGTACCACCAGGGAAAAAAGTGACGGGTATATCCGGTATCGCCCGCCCGCTGCCACTCCTCGTAGAACAGTCCACCCGCTCCGTTTGCAGTGGACTCGAGCACAATATCGCCTCCCGGCACAACCGCCGCCCGCAACGATGCCAATGCCTCGTCGCCTTTCCGGCCCCAGCGCGAAACTTCCGAGCAATGCAGACTCTGGATCGTTCGGCCGCGTCCGGCATTCTCCTCCGCCGACGCCAGACAGTACTCGCTGTCCCGATCGGGAAAGACCAACTGCCGTGCGTTCCGGTGCGAAGTTCGCAGAGCTCCAGTGCGCGCCTCATCAGGCAGTTTCTCCCAGAACCGCCGAACGATCCGAAAAATGTCCTCGGCCGATTCCCTGTCCTGCGTCACCTGCATGCTGAGCGTGCCCCGTTGCGTGATCGTCTGGACGAACAATCGCGCCGCGATGTAGGTCGTGATACCCACCTGACGCGCCTTTAGCACTACATTCTGGTTCGTGCACCGCCGTGAGTACTCCCGCTGCGCGCGATTCAATTTGAAATCGGATTGATTAATCGTCTTCGTTCGGATCTTCAGATTTTGTTCAATGAAAAGATCCCGGCTGGTCGGATCCCACAACTCACCAGCTTCCAACCCTTCCCCAGTACGTTGTTGCCCTTCCGGGCGTTTATTCAGGCTCCTTCCTAACAAATCCAAACTCTCGGGCCCAAAATCAAATGTCAAAACAACCATCCCGAGAAGATTCCCATGTCAGTGTGTCGCGCTGAAGTTCTCCGGCACATACGAGTACGCCCCTATCTCCCACCCAGTCCCATACGAATTCTGATTGATTCCCAGGAGGTCGAATTGATATTCCGCTCCCAAATTCGTGCCCGCGTCCCGCACCGGTGAGTTCACCGTCGGCCGAAAATCGGCCTCCACGCCGCTCGACGGACACACATAGTAACTCCCAGGCACATACCCCAACGGCACCACATCGTTCGGCTGGCAAGACAGCAGAAGACTTACCATTTGCGTGTTCGATTTCAGGGTCGCGCCCCCTTGGACTAGCGCATCAATAAAGTTCGCAACTTCATCTGGCCGCAGCTCATTCACATGCCAGAAGTATCCGATCGGACGTCCCCACAGCGCGTTCTTGAATAAATCTTGACTAACTCGATGTCTCATTTCCTGATAACTAAGTTGTTGGTAGCTAGGCACTACACCCTGACTTACGATGTTGAACACGTCATAGCCTGTGGCCAGCGTCGTACTCGCGCCGCAACATGGTCTTAAGCTGCCGGTCCCGCGAACGCCCGCATAGCCCAGGCTGGCCGCGATATTCTCAGTGAGAGAATCCTCGTAAGTCCCCGGCATCACATACACGCGCTGCGCAGGCAGCCCGGTGAAGTTCAGATTCATCCACCCCTGCGCCCAGCTCATCTCTTCCGTTTCCATCTGCGTTTCGTCAAGGTCCAGGTTTTGCGCGGAACTAGAGATGTCCATGTTCGTGACATTGGCCAGAGAAATACTTCGCGCCGCGCTCTTCGCGTTCGCATCGAGGTTTACAGAAAACACTCCGCGTTGTTGGAGCGTATATAAGATGCCACCCAGCGTGTCGAGCCCGTTAGCAGCCTGCCCCGGCGCCGCCGGTGTCAAGTCCCAGTTAATATCGGCGGCCGGATCGTCTGGGTTCGTTGTAACCGTCAACGTCCCGTGCCCCAGTGTGGGATGCGTAAGGTTCAACGTCACACCTGACGCGATACTCCCCGTGTACTGCAAGCTTTCAAAAGCATGGCACGGAACCGGGAATGGCCCGTTCGCCCCACAACTCCCCGCCGGCGGATGCCAATACTCGTGCGATATGGAGTGTGTGTTCACATCCCACCCCGCTTTAATCCATCCTTGCACCTCACTGACAATCGATTGCGAGTAACTTCCACCCGTAACCACTGCGATCGAGAGAGGTATCGCCTTCGCCGTCATAATCGGCAAAAGCGAGTTAACATAGCTATCGCTGTATTGCACCAGCCCTGGATCGTCATAACTCACCGTCGTATATGCCGGCCAGCGGCGCCACTCGCGGATCCATGGTGCCGTTTCAGCCGCGACGTTATGTGCCCCTGCCGTCGGCCCAGGAGTGCCCGCTGTATCTACCGTCAACGCCGTCGCCAGATTGTTGGCATACAGATGGCAGTAGTCATAACTAACCGCACCCTGCACGTTATCCACGATCCCATAGGCGCGATTCGCGTATGCACGGCAATTCTTAATTTCAAATGCACACCCACCGCTGCTGCATCCATCGAACCGGTAGCCCGCATAGTTCATGTTCGCGTCAGTGTTGTAAAGATGGACGTCAAGCGGCGTGCCCAGGGGGTGCACGTAAAAGCCGAGTGGCACCGCGCCATTCTCCACCCCGCTGTCAGCGGCCATGTTCGCCAGCCAAAGATGATCGCTCGCTCCCTGCGCCTGCACTCCGTAGGCATCGAACCAGTCAAGTTGCAAGTGTTGAATTTCCAGCCACGAAACCCCATTCAAATTCAGAACACTGTCCCCGCTCAGGACGATGGCCGCAACCGTGGAATAATGCGAAGCCGGATTGCCGCTAGCGCTATAAACGTACAAAATGTAATTGGTCGAGTCGTACCAGAAATCCCGATCTTGACTAAGCGCCATCTGACTGCCCTGCGCAATTCCCCACACGCTGCCGAACCGTACATACTGCAGTTGAGACGGTGGCTGCGTCAGGCAGTAGAATCCCCGACTGCCGCATTGCACCACATTCGCAAGCCCACTCGTCCCCGAATACAGGGTTGTCGACCAGACGTTCGTGCCCGCCACAGGGGTCCACCACTGAGCTGCGATCGGCAAGTAGCCAGTCAAGTGGGGAGGCCGACCGTTGCCGTAGCTGTCGATCTTGATTAAAGAACCAGTGCTCCCGCTCGAAGGCGGCGTAAGAGTTTCGTTCCATGTACAGTCTCGCCTCAGATTAATCGTGTCACCCGGCTGAAAGCTGGAGATCCCAACCTGCAGTAGCGTGCGCCACGCCTGTTGCGTACTGGTGCCCGAATTCCCATTCGACCCGTAATTACAATCGACGAAGTAATCGGAGGCGCACGCCAGCCGCGCTCCTAGAAATAGAAGCAATAACACTTGTTTGATCATGGGGGCCTTGTAGAATTAGTAAACAATCAGTGCCGGGATCGACGCCCCGGAACTGAAGCTGTCACCCGGCAGCGTCACAGTAATGGGAAGCGCGGCCCCTCCGGTGGTTACACTTACCTGGGCATTGGCCACCCAGGTTACGCCCGTGCCCGATGTTCCCAGCAGAGCGGCGCACGTGGATGCACAGTTACTCGTGAGCGCAATATAAATCCGCCCAGCGGGTACCGTGACGTTCGAAGCATTCCATGCAATGTGCTTGATTCCCGTCGATGGCGCGAAAGTCGTTCCGGCGGTTGACGCCGTAGTCGCAACCAGCGTGCCTGTTCCGCCCGAAGTTCCCGAGTACAGTCCGAGCGCATAATTGTTGGACGTGTTATCGGCCGTCCCCACGACATAAGCGACATTGTTAGTCACACAAGGGTAGGGGTTATAAACGCCCCAAACGATCGCTTTGTTCGTTCCCGCAAAGGCATTGCCCGAGCCTCCTTGAATAGGGACAGTGATCCACGAGCATGTAGGCGAAGGCAGCTGCGCCGTCGGAAGCGTCCCGGTTGTAACGTCGGATGCGGACACAGTAACATTCGCCGAAAGCGCATGCCCGTTGATCGTCGTACCTGTGGTCACGTATCCGGGTACAGTCGGCGTGCCTGTGAAAGTGGGTGAAGCCAGTGGCGCGGCGCCTGTTATTTGTGCGACCGAGTAATCGCCGCTGGCAGCGACAACCGCCCCCGTCCGTCCGAATACGCTCGCGACGGCGCCCGCAGACATGCAAGAGGCGCCGCTCGTCAACTGGCACCTGAAAATATTGTCCGCCCCAACTCCCAGCGAAAAAGCCATACCACTCGGTACCGTGACCGTTGTTCCCGTCCACTCCTGCCCTGACCACTGTGTAGATCCAGATCCCGTCTGGTTGATAGTCCCTGCCACATTCAAATTGCCGCCAAGGGTCACATCGCTGGAAAAAGTTTTCGCTCCGGTGAGCGTCTCCGCGCCCGTCAGGTGGACGACAGCCGAATCCGCAGCCGCTCCAGTAACCTGCGATACCGAATAGTCTCCGCTCGCCGCTGTAACTGCCCCCGTTCGCCCGAATACAGTACTGACCGCGCCGCCGCCCCCGCTGCTCCCCGTCGGTGGACTCAGGCTCACGCGCACGCCGCCCGCCTCAATCCGCCCAATCACCTGCACTCCCGTCGGCCGAGTGGTCAATCCGGTGTCGTGACACTTTCCCGCCTGCGTCGTACTGGCAACTGCGTAGTCTCCTGCGACCGGACTGCCCGCATCGAAGTTGCACGACGCGAAACCTGCCCATGTCAGAACCGCCTTTCCACTGGTGCCGGCTCCGCCGCTGACGATACCAAGCACGCCATCCGTGCTCGAAGTTGCCGCTGTCTGCACGCCTGTCGCCCCATTGTTATAGACGGCTAGCAGGTTCTGCGTCGTACCGTTCGTGCCGTCGTTTGCGAACTCGAAATCCTCACGGCCAGTGCTGTAGATATTGAATGAGGTTTTCGCGAAGACGCTGCGCATCGCCTGCCCAGTGTCTGTCCCCATGTCAAAGCTATTGTCGGAATTTGGCTTCACGGTCCCATCGGAAGAAAAGAACCACTTAATACTCGATCCAATGTGCATTCCCAAACTCAGCGCATTGCCGCTCGTCGCATCCTCGCTTCGCAGCACACTGTAGTTAGTTCCGCCGATCGCTTCGGAGCCCAGCGAGATCCGGTCCCAGGTGGTGTCGTTTATGTAACTGGAATACACGCGAAGATTCTGCGCACTGGTTCCATTGCGCTCCTCGATAATATCCGGAGGGTCACCGCCCGGATCTGAGTTAAACAGGTTAGTCAAACCCAATTGGATAACTTGTCCATTATTCTCAATAACTCGCGGAGTATGGGTGGCCGAATCAAACCAGAACACGCCCCAGTTGGGAATGCCTACTGGCGGCGTGGTTTCAGATAACTTAACCATATTGGCAGTGCTGCAATTCGCATTCCCATTTGCTCCAATGCCGGTGGCAAACGATCCGCTGCACTGCGTTGGAACGGAGGCCAGAGCGAGAGCTGTGCCCGCCTGTCCGCTGATATTCGAACTCGTAAGAGCAATCTGTTGCGTCGTCCCACCAATGTTTACCACTGGCAACCCGGCAGCGGTATCCAGCCCAATAGCCCCCGCTGGAGGAACATAGCCACTGCCTTGCGGCAGCAGTAAGCTCCCACTCACCGTCACACCGGTTGTGAAAGTCTTCGCGCCGGCAATGCTTTCGTCGCCTGTATTATGAACCACCGCCGCGTCCGCTGCCGCTCCGGTAACTTGAGAGACTGTATAGTCGCCGTTCGCCGCGACAATCACTCCCGTTCGTCCAAAAACCGAACTGGCATTCCCTCCACCGCCTCCAGATCCGCAAGAACTACCAGTGGAGGCAACCACGCCCGACACAACATTGAGGCACCCATTTGGCAGGCCGGCGAGCGTGACGCTCTGGTCGAACTTGGCGGGAATGTTGAACTCTTTCAGCGACGCGCTCAATCTCTCCAGCCAGTTTGCGTGTATGCCATCGCCGGTCTGAGCGATGTAATTCGTTATCGACAGCGGAGCTCCAAACGCAAGCTGCCCCGCACTCGGCGCTGCTCCATTGCTCGGTAGATCCGTTCCAATCCAGGTATCATTAGGGCTCGCCGGCGGGCGATACCCTGACGTCGATTGAGTCAAAGCAGGCTGAGAATCGATCAGAGTGATGATGTGGTGCGCGTTAAGAGTAGCTCCTGGGGTGGTCGAGAAATTCAAGCGGCCCTTGGATAAAGTCATACCATTGGACACTGCTGCCCCGTCAGTCAGTATGGTCGCCGTCTGATTTGGAACGCTATTATTGGGGGATGTTATGCTCGCCAAACATGTGGTATAGCTCCCTGGCGACGCCGCTCCATAGCTCGAGCACCGATTCGCAATCTGAAGTGGATTTCCGGTAAGTCCAACTCCTACCGTGCTCCCCTCTTCGAAATCCACGTTGATACTCTTGTTGACCGATACCAGCGAACCGGGCCAGAAGTTCAGGTTCCCGCTGTAGTTGCCTTGCTTAATTGTGTAACTCATAGTGGCCGACGATCCGTTATCTGTGTAAGTGCATACCAGTCCCGAGCACGCTGCCGACTGAGTAAGACCTTGTGCCACGTATCCGCATGTTCCACCCGATCCACCCCCGCATCCGCCATTGTAGGGATAGACCGCGCCGACTCCTATGGGAGTTGTGATGCGGACCACGTCGTAGGTGATGGCATCGGTGCCGTTTGCCACCCGAGGCCAACGTACCGGAATGGAATCGCTTCCGCTAGATAGCCAATTTAAAACCTGCATAGGAGAGGTTTGCGTACCGGCCGTCGTGTCGTTAGCCACGATGAAATAAGAGTAGGGCGTAGAACCCGTTCCACCCGTTTGAAATCCTCCTAAAGTTCCTCCGCTCCCCGCAATCTGAAAACTCGCACCACCCGTCGATACACCGGCAATCAAGCCCGCAATTCCAAGACCGGGAAACGGAGAGCGAGGCGGAGAGAGGGGGTTTTGAGCTGGCGTGCTCTCGGAATAGATGTTCTTGAGGTAGGCTCCCTGATAGTTCCCAGTCGCGTTCGATGAGTACACTTGCCACGGGCCCGAGGCTTGACAAACTGTATTCTCAATGTACAGTCCGTTCGAGTTATACACCGTTGCGCAGTTCGAATCGTTTGCCGTGATATTCGAGTCGCGTAATGTGATGACGGGCGCGATCTGGTGCCCAATGTTCGCCGCGCCGCCCGAGAAAACAAAAGAGCCCGCCCAGTTAACATTCGCGTTGAGGCCGATGGCATTGTTGTTGAAGTGGTCGATGATCGCATTCTCATCGTCCCACATATCGAAGAAATTATTGAAGTGACCCAACTCGCCGCCAAAATCGTAATGCACATCGATAAAATGCGTGCTGTTGGCGTTATCCAGAAAGGCTTCATAAGCCAGCGCTACCACTCCGGGAGTGTTCTGCGCAGCAATTGTGGCTCCGCGGACATAGCGAAACGTGGTGGAAGATCCCGTGCACGCCGCCGGAGTGGAACCAGATCCGCAGTCCGTGACCGTGGCATCGCCCCAGTAGCTGCGATCGTCGGTAAACATGATCGCAACTAAATCGTCGGGACGAAAATTGTGGGCAGTGGAAGTCGTAATCGTCGCGTACCCGCTCGCATCGGAAGTATTGGTGATGTTTACCCCAGCGTATGCGGGATTGGCGGAGTAATCGGTGGGCGTTCGGAACGACAAACCCTGTACCGTATCGTCGGCGTAGTCATTCGCGTTTAGCAGGTCGCCAATCTGCACGCAGGGGCCGCGGCCGAGACAGTTCAACGACGTCCCATATCCGCTCAATGCGGACTGATTCCCATGAAAGAAGATTGTTCCATAGACGTTGTAGTTGTTGATCGACCACCCCGGGCCTCCGGTGTAGGGTCCATTTGCCGGGATGGTGACATTGCACTGATCGTTGTAATAAACAGTTGCGCTTGTTCCGCACGCCGCGTTAATCGTCTCCTGGATCCCAGATGAAGCCGAACTGATTGTGTATCCAGCCGCATAGGAATAGAACGGTGTGAACGTAATCGTGCCCGACGCCGCTCCCGACGTACATCCGCCAGCACTGGTCACTACCCTGACACTTTCACTGTTTCCTCCTCCCGATAGAAGCACTTGATAGCCGGCTCCACTCGTCGTGTCAATGCCAACCGGACACGGAGTTAGCGCAACGGTTGCCTGCGATCCACTGGTTAGCGGGCTCGAGATGGTTTGTGTCCAATTCAGCGCTGTCGTGGCGTAAGTAATCCCGGCCGGCGCACCGCCGCCGCAAGATCCCCACGTGGAGTTACCAGTTAAACAAGTGGCTGCGCTGGCGACTCCCGCTCCTAACTCGCCGGTCGGAACAGCCCCATTCACCAGGTCCGCTTTCGCCGAAAGCCCACCGTCCACATAGTGCCGGTCTGCGGCCTGGTTGGGCGCCGCCGGATCTGCCGGAAGGGTTAATGGCCCAGTCATAGTGCCGCCCGCGATGGAGACGTATGCTCCTCCGCCGACGTTCCCCACGGCTGCATCCACATACCCCTTGTTCGCGGCGTCATTGGCTCCCGCTGGCGCAGGAAGCGACGGAGCCACACTAAACTGCTTCGCACCCGTGATCGTCTCCGTTCCCGCCAGGTGCACCACGGTCGCGTCGGCCGCGAGAGGCGCTATCGCAGCATTCACGTATTGCTGCGTCACGGCGAGATTCCCGAGCCCCGTGCCCGGTGTCGTCAGCACCGCAGCAATCGTCGTCGGCGATGTCGCCGGAACTGCCCAATACTCTGTGCGCACAGTTCCATCGTCCAGTTGGAAAACCGTAACGTAATAAGTTCCCGCCGGCGAAGCGCCTACATTGGGTGCCAGCTGAACGGTAAACGCGCCTAGCGATCCTATCGCCACACTCAGACTACCCGCTACTACTGCATCTCCCGCTGCGGTCTGGAACGACGGCCACGAAATCAGCACCGTACCCGATGCTGCAGTTCCATCCGCTCGATACACCGTGCCGCTGATCGTCGTAAGTGCTGGCCCTTGCGCATGCAACGTGGTCGGCAACGTCAACGCCAGGGGCAGCGTCAACATCACGAAAAACACCGCTTCCGCCATCGAAAAATACCTGTTATTCACCGCGAACGATTTGGGCATCTCTTGTTCTCTCCTGGTGAGCGCACGCGACCCCAATCCGGGCCAATAAGAAAGCCGCTCTCCCGAGCGGCGCGCCTTTCGCATATTTCTTCTCCCCACGATTCCGATGGTTAATCCAAACTCGGCTCGCTCTCAACTCGCGACTCCAGAAATCGCCGCACGCTCTCTACATATACGTCCGCGAAGTCTACCACTGGCCTCCGCGTTTCGATCAGGGCCTGTGCCGCTTCCATTTCCCAGTCCATCGCACCTAATATTGCCAGCGTCATCATCGGAGCCCGGTGTACTCCCGCGGCACAATGAACATAAAGCCGCGCCTCCGGGTCATTGAGGGCTTGCAACGCAAAGTCGACGCCGCGTTTCAGCAGTTCCGGGGGCTTCGGCAAAAAATCGTCGTCGGTCGGATTCCACAGTACGCGAATCCCGTGCAACTCCGCCAGCGGCCGGTCATCGAACTCGATCTGCATGTTGAGGACGTGGGTCACCCCGGATTGCGCCAGCTCTTCCATGTTTCGCGCGTTCCAGATTCCACCGCCCAGCGCAACTCGTTCCGTGACCCATGTCATATCCATGCAGCGTTCCGTTTGTCTTCCCGTTGCCAGCCGCAATCTGCGCCTTACGATTATTCTGATTCTACGTCACCTTTCCCGCAGCTCTCCCCACCAAAATAGAAAGGGCGCGATTCGCCTCGCGCCCTTCAGAGTCTCTATCTTTTGACTCTTAAGTTTAGGATATCAAATCAGACGGGGGTGTACCGCCAACTTTTCGACATTTATTTTCTCCCTTATTTGAGCAGCTTACGTCGAAATTGTAACTTTTGCCCTCTTGACAACTTTTCCGTCCGCTGCTTGCCGAAGGCACCTTCTCCAACAAATCGCCCGCGAGCAGGATCCGGGAAAGCTGGTCGAGCGCCTCCTGCAGGAACCTCTCGACCGTTCTCTGGGTACAACCGAGCAATCGCGCGACCTCCGGTATCGTGTATTCCTCCAGAACGTTCATGGCCAGTAGCTTCTTTTCGAGTGTGTTCAGCTTCTCGATCGCCCGCTCCATGTCGGCCACAAAGATCACGACGTCCTCAAAGTTCCTCATTGTGTATGACGTGACCCGTGATCGGAAAAACTCCCGTCCCAGCAGCGACGGCAGCCTCCCCACCTCAACCGATGCTCGGGCGTACCGGCGAAGCAACGCCACCGTACGCCTGCGGTAGAGCCAGAGGTCCACCTCCGTCTCGCCAAACACTACTGATGGCGGCCGTTCTGCCTGCCCCATCAGGCTGCATGCGTACGTGCTTGCCGTTTGTGCGCTGGTCATGCCCACACCTCCGTCGCAGCCACGCCCTGCAGAGAATCAATCCGGGCCGAGTTCTGTAGGTCCCCGCTTCGGGTGTCTGTTTGAACATCCGTTCCTCGTCGGCTGGCGTCGCGCCGTTTGCGCGCTTTGCGGGGCGGCGCCTCCCCAGGGTCTGGCATCGCCGCCAAACACAATCGGCAACCGGAGCAATAGACTCCATCTGCCCCCTGCGGACGCAGCCACAATCCGCCACACCGTTCGCAATACTTCAATTCGACCCAAATTTCCTGGCCTTCCATCGCCCTGATGAAGTTCATGATTGCCTCTCTCGATGAATTGAAAAACGCTCACACCAACAAAAAAGCCCTGGTACCGATTTCTCGGCCCAGGGCTCGTTTCTCTTGCGATGACCTGTCTGCTATTTAGTTAGAATGAACCAGTTACTGGAGCCTCGCGGTTGCTCCCAGCTCCGCTTGCCGAAAGTAACCCTCCTCATAGCCGGACTTGAGCACCTGCCCGTTCTGCACAATGACGCTCAAACGCCCGTTGAAGTGAATAGCTTGCAACAATCGCTGCATCGCAGCCGAGAGCACTTCCGCCGACCGTACTTTTCGGCGGAACTCTCCGAAGCTCCTTTCTTCGTTTTCGCGCAATTCTACTTCTATCATGGCGAACAACCTTTCCTGCGGTATAAGTGCATTATGAGACATATAATCGAGTTATGCTAAAACTCAGAAATAACTAAGTCAAGACAATATTCATTTATAAGACACATACAAAAGTAGATACCACTTTTTTAGACGTTGGACAGGAAAGTGCGACGAGCAATAGCTATTTCTGCCGCAATCGTACTGCCCTACCCCCGCTCGAACGCATGCTTTTCTTCTAACTGTCGAAGGGCTGCGGCCATTTCGCCTTCGAAGCGGTCCTTCTGATCCATAAGGGCGGGAAGTGCCGTGGCGTAACGCGCGGCCATGGTGAAGAGTCCTTGCTGCGCCAATCCGGCGGCGATTTCTGCGATGTGATCGGTGGTGGTATCAAGGTAGAGCGCCTCGGTCGGGTCGTCCAGCCATACTTCTCCGCCCACCAGACGCGTCTGCCAATACACTTTGCGCTCAATCAAGCGTGCGATCTCTTCGTCGGCCGCCTTGCCGAAAACCCACTGCTTGAGTTTGAAGCTATAGTGGCGGCTGGAGAACGGCAGCGGCACCAGCTTGCCGGATTTCACAAATTCCGTCTGCTTATGGTCGACCTCCTTGCGCAAAGCATTGATCACGGGACCTTCCGTGTCTTTCGGTTCCAGCGAAGGCAGCACTTCCCGCAGCGTGGCGGAAAGATTCACGGCCACAAGCGCCCGCAGGCCTCCAGAATTTTCCAATGTGATTTCCGTATGCAGAACATCAAAGTCGGCGCCGGACGTGGCGTGGCGGAAGGGCCATTCCAGTTTGAAACTGAGCGGAAGGCCGGTGCGGGTCGCGTAGATCGTTTTCGATATGGTGGTTGGGTTCAGGCTGCTCATCGTTAATGGTTCCAAATATTGATGGTTCCAAATAATGATCGTTCCAACTGATGTAACCCAGTCATTTTACCCCGTAGAGCCAGCGCTTGCCCCCGTCTTCCCGCTGCCGGAGACGCGACAAGCCGCGTCTCTACGGGAAGTTGAGCCGCCACAACTGAAGCAAATTCCAGATGGCGGATGCTCCTAACAATCCCCAAAGGCCAGCCGCGACTAACATGCTTAAACGAGTTTCCAGCAGATCGGCGAACACTCCGCTGACAAAGACAAAAAGGAACACAAGCATGGTCAAACGGAATCCTTGCCCCGGAAAATTGGGAGCGCCCACGGCCAAAATAAGCAGCAACACCGAGATCATGAGCGGCGCTGTGTTGCCGAAATAGCGTGGGTGCTTCCATCCGAAATAAGCGACCAGGGCCACGGGCAAGGCGAACATCAACGGCGGGCTGCTGCCGACGATCATATGCACAGCACTACGATATGAGACCGACATTCCAAACGCGGCCGGTTCGAAATCGATCCAGCGCGCGTGCAGCATTCCTCCCCAGAACAACGCAGGTTCAAAAACGTAGGCGGCAAACAACAGAACCCCCGCGACTGCGATTGCGGCAGTCCAGATAATGAGCACAGAACGCGGCCGAACTGGCGCGACCCAGAACATCAGTGGCAAGATCACCAACGCCAGCACTCCCAGCGAAAATTGGTTTCCCGCTGCCAGCGCCAGAGACAGCCCCAACAGCAGAATGCGTCGCCAGTTCCAGAACACAACTTCGCGCGGAGCATAGAGCGTGTGCGCCACGGCGATGGCGGTGAAGACGGTTCCGAAGGCTCCCCACACTGCGCCCATTTCGCCCAAGCTCTGCGCGCCTGCGACATTCACAATCATGGCTGGTGAAAAGCAGTAGAGCGCGAGCGCGATGTATCCTCCCGCATTGCCGTAGAGACGGCGCGCGACGTACCACAGCGAAGCTCCGAGCATGACGCCGAAGAACAGGTACGGTAACGCGGCCGCTAACGGCCGGAATGATTCCGGCAACCACGAACCGGGGCGCAACAGGAGCGGCGCGGCTGCGATCAGGTAGTAGAGCGGCGAGCGATCCCGATCATAACCATCGCGCACACGGAGATGTCCGGCGCGACCTGCGGAAGGCAGGCCGGTGGCGGCTTCCGAGCGCAATGACTCAGGGGTTCCCGCGATTGGGCCGCCTTTCCACTGCTCGAGACCCAAGTGGATGAGAAGAGCCTGGTCGGAATTCGCGACTGAAGCCTGCAATGCTTGCACGCGGAGCAGCCAGACGCATTGCAAAAGATAAGCAAGCAGCAGCGCGGCCGCGGCAAATTGCGGGCCGCGGAACGCATCGGAATGAAGAAATCGGCGCAACATTTACTGCGACTGGGCAGACCGAGTGTTTTACCATGTCCGGGACGATGATGGATAACAAACCGTTGTGGCCCTCTTCCGCGGAGCCGGAACCCACACTCCCGAGCGACGACGTGAAGCCGAATGAGGCTTCCCCGTCGTCATTGTCGTCTCCGCCATCGGCTCTATCGTCTTCTCTGTCAACGGCGGGCGCGCGCCGCGAATCTCGGCTGCGCAATGTTTTTGTCGGCCCGGAGGGAATTTACGCGGTCCCGCGCTGGTTGATTTACCTGGCGATGGCGTGGATCATTTTCGAGGTCGAAGGCTGGTTGATAGCGTCCCTCCAGTCGCAGATGAACGCCCTGTGGTGGTACATAACGGTCGAAGCCAGCAGGATGCTGGCTGCGATCTTACCTGCCTTCGTGATGACGCGGATTGAGCAACGGCCATTCGGCGACTTCGGGCTGCCTGCGCGGCGCGCGTTCGGACGAAACTTCTGGGTGGGAATTCTGTGGGGAATCGCATCGTTGAGCGTCCTGATGCTGGCGTTGCGTCTCACGGGCGCGTTTGAATTCGGATCGTTATCACTGCACGCCGCGCGCATCTGGAAATTTGCCGTTTATTACGCCGTACTTTTTCTACTCACGGCATTCTTTGAAGAGTTCCTGCTGCGCGGCTACTCGCAGTGGGTACTAACACGAGGAATGAATTTCTGGCCGGCGGCGGCGCTGCTTTCGATTTCCTTCGGCGCCATCCACGGCACCAATCCGGGCGAAGCGAAGACTGGGCTGGCGGCGGCGGCAATGATTGGCTTTTTTTTATGTCTCACGCTGCGGCGGACGGGCGACTTGTGGTGGGCCGTCGGCTTTCACATGGCGTGGGATTGGGGCGAGAGCTATCTCTACTCCGTTCCTGACAGCGGGACGCTTTTGCCTGGGCATTTGCTTAAATCCAGCTTGCACGGTCCCGATTGGCTTACGGGCGGTTCGGTTGGGCCGGAGGGAAGCTATCTGGTTTTCGTCGTGATCGCGGGGCTTTGGGTCTTGTTCGAGCGGGCTTATCCGGAGGTGAAGTACGGCGCAAATCGTGTGACGGGGACGCCTTCACCATTCTCTTAACTCTGAAGGTGCACCGTCCTCCTCGCACCGAATCCAGAGTTGTGGCCACGGGCAGCTGCCGAGCTTTGTTCGGCTTGGACGGGCGAGCACGCCTGTCCCAAACAGTCACAGTCAAAATCAACGGCGGTGATCGCGCTGTTTGCCGGCGAGACGCCGGCGCTACCCTTAGATATCCAGGTTCTTCACGTCCAGCGCGTTGTCTTCGATGAATTTTCTGCGGGCTTCTACGTCTTCGCCCATCAGAGTGGTGAAGATGGTTTCGCACTCGGCTATGTCTTCGAGGCGGACTTGCAGGAGAGTACGGCGCTCGGGGTCCATGGTGGTTTCCCAGAGCTGCTCGGCGGTCATTTCTCCGAGGCCTTTGTAGCGCTGGACGGTGTACTCTTTGCGGCCTTCGTTCAGGACGTAGTCGAAGAGCTCGCGGGCAGTGTTTTTCTCGACGATCTCGGGCTCTTTCGCGCGGCGGGCGGGGAGCTTGCCGGATTTCTTCTCTGCCTTCCCGGCTTCTTCGATCTCCTCGGCGCTCAGGCTCTCGTCTTCGTTATTGTTGTCGCCTTCGTCCTCATCTTTGTCTTTGTCGTCTTTATCTTCTTTACCTTCGCCCCCCGCCTTCGCTTTAGCGGGTCTGGGCACGCTTTCGACTACGAAGGGCGGCTCCAGATACTGCTCGATCTGCTTGAACTTGGCGATTAGCTGGCGGCATTCGGGAGACGAGGCCAGCTCCCAGTTGATGACGTGCTCGGCTCCCTGCGCGTTCACGAAATGCAGTTCCCAGAGATTGTGCTCTTCGTCGAAGCGGGTTTCTACGTTCTTTAGTTTCAAATCTTTTTGCAGTCGCTTGAGTTCTTTTTCTAGCTTCTCGATCTTCTTTGGCGGAGTGTTCTTGTCGCCTTCGAAGTCGGCTCGCTTGGCTAGGTCGAGCTTCGGCAGCAAACTGGTGATTTCCTCGGCGCGGATGCGCTTGTTTAGTTTGTCGAGAAATCCCAGATACTCGTTCAGAACGGTGATGAACTTGGTCAGGGCTGCGCCTTCCAGCTTGGCCGCGCCTTCTCCGTAGCGGATGATCAGGCCTTCGGAGGCTCGCTTTACCATTACTTTGACGAATTCGTGCTCGTTTTTTATGTACTGGTGAGACTTGCCCTTCTTGATGCCGAATAGCGGTGGTTGCGCTATGTAGACATTGTTGCGCTTGATCAGCTCCTGCATGTGGCGGAAGAAGAAGGTCAGCAGCAACGTGCGGATGTGCGATCCGTCTACGTCGGCATCGGTCATTAGAATGATTTTGCCGTAGCGGACTTTCGTGGGATCGAAATCTTCTTTCGAGATACCGGTGCCTAGCGCGGTGATCATCGCTCTGATTTCTTCGTGGGCCAGCATCTTGTCGTAGCGCGCTTTTTCCACGTTCAGAATTTTTCCCTTTAATGGGAGGATAGCCTGGAAGCGGCGGTCGCGGCCTTGTTTGGCGGTGCCGCCTGCGGATTCTCCTTCGACCAGGAAGAGCTCGCAGCGGTTGGGATCTCGCTCGCTGCAGTCGGCTAGTTTGCCGGGTAGGCCTCCGCCATCTAGCGCGCCTTTGCGGCGGGTCAGGTCTCTTGCTTTGCGGGCGGCTTCTCGGGCTCTTGCGGCGTCGATCGCTTTGTTGATAATTTTGCGGGCCACGGCGGTGTTCTGTTCGAAGAATGCTCCGAGCTTCTCGTTGACTACGGCCTGCACTATGCCGGCTATGTCGGAATTCAGCTTGCCTTTGGTCTGGCCTTCGAACTGGGGCTGCGGCATCTTTAGGCTGATTACGGCTACCAGGCCTTCGCGGACGTCGTCTCCGGTTAGATTTTCTTTTACGTCTTTGAACAGGCCCATCTGCTGACCGGCGTAGTTGATGGTGCGGGTCAGCGAGGTGCGGAAGCCGGAGAGATGCGTGCCGCCGTCGACGGTGTTGATGTTGTTGGCGAAACTGAAAACGGATTCCGAGTAGGCGTCGTTGTACTGGAGTCCGATTTCGATGTGCACGTCTTCCTTGTCGGCTTCCATGTAGATCGGTTTGTCGTGGAGCGTTTGCTTGCCGCGGTTCAAGTGCTTGATGAATTCGGCTATGCCGCCGTTGTACTTGAACTCGGCGCGCTTGGCTTCGCTGGTTTTTGAGTCGGTCTGGCGCTCGTCGGTTAGCGTGATGACCAGGCCCTTGTTGAGGAACGCTAGTTCGCGCAGGCGCTGCGAAAGCGTGTCGAAGTTGTATTCGATGGTGGTGGTGAATATCGATTTGTCGGGTACGAAGTGAACCTTGGTGCCTGTCTTAATTTTGGCGGCGCCGGTTTTTCTGAGCTTGCTGGTGGGCTCGCCTTTCGAGTAGGTCTGCTCCCAGGTGAAACCGTCGCGCCAAATTTCCAGATCTAACTCTTCGCTCAGGGCGTTTACACAGCTTACGCCTACGCCGTGTAGGCCTCCGGAAACTTTGTAGGAGTTGCTGTCGAACTTGCCGCCCGCGTGCAGGGTGGTCATGACGACTTGGGCGGCAGGAAGTGTTTCGCCGTTTTCCAGGGTCATGTTGTCGACGGGAATGCCGCGTCCGTTGTCGATAACGGTGATCGAGTTATCGAGGTGGATGGTGACTTCGATCTTGTCGGCGTGTCCGGCTAGGGCTTCGTCGACTGAGTTATCCACTACTTCGTAGACAAGATGATGCAGACCTAACTCGCCGGTCGAACCGATGTACATGGCGGGACGCTTGCGGACCGCTTCCATGCCGCCCAGGACTTTGATGGAGTCGGCGGTGTAATCTCCGTTGGTGATGGCGCCGTTCTTGTTCTTCGCGTCGGCGATCTTCGCATCGACGATTTTCGCATCAACGCTCTTCGCGTCGGCACTCTTGCCATCGATGTTCTTGCCGTCAACGAGTTCGGCTTGCAATTCTTTCGTGGCCATTCTGCTCCGTGGAGGATGCCGGATCGGACGCCTGGCTGAAGGGGCGATTCCGGGACTGCCCGGTTGAGCTCAACTTATTGAATTTTCTGCTATTTAGCTATCACCTGAGCTGTTGTTATTTTAACACAAAAAGGGCGCATCTTGGGGCTGGAACCGGGAGCGTAAACCGCGTTTTTTGTTGCTCTTAGGGACGTAGTTTTGGATAGCGCCGGCCAGACGCGGCAAGCCGCGTCTCTACGGGAAATTTAGTGGCTGGACGATTTTGCGACGATGAAATGGAGGCCGTCCATCAGGTCGTCGAGTTCTTCTTCGCTGCCGGCGATGAAGGTAAACGAAACGATCTGCCGCTTGGCGAGCAGGACGAGCGTGCACTGGCGCATGGTGAGTTTGGCGCCGAGCGTCTTGATGAAATCGGCGCGCAACAGTTGGCGCGACTCAACCTCCAACAGATAAGGTTCGCCGTCGGGCTTGAAGCCTTTGGCGGTGGCGAGTTCGGTGAGCGGGCCGACGTAGTCTTCGGCTTGCTTGAGGCCGGGATAGGCCGCTGCTCCCTCGGAGGCGATCACTACCGCCGAGTTGATGGTGTCTCCGGTGGCCTCGGGAGGCCGTTCGAAAACCGCTAGCAGGAGGTCTGATTTGTCGGCGGCATTTCCTTCTTGCATTTCTTGGGTGCGGTCGACCCAGCCGTAGAGGATTTGGTAGCGGAATCCGAAAGTGGAGTTGCGATAAAGCTGGGCGTCTTCGGTGGGCGTCCCGGGCGACTTACTAACTGGCGCAGTCTTGTTTTGCGCGTGCGCCGGGAAGGAAAGGCTCAGAACCATGATTGCAACCGCAGTGAACAGCCAGTGGCGAACGTGAGAATCCGTCTTACGACGCCCAACCCGCCATACTTTTTCACGCCGAACGGAGCGAGAGATCTGGAGTTCGCGGCAAAAAGCAGGTCCTTCGCTTCGATCAGGATGACAATTCATGATAAGGATCGACCTGGAACAAGTTTACATAGGTTTCGGATGGCGCGGCGGTTTGGCGAACCGTTACTTGTGGTTCTCTACTCGACGAACATGCAATCTCCGTACGAGTAGAACCGGTATCCTGCTTCGACTGCGTGCCGGTAAGCCGCCATTACCAACTCTCTGCCGCCGAGCGCGCAGACCAGCATCAGCAGAGTGGATTGCGGTAGATGAAAGTTCGTTAGCAACGCGTCTACTATCCGAAAACGGTAGCCGGGATAGATGAAGGTGTCCGCCTCGCCTTCCGCGGCTTCTACGCGATTTCTGGCTGCGGATTCCGCAGCTTGCTGCGCGGCATACTCTAATGCGCGGACGGTGGTTGTGCCTACTGCAACCACACGCCGCCTGTCGGCTTTCGCCTGGTTGATCGCACGCGCAGCCTCGACTGGAATCTCATACCACTCGCGATGCAGTTTGTGATCTTCGACTTTTTCTACTCGGACCGGTTGAAAGGTGCCGAGTCCGACGTGCAACGTGATCTCGGCAATTTCAATTCCGCGTGCACGAATTTGCTGCAGGATCTCCGGCGTGAAATGCAGACCCGCGGTCGGCGCTGCTACCGATCCTGCCATGGACGCCGGCGCTTGGGCATACACGGTCTGGTAGCGGTCCCGGTCTGTTGCGCGGTCGTCGCGATCGATATAAGGGGGAAGGGGCACGTGTCCCAGGCGCTCAATGCGGGCGAAGAAATCCGGGACCGGAGCGAAGCGGATGCGACGCTCCCCAAAAGCGCCACGTTCCGTAACCTCGGCTTCCAGTAAGGTTTCCAATCCGGGTGGGGAGCCTTCGCGCACGTCGCCGGGATCCCGACCGAAGTAGAGTTGTTCTCCGATCCCGATTTTCCGTCCTGGGCGTACCAGGCACTCCCACTCATTCTTATTCGGATCGTCTGCCACCTGGCGAGTGAGTAATACTTCGATCCTTCCGCGGAGGAAATCTCCTGCCGCAGAATTGTGCGGACTTAGGGGGTGGGCTCTCTGTCCGCTCCGGTGGCCATAGAGGCGGGCGGGGAACACACGGGTATTGTTTAAGACCAGCAGGTCATTGGACCGCAATAAGTCGGGGAAATCGCGAAACTTCCCATCGCCAAAACTCCGGATCCCAGGCTTCCGATTCAGATGCAGCAGGCGCGATGCGGCGCGATCCGCCAACGGTTCCTGGGCAATGCACTCGGGTGGCAGATCATAGTGGAAGTCCGAGACGAGCATCGGGGAGATTATAGGGTTTAAGGGCAGGTTCCAACCGAGGCTCCGTTTTCAGGAACCCGGCCCCCTTCTATTTACATATTTTGAGTACTGATGGTTGTAAGGTTTCCGAGGGGTAAGGTAACATGGCCGCGCAGGGTTTCCATGGCCAGAGACCGTCAACATCGTCTAGCGATCATGCAGTTCGGCCGCATGCTGTACGAAAACGGGTTTGTGGCAGCCACCGACGGGAACCTTTCCGTCCGTCTCGACGAAACACATCTGCTGGTGACTCCGACCTGCATCAGCAAGGGCAGGATGCGCGCTTCCGACATGGTGATTGTGGACATGGACGGAAAACGCCTCGCCGGCAAGCGCAGAGTTTCGAGCGAGATTGGAATGCACCTGCTGATTTATCGCCTGCGCCCCGACGTGCATGGGATCGTCCACGCGCACCCGCCGACCGCCACCGGGTTTGCCGCTTCCGGATACGATCTGAATCGGCCGCTGGTGTGCGAGGTCGTGGTCGGATTGGGGTCGATCCCGCTGGCCCGCTATGGCACTCCGGGCACGCCCGAACTGACGGATGCGCTCGAGCCCCTGATTCCACACCATGACGCCATTCTGATGGCGAACCACGGGGTCGTGACGTTTGGGTCGTCGCTGGAAAGCGCCTACATGAAAATGGAAACCGTGGAACACTTCGCGAAGATCGCTCTGGTGACGCACCTGTTGGGCAACGCACAGCCGCTTGGCGAGAAAGAAGTGGAGAAGCTCCACGAGGTACGTCACCGCTATAACGGCGGAGAAACTCCTGTCCCGCCCCGGCGGTCGGTGGCGACGGATAGTCTTCGAGCCGACGATCTTGAATCCAACGACGAATCGAAAGAGACGGCCGGCAGCCGCCGGTAGGCTTACTCCCCTCCTATCCGAAACCTCAGGCCCGCACGAAAGTTCGCGGTCAGCGCCGGATATCCCAGCACTTCGTTGTAGTGAGCGTTGAGTGCGTTCTCGATATTCGCGTATGCCGTTACTCGCGAGGTGATCGCATACCATCCGCCCAGATCGGCGCGAGCGTAGCCGGCAGCGTGGTCGATGTTGAGGCCGTCAAAGTCGGAATCAGGGCGCCTGCCCACAAAACTTCCTCCCAGGTTTGCACCCCATCGTGACCCCAGATAGCTGAGGAGTGTTGTCGCCGAATGCTTGGGGCGACGCTGCAACGGATTTCCGGGAGCATCGATGGGACTGCACGGCATTGTCGGCGTGCACTGCGGATTTTCGAGTATCTGGGTTGAGGTGTAGGTATAGGCCGTGGTCAGGAACAATCTCGAGCGGATCCTTCCTTGCAGCTGAACTTCGGCTCCATGAGCGAAAGATTGGTCCAAGTTGTAGAACTGATACTCGCCGGTCTGATTGGGGATAGCCTCAATCTGGTCATGGAACAGATTATTGAAGTAGGTTGCGTTCAGGGCCCAACGGCCTGCAAGAAGCTTCTGCTCGAAACCAGCTTCGAAGGATCGCGTGCGCTCCGGTAACAGGCCAGGGTTCGGGGCGTAGCCATATCCGGCATCGCCAAAAGTCTGGTAAAGGGCTGGTTCCATAAATCCGGTGGCATAAGAAAAACGCAGGCGTGTGCCCGAGAATAATTCTCCCCCGCGGAATGCCAGCAGAGTCAGCGCAACCCTCGGTACACCCGTATTGCCGTAGGCGCTGCTGTGAACGAAACGTCCGCCGGCGATGACCGAGAGCCTGCCCAGCGTGAACTGCTGTTGCAGATATGCATCCTGATCCAAACGCTGTCCGGGAGCGGCAGGAGGGAAATCCATGTCGTTCACAACTCCGTTTTCATTTTCGATACGATATCCGAAGGTGCTGTGCGCCCAAGTCCGCTCAGAGTAATCGCCTTGATATTCGAACCCTACGCGGTTGACGTGGGTGTCGTAGCGATCCGGAAAACTGTCGTAGCTGGCAGAGTTGCTGTTTAGGTTCGTATCGGTGTAACGATAGAGGTAGTCGAAGCCGGTGAAGCGGTGCTGCCATCCCGAAGGCGCAGCCACGCTAAGCTCCACGCTGCCGAGCAGGCTATTCAGATGCGACCATTCGCTGGGGTCGGGAGCCAAAACCGGATCGCCGTTGAAATCCCACTCTCCCGGTACGCCGGTATAGCTGTTGGAGTGACGGACTCGCACTCGTAGCCCAACCTGATCGGTAATCGCCATGCCGACATTTGCGCCCTGCAACGAATCCGAGTACGCGTCATTTACGCCCGGCCCGTTGCTGTTGAATTGGTCGCCAAAAAAGTTATAGTCAAAGCGCCGGTCGGCGCCCGCGAGAGAGGCATAGCCATTGGCCGTTCCGAAGTTTCCTCCATCGGAGCCAAAGCGGAGTTCGGGGACCTTGGTGCTTCCGGTGCGGGTCCACACCTGTGTGACACTGGTCATTGCATCGGAACCGTACAAAGTGCTTTGCGCGCCCCGCACAAACTCCATTCGATCCGCCTCCGTCAGTGGCAGGGCGCCGAAGTCAAACGTTTGACCTGGGTTATCGACGGCAACCCCATCGACAATCACCTTGTTGTAAGTGGACTCACCACCACGAACAAAAAGCGAGGAGATTCCGCCGCGTTGCCCGGCAGTATTCAAGACTGCGCCAGGCAGGAAGCGAATCGCGTCGGCGGCGGCAATCGGCTGCATTGTTTCCAGTTGCCCGCTGCTTAGAGTTGAAATATCGGCGCCGGCGGCTTGGCTTGCAACTGGAGTGCGGGTTGCGGTCACTACGACCGTTTCCGCGGCCGTTGCCGGGCGGAGCTTGATCGTTATGGCTTCGGAAGTTGGAGAAAGATCTACCGCCTCCGCTGCGAAGCCCGGAGCCAAGACCTGGATCCGATAATCGCTGGATACCTGCACGCGAAAAATCACCAAACCTTCGGCGGATGTGCTTTGCAGGGCAGAGGGTTTGCCCAGCTTGAGCAATTGCACCTGCGCGCCATGAACGACGGCGTCTTGCGGATCGACAACTTTGATTTTGATTTCGGCGGAAAGGACAGACACCAGACAGATGGCTAATAGAAAAAATACACCAGCAAATACACGGGAACTGCGCATGCACGCCTCCTTTATCACGCGAAAGGGTTGTGTGGGCGGTTCACGCCGGTCTCCTGGCTTCGCGAGTCAGGATCTGAGCTTTCGCTCTAATGAGCTTTGGCCCAACATCCGGCTACTACAACCGGCCTTCCCAGATTGTCCTTTTCAGGTTTCCCAGTGACCGGTTGCGATGTCCTCGCTTACAGTTGCGCGGCAGCGCGGGATTTGCACCCGCTTCCCATAAGACGGCGTGTCGCCGGCCTACGATCATGCGCGAACCTAATATTGAGAAAGAGCAAAAAACTGCGGCCCCGCAAATCTACCCGGCACCCCGACAAAAAGTCAAACGCTTGTCGAGCGACTGGCGTCGCGCGAGCCTGCCCTGAGAGAAGTCGAAGAGTCCAGTCGCTGCCGGGCGGGGACGCCACGGCTCTCCATTTTCTAGCTTTTCGTGAGGGGAAACTGCGGCGAACCTACGCGCGCGACGTGCTCCTCGGCGAAGCGGGTGACGCGCTCGAGCGCTGCCTGCAGTTGCCGCTGAAACTCCTGCATCTGCGCATCCATCTCCACATCGTCCGCTACGGCGGGAACTTGCATCTTGGCGCTGAAGCGCACCAGCGCCTTCGAAAATGGTTTCGGGATCATCAGCGCATCCCATGTATTCAGTACCCAGGCATCGCTGAGCGCCACATAGAACGCCGCCATCGGCAACGCGCTCGCCCGCGACAACAACACGGGACCGGGCTTAGAGACATATTTCGGCCCGCGCGGACCGTCAATCGTAAATGCAACGAGGTTGCCCTGGTCCAACTGGTTTTTTAAGCCCAGCAAAGCCTGCGCGCCACCTCGGCTGCTCGAACCTCGCACCGCAACGAAGCCCAGCTTTTCAATGGTTCGAGCGATGTATTCGCCGTCGAAGCTGCGGCTCACCATCACCGCGATTCCGGTCTTTCTCCATAACCACGCGCTGGCGAACACCGCCCGGTGCCAGAAGGAGTAGATCACCTGCTTTTCGAAAGTCGCGCCAGGCGGCTCAGGCGGCTCTTCCCACGATATTGAATAGCGGAGAGTCGGGCCGATTAGCGCGATGGCCAGATAGCTCGCGCAACTGATGAACTGCAAGAGGATTCGTTGTGGCAGCGAGAATCGGCTCGTTTCTGAAACCGAGGGCTGCTCAGGCTCGACAGCGGTGGAGGAAGAACTCACGCGGATATTGTAGCCGCGAGGAAAGACTACTGAGGGCTGAGAGCGACCTACGCTTCCAGATATGCCGCGATCCACTCTTTCAGACGCTGCCGGCGCTCGTCGGTAGAGTCAAAGCGTATCCCGAAGTTCTTGTTGGCTTTCCTCCACGTGACCTGGCCGCGCACCCAGACGCGCGGCAGCGTCAGTAAAGAAAACGACACTTCCACCTGCAAATCCTGTTCCGGCACGTGATGGCCCTTGAGCGACATCCCTCCCGAACTGATCTCCTGGCTGGTGGCTGTCATGCGGCCACCGTCGGCCGTTACGATCCCGACCTCGGTCATGACCGGAATGCGCACGTAGCGGTGGAATTCGTGCAGCACCAGCATTCTGGTGGAGCGCACCAACTTCATCGCCGCCGACCGCTCCAACGGTTCGTGAAAGATTGCGTTGATGCACAACTTCGAATAGCGCATGGCGTCTTGCGCGGTTCCGCCCAGCCCGAAAATGACGATCCGGCTGTTGGAAGCCGACGCTCGCGCCAGTTCGATAATGCTGCGGGCGTTTTCTTCCAGGGGAAGAACGCAGGCCTCAAACTTTTCGTGTTGCAATCGAGCTGCCTCTTCGCGCGCAATTGAAACCGTTTCGATTCCATATTGGCGGAAGCACTCGGTGATGAGTTGAGTGGACGCCTTAGTCAAGTCAAAGAGCGCGACACGCGCAACCGTCTTTCGATGCGCGAGAAGGGGGGCGAGAGCGGCAGCAGTCGAAGTAGCCATGAGTCCCAAGGGGTGAACTCCTCTAAAACCCCATTCTGACCTGCCTTTTCACGGTTGCCTAGGTTTCGAAAGGGCTTAGCCCCTGTCCAAACGGCCATTACGGAGGGTGTACTTCGAATACGCCGAGGCTGCTCCCTTCGTTTCTCTCGCTGCCTAGACGCGGCGAGCCGTCGTCTCTACACGGCAACTTTGTCAGGTAAGATGTTGGCATCTTTACAACCGTAGACGCAGTTGGAAATGATTACACTCAACGACATCCAGTCGGCCTTGCGCCGCATTCGCAGTTCCATCTACCTTTCGCCCTGTGCGCGTTCGGAGACGTTTTCCCAGTCCACCGCCAACCAGGTCTATTTGAAGCTGGACAACCTGCAACGAACCGGCGCTTTCAAAGAGCGCGGCGCATTGAACAAGTTGCTTTCACTCAGCCCCGAAGAACGCGCCCAGGGAGTGATCGCGGCCTCGGCCGGCAATCACGCCCAGGGCGTGGCTTATCACGCCGGCAAGCTCGGCATCCGCGCCCAGATTTGCATGCCCCTGACCACTCCTCTTATCAAGATCTCGGCGACGCGCGGTTACGGTGCCGATGTGGTTCTGCACGGCGCTAACTACGACGAAGCTTTCGAAGAGACTCTCCGCCGCAGCCAGGCTGAGAACCTCACTTTTGTGCATGCCTTTGATGACGATGCCGTCATTGCCGGACAAGGCACCATCGGACTGGAGCTCATCCAGCAGCATCCCGACCTTGAGGCCGTCGTGGTTCCGATCGGCGGGGGCGGCCTGATTGGCGGCATCGCCTGCGCGCTGAAAGAGTCGAATTCAAAAATTCAAGTGTACGGGGTTCAGCCCTCGCGGCTGCCGTCGATGAAAGTTGCAGTCGCGGAAGGCGAGCCGGTGACGCTCGTTGCTGCTTCCACCATCGCCGATGGCATTGCCGTGCGCCGGGCTGGCGACCGCACGCTGCCGCTGGTGCAGAAGTATGTGGACGGCATCGTTACGGTTGAAGAAGAAGAAATCGCTAATGCCATTCTTCTCTTGCTCGAGCGCGAGAAAACTCTGGCCGAAGGCGCGGGCGCAGCGGCCTTGGCGGCGCTGGTGAACCGCAAACTCCCTCTAGTGGGAAAGAAAGTTGCTGTCCTGGTGTGCGGCGGCAACATCGACGTCACGCTGCTCTCCCGCATCATCGAGCGCGGCCTGGTCAAAGACGGACGCCTGGTGCGCTTGCGCGTGCACCTACCCGACTATCCTGGCGCGCTCAATCGCCTCACATCGATTCTGGCCGAGCATCGTGCCAACATCGTCGAGACGGATTACGATCGCGCCTACCACGGCGTAAATCTAGGTGAGACCGCGATTGAAATTACCATGGAGACGCGCGGGCCCGACCACATCGCCGAAATCATCTCGGCGCTGGGCGCGGCGGGGTATGCGCAGGAGCGGGTGCTGTAGGTTCTTCACCGCAAAGACGCATAACTCGCGAGAGAAGCAAAACTAGAATTTGGGTTCGGGCTTTCTCGGCGCTCTCGGCGTTGATACTCGCTCAAACTGCTTTCGAAATCTCTCCAACTGATCCTTCACATCCCCGACTTCTCGCCGCAGCTCCGCCACTTCTTCTTCCAACCGTGCGATACGCTCCTCATCTGCCGAATTGCGCTCAACCCCAGCGCTGGCATGCACCGGGGCTTCCGCTTCAACTACGTCTCCGGCAAACAGATGTGCATATCGGGATTCCTTCGTTCCCGGCTGCCGCGGCAGAACTTTTGCCAGCGGAGGTTCGCGCTGCATCAGTTTCTGCAACGCCGATTGAACGTCATCCAGCGCTTCGAAGCGGTGCATGCGCTCGGCGCGCCCACGCAACTCGCCCGGAGTTTGCGGACCGCGCAGAAGCAGAACGCACAGCACGGCAATCTCCGGACGGGTGAAGTTAAACAGCTCCTGCAAGCGCTGCTCGTACTTGGTGACGCGGCTGTCGGCGCCGCGCGCGGGACCGGCCATGCGCTGCTGCTGCAAGCCTTCCAGCGCGTCGAGCACCGCGTCCTCGTCTAACTGCATTACCGGATCGCGATTCGTCTTCTGATTGCAAGCGTTCACCAGTGCGTTCAGCGACAGCGGATAGTACTCGGGCGTGGTGATGTCCTTTTCGATCAGCGACCCGAGTACGCGGACTTCGATTTCAGTCAGTCTGAATTCCATGGATTTTATTCATTGTATAGAGTGTATGGCGCGGACACTCCTGTCCGCGGCCTTTGACGTTGCCTTTGACTTTGGGGCCACAACCCCGGCATCCTCTTCCGCACAAGGTATACTCAATAATTTGTCGAATACATCCAAACTGGAAACATCGCACGCATCTATGAGCAAGCCGACAACCGTGCCCCGCGTTCCTATTGACGAACTCGTCCGGGAACTTCACGCCTTCCCCACATCGGCCTTCGATACGACAGAAGAGATACTTTCAGTGCTTCGGAGGATGCCGGTCGAAGAAGCCAGTCTCGCTCCCTATTTGTGCTGGGACCGGCAGCACTATACGCGCAACCTGATCGATAAGACGGATCTCTACGAACTGGTGGCCGTTTGCTGGGAGGTTGGACAGAGTAGTTCGGTGCACAATCATCGCGATCAGAGTTGCTGGATGGCGGCGCCGGTGGGGAGACTGGTGGTCGAGAATTTCCGTGTCGCATTTCAGGATCTCGAGGCAGGCAAGTGTCAATTGCTCGCATCTAACACGGTGGCGTTGACGGTGGCCAATCCGTGCGCGGTCGATCCGTTGGAGCCGGTGCACCGTGTGGTAAATCCGCGCGAAGGGAAGCAGCGCGCCGTGACCCTGCACGTGTATTCGCGGCCCTTTGATACCTGCGTGGTCTATTCGCCGGAGTTGGGAACATGCGGGGACATCCGGCTTCACTACAATACGACTTTCGGAAAACCAGTTGCCAGTCGCCAGTAGCCAGCGTCGAGATCAAGGGGAATTTTCGGACTGGCAACGGGCAACGATGGTACTGGCAACTGCATTTCAAGGAGGAAGCGTGAGGAAACATCTGGGAGCTTTGGCGGGCGTGGCTGCGCTGTGTGCGATGTCGTGGTCGCAGGCTCCAACCCCAGACTCGGCCCAGCCCCCCGCGCCGGCACAGACTCCAGCGGCACAAACGCCAGCCCCCGCCCCGGCTGAGATTCCAACTCCGCCAGTTGCCATCCGCAGACCTGCGCCGCAATATCCGCGCCTGGAACTCTTTGGCGGCGGTACGTACGCCGAAGCCGGTCTTTTCAATGCCGGACACTGGGCCGGGCTGCATGGTTGGGACGCTTCTTTGGCTCTGAACGCCACCCCGTGGCTGGGCTTAGTAGTGGAAGGCGGCCAATACTTCGGAACGTCCAAAATTCCTACGGGCACGCAGGCGCCATTTCCGAGTTGCAACGGGAATCCATCATTCTGCCCGATGACAACGCCCACGTTCGACGTACAGACGAAGGAGTACAACGTCCTTTTCGGCGCGCAATTTTCCCGGCGCAAGTATGAACACTGGACGCCGTTTGGCGAGCTCATGTACGGACATCAGGGCACTCGCGGCCAAGCGTCTGCCGTGGGCACTGTATTCACAGAGATTGGCACGGGCCGGGCGTTGGTGGCCGGGGGCGGCGCCGACTTCAAAATCAATCCGCGTTTCGCACTGCGGTTCAAGGCCGATTACTTTCAGACCGGAACCGATTTTGCGCTTCTCGGCAAGAAAAAGCAGGACAACTTCCGCTTCTCAGCGGGTGTCGTCATCCGCAGTGTGCGCAAAAAGAAGCGCCGGCTTGAAGACGAAACTCAGACTGAACCGTAAGGCCACGGTTTTCTCAGCGCCTCGAGACTAAACGGCCGCGATTTACGAGCGGCGCAGCAAATCGCTTAGCGGCTTGGTCTTGGCCCGTAGTTCGTCGGCGAAGTCGCCGCTTTTTTCGACCACTTCCTCAAAACGGTCCTTCGCTTCGTCCGTCCAATCGGAGGCCGTCTCCAGAGCTTCGTCGTAGGAGCGCCGCAGGTCTTTCCGCAGTTGACGCCCGGTCTTCGGAGCAAGCAAAAGACCTAGCGCGGCGCCGACGCCAAGCCCAATCAGCAGAAACGTGATTGCGGTACTGGCCGAACCGTCAGAACTCTCGTATTTTCCAATGCGCATAAGAACCTCCCAGTCATTCTCTATTCTAGACCCGAATCGCGAATTGGTAATTTGTGATTGTAATTGGTAATTGAAAGCCGACTTGTTCCCACCAGTTCCCACAGCCCTCTCTGCCTGTGTAAAATGAAGCGTTGATCGTGAATTGGTAATTTGTGATTTGTAATCGGTAATTGAAACCCGGTGGTTCCAGGGGTTTGAATTGCCAATTACAAATTACCCATTACAAATTCCCCAGAATTCCTAGCAGAGTGAAGGAGATGTAAACCAGCAATGTCGATTCCCGCGACCCAACTCCGTCCCGGCATGATCATCAAGCACAACAATGACTTGCATTCCGTGTTCAGCGTCGAGCACCGCACGCCCGGCAACCTTCGCGCCTTTATCCAGGCGAAGCTCCGCAACCTCCGCACTGGCGCTATGTTCGAGCACCGCTTTCGCTCGCCTGACCCCATCGAGAAGGTCAATGTGGATGAGGAGAACATGGAGTTTCTCTACAGCGACGGCGATGACTACTACTTCATGAACACCGAAAACTACGAGCAGACCCACCTGACTCGCGACACGCTGGGCGACGCGGTGGAATACCTGACACCAAACCTCCAGATTAAGGTGGAGTTTTTCGATGGCAAAGCAGTCGGCATCGAATTGCCGCAGACCGTCGTGTTGACCGTGATGGAGGTCGAGCCCGGCCTCAAGAGCGCAACCGCATCGAGTGTGACCAAGCCTGCAAAGACCGAAACCGGTCTCATCGTGCAGGTGCCGCCCTTTATCAACGAAGGCGAGAAGATCAAAGTGGACACGGCCGAGGGAACGTATTTGTCGCGGGCGTAGTAAGGTCAGAGGTTAGAGGTCAGATTGCAGAGGTTAGACCCATCGGCTTGGTTTTCTCCTCTGCAATCTGACCTCTGCAATCGCAATGGCTTCCACCGAGAAATCTCTAACTTCCGCCCGCCGTTTTCTCGTGCGCGGACGGGTCCAAGGCGTCGGCTTCCGCTGGTTTGTCGAGCGTGAGGCGCAAGTCCTGCAAATTGCCGGATGGGTCCGCAACAATCACGATGGCAGCGTCGAAGTGCTGGCCATGGGAACGCGCGAGCAGTTGGCCGGATTGCGATCGCGTCTGCAGGAAGGGCCGCGAGCGGCGCGGGTGGATGACGTAGAGGAATCCGAGGCCGAGCCGGTCGCGGGACTGAATTCATTTCAGGTTCAAGGAGCTTAATCTTAAGAATGCAAACCAGGATGCCAACCAGGCCGCTAGACTGCGACAGGTTGAAGAAGCTGATCCGGGAGGTGCCCGACTTCCCGAAACAGGGCATCTTGTTCTACGACATCACCACGCTGCTCAAGGACAAGGTCGGCTTCGCGCTCCTGATTGACGCGCTCTCGGAACACTATATCGGCAAAGAAATCGACCTGGTGCTGGGCATAGAGGCGCGCGGCTTTATCTTTGGACCAGCGCTCGCCTACCGCTTAAATGCTGGATTTGTTCCGGTTCGCAAGCCGGGAAAACTGCCCGCCGAGACAGTGAAGATCAGCTATGAACTCGAATATGGCAGCAACGCGCTGGAAATCCACAAAGATGCCATCGGAAAAGGTCAGCGCGTTCTGATCGTGGACGACCTGCTGGCCACCGGCGGAACGGCGGTAGCAACGGCGGACCTAGCCAGCGGATTGGGCGCACAAATTACAGGATTGGCGTTTGTGGTGGAACTCGACTTCCTGAAAGGTCGCGAGCGACTGGCGAAGTATGATGTCTTTTCGCTGCTGCACTATGATCCCGATTCGTAAATGCAGGTAAAGCTTCCGGACGCATCGGGCTGACAGCCGCGCCAAATTCTCTCGGTTTATCGTTCTACTTCACTGGCTTTCACCGCTACTTCACCAAGTGTGCGACGGCCCGAAATAGACCTCCCCAAATCGCCAGGCTGAGAGCCAGCGACGCGGCATAAGAGACGATAACTGTCCAGTTCCAATGAGCACGTCTTTCCGGTTCAGGGGGCCACATGGGAGAGGGCTCCTTGCTGTTTTGGTTGTGGAAGCAATCATGTTACCGTTTTTTCTCTTCCGCAAGTGAAAGAAAATATTCCCCTCCCCGAATCGGCTCTCCTCACAGGTGGGTGAAAACGCCACGCACCCAGGAAATTTGGTCCAGTCACGGTCCGAAAGTCGCTGCCGCATTCTCGCCCCGACGTTAATTCCGCACTCAGGTCCGCCAAGTATTCGGGGCTCCCGCGGAAGATGATAATCTAGGCGCTGCGAGTAAATGATGGATGGCTGCAGTCTTGCGTTCAATACGGAGTTCGGTGTCGAGCACGATCGGAACTTTCCTTATCCTGAGTTCCACACTGGTTGGCGCCCGAGGAGCCGTCGCTGATTCCGGCCCTTTGCCGCCTTCAATCACCACCGCTCCTCTCTCGGTCGAACAGGTCGTGGACAATCTCGTCCGCAATGATGAAGAGCGGGCTCGGGCTCTGCGCAGTTACGAATGCATCCGCGTTTATCGCCTTGCCTATCGCGGATTCCCGGGCGATCGCGATGCTGAAATGATCGTGACGGCAACCTATGAAAGCCCCTCTACCAAGAATTTTAAAGTCATCTCCCAAAAGGGATCGAAGGTGGTAATCGAGCGCGTGTTCAAGCGATTGCTGGAAAGCGAAAAAGAGGCCGCCGAACCGGAAATGCACGCTCGAACACTGCTGAACCGCAACAACTACGATTTCGCGCTGGTCGGCTATGAGCCCTCCGACAAGGGCAGCCAATATGTGCTTGCCGTCTCCCCGAAAGTGAAAAGTAAGTATGTCTATCGCGGCAAAGTGTGGCTCAATGGGACTGATTTTGCCGTCACGCGAATCGACGCCGAGCCAGCCCAGAATCCTTCATTCTGGACGAAGAAAAGCGAAATTCATCACGAATACATGAAGGTGCAGAATTTCTGGCTTCCCAGGCGCAACGAGTCTGTAAGCTACATCCGCCTGGGCGGGCGCGCCACGCTGACGATTGAATACGACAATTACCGGGTGAACGATTCGCGGGCATTGGGGAATGGCGCGAAGGCATCATCTTCGGGCGAGGGCGCCCGGTAGCTTGCGTAGGAGCAGCCGCCTTCCAGTTCTCAGATGTCAGCGCCGCAGAGCTTGTTTTTCCTGACACCTGAGATCCAGCACCTGAGACCCGACGCAGGCAGGGTAGTACAATCCCGCCATGGATAGCTTGATCCAGCCGGGCGGAAATCCTACGACAGAGCGGCCAGAGTCGAGCCTGCGTCCGATTCTCATCGGAATCGTCATCGTAGGGATGGTGGTCGGCGTTCTAGCGCTGATCTTCCGCGCCGAGGAGAAGAAGCCCGTTGCGTCTCCGGCTTATGCCGCGAACCTGAAATTCTCAGACATAAAGAGCAGCGCGGCGCAGAATTTTGTTGGCGCAACCGTCAGCTATATCGATGGCGTCGTTACCAACACCGGCGATAAAACCGTGATCCACGCAGTGGTGCAGGTCACGTTTAAGGACGACCTGGGCCAGACGGCACAGCGCGAAGAACTTCCCCTGCGCGTTCTGCGCACTGGCGGACCATACGATGAAGCCGTGGATTTTAGCCTCTCACCGCTCGCACCCGGCCAGAGCAAACCTTTCCGCCTGACTTTTGAGAACATTTCCGCGCAGTGGAACCACGCGTATCCCGATCTGCAGATCACGCAAGTCAGCACGAAATAAGGTCAGAGGTTAGAGGTCAGATTGCAAAGGTAAGTACCTTCGGCTTGGGTTTTGACCTCTGCAATCTGAGCTCTGACCTCTGCAACGGCCCCCTCCGCTACAATGACCACGTGCCAGAATCAAAACCATTCCGTCTCACGGAGTCCGTCAAAGCCGCAGGTTGAGCCTCCAAGCTGAGTCCGGCGGCGCTGGACACGGTGCTTGGGAAATTAGCCCGGCAACAGGACCCGAATGTGCTGGTCGGCTTCGATCATGCCGACGACGCTGGCGTGTATCTGCTCACGCCCGAGACGGCGCTCGTCCAGACAGTGGATTTTTTTACGCCCATCGTGGACGATCCTTACACTTTCGGACAGATCGCCGCTACCAACGCGCTTAGCGACGTCTACGCCATGGGCGGAAAGCCGCTGACCTCTCTTGCCCTTGTCTGTTTTCCCGAGAAAGGCGATCTCGGAATTTTGGAGCGCATTCTGGCCGGCGGTTTGTCGAAGATGATCGAGGCCGGATGCACGGTGGTGGGCGGCCACAGCATCCGCGATGAAGAAACGAAATTTGGATACTCGGTTACCGGCGTGATTCATCCGAAGCGCGTACTTACTAATCAGGGCGCGCAACCCGGCGACCGATTGCTGTTCACTAAGGCGTTAGGCACGGGCCTAATTTCTACGGCGATCAAGAAAGGCGTAGCCAAGGAGGAGTGGATAAACGCTGCCGTGAGGTCGATGACAACATTGAATAAGGCAGCGGCCGAAGTAATCATCACCGGCCGCGTAGGGGCGGCCGCCCTCGTCCGCCGAGCCGAGAAAAGCTCCGCAGGACAGCCGACGGCGGCTGTCCCCACGTGGTCCGTCCACGCACTCACCGACGTCACTGGCTTCGGCCTGATCGGCCATGCTCGCGAAATGGCGCGCGCCTCGAACGTCAGCCTGATCTTTCAGTCCGCCAAAATTCCTGTTCTCGAAGGCGCGCTCGATTGCATCCGCGCCGGCTACATTCCCGGCGGGCTCAAAGCGAATCGCGATTTTGCCGAATGCCTGGTCGGCTACGATGAGTCGGTGCCGGCCGATATTCGGACGCTTCTGTTTGACCCGCAAACCGCCGGCGGCTTGCTGATCTCGGTCGCATCCGAAGACTCGGCTACGCTCAGCCAAGCTCTCAACGCGGCCGGGGTGCCAGCTGTGGAGATCGGCGAAGTGCTTCCCCGCACCAAGCCACTGATGCGAGTAACTTCCTAACCGTCAGGGGCCGCTGCGATTCAGAAATTCCCAAATGCATGCCAGATGATGATCATCGTGCTCCGCGACGAAGTATAGGTGATCCACCAGGCGCATCGGCTGTTTCAGACGTGGATGCAACAAAGTGCGGGCAAAGAATGCCGGGTCAATCGTCTCAATGCGCTTCACTAGCCGCAAGCGCGCCTCCCGGAACTCTTTCAGGATTTGATCGACAGGCCGCGTATTGTGATTCGCTTCATGCGTTTTGCGGTTCTTCAAGTCGGCTGCGGTGAGCTCGGACCGGCCCGCCAGGTAGTCATCGACACGCGCCATCCACAAAGACTCGAGGTCGAGCAGGTGTCCGGCATGCTCCTGAGCTGACCATTTTTCTTCTGGTTTCCTGACCAGAAGATCACGAAAAGAGCCACGAACAAGCTCTTCCAGACGCGCCGGAGTGCCCCGCAAGCGCGCGCAAAGGTTGGGATGCTGTTCCACCGGAAATGTGAACTCGAATTTCCGTTCAAACCAGACAGGTGGCAGATTCATGAAATTCCCCGACGCAAGTACAAAAGAAATGATGCTAGAAAGAATCGCCTCGATTCGGCAATTCCGGAACCGCACGAGCATTTCTTTCATCTATAAAGTTGACATTAACAATTCGTTCGTTCCTTCACGGTAGCCTTTTCGAAAGGAGCATTTATGAAGACTCGCACTCTTGGACGTTCCGGCCTCAAAGTTTCCGCTATCGGCCTCGGCTGCATGGGTATGTCGGACTTTTACTCCGGACGCGATGACGCCGAATCGATCGCGACCATTCATCGGGCGCTCGAACTCGGCATCAACTTTCTCGACACTGCCGATGTCTATGGACCATACACGAACGAAGAGCTCGTTGGGCGCGCGATCAAAGGGAAGCGCGAGCAGGTAGTGCTGGCCACAAAGTTCGGGATTGTCCGCGATCCCAGCAACCCGCAAATTCGCAGCGTCAACGGCAAGCCCGACTATGTGAAGAAATCCTGCGAAGGAAGTTTGCGGCGGCTGGGCGTCGACCATATTGACCTCTACTATCAGCATCGTGTCGATGCGGATACGCCGATTGAGGAAACCGTGGGCGCGATGGCGGAGTTGGTCAAGGAAGGCAAGATCCGCCATGTCGGCTTGTCCGAAGCTGGCGCCAACACTCTTCGGCGGGCGGTGAAGGTGCATCCCATTGCGGCGCTGCAGACCGAGTATTCGCTGTGGACGCGCGATCCGGAGGAGGAAATCCTCGCGACCTGCCGCGAACTGGGTATTGGCTTCGTCGCGTACAGTCCGCTCGGGCGCGGATTTCTTACCGGCCAATTCCAGAAGTTCGAAGATCTAGCGGCAGACGATTATCGGCGCTTCTCGCCACGCTTCCAGGGAGAAAACTTTCAGAAGAACCTGGATCTCGTGAAGAAAGTTGAAGAGATCGCGCGTGAGAAAAAATGTAAGCCCTCACAGTTGGCGCTGGCCTGGGTGCTGGCGCAGGGTGACGACATTGTGCCGATTCCTGGCACGAAGCACCGCAAGTATCTCGAGGAAAATGCCGCAGCCGTGGATTTGAAACTGACTCCGGACGATCTGCGCCGCCTGGACGAAGTTTTTCCTTCGGGCGCGGCGTCGGGGTTGCGCTATCCGGAGCACATGATGAATCTGGTCAATGGGTGAGAAGTATGCAATTGTGGTGGCGGGGCTTTGCCCCGCTTTCCGCCGCCTGATCTCTTCTCTCTCTATCTGGCCGTCTCAGCAGCCGCCGGTTTTTTCCCGCATGCGCTTCAAGAATCTGGGGACGTGCACCACGGCTCGCCCTACCGTACCGTTCCCGATCTCTTGGGTACCGTCATGAGCACGGACGCGCATGATATAGAAGCGGCCGTCAATCGACTCCAGTTCCGCCTTGGCGTGAATTTGCATTCCGATCCCGCTGGCGGCGCGATGTTCGACATGGATGGAGACGCCCACCGTAATTTCTCCCTCCTCACAAAACGGCTGAAGCGCGTTGAAACATGCAGATTCCATCAGGCGAATCATGTCGGGAGTCGAATACACTGGAGGCAATTCCGGATGATGGGCGGCGAGGGTGTGCCTCAACTCGACGGTTTCACCCGCCTCGCCGCGCACGCCGATGGGAATGGGCCGGGCCATTCTTCCGAAGCTACGCCGCTTCTTGCTCCGTCCTGCGTTCTATGAGTAGGGAGACAAGGCGTTGGTTATCATGATGGCTCTTTCCATGATTTACCTCGATAACCTCACTATACGGTCAGGACGGGCGAGGCGCACTCAGAAATTTATTTAGGCTTCCGGAACTTTCCACCGAGTTGCGACATTACAGGTTATGACAGAGACTTCAGGGGCTGCGGGCTGAGAGATATGGTGGCGGCTGGCGTGGAGATCGTGGAGATAATGATCAGCGACGAAGCCTTGATGGCGGAGTTCCAGGGTGGCTCGCAAGAGGCATTCGAGGAGCTATTTGCGCGCTACCGCGGGCCGCTTTACGGCTTCTTCCGGCGGCGACTGCGGGGCGACCAGCGCGCCGACGACTTGACGCAGGAAACCTTCCTGGCGGTCATCCGGGCATCGGCTCGCTACGAGCCTAGAGCTTTGGTTCGAACCTATCTCTACGCCATCGCTATGAACCTGCTGGCGGCCGAGCGGCGCAAGTTATTCCGCGACTCGCCGCCGGGAAAGATTGCGCCGGAACCGGCGAGTCACGACGCACCCGATGCCGTGCTCTGGATCCGCCAGGCTCTTGAAAGGCTCGACGAGCCGGAGCGCGAGATCCTGATGCTCCGCGAATATGAACAGCTTAGTTATGCCGAGATTGCGGAGTTAATGAAGCTGCCGGTGAATGCTGTCCGTTCGCGGCTGTTTCGCTCGCGAATGGCGCTGAAGGGATATCTGGAACCGGAGCGCAAGACTGCTGATACTGCGGCGACCGGCGTGGCGGAAAGCGTGAAACAAGCGCGCGCAGAGAGCGAGGCGATATGAACAAGATCATGCATCCGATTGAACCCGAAGAGTTGATGGCCTACGTCGAAGGCGAACTCACGGCCGTTCGGGCAAATGCCGCTGCGGCTCACCTGGTCGAGTGTGAAGAGTGTCAGGGTTTGATTGCCGACTTGCGAACTGTTTCCCAAAGTCTGCAGGCTTGGAAGGTTGAGGCGCCGAAGACGGCGCCTTCGGCAGCAATCGCAACTGCGCTGACGGAGCATCGGCCCGCATCGCAAAATGTTGCTCCTGGTCGCCGGATCTGGCGGGAGGTTTTGGGTAAGCGCTGGCCGGCGGTTGCGTTGGCGGGGGCTGTTGCCGCAATTCTCTTAGTGGTAATTAGCGCGCCGCCGTTGCAGCGCCGCGGGTCAAACTATGCGTACTCGACAGTGGGACAAGCTGACACCGTAGATTCGGCTGTCGTGCGTGCGCCCGCACCCGCACCGCCAGCGGCCGCAGCAGCACCAGGAAATGGATTAGACAAGCTTCGACAGTCCGCAAAACTGCAAAGTCCTGCGCGGAGAGAATCCAAAGCTTGGCTGCAGAATCAATCCCCCGAGGAACACGACCTGTCCGCCACAGCTCCGATGATCATCCGCACGGCGGACCTTAGCCTGATCGCCAAAGAGTTCGACAAAGCGCGGGCTCAACTAGAAGCAATTCTAAAGCGGCATCGCGGTTATGTCGGCGAGCTAAAGGTCAATGACAGCACCGGCAGCGGACGCACGCTGACCGCGACGCTGCGCGTTTCATCCGACCAACTCGGCGCTTTGCTGACCGAGGTCAAGATGTTGGGCCGAGTGGATTCCGAATCGCAGAGCGGTCAGGACGTGACCTCCCAGTATGTCGATCTGCAGGCACGGCTTAGCAACGCGCGCAATACCGAACAGCGGCTGATCGATCTGCTGCGCAATCGTACCGGCAAGTTGTCGGACGTGCTTGAAGTTGAACAGGAGCTAGATCAGGTCCGCGGCCAAGTCGAACAGATGGAGGCGGAAAGAAAGAATATGGCGAACCAGGTGAGCTTCGCCACTTTGAACGTCACCATTGCCGAAGACTACAAAGCCCAGTTGCAAGTCGTGCCACCTTCGACCTCGACCCGCCTCAGCAACGCCGCCGTCGAGGGTTATCGCAGCATGGCGGACGGAGTTGTGAGCCTGCTACTGTTCCTGCTTTCGACTGGTCCGAGCTTGTTGCTGTGGGGCGCAATCCTGTTCTTCCCAGCCCGGATGGTTTGGAAGAGAGTGCGGAGCAGCCTTGCCTCATAAGATTTTCTCCCAATCCTGTCATGCCCCCGGCAACGTCCTTGTGTTTTGGGCACGTCGTTCCCGTTCGCCGAGGCGGTAAAATAGCGACGTGCCCCAATCCGAATAAACAAGAGTTCTTTTCTCGGCGCAATCTGCATCTCGGCGGTGAACAGGAAGCGTATGGCTCAACGCAGCACGACTTACAGCAACATCACGCCGCGCCAGATCCGCGTGATTGGCGTTCCTCTTGACCTTGGCCAATCGCGCCGCGGGGTTGATATGGGTCCTTCCGCCGTTCGCGTTGCCGGACTTGAGGCGCGCCTCGAAGCCATCGGACACATTGTCGAAGACGCCGGCAACATCACGGTCGCATTCCCCGAGCAGAAAAAAGAAGGCGCGGCCAATTCCAAATACCTCAAGGAAATCACTGCCACCTGCACCAAGAGCGCAGACCTGGTGCTGAAGACGCTCGAAGCCGGCAAGGTCCCTCTTATCCTCGGCGGCGATCACTCGGTCGCGGCGGGAACGGTGTCAGGAGTGGCCGAGTTTTACCGCCGCAAGAACCAGAAAATCGGTCTCCTCTGGATCGACGCACACACCGACATGAACACGCCCGATTCTTCGCCCAGCGGCAACGTGCACGGCATGCCGCTCGCCGCCATCATGGGACTTCCTCCCGTCGAACTTGGAAAGATCTACGACTTCTCGCCCAAAGTGCGGCCGGAAAATTGCGTGCTCATCGGCATCCGCGATGTGGACAGCTTTGAAAAGGAAAACATACGCAAATCCGGAGTCCAGGTCTTCACCATGCGCGATATCGACGAACGCGGTATGCGCGCCGTTATGGAGGAGGCGCTCCGCATGGCCGGACACGGCACCGCTGGCTATCACGTGTCGCTCGATATGGATTGGATTGACCCCGAAGACGCGCCCGGAGTCGGCACTCCGGTCTGGGGCGGCGCAACATATCGCGAAGCTCACCTCGCCATGGAAATCATCGCCGACCACGGACGCATGCTGAGCTTTGAAATTGTGGAAGTGAATCCGGTCATCGACGAGCACAACCAGACCGCCGACTTGGCCGTCGAGTTGGCGCTTTCGGCGTTTGGAAAGAAAATTCTGTAGGAACTGCAAAAACCTTCTACCGTTTTGTCATCTCGAGCTGAGCGAGGGGCCTGCAATTTGCGGCGAACCGCGCTCAGCAGGAAAAGTTAGTAGAAACGGATAGCGCAATGCCCGCTCACTGCACGTCAGAAACTTTTCCGTTAATAAACGTAACTTTGATGTCCTTGTAAACATAAATCAGTTTAGCGCCCAGATTGACGATCTTGTCCGGCTGTCCGAGCGCGGCTTTCACTTGCTCGGGCGTTTGCCCTTTTTCAATCTGTGCTGGTTCGGGTGGGGGAGCTTGTTGCTGCTGTGCTTGTCCTCCACCCTGATTGTTGCCTTGTTGGCCGTTATTATTGCCGCCCTGCTGTCCTCCGCCCTGATCGGCGCTATCATCCAACGCGAGCAGACCGGAGATCGTATCTTCTACCTCGGATGGGCTGGCATTGGCCAGGGATCCTTTGGCGAACTGGAAAACCACGTCCGCCTTGTAGAACGTGGTCGGACTGACGTTGTTACAGGAATCGCAAGCAACCACGCCGATGGTCACTTGATCTTTGGGCAGATTCACGGCAATCCTGGCGGGATATACTTTTGTCCCAACCTGGAACAACTGCGTTGTTTGCTGCTTCCCAAACTTTCCCATGAGACCGCCTCTTGCCCCCATCATCAAGGAGCTGGGAGAGTGCACCGCTCCGTCCTGGTACTTGGTGGCAACGGGTTGATCGCCGTACGGCACGCTGAGAATCCCGCCCTTTTTGATGACCAGGATGGTCCCCTGCTCCACTACGGCAGCTCCGCCGGAATCTGCACCCATCTTCACCAGCGTATATTGCGCTTTGATCTGGTCCTCCAGCGGAACCGCCGGAGCTTGCGCCAGGACCAAACCGGGTGTGATCCCGACAAAGATGATCCCGACAGCGATCAAAGCGACAATCAGGACGGCCATCTCGATTTTCTGCCGCATTGCAACCTCCCTTCTGTGAACCTGCTGCTCGATTTCCCGTAAAGACGCGGCTTGCCGCGTCTCCACAGCCGCGAGTGTTCTCGACGGGAAAAGCGAGACGGGTCAAGCCCCGTCTCTACGACGTCGCAAAGCAATGCCCGGATGCCAAGCCCCACTTCACTGCGATTGCTTGGCTTCCGCCTCCGCCTGATCGGCATCCTTCTGCTGCTCTTGCAGATCTTTGCTCACGCTCGTGTCCGGCGAAGGTGGCGGGACCTCGCCAGCCTGCGTCTTGGTGTCGGGAGCTGCCGGGAGCCCGTTCTTTCCCTGCTTTTCGGCCAACTCCTTAAGCCCGGCATCCATCTGGATCCGCAGTTGATTGTGCATCTCCTGCAGATCGTCGACAGCCACTCCGACTGTAACCCCGACTGCGCACTCATCTTTCTTGCTGCTCTTGACCGTGGCATCCACCATATTGTCGTCGTCCGGTTTGTCGCCCGTGCGATAGACCACATCGCCGGCAGTAAGTGCGCATTCCACGCCATCCGAGGTCGTCAGATCCTCGTCGCTGGAGACCACAAAAATGCGGATGTTGGGATCGAGCGCCGCCGGAACCTGGTTCCCGCTTGGGGCAGCGTCCTTCTGACCGTTTGCCGCCGCCTCTTTTTCCGCCGCGATCTCGTTCTTCATCTCGTCGGAGATCGCCTTCTTCACGTCCGGACTGAGTTGGGTTGCGCCCGACGGCGGCGGAGCTCCACCACCCAACATGTAAGCTCCGTACGTAGCCTGGAGTTTCGCAGCCACCAGCGGATCGGTCGACCACAACGCGGCGATTTCATCCGCCGTCGCATTTTGAATCGCCGGAGGAGGAACCAGTTTTCCGTTGTTTTCGGCCTCGTCCTGCTGAGCCGCGTATGCAGCTTGCAGGTTCGCCGCAATCAGATAATCCGTCAGCCAGAATGCCGCCGTCGGATACACCGGATATGGCGCAAAGTAAGGACCGTAGTAGCCATACCACGGCGCCCCGCCCCACCCCCATCCGTAGTAAACCGGCGCGGGCCACGGATTGTAAGCCCATCCGTAATATGCGGGACCGTAGTAAAAGGAGGGCGCGTAACCATAATAGGGATGGCCTCCATAGTAGTAGTTGCGATACCCATATGCGTAGTAGTGTCCTCCCCTATAGTAAGTTCGCTGGGAATACTCCCGGCCTCCGTGGCGGTAGTAGGCGCGCTGGCTGTATCCTCCGTGTCTTCCGTAGCTCACCACCCGCCGCCCATTGTGCATGCCCTCAATTCGCCGGCCGCCATGCATGCCGTGATTGATCGTCATGCCATGAGCTTGGATCGTGCGAACATGGCCGTCGTTACGGAACGTCGCCTTGCCGCCGCCCTTCATGGCAACCGTCTTGCTCCCTGCCGGCTGATGCCGGCCGGCGTTGGCTCCGGCATTTCCGGGTCTGTTCCCGGCCGTCTGTCCGGCCTTGTTGCCACCCATCTGACCGGATTTGTTGCCGGCCGTCTGCCCGGTTTTGTTCCCGCCCATCTGCCCGGTTTTGTTGCCGGCCGTTTGCCCGGCTTTATTCCCGCCCATAGCGCCCTTGTTGGCGTTGGCGCCGCCGGGGCTGCGGCTGTTCGCGTTCGCTCCGCCCGGTCCCCGACTAATTGCGTTGGCTCCGCCGGGTCCGCGATTGGTGCCCGCTGCTCCGGTCCGGTTCGTTTGTCCACCGGTTCCACGGTTGTTCATGCCACCCTGTCCACCTTTCCGCGCACTATTGGCGCTTCCGCCCGCGTGCTGAGCCGGAGACCCGTGTGGCGCGCTCGCAGCCGGCCTGCTCGGAGCGGCCGCGTGGGGCGCAGCCCCCCCGCTTGGTTTCTTATTCTGTTGCGCCGACGCAAATGTGGCTACCATCAGAAGGACCAGCAATACAGACCATTTCGGAACCACGTTCTTTCCTCGGTTGTTTGATTTCATAGCCGCTCCTGTGAGATACGAAACTCTTTCCTCATAAGTCCACCAGCGGGAAACATGCGCGGACTGGGCAAATTTCATCTTTGATATAGATATCCGGCAATCATCATCCGGCAATCACTCGGCATTCCAGTATGCGGCAATTCGGCCTTCAATCCGCTCATGGGTTTCTTCGACGTGAGCTTCTCGGTCCGAGCGCATGGGGAAGCGCCGGGCACCGGCCTTCGAAGTTCCGACAATTTCACACCCGTTTCACCACGGTGTCAAGCAAGGCTCGTCCAAAACTTACATTTGAACCAATTTGGAGGACCTGCTAACGGCAGAAATTTTTCGGCCGAGTCTTTTCGGCCAACTCTAGATGGGCGTGGGCATTCCAACCCGAACCAACACTGCGATTGACGGGAAACACGCCGAGCGCCAGACTGACATGTCATGGCTAAGGTTCGGGTTGGCATTCTTTTTGGCGGACGCAGCGGCGAGCACGAAGTGTCGTTGCTGTCGGCGGCGGCGGTTTTGAATGCAATTGATAAGACGAAATATGAAGTAGTTCCCATCGGCATCACAAAAGACGGCCGCTGGCTCACGGCGGAACATGCCGAGAAATTGTTGAAAGGCGAAGGGCACGCGGAAAAGAGCGTCGGCGCCACACAAGCAACCCACCTCCGGGCGGGCGATCCGGAGGCTACTCCGGGGGCGGCGGTGCTGGCGACGGGCGAGTCGGTGGTCGTTCCTCCGGAGCCGGCATGGCGCGATGGACTGGCTCCGTTCCAGACTAATGCAACGTCCGTCGTAGCGACGGACGCCAATCTGCGGCGCGCCGCAGACCGCGCCATCAACGTCGATGTCATCTTTCCAGTGCTCCACGGAACCTTCGGCGAAGATGGCACCATCCAGGGCCTGCTCGAACTGGCCGACATCGCGTACGTGGGTGCGGGCGTGCTCGGTTCGTCCGCGGGCATGGACAAAGACATCATGAAGTCTTTGTTTCGCGCCGCCGGATTGCCGATCGTGAAGCACGTAACCGTGTTGCGCAGCCAATTCGAGCGCGAGCCGAAGAAGGTACAGAACGCGGTGGACGGCAAGCTGAAGTATCCTGTGTTCGTAAAACCGGCAAATCTCGGCTCGTCGGTAGGAATTTCGAAGGCGCACGATCGCAAGGAACTCGGCCCTGCAATCGCGGAAGCGGCAAAGTTCGATCGCAAGATTGTGATTGAGGAAGGCGTCGGCGGAAAGAAGAATAAGGCGCGCGAAATCGAGTGTGCGGTGCTCGGCAACGACGATCCGAAAGCGTCGATCGCGGGAGAAATCGTTCCGTGCAAGGAGTTCTACGACTACGAAGCGAAATATCTGGTTGAAGGCTCCGAAGCGGTAATCCCCGCGAAGCTTACGAAAGCGGAAATGAAAACGGTGCAGAGGCTCGCGATCGCGGCCTTTCAAGCCGTCGATTGCACCGGCCTCGCACGCGTCGATTTTCTGATGGACCCCAAGTCCCGGAAGATCTTCGTCAACGAGATCAACACCATGCCCGGCTTTACCGCGATCAGCATGTATCCGAAGATGTGGGCAGCGTCGGGAGTGGCATATCCCGAATTGATCGACCGCTTGATACAGTTCGCCATCGCACGGCACGATGACAAGAAAAGAAACCAATACACGCGGTGAAGTGTGCCTAAAGAGTCGCAACCAGAAAAGCCTCTCAAGAGGTGCTTCTCCTGAGAGGCTTGGGGGAGTTCCTGAAACGAGCATCGGTCCGCTTAGTGTTTCTTTTTCTTGGCGGCTTTCTTCTTGGTTGCCATGAAGTGTTTCCTCCGTTTGAACGATTTGTTCTCCCAAGGTTCTCGACAGGGCACCTTGATGCCCGGGCTACTCAACTTCTAGTATGAGCAGCTGTCCTACCACAAGATATTGCCATTCGTATGTAATTTGTCAACAAGTATTTCACTTTAGCGGACGATTTTGGCGGCGTGCGTCGCTTGCTGGTTGCGGCGCGCTGACCGAAAATTTCTCTTCACAACCAAGCCATCCCGTCAACGGCTGAACGCCTGTGCGATAATCGCGAAAGAAAACCTATGTCAGATCACAAAGTCTTCTGCGCAAAATTGAAACAGGAATTGCCCGGGCTCCCCGAGCGTCCGTTCGATAGCGACCTGGGGAAAAAGATCTACGATAATGTGTCGCAACAGGCATGGGGCCAGTGGATGGAACACTGCAAGATGTTGCTGAACGAATATCGCCTGAACCCGGCGCGCAAGCAGGATCAGGAAGTCATCGTGAAGCAGATGGAGCAGTTTTTCTTCGGCGAGGGGTCCGCGCGCCCCGCCGAATACGTTCCCCCGACGCACTGAGCGGAGGGACCCCAGAACATTCCGAGCGAGCCATTTGCGAGGAGCGGTGGAACTCGCCGAGCATCCCACAGGCAGGTTACTGTCCAGTTACCTCTTGCCCTTCGGTAAGTTCCCAATTCATCACCTCGTAACACGGATCGGCGACAATGGATCTGTGGCTCCGCAGCTTTATGACACTCTGATCCTCTCGGATCTGCACCTCGGCGCGGACATGAGCCGCGCTCGCGAAGCGTTGCGTGTTCTCAGGGAAAACCAGTATCGCCGCCTCATTCTGCTGGGCGATATCTTTGCCGACCTCAATTTCGGACGCCTGAAAAAAGAGCATTGGAAATTTCTTGGCTTCATTCGCAAGCTCTCCAATCCCAAGCGCAACGTTGAAGTGGTCTGGGTCGAAGGCAATCACGACCACGGCCTGACCGAAATTATGTCGCACTTGGTGGGCGTCCGCGTGTACCAGGAATATCAATGGGAATATCAGGGGCTGCGCCATATCGCCGCGCACGGCCACCAGTTCGACGGCTTCGTGGTGAGCAATGTCCGAGTGAGCTATTGGATCGGGACGCTGCTCTACCTCCAACTGCAGAAGTGGGATTCGAAAAACAAAATCCTGACCCGTTTTCTCGACCGGCTCAACACACGCTGGCTGCGCCTGTCGCCAAAGGTTGCCGAAGGCGCCCTGGCCCATGCCCGTCACCATCACGCGGCGCGCATTTTCTGCGGACATACCCACGCCGCGATGCACCAGCAAGATAGCGCGCACGAAACCGATTATTACAATTGCGGATCGTGGATTGATGCGCATCCAACGTACATCACAGTCGGTGAAGATGGAGTCCAGATCCATGAATACGTCGAGCGGCCTGACGATAGTCCTACCGCCGGAGAGCCAACTCTGGCTGAGGCCGAATCTGCCGAATTTGCGGACGACGCGGGCCTACTCGAAGACGGCGAATACGAGGGTGTGGCCACCTGACGCCGCGCAACCAGATGCTTTCTGAGAAAATTCGATTGCCGCAAACGAGGCACAGTAAATCTTGCGCAAACTGACCATCGTTTTCCACCATGCCGGCGGAGGACATCGCAGCGCAGCGGAGGCGCTCAAAGCGACTCTCTCCGGCCAGGGACATCCTTGGGACGTCGCTCTCCTCGACATTCAGGAATTGCTCGATCCACTCGACCTCATTCGCCGGGCCACCGGCCTGCGCATTCAGGACACCTATAACCTTATCCTCCGCAAAGGCTGGACGCGCTTCACGCCGCAACTCCTGCTCATTCTGCAAGGGACCATCAGTCTCTACCATGCTCCGATCGTCAAAGCGCTCCGAGCCTACTGGGCGCAGCATCCGGCGGACCTGGTGCTCTCCGTAATTCCGCATTTCAATCGCGAGATCGCCGAAAGCCATCGCCCGGTTGATGTAAGACCTTCCGGCACAAGGACGCCTTTTGTGACGCTCATTACCGATCTGGCAGATTACCCGCCCCACTTCTGGATCGAGACGGAATCGGAATTCATCATCGTTGGCACGGACCGCGCCCGCCAACAAGCCTTAACCATGGGCCACGCTGCCGGCCATATCTTTCAGACATCGGGAATGATCCTGAAGCCAAAGTTTTACGAGAAGACCAACGTTGATCGCGTCGCGGAAAGAAAGCGGCTCGGCCTCGAACCCGATTGTCCAACCGGCATTGTGCTATTTGGAGGTCACGGTTCGCGGGTGATGATCGACATCACGAAAAAACTCAACGAAGCCGGCAGCGGCGTGCAGTTAATCCTGATTTGCGGGCACAACCAAAAGCTTGCCGCTCAGATCAAGAGCCTGCAGACCAGAAAACCAATCGCGGTCGTCGGATTTGCTCAAAATGTCGAGTACTACATGGCGTTGGCAGACTTCTTTATTGGAAAGCCGGGACCAGGCTCGATCAGCGAGGCGCTGCAATTCCACTTGCCGGTCATTGTGGAATGTAATTCCAAAACCCTGCCCCAAGAGCGCTACAACGCGGAATGGGTAACGGAGAATGGTTATGGGATCGTGGTATCGAGCTTCAAAAACATTGCGCCCGCCGTTCAACGTCTACTCGAGAGCGCGACTTTCGATGAGTTCCGTTTGAAGGTCAAGGAATACTCCAATCGAGCACTGCTTGAAGTGCCTGTAATCCTGGAAAAATGCGTCGAGCACGCGGCCGAGCGGTTTCAAACCGTTTAATTTACGTGGAGACGGCCGCCTACAATCCTACGAGTCGGCCAGGAATTCGTATTCATCAATGACAGCTGCCACCGCCATTTTGCTGGCGGGACTGCCACCTTCGACTCGTACCACACGGCCCTTGCAGCGCACCCGAATGCTTTCGGTCAGCGTGATCTCAGGCGGCAGGGTGAGTGTGAAATTGATCGCCGATCCGGCCTGGATGGCGGAATCGACAAAGAAGCAGATTCCCCGCGCGCTGACGTCGCGGGTCTGCGCCGCGTGTTCCTGCTCATCTTGCCCGTAACGGACGGTGACCGGCAGACGCAACGCAAAGCGCCGCGTGGCCCGCTTATCCTTATCCTTATCCTTTTCATGTTCCTGCTGCGTCTCGGCCATCCAACCTCCAGAAGCAAGGTTCAAAGTTTCAAGGTTTCGGGTTGCAAAGACTCGTCGGAAATCGATTGTAAGCATGGCAAGTAGCGGTCAGCCTGTCAAGGACAAGGTTTCAGAGACAAGGTTTCAAAGACAAAGTTTCCAGGTTTCAGAGTTTCAAAGATTCGGCACCATTCAGATTGCACAGGCTTTGCGTTTCATTGAAACCTTGAAACTCTGAAACTTTGAAACCTGGCCTTTGACCCGCTTCTCAACGGCTACAATAAACCTGTGGTCTTCGTCCTCGATAACTACGATTCGTTTACTTACAATCTGGTCCAGTACCTTGGAGAACTGGGCGCGCAGGTCGAGGTGCGCCGCAATGACGAAGTAACCGTCGCACAGATCGAGGCGATGCATCCCGAACGCATCGTCGTCTCTCCCGGACCCTGCACCCCGCAGGACGCCGGCATCAGCATCGAACTGATCCGCCATTTCGGGGGCCGAGTGCCATACAGAGTGCCGCTGCTCGGCGTTTGCCTCGGACACCAGGCAATTGGCGCGGCCTTCGGGGGACAAGTGGTTCGCGCGAAGACCCTGATGCACGGCAAGACCAGCCAGGTCGAGCACGATGGCAAAACCATCTTTAGCGGCCTCCCATCGCCGATGACCGCGACTCGCTACCACTCGCTGATTGTCGCCGAAGACGGCCTCCCGACCGATCTACAAGTTAGCGCTTGGACTTCGGACAAAGACGGGACCCGCGTCATCATGGGCCTGCGACATAAGAAATTCCCGGTTGAGGGCGTGCAGTTTCATCCCGAGAGCGTGCTGACGGATGAGGGGAAGAAACTGGTGGCGAATTTTTTGCGGAGTTGATCCCGCTCAGGGTATGAGCCCATTTTTGGCACTACTGTCTTCACTATTCGGGCCTTTGAGGTTAGGCGAAAATCCCCAAGAATCTTTGAATTGACGCAAAACCTTCGAAGCACGTATACTTGTGCAGCACGTATATGCGTGCTAAGAGATGAAAGCCAATATCACGTTAAAACTTGATGCCGCTCTCCTCCGCGAGATCCGCATTCTGGCCGCCGAAGAAGGAACATCCATCAGCGCGATGCTGGCGGCTAGGCTGGAGCAAATCGTGCGCGAGCGCAAGAGCTACGATCGTTCGCACCGACGCGCGTTGGCACGACTGCGCGAGGGGATGAACCTGGGTTGGACTCCGCCCCGGTCGCGCGACGAGCTTTATGAGCGTTAACGCGTACGAGCGCCGATGCGTACGACGTTGACTGCTTACAAACCATGACACCTGTAGGTCCGAAGTATTTCGTCGACACCAACATCTTGCTTTACGCCCATGACCGCGAGGCTGGGCCGAAGCACGAACGCGCCCGCCAACTGATCGAACATTTGTGGACGACGGGGCAAGGCGCTTTGAGCACGCAGGTTCTACAGGAACTTTGCGTAAATCTTCGCCGCCGAATTGCGCATCCGCTGCCTGGCGACGCGATCGCAAGGCTGATTGAGGACTACTTGAGTTGGGAAATCGTCATCAATAGTCCGCAAGCGATCGTCGCAGCTCTGGGCATCGAAGCGCGATACAAAATCTCGTACTGGGATGCCTTGATCCTGCATGCCGCCGAGAGCTGTGGAGCAGCGGTTCTCTACTCCGAGGATTTGTCACACGGGCAACGTTATGGCGCGGTTGAGGTGGTGAACCCGCTGCGGGGGTAAGCGAGCGATACCGTGGGGGATCACGCCGGTCGGCGGTGGAGGATTTAAGAGTAAAAGGTCGCTTCTGTCTTCGGATTCCTGGCGGTTGAATCGTTCAATACGCTGCCGCGCTCGCCGGAGGCTTTCCATTCCTCGCCGCCCGAACGGCCACGCTGGCGTGGCGGGCGCCAGTAACGGCTTGCCGAAGGCTGCACTCTTATGTGAACCGCGGGCTCGGAACTTTGGGGCTTTCCGGTGCGGATTGGCGTTCCTCCAGAGATCATGCTGCTGACCTTGCGAGGAGCCTGAAAAGCTAACGATTCCCCCGACCACCGCTGCCCGCGACGTGGTATAATTCCCTAACGAATCTGGTCAGATAATGCCTCTAGATGCAAGAACTTAGCGAGATTTGCGGTAAGAAAGAGAGGGCGGACTTTCGCTCCGTTTGGACGGCCGAGGCACCCGCCCCCGCACGAGCCTCCGCGAGCCTTTACTGAGAGTTGAGAACTAATTTTATGGCTGACGATCCCCAGAACCCCGAACTTCCCTTAACTCCTCCCGGCGGCGACGGACAAGGTCCCACTGGTCCGGGCGCCCTCAATATGCAGCCCGTCAACATTGAAGAGGAGATGAAGCGATCATATCTCGACTATTCGTTGTCGGTGATCATCGGCCGCGCTCTGCCTGACGTCCGCGACGGATTGAAGCCGGTACATCGCCGCATTCTTTACACCATGCAGCAGATGGGCCTCGCTCCGGGACGGGCCACGCGCAAATGCGCGCGCATCGTCGGCGAAGTGATGGGCAAGTACCATCCGCATGGCAACCTGGCGGTTTATGACGCATTGGTGCGACTGGCGCAGCCCTTCGCCATGCGCGCTCCGTTGGTGGATGGGCAGGGCAACTTTGGTTCGGTCGATGGCGATCCTCCCGCGGCCGATCGATATACCGAAGCTCGTTTGACGCGTGTCTCTACCGCGCTGCTTGAGGATCTCGACAAGGAAGCGGTCGACTTTTATCCGAACTATGACGGCACGGAAACGCAGCCCGCGGTTCTGCCCGCGCGCTATCCGAACCTGCTGGTCAACGGCTCGGATGGCATCGCCGTAGGCATGGCTACGAAGATTCCGCCGCACAACCTGGCCGAGATTGTCGATGCAACGATTACGCTGGTGAATAATCCCGCCGCGCAGCTGCCGGAAATTCTCAAATTCGTGCAGGGACCGGACTTTCCTACCGCGGCCATCATTCACGGCCGCGCTGGAATCTTTGAGGCTTATCGAACGGGCCGCGGACGTTTCATGATGCGGGCCCGGGCCGCCATCGAGAACATCAACAAGGATAAGCAGGCGATCATCGTCACCGAAATTCCTTATCAGGTGAATAAGGCGCGCCTGATCGAGCGCATTGCCGACCTCGTCAACAACAAAACCATCGACGACATTTCCGATATGCGCGACGAGAGCGATCGCGACGGCATGCGCATTGTGATCGAACTCAAGCGCGGAGCTGAACCGCAGATCGTGCTCAACCAGCTTTTCAAGCACACGTCAATGCAGGAAGGCTTCAGCATGATTCTGCTGGCCGTGGTCAATGGGCAACCGAAGGAAATGGGGCTGATCCAGGCGATCAAGCACTTCATCGACCATCGTGTCGATGTAGTGCGGCGGCGCACTTCGTATCTGCTCAACAAGGCGCGCGATCGCGAGCACATTCTGGAAGGCTACCTGACCGCGCTTGATCACATCGATAACGTGATCGTCATCATTCGCGGCAGCGCCAACCGGGCCGACGCTCGGGAGAATTTGGTCGCGTACTTCGGCGGCAAGAAGATCGACATCAACACTACCGGACGCGCTCCGAAGCTTGATGCCGACAAGCCGTTTACGACGAAGCAGGCTGACGCCATCCTCGAACTGCAACTGCACCGGCTGACCAAGCTTTCGATTGACGAAATTTCTAATGAGTTGAAGCAGGTGCGCGAGGCGATTGCCGAATACGAATCGATTCTGGCGTCCGAGTCGAAGCTGCGCAGAGTCATTATCAAGGAACTGGAAGAGGTCAAGAAACTCTACGGCGACGCCCGCCGCACCGTCATCGAAGACGAAGCTGCGGAGATCATGCTGGAAGATCTGATCGCCGACGAGCAAGTCGCGGTCACGGTCAGCCATTCCGGCTACATGAAGCGCACTCCGATCTCGACCTACCGCATGCAGCGCCGCGGGGGCACCGGGCGCACCGGCATGAAGACGCGCGACGAGGATTTTGTCGAGCACCTGTTCATCGCCTCCACGCATGCTTACATTCTGATCTTCACCAACACGGGACGCGTCTACTGGCTCAAGGTTTACGAAATTCCCGACATCGCCGCTGCCGGCAAGGGAAAGCACGTCGGCAATCTGGTGGGCCTGCAGCCGGGCGAGACCGTGCGCACCATGCTCGCCGTGCGCGATCTGGAAGAAGAAAGCAGGTACGTCTTCTTTGTCACCCACAACGGCACGGTGAAAAAGACCGAGGTGAAAGACTTCTCGCACGTAATGCAGCGCGGCATCATTGCCATCAATATCGAACCGGGAGACGAACTGGTCGCGGCTTCGCTGACCGATGGCAACCAGATTGTTTTCCTCGCCTCGCATGACGGGCAGGCGATTCGCTTCGACGAGAACGACGTGCGCTCCATGGGACGCAACGCCACTGGCGTCCGCGGCATGAACCTGGCCGAGAAGGATTACATCGTCGGCATGGCGACCACGATCAAGCCGGAGGCTAAGTTGGTGGTGAAAGAGGGCGAGGTCGCTCCGGAAATCGCCGACTTGATTCCGGAGAAAGGCTCGCTCATTCTCTCCGTCACCGAAAACGGGTACGGGAAGCGCACTCCCGCGGACGAGTATCGTCTTACCAATCGCGGCGGCAAGGGCGTGATCAACGTCAAGACCACGGCACGCAATGGCAAAGTCGTCGGCATCTCGCAGGTTTCGGAGAACTCCGAGGTGATGCTGATCTCGCAGTATGGGAAGATCATCCGGATTGAATCGAAGTTCATTCGTGAATCGGGGCGGTCGGCGCAGGGGGTACGGCTGCTGAATGTTGAGCCGGGAGACCGGGTCGCCGCGGCGGTGGTGATTCCTCCGGAAGAGCCGAATGGGAATGGTACGCTGATTCAGTAAAGTGCGCCGAGGTCAGAGGTCAGATTGTAGAGGTGGAACCACTTCGAGGGGCAAAGAGCGACTTGCGACACGGGACAGACGCCAAAACCAGATCACTCCAGATCCCCCGTTCGCGTGAGCGGCGCTGGGAAACATATCACGCCTTCAGCATTACCCTCATGCGCATAAACCGGTGCATTCTTGGCCAACCAGAGGCCGACCTCAGTAGTGGTGTTTCGGGCCGTTTCGGGCACCATAGCAGGTGCATCATGCGGATATGTGTCTTCATAATTGTCTACCGCCCATTCGGAGGGAACCGCATGTTCTTTCGTCAGATGGCGCACAAAAACTTGGGTGTCGCGACTAAAAGTATTGCCGGTGAATTGGCGGAAAGTCTCTAGCCGGCCGTCCGAATTCGTAGGCCAAAGGTAGGGAGAAAGCAACACAATGGTTCGCAGGCCGTGGGCATTCCCCCATTGTATTGCTTGCACAATAAACTTTTCGTAGCCCGGCCCACTCCCACCAGTGAGAAAGAAGTGGGGAGGAACGTCGAATGCGATTGCTTTGCCATACAGCGCCTCACCCCGCTCCAGCGCATAGAACGGATTGGTCGCAAAGACGTGCTCCCCAAGTTTTGGTTCCTCCGGATCATTTGGAGCTACCACCGGAGCCACTGATTCGATACCCACGGTCCGGGCCGCGTCCACGTACTCCCTCCACTGCTTTAGGTCCTCTTCTAATTGCCCAGGAGCAGCCGAATCAGATGGTGTGTTCACATTCGCTTCAGAGGGACTGAGGCCATTCTGTAAGTACAGACTCTGGTAATACCCGTAGCTTGGAGGAAGCGTGAAATAGTTCCAGCCCACCTGCCCCAGTTCAGCTTCGCCTGGTCCGGTGCCGCTAAATGCCCGCTCTATGGCCTCAAGGAGGCCCGGTGGCTCCTCAGCTGCGCTTATCGCATTCGCATGCTCGTAGAGTCCCACGTGACCGGTTTTGAGAAGCTCTTCGAACATATCGCCCTGACGGAGGGCGTCGAAACCAGCGGTCCCGCCGACGAAAATATATTCTCCTAAATTCGAGCAGACGCGGTATTTGCCGGGATCACCAGATGGATGTTCTTGAGGCGCAGCATGAGCTCCAGGTATCGCTGCTATGATAGCCAAGACAGACGATAGAAAACCGCTGAGATACCGCCACGCCAGGCTGCGCATCGAAATCACCGTTCCGGGAAGCTGGTCCATTTCTCAGCATAACCATCTTCCCAAGCGGGTTCAACTCCGGAATGCGTTCTAGGTCGGGGGTTCAGTCTCAGCCGCCAGGTTGCTCTGTCGACGAGTGTGTATCCGCCCGCCTGGCCATTCTCTTACCGAGCCTTGTCTTTGCCATGGGTCAAAACTCCGCGAATCTGGATCCGCCGATCTCTTACACTCGAGCGAAGTAAGCGCTTCGACGCCTCCGTTACCCCAGTCACTTCTAAATAACTCCGCTTTCGATTACCGTTGATCTGAGTGACACTCCTCCCCGCCTGTGCCTGCGCGGTTGCAGACTGTTGGTTAGCGAGCGTTTGTGCATAACATCGACATCGCAAAAACTGAGCCGCCCGCGTACCAGGAACTTCTTGGCCGACCGATTCGCGAGCTGGGGCTTTTGCTTGCCGGGTCTCCGGTGGAGCGGTTTGTTGAACAGCTTTATCGCGAACTGGAGGCCAGGGGGCTAACTAAATTTCGTCCGGCTGTTTACTTGACCGATGAGTGGGGATGCCCTTCGGGCGAGCCGATTATTGGGATTCCGTTTTATTTGGCGCATGCGGCTTTGGCGCAGTTGGAGAAAGAGACGCACGATCTTGAGGACGCTCGGGAAATCATGATGTATCTGCGGCATGAGGCGGGGCACGCTTTTACTTATGCTTACAAGCTGCACAACACTCCGGAGTGGAAGAAGATTTTTGGTCCGTTCCGGCGGCCTTATCGCGACAACTACCAGCCTGCGCCCTTTTCTCGGGACTACGTGCGGCATTTGCCCGGGTGGTATGCACAGAAGCATCCGGATGAGGATTTTGCCGAGACGTTTGCGGTGTGGCTTACGCCTCGGTCGAACTGGCGCAAGCGGTATCGCGGCTGGGGCGCTATGGAGAAGTTGCAATACCTGAACCGACTGGCGCGCAAGTTGGGGAAGAGCGATCCCTTGCGGCGGCGCGGACAGACCGACATCACGGTCGATGACATGGACGCTACGGTGGCGGAGTTCTACAACTTTCAGCAGGCGGCGCGGGACGAGGTTTCGGTCACTGAACTTGCTCCGGACACAGATTTGCGCGACATTTTTGCTGTATCGAAGCGGCGTAAATCGGCGACGTCCGCGCATGAATTTCTGCATCAGCACCGCAAGGCGGTGATCGACAAAGTGGCGCAGTGGACTGGGGCGCAGCGTCCGCTGATCAAGAGTTTGATCGACTCGATCGAAAAGCGCGCTGGTGAACTTGACTTGCGCGCCGACAAGACGCGCAGCGCGGAACATCTGGCCGAAGTCACGGCTTATGCCACCGCGCTGGTGATGACGTATGTGACGAAAGGAAAGTTTATTCAGCCATAGAACAAGTGGCAGGTCTCAGGTGACAGGTGTCAGGAAAAGCGGACGACCTTCCAAATCGAAGATTTTCCTGAGACCTGACATCTAAGACCTACTGAAACTGCCATGTTTCCTGAGGGAAAATGATGTTTGGAGCAAAACTTAAAATTGCATTGCTTTACGACTTGTGGAATGAGGATCCGGCGGCGGCGGCGGCTAAGGAAGAGACGGATGCTGTACGCAAGCCGCACAAGAAGGTGAAGAAAGCAAAAAAAGAGAAGACCGACCGCGAGGAAATCTTCGAAGCGCTGCAGAAGCTGGGGCACGAGCCCTCCTATTTTGAACTCGACGGGCGGCCGCAGTCCTTGCACTCGCTCTCGCGATGCGATGCCGACCTGATTTTCAATTTGACCGAATCTTTCGACGGCGACGATACCAAGGAAATGAACGTGGTCGCCTACGTCGATCTGCTGGGGTTGCGCTACACCGGGGCCGGGCCGCATTCCATTTTCATGTGCCAGGACAAGGCGATTGCCAAAAAGATATTCGCGTTTCATGGCATCAAGACTCCATTTTTTGCGACCGCGTATCGTGGACGCATTGAACATGCTCACGACATTTCTTTTCCGCTTATCGTCAAACCCTCGTGGGAGGATGGATCGATCGGCATCGATGCCGGCTCCGTTGTCAAGAATGTCAAGGAAATGATGGAGCGGGTCGAGTACATACAGGATGAATTCGACTCGCCGGCGCTGATCGAGGAGTACATCGAGGGTCGCGAAATTTACGCTGGAATTCTGGGCAACTACGAGCGGGCGCAGGTTCTGCCGGTGGTCGAACTCGATCTGTCACGCTTGCCGGAGGGCACGCCTAGAATCGCCAGCTACGATGTGAAGTTCGAGAAGAATACCGAAGTCTACAAGCTGACGAAATCGCAGATCGCGGAAAATCTGGACGAAGAGACGGTGAAGCGGTTGTCCGATACGGCACTGGCCGCGTACCGCGCGCTGAAGTTGCGCGATTACGGACGCATCGACATGCGACTGGCTCCGAATGGCGATGTTTATGTAATCGAAGCCAATCCTAATCCCTGGCTGGCTAGCCGGCAGGAATTTGCCATGGCCGCTAAGGCCTCCGGACTCTCCTACACGGAAATGATCGGGGCTATCATCGATCTGGCTATGAGCCGCTACCTGAATGCGAACCTGGTGAATGCGGTGGCGATGCGCTAGCCGGGCACGTTGAGCGGCTGCGGCGGCCCTCAGCGGCTGAAGCCGGATTTCATTCAGCACCTGCTTGCGGCACGACTAACGTCGTGCCCTTCCCATTCTTACTCGACCCTAGTGCATGGAAGGCCCGACACGAGTTCATGGACAGTACGGGACGGGGCCGAGCCCCGTCACCACCGAGCATTTTTCTAGAACAGATTCCAGAGGAACTGGTTGTAGACCTCGTGGTGGAACTGCACTTCGGCGGGCTTGACTATCGTGCCCAACAGGCGCGGACAACGGTCGGCCGATGCCTGTTTCAGATCGGCGTAGCGGCCTTTTACGTCTTCTCCTAGCAGTTTGGTTGTCCATTCTGCTTTGCGGAAGTCGTCGATCGCGGTGTAGATGTTATCGGGCAGGTAGCGTTCGGCTTGGCGGAGGTTCTTGATCTTGGCTGTCTCGCCTTCCAATCCGGTCTTGAAGATGGAGTACATAACCAGGTACGGATTGGAGTCGGGCGCGACAGCACGGACCTCGATGCGCATACTGCGTTCGTTGCCGATCGGGATGCGGATCATGGCGCCCCGGTCCACCGCCGACGCTTTGAGCTGATTCGGCGCTTCGAAATGCGGATCGAGGCGGCGGTAGGCGTTGACGCTGGAATTGAAGACTAGGCAGAGATCGTTTCCGGCAGTGAGAACGCGGTCGAGAAACTCATAGCCGAACTTGCTGAGCTTTTCTTCGCCCTTGGGATCCCAGAACAGGTTCTTGCCTTCCTTGCTGACCGAGATATTGGTGTGCATGCCGCTGCCGTTGACGCCGACTACCGGCTTCGGCAAGAAGGAGGCGGTCAAGCCCATATTCCGGGCCACCTGGCGGCAGATCAGTTTGTAGAGCTGAATGTGGTCGGCGGCGGCCACCGCTTCGGCATAGCCGTAGTTGATCTCGAATTGCGAGGGCGCGACCTCGGGATGGTCCTTCTCATTCTGGAAACCCATGGCGCGCTGCACCTCGGCGGTGGTATCGATAAAGGTGCGCAGCGGGTCGCCCGGCAACGAGTGATAATATCCGCCAGTATTTACGTACTCAAATGCCCCCGTCTCGTGGTAGACGCGCTCGGCCTCGGGTCCCTGGAACAGGAAGCCTTCGATCTCATTGGCGGCATTAATGGTGTAGCCGCGCTTCTTGTGCAATCCGTTGGCAAATACCTTCAGCATGCTGCGGATGTCGGCAGTGTAGGGCTCGCCACTCTTGTCGATGACCTCGCCAAACACGAGCACCTTGCCCGGCCCGAAGATATCGCCGGGACCCCAGTAAAAGGCGGCCCAGTCGATGCCTAAACGCAGATCGCTTTCCCGCTGCGCCGTGAAGCCGCGAATCGACGATCCGTCAAACGTCAGGTTGTCGTAGCTCTTTAGCAGGAACTTCTTGTCGTAGTCCAGCATGTGCAGACGGCCTTCCAGGTCGCTGAACATCACAGTCACGGCCTTGATGCGCGACTCGTCGGTCAGGTACTTCAGCCGTTCTTCCTGGATTTTGTGAGGAGGGGTGCGGTCCAGGCGCTGCTTCTTCGCCTTCAGATTCATTTCTTCGAGCTCGTCGTAGGGGATCGCTAGAAAATTCCGCAGTTCTGTCGACATGCCTCTCCTTAATTCGGGCACTGCCCGGGAATCGGATTGAATGGCCGGAAACTAGATAGGCTAACGCGTTGGGCGCTGGCAGACAAATAGAAATCGGTTATGGGAACGATCAGGTTTTCCAATTTGCACTGAGGCTGGTGCAGAAATCGGCTGCGCGCTGCGAGCTACGGCTTCGAGCAATCGTTGCGTCGTCCGCAGCGCGCGGCCCGATTTACACAGGGTAGGCGCCTCCGTGAAATAATAAATCAGAGGAACCCCACTTGAGTTGCGCGCTCTGTGAAGAACGGAAAGAGAAACGGTTTTGCCCGGCCGTGCACGGGAGAATCTGTCCGCAGTGTTGTGGAGAGCAGCGCGAGGTGACGCTCGATTGCCCGAGCGACTGTCCTTATCTTTTGCAGGCACGACAGCAGGCACGGGAGCACTCGGCTGCGCACTCCCACAATGAACGGCCGGGGACACGGGATCGGGAGGCTTTCTTTCCCGACGTTGAAATCCCCGAAGTTGACATTCCCGAGCAGTTTCTCTATGAACACGAAGAACTGATTCTGGGGCTTATCTTTGCGCTGGCCAAGAGCGCCCGCTGTGATCGCTCGCTCATGGACCGTGATCTGATCGCAGCTTTGAGTCGCTGGCGAAGAGCTACCAGACGCTGGTGACATCCAGCCTCATCTACGCGCCGCCCACGGCCAACCTTGCGCACCAGAGCATCGGTCCCGAAGTCGAGAGCATGGTGAGGGAGTTTCGCGAGGCGGAGGAGAAACACCTCGGTTACAATCAGCTGCGGGATTCAGATGTGCTGAAGGCGCTGGTATTCCTGCTGCGCCTGGGCCTGGCACGCACGTCCGGCCGGCCCAAGTCGCGGGCGTTCGTCGATTTCTTGTTCGCGCAGTTTCCTGAAAAACAGTCGGTCATCTCCGGGCCGGAAGAGACTGAGAATCGGATCGTGATTCCTTAGTCAGCCATATTGTCATTCCATAATTAAGTTCAGGACGGGGACGGACGAATGCGTCCGCCCCTACCTGGCCAGCTAAGGAGTTCAGAGTCGACGAACTATCTGGCCGCGGGGCAACTCTGCGAGCAGGTCGCTTGCCGTCTTCCCGAGTTCGGGATGGCGGGCCTTGGGAGCTATCTCGACCAGTGGTTCCAGAACAAAGCGCCGCTGGCTCATTGCTGGATGTGGAATCTTCAAGCCCGGCTCATCCACCATGCGATCCCCGAACAGTAAGACGTCGATATCAATATTCCGCGGACCTCTCTTTCGCAGGCGAAGACGCCCCATCGCTGCTTCGATCTGCAACGCCAGTTGGAGCAGCTCTTGCGGTGTATTCTCCGTTTCGATCGCGGCTACGCAATTCAGAAACCAGGGCTGGTCCGGAACGTCGTCCGGAACATCGTTCGGAAGATCGACGGGTTGGGTTTCATACAATGCGGAGACGGCCAGCAAGCGTCCGGCTCCGTCCAATTGCGCGAGGGCCGCACGGAGGTTGGCGGCACGGTCTCCTAGATTCGATCCCAAAGATAGATATGCCGTTTCGGTCACCCAACCAGTTTCGCGTCGAACGGCGCGAAAATCCAGCAAAATTGACGCTAACGGTCCATTCCTGGTTTCATGTTCGCGGATTTTTTCTCGCTTGAGCTGCCGACAATTGGGTGGTGGCGGAACTGCCACTGCCACATCCGGCACACATAATTGACGGTATAGTGGCAAGAACGATGAAGCATGAAGACGCATTTCTTTTCATCTGTAACATTGGATCTCCCTCCTTATCCAAGGACGCGCCCAACCAAGCACTGGGGGGACCGCTGGTTAAAGGCGTGCATCACCCCCACTTCTGACGTGAACTCCTTACAGGTTGTACACTTTCGAGTTGGCCGCAAGCACTGCGGCGGGCCATCTCATCATGAATCGGAGTCGTTTGTGAATAAGCTCTTCCTCGTCATTACTATCAATGCATTGCTCCTGGTTTCTGTAGCGAACTCTCAGACGGTCGCGCCGAAGCGTCTCACGATCGAACAGATCTTTACCGAAGGCGGAGTTACCGGGCGCGCTCCGGAGACGATTAAGTGGAGTCCGGACGGTACCAAGGTCTCTTTCGTGCAGCGCGATGACACGGGCGAGCACGGCGAACTCTGGTATGTGGACGCATTGACGGGCGGGGAAAAAATCTTGGTCAGTGAGATCAAGCTGTCGCAACTGGCCCCTCCCATCAGCAGGATCCACGACGAGCGGGAGAAAGAGCGCGTGATGCGTTACCATGTCGCCGCCTACTCCTGGTCCCCCGATTCCAAGCACCTGCTCTTCGATTCGCAAGGGCAACTCTGGTATTACAGCCTGGATACCGGAACGGCGGTGCAGCTTACGTCGTCACCGGACCCGAGCGAGGACCCAAAGTTTTCGCCGGACGGCAAGCGGCTCGCCTTCGTGCGCAAGCACAATCTTTACGTGCATCCGGTCTCGGGAGAGGAAGGCGAACGTCCCCTCACCCGCGACGACAAAGAGAAAGACAAGGACAAGGATAGGGACAGGAATAAGGACAACGAAGACAACATCCTGGATGGAGAAGTGGACTGGGTTTACGCCGAGGAACTGGCGGTGCGGAGCAACTTCTTCTGGTCGTCGGAAGGAAAAGACATCATTTTTCTCCAGATGGATGAGACTCGTGTGCCGACATATCCGATCACCGACTGGCTGCCGATACATCCTCGGGTAGAGCAGGAAAAATATCCCAAGGCGGGAGATCCGAATCCCGTAGTGCGCCTGGGAGTGGTGGGCAGCAATGGCGGCAAGGTGCGCTGGCTCAAACTGACCGATGACGACGACACCTATGTACCACGCTTCGGCTGGATTCGCGAAGGCTGGGCTTGGGCCGAGGTCCTGAACCGCAAGCAGGATGTAATGGACCTATATTTCGTCGACACGAAATCGGGCAGATCGCGCAAGGTGCTGACCGAATCGGCGCCGGATGCGTGGGTGAACGTTAATGACGACTTTCGCATATTGAAATCCGGCGACCGCTTCCTGTGGACCAGTTGGCGCGACGGCCACACCCACATTCATCTCTACAGTTTCAACGCCCAAGATCCACTGGCAGCCGATGCGAAACTCGAACGCCAGCTCGAAAGCGGAGACTACGAGGTGATCGCAATCAGCGGCGTGGACGACCAATCGGGCAGCGTCTTCTTCATCGCCAATAAGGAAGATCCACGACAGGAGAAACTTTTTTCTGTGAAGCTCGATGGCTCCGGGACGCAGAACCTTTCACCGGCCGACGGCAATTATGCGGCTACTTTCGCGGACGACGGCAAGCATTTCGTGGAAACCTACTCCGCGACGCTGACGCCGCCGCGTATTTCAGTATGCGCGCCAGACGGCCACTGCCAGAAAATCTGGGAAGGCCGCAGCATGGCCGATTACGATCCGATTGCACCGAAGTTTCTGGAATTTAAAGCCGACGACGGTACGGTGTTGTATGGGTGTCTGATTCTGTCGCGCAATGCGGATTCGGGTCAGAAGATCCCACTCATCGTGCACATTTATGGCGGTCCAGCGGGGCAGACGGTACAGAATGCCTGGGGAGGCACGAATGCGCTCTTCCACCAGATGCTGGCGAATGAAGGATTTGCAATTTTCTCCGTCGACAATCGCGGGACCCCAAACAGGGGTAAGAAATTTTCGGCTGCGACCCGTCTGCAGTCGGGCCCCATTGAACTGAAAGACCAGCTCACCGCCCTCGATCAACTGTTGGCGCAATTTCCGCAGCTCGATCCCACGCGCACCGCGATCTGGGGATGGTCGAACGGCGGTTCGATGACGCTCTATGCTCTGACGCACTCCGACCGCTTCAAGGCGGGAATCTCAGTAGCGCCGGTGACCAACTGGCGCGCCTACGATTCGATTTACACCGAGCGTTACATGGGACTGCCGAAAGACAACGCCAGCGCCTACGACGATTCGATCGTCAGCGCCGCCAGCAGTCTGCACGGGTCGTTGCTGCTGGTGCACGGAACCAGCGATGACAATGTGCATTTCCAGAATACGATTCAGATGACCGACGCGTTGATCAAGGCGGGGAAGCAGTTTCGGCTGATGGTGTATCCGGACAAGACGCATGGCATTTCGGGGTCGAGCGCACGCACGCAATTATTCCACATGATGGAAGATTTCTGGAATAAGGAATTGAAATAGCCGTCAGCTCTCAGCCATCGGTTTGGGCTCCCAGCGAACGTGAGATTTAACTGATGGCTGAAGGCTGGTTTTCATGCATCGTACAACCCTCGGCGATTTCGAACTCACTGTCGTCTCCGATGGAACCTACTTCCTCGACGGCGGAGCCCTTTTCGGCGTCGTTCCGAAGACGATGTGGTCGAAGAAGGTCGTGCCCGACGCGCAGAACCGCCTGGACGCGGGATTGAATTCCCTGCTCGTGCGCAACGGCGAGAAAAACATCCTGATCGAGACGGGCATCGGCAACAAGCTTCCCGAAAAGTTAGTGCAGATCTATAAACAGCCTGCCAAACTGCTCGACAATCTGCATGACGCCGGCGTTGCGCCAGAGGATATCGATATCGTTATCAACACCCATCTGCATTTTGACCACTGCGGATGGAATACGGTGCGGCGGGGAGATCAGGTGGTAGCGACGTTTCCAAACGCCAAGTATTACGTGCAGCAACAAGAGTGGGAACATGGCCTTCTGCAACTGGAGCGCGACGCGATCAGCTACATGAGTCCGAATTACGATCCGCTTATCGAGAGCGGTCAGATGGAGCTGCTCAAGGGCGATCGGGAGATTTTGCCCGGCATTTCGGTCAAGGTCTTTCCGGGGCACACGGCAAATATGCAGGCCGTGATCATTGAAAGTAGCGGCGGGGGCAACGAAGAAAAGACTGCATGCTACATCTCCGATCTGATTCCGACGTCAAATCATCTCGATGTAACATGGGTGATGGCGTTTGATTTGTATCCGCTCGAAACCATCGAGAGCCGCAAGAAGTACTACGCGCACGCAATTCCGGAGAAATGGCTGACCGTGTTCACGCATGACGACCAGACGCCGTGGGGATATGTGGAACGCGGGGAGCGGGGAAGGCTGGGGCTGAAGGCGCTTGCCTAGAGACAGACGCCCCCGGCCGTCCAGCTCGGCAAAGCCCCGCATTGTGGACGGACGAATGCGTCCGTCCCTACGTGGTTTGTTCCGGGAGCTTGGCCTCGAAGAATTCTTCCACCCGCCCCAGAATCTCCGCGCCGCTTTTTGCGTCGTAGATCGCTTTCCTGAGTGCCGCGCCTCCGGGGACGCCGTGCGTGAACCAGGACGCGAATTGCTTCATCTTGCCTTCCGCTCCGGGCATTTCTTCTTCCAGCAGCATTTGGAAATACGTACGGATCATCTGATAGCGGTCGGCTTCGGTGGGTTCGTCATAAAGCTTACGCAAAGATGAAACTCCCGACGCGGCCACGGACGGGAAGGGCACGACTTCAGTCGTGCCGTCAGGCAACGAAGAGTTGCGGGCTTTAGCCCCTGAGGGAGATTGCCCATCGGTCGACCTGGAAGTCTGGTCCTCAGCGGCTAAAGCCGAAGACAAGGGGCCATGTTCGGCACGACTAAAGTCGTGCCCTTCCCAATCCTGTCTCCTCTCGTCACCACCTAGGTTCGCCATGTGAGCCCGATACTGCTCGATCTGGCGGAAGATCCACGGATTCGCCGGTGCCATCCTGCCGATCATCACCGCGTCGCAGCCGGTTTGGGCGACTATGGCGCAAGCGTCTTCTGGCGAGCGGATGTCGCCGTTGCCGATCACGGGAATCTTGACTGCCTGTTTGACGGAGGCGATCCATTCCCAGCGCGCGTTTCCGCTGTAGCCTTGTTCGCGGGTGCGGGCGTGGAGGGCAACCGCTCCCAGGCCGCAACTTTCGGCCATGCGCGCCAGTTCCACGCAGACGATTTCATCGTCGTTCCATCCGGCGCGGAATTTCACGGTGAAAGGAATCTTCACGGCGGCCCGCACCGCTTCGAAAATTTGGCGAATCAACGGCAAATCGCGGAGCAGTCCCGATCCGCCATTGCACTTCACGACTTTTTTTGCCGGACAGCCCAGGTTCAGGTCGACCAGATCGAAGCCGAGGTCTTCCACCAGGCGCGACGCATCCGCCAGCACGCTCGGACTGCTGCCGAAGAGCTGGGCCGAGACGGGGTGCTCGTCTTCGTAGAAATGAAGGTAGCGTCCGCGGACGCGCTGGTCGCGCAGCACCCCGTCGGCCGAGGTGAACTCGGTCATGATCAGCCCGCATCCGCCAAGATTCTTGATGAAGCGGCGGAATACGGTGTCGGTGACGCCGGCCATCGGTGCGAGGACGGTGGCGGGAGCAATATCGACACTGCCAATCTTGAGCGCCTCAGGAAATGCGCGTGCCAATGTCGGGGCGATTCGTGTGGGGACGGGCGTCTCGCGAGCCTGCCCTGAGCGAAGTCGAAGGGTCCGGCCCGCTGCGTCCGCGTTGTCCCAGAACTTTTGCACAGTCTGATTTTACTTTCTTTTGCTGACGAAGCTAGCGCGAGTCTAGATTCATTATGGCCCTGGCAGCCGCCGAGCCTTGCTCGGCTTGGACCCTTCGACTTCCCCCTCGGCTTCGCTCGGGGCTTCGGCAAACAGGGCAGGCTCGCGAGCCGCCCGTCCTACACAAAAAAAAAGCCTCCCGCTTAAGGAGGCTTTCGAGAATGCGCTTTCCTGCGCGGAGCCTACTGCTTGGTGGGTGTTTCGGATTGTTTGGCGGCCGCTTCGGCTTTGCCTGCGTCGCTCTTGGCGTACTTGCGGCGGAAGCGCTCCACGCGTCCGGCGGTGTCCATGAGCTTCTGTTTGCCTGTGAAGAAGGGGTGGCAGGCAGCGCAGATTTCAACGCTGATGTCTCCCCTGTGGGTGGAGCGAGTGACAAATGCATTGCCGCAGGCGCAATGCACGCGGATTTCGCTGTAGTTCGGATGGATAGCTGCTTTCATTTGATTCCTATACCTCGATTCCAGCCATTAGATTCTACAGGAGTTAGGAAAGATTCAGCAAGGCAGGAAAGGCAGGTGTCAGGTCGTAGGTATCAGGTCAACCTTCGCATCGGAACCCTGCGACCTGACACTTGCGACCTTATAACACAAAACGGCAGGGCCGACCTGCCGTTTCGCTCGTATCCTGGAATTCTAGGGACCTTTATTTACCTTTGTTGACTACTTTTTTGAGTTCGTTTCCGGGAGTGAATTTGGCGACTCTGCGAGCAGCGATCTTGATGGTGGCACCGGTCTGCGGGTTTCGGCCATTGCGGGCCTTACGCTGCGAGACGGAAAAAGTGCCGAATCCGATTAAGGCTACCCGGTCTCCTTTGCGAAGGGCAGCAGTGACGCTGTCCACGGTGGTGTCGATTGCGGTCGTCGCCTGAGCCTTTGAAATACTGCAGGCTCCGGCGATCCGGTCAACCAGATCAGCTTTGTTCATACTCTCTCCTGACAACTGTCGTTTCGATGTTCGCGCATCCGCCGGCCAGTAGCTTAAGGCGCAAGCACCGACGAGGGCAATTTTCCTCCCTCTCACGGGAATGTCAAGGGGAAACACTTGCCAGTTGTCCGGTTTGACACCTCTGTTTCTCCACAGCCGGGTTTTTCCACAGTCCGCCGCTCGTCTCCACAGGATGTGCACAGAGAGAAAATGGTTTTCGGCTTGCCGCGCAGGTGAGTTCGGGTGCAGAGTTCTAACTAAAGCTTAATTACATAATTATGAAAACAGCAGCCGAGGTTTGCTCCGCGTGCGCGGGGTCGGGATGGAAGCCGGTTCCGGGAGCGCCGGAGAGTGGCGTCACGCGCTGCGATTGCCAGCTTCGGGCACGCGGAGGAGCCCTGATCGCAGCGGCGCGGATTCCGAAGCGATACGAGCATTGTGAGCTGTCGAACTTCGAGATTGAGGACCAACCTACCATGCGCCCTCGCGCCGCGTACAGAGCGGCCCGCCGGTTCGTAGAGGGCTATCCAATGGACAGGACCGGCCTCTTATTGGTCGGCGACGCTGGAGTCGGCAAAACGCACCTGGCCGTCGGGATTGTCAAGATCCTGATTCGAGAAAAGGGCGTCGGGTGCGTTTTTTACGACTATGCGGAGCTGCTAAAACAAATTCAGGAATCGTACAACCCAAACGTGCGAACTACCGAGCTTGGTTTGCTCCGGCCAGTGTTTGAGACGGAAGTGGTGGTTCTGGACGATCTGGGATCGGTGAGACCAACTGAGTGGCGATGGGACACGATACGACTAATGCTGAACGCGCGTTACAACGACAACCGAACCACGATCGTCACCACCAACTTCGCGGACAAACCAGCTGCAGCGGTTTCGGATCCGGACGCGCCAAGGAAATCTGAATCTTTTGAGATGGCGCGGGCCGCGGCCAGAAAAGAGACCCTCGGCGACCGCATTGGCGAACCTATGCGTTCTCGTCTCCATGAAATGTGTCAAATCGTGAAAATGGAGGGCTCCGACTACCGGCAAGGCGCCAAGAGCGCGGCGAAGCGAGAGGTGGGCTAGCTGCGAGCCGTGAGTGGTGGGGCTTATGCGAAATCCCAGTTTGTGCCTTGGAGCTGTTAGCTCGATCCGGAATAAGACGCACTACAATCAAAAACGTGCTGACCGAACGCATCGAGTTCCGGCCGGAAGCTGACACCGAGGTCTTCGCCGCCGTGGCCGCCGCGCCCGCAGTGTTTCTATTGCGCGCCGAGGAGGCCAACTCCGAGCCCTATGTCAGCAAAACCGCCAACCTTCGGCGACGGCTGCAGCGGCTGCTTTCGGCTCCGGAAGAGCGATCCAAACGCCTCAACCTTCGGGACCGCGTCCGCTGGATCGAATACTCGCTGACCGGATCCGATTTTGAATCGGGATTCCTCCTCTACCAGGTTCTACGCGCGGCCTTTCCAAAGACCTACGCGAATCGTCTGCGCCTTCGATTCGCTCCCCTGGTCAAACTGCATCTGGAAAATGAATTCCCTCGGGCTTCAATCATGACGCGGCTGGGACGGATTTCTTTGAAGAATGTCTACTACGGGCCGTTTGCTTCGCGGGTGGCGGCGGAAAAATTCATGAATGACGCGCTCGACTTCTTCAAGATGCGGCGCTGTGTCGAAGACCTGCATCCCGATCCGAAATTTCCCGGCTGCATCTATTCCGAGATGAAGATGTGTTTGGCGCCCTGTTTTCGCGGCTGTACCGATGAGGAGTACCGTGCGGAGGTGGTGCGGATCGAGAATTTTCTGGACTCGCGCGGCGAATCGCTGAAGCGGCAGATGGAAGCAGAGCGCGATGAAGTCTCCTCGAAAATGGAATTCGAGACGGCCGCCGCGATTCATGTGCGCCTCGACAAGCTCGCTTCCGTGTTGCAGCAGTTGCCGGAGTTCGTCCACCGGATTGACCAGATGCATGCCGTGATAGTTCAGAGGGCGGCGCAGAGGGCGGCGCAGAAGTCGCAGCAGACGGAGTGCGTAGCATTGTTTCGCGTCGACGCTGGCGTCCTTGCCGGGCCTCTGGAATTTCCGATTTCCGATACGGAGCACACCAAATCGCAATCGATGGAAGCCCGCATCCAGGCCGCATTGGGGGCATTCCCGGCAGCTAAGCCGGGGAGCGCGACGGAACGTATGGAGCACCTGGCGATCCTGAAGCGCTGGTGTTACCGCGGGACCCGGGCGGGTGAAATTTTCTTTGCCGATGCCAAGGCAGAGGTGCCGATGCGTCGGCTTGTACGGGGCATCGGACGAGTCTACAAGGGGGAAGCGCCCGAGACTTCACCGGTTGCAACGCCTGTATTTCCCGTCCAATCCAAGCAGGAAGGGGAACCATGAAGAAGAAAAGTTACAGCGAAAAGCGCGCTCGCAAGACGGCAAAGCCGTCCGATCCGCGAGATATGTCCCTCCGCGAAAACCTCCTTTACCTGCTGAAAGGCGGCGGGGCACACGTCACCTTCGATGACGCCATCGGCGACTGGCCGGTGGAACTCGCCGGAGCCAAAGTCGCGAACTTCCCTCACACCGCCTGGATGCTGCTGGAACATATGCGTATCGGCCAGTGGGACATACTGGAGTTCTGCCGCGATTCGAAGCATATCTCCCCGAAATGGCCCGAGGGATACTGGCCTGCGTCGGAAGGGCCCGCGAATGAGAAGGCTTGGAAGGCGAGTATGGCCACGTTCAAGAAAGATCTGAAGACAATGCAGAGGCTCGTCGCTGACCGAAAAGTGGATCTCTTGGCGCGGATTCCCTGGGGCGAAGAGCAGACGACTTTGCGCGAGGCACTGCTTGTGGCCGACCACAATGCGTATCGTCTCGGACAACTGGTCATGCTGCGGAAGAACATCGGGATTAAGGTCAGAGGTTAGAGGTCAGATTGCAGAGGTTGAAATTCCAAGTTCGCCGACGCCGTGTCTCGAAGCGGTTCTAACCTCTGCAATCTGACCTCGTACCTCTGAGCTTTCTCTAGTCTCTGACCTCAAGCCGAAACCGCCAAATTCGCCACGTGCAGCGGCTTCTTTCGGAATACAACTCTGATTTCCTCCCGCCAGCGCTCGTCAATCCCCAGCACCTCCCATTCGATCTCGGGCGAAAGATAACGCAGGATCGTGTCGGTTGTGGGATGTACGTGCAGAGCGGGCGCGACGAGCATGAGAAGCGGCTTCTGCGGCGAGATTTCGCGTCCGGGAAAATAGCCGAATTGCGCGAACTCACCTCGGCTCTGGTGCCAGGCGACGCGCGACCAGTAATCCACGCCTTGCAGAGGAAGATGGATATCCTCGTCGGCTTTGAGCTCGATGACTGCCAGTCTGGCCTCGCGCGTTTCGGCCAGAATGTCAATCATGGCGCGGTCAGCGGCGGCGAACGCGGGCACCTGCGCATATACAAATTCCGGCCGCAGCCGCCCATCGAGCGCGGCAATGTTGCCGGCGACCAGCGATTCCAGCCAGCGTTCGGGATGCATCCTCCACAAAGCGTGGTTCTTGGGACCGTCCTTATGACGGACGGCTGCCGCCAGTCGGACCAGATCGGCGAATTGCGTTTCGTTCGCCGAATTGAGAACGCGCTCTTCAGGGCTTACGCCGAAGGCGATTTCCTCGATGCTCTGGAAATTTCGGGGATCATGCGAAATCCGCGCTTGGGCGAATTCGAGGCCATGCCGCCGGAACGAAAGCGACGCGGACGAGAGCACCACGACTTCCGCTTGCGGCAGAATCTCGCGAATACGCGCGATCGATTCCACAAAGCGTTCGCGCCCCAAGGATTCATTGATGGAATGCACCAGCCGCGTAGCCAGATTGCCGCGATCGCCGATATCCGCCTGGGTCAAGGCATCCTCCCGCTGATCGAATTCGTACAAACTCCATTTCGCTGCCGAGGGGTGCAGATGCGCCATGCGCTGCCGGACGAGAGTGGCCATTCCTTTCGGCACAACCATTACCAGTCCTTCGACCACGCGACGCTCCTGCTGGCTCACGCGGCACGCCTCCAGCCAAAGAATTCCGCAGGTCAGCGCGCCATCGACGGTCGATTGCGTTTCCTGGTCGTTGACTCCGACGACGGCCAGGGCGCGCTGCCCCTGGCGCAGCCAACCGCGCAGATAGGCCGGGCCGAAGGAGTGTTCGAGGTCGACGCTGGTAGTGAGGCGGACCACCGTCCAGCCGGGCAAACTTCTCTGCAGCGCGCGGCGCAGGCGAGGCTCGTAGGCAATGCGTGCCGCCCGTCGCGCGGCGGGTGAGCGCCGATCGCGATCGCGGCAGAAATCCAGCCGCGTGGGACGATTCTGGCCCATGCGCTGCACCTGCAAGCGGAGCGTAGTGGCCCTTACTTCCGCATCGAGCACCCGTCGCACAAAATTCCGCTCATGCGACCACACATGCAGCAGGCATTTGTTGTATTCGCCGGACACCGAATATTTCGACTCGGCAAGATCGAACGCGATGGCGCCGTCTTCTACCACCACCGCGGCGCTCGCGCCACTAAGGAAATCGGAAAGCATTTGGCTGAGCGAGTCTGAGGTCATGAATTGGAATTAAATTAATATGAGAATTATTCACCCGGCTAGAGCCAGTGTCAGTGATTGATGGACTGCGAGATTGTTCGGTTTCGCTCCAGCGGTGCGTACCCTCACTTCAGTAATCTTGCTTGTGATGCTAGCGGCCTCGGCTCATGGGATAATCCAGGCAGTGATCCATGGCGCACCTGGGACGCGGCAAGCCGCATCTCTACTGGAATCGCGCTGCGAGTCGTTTTAAAGCGAAGGGCATCAAAACATGGTGACCGCAACCCTGGAACACTTCTTCTTCGAGCACTACGGCCTTACCAATCACGATCTCGAGACCTATCTTGCCGCGGCGCTTTCGGCGGGCGGCGATTATGCCGACCTTTATTTCGAATACCTAACCTCGACTTCGCTGATGGTCGACGAGTCGCTGGTAAAGTCCGCCTCGCAAGGGATCTCGGCGGGTTGCGGCGTGCGCGTCGTTTCCGGCGAGCGCACCGGTTATGCCTACACCGACGATCTTTCTCCGCAACGGATTCTGCATGCCGCACGCACTGCGGCGCTGATCGCGAGCGCCCCAGCCAAGTCGACGGTCGCCGGATTCCAGCAGAAGCCCGCTCGCAGCTTGTATCCCGTGGCATTGCCTTCTGTCGACGCGGACATCACCGCCAAAGTTGAACTGCTGATGCGTGCCGATCAAACCGCTCGCGGATACGATCCGCGGATCAAGGAAGTACGCGCCAGCTACGCCGACGAACTGAGGACCATACTGGTCGTCGGTTCCGACGGCACATTTGCGGAAGACTCGCAGCCGCTGGCGCGCATGAACGTTTCATGCATCGCGAAAACCGACATCAGTTCGGGGCGCGGCACGTCCGGCGGCGGCGGACGGGTTGCGCTCGACTTTTTCTTTGGCGACAAGACTCCCGAATTCTTTGCGAAAGAGGCTGCGCGCCAGGCGATTCTGCAGCTCGACGCGCGCGAGGCTCCAGCGGGAGACATGGAAGTCGTCCTTGGTCCGGGATGGCCCGGCGTTCTGCTGCACGAAGCCGTGGGCCATGGGTTGGAGGCCGACTTCAATCGCAAGAAGACCTCGGCATTTGCCGGGCTGATCGGCAAACGAGTGGCCAGCGAAAAGTGCACTGTGGTTGACAATGGCACGATGCCCTGGCGCCGCGGCTCCTTGAACGTGGACGATGAAGGACAGCCGACGCAGGAAACCGTATTGATCGAAAATGGAATTCTGAAGGGATATCTCAGCGACAAGCTCTCCTCGAAGCTGATGGGCCTTGCCGATACGGGCAACGGACGCCGCGAGAGCTATGAGCATATTCCGATGCCGCGCATGACCAACACCTACATGCTCGCGGGGCAGGACGATCCCGGCGACATTATTCGTTCGGTAAAAAATGGCGTGTACGCGGTCAACTTCGGCGGCGGACAGGTCGACATCACGAACGGCAAATTTGTCTTCTCCGCGTCGGAAGCCTATCTCATCGAAAACGGACAGATCACCGCTCCCATCAAGGGCGCGACGCTGATTGGCAACGGCCCCGATGTGTTGACGCGTGTTTCAATGGTCGGCAACGATTTGAAACTCGATGAAGGCGTCGGTACCTGCGGCAAAGATGGACAGGCCGTTCCGGTCGGGGTGGGCATTCCGACTATTAAGATCGATAGGCTTACCGTGGGCGGGACGGCGAAGCGGGAGACCGGCGGATTCATGCAGTAAGAGAGATGCATGTTCGAAATACGGAGAAGCTTTTCATGACGGGGTTTCAATCACCCATTCCGAACATCCGCTCTCACGCAGCAAATTGGGCGCAATTCAAGAAAAGCACAAGTGTTTGGCCGGTGCTCTCGATCACGGTATACGTCTTGCGTTTCGTGATAGTGATCGGCGGTGCTGTCTCTGCTGTGCAGTACGCAGTGCGGCACGATTTGACGAAAAATCAGGGCCTTTTTTATCTGCTCGTGGTTTTGGTTCCTTCTATCTTTGCCTGGTTATTTGTCGAACGAGCTGTGTGGAATCACGAACTTCGAGAACATGGCATCAGTTCCGCGGGCGAAATCTGGGGCACTGACCAGTTCCCGCCAAAATGAAATCGCTCCCTATGGTTGTTTGAAATGACAACAACTCTGGAAACTCAATCCCCGCAACTCGCAACCGACCTCAAGTCTCTGGCCACCGACGTCGTCCAACGCGCGATGAGCGGCGGCGCTACGGCGGCCGAGTGTGTCGTCCGTGAAGGCGACGAATTTTCGACCCTGGTGCGCCTGGGCCAGGTCGAAACGCTGAAAGAATCCGGCTCGCGCGCCATCGGCGTCCGCGTCTTCTTCGGACAGCGCGCGGCCAGCACCTATTCGAGCGACTTTTCCGCTGCCGGCATCGAGCGCATGCTGAAGTCCGCGCTTGAACTGGCTAAGATCACATCCGAAGATCCTTGCGCCGGAATTCCCGAAGCTGGCAAGCTGGGATCGATTTCCAGCGACCTCCATCTTTATCACGAAGACGTTTACTCGCTGCCCGGCCCCGAGCGCATCGAGTACGCGCGTCGCGGCGAAAGGGCCGCGCTCGACGCCGATCCACGCATCAAGAATTCCGAGGGAGGATCCTTCGACGCCGCCACCGGCAGAAAAATCTTGGTGAATTCTCACGGCTTTGTCGGCGAATACCGGAGGTCGTATTGTTCGGTCGCGGTGGTTCCCATCGCACAGGACGAGCAAGGCGGCATGCAGCGCGACTACTGGTATTCCGTTGCGCGCAGTCTGGCGAAGCTTGATCCGGCGGAGCAAGTCGGAAAAGAAGCGGCTCGCCGCACCCTACGACGCCTTGGCGCCCGCAAGGTGAAGACGGCGCATGTGCCCGTAGTGCTCGATCCGATGGTCGCAAGCTCCATGCTCGAACACATTTTCGAAGGCGTGAATGGCGACTCGATCTATCGCGGAGCCTCGTTCCTGGCCGGCAAACTCGGCGAGAAAATCGCCGGACAAAACGTCACCGTCGTCGACGACGGCACCATGCCTGGCGGCTTCGGCACCACGCCCTTCGATGGAGAAGGCATCCCCACGCGCCGTACCGTAGTGATTGAAAACGGGATTCTGAAGTCGTATCTGCTGAATACCTACACGGCGAAGAAACTGGGACTGGAGACTACCGGCAACGCATCTCGCGGCCTCGCCGGTACCCCCGGCATCGGACCCGGAAATTACTTCCTCCAGCCGGGAACGAAAACGCCAAAGCAGATTATCGCGGAGATCAAAGACGGTCTCTATGTAACCGAATTTCTCGGCCACGGTGCCAACCTGGTAACCGGCGACTACTCCCGCGGCGCTTCCGGCATGTGGATCGTCAACGGCGAACTGGCCTATCCCGTGGAAGAGATCACGGTAGCGGGCAATCTCAAAGAGATGTTCTGCAACATTTCCGAGATCGGCAGCGACCTGGAATTCCGCGGCAGCGTAGCCTCGCCGACGATCCGCATCGACGGGCTAACTGTAGGCGGGGAGTGATGAAGGTTAGAGGTCAGATGTCAGATTGCAGAAGTAAAAATCTTTGAGGTCGGTTTTCACCTCTGCAATCTAACCTCTGACCTTTGCAATCGCGCCCCTGAATTAACCTGTTTTTAACATTCCCCGAGTCATTCGCCGTTAACATTTCTCCCATGCCTGATCAGCCGTTGCAAATCGAGGATCTTCCCGGGTCGCGGGAGGGAATCCGCATCCTCCGCCTTTCTGGACCCTTGACCCTTTCCAATCTATTCGGCTTTCAGTCCAAGTTGCGCGCCGATAATTCGCGCGCCCTCATCCTGGACTTCACCGATGTCCCGCTGGCAGATTCGTCGGGGATTGGGGCCCTGGTCGGGGCGCACGTCACGCGGCAAAAAGATAAGCGCAGCCTGGGGTTGGTGGGCGTGAATCAGCGGATCCTCAACGCCCTGGAAGTAACCAAGGTGCAAAACTTCTTCCATTTCTACGGAACTGTCGCCGATGCGGAGCAGGCGGCGGCTTGAGGTGAGGTCAGAGGTTCGAGGTCAGATTGCAGAGGTACAATCCCCGTCGGGGGGATTTGGTTCCACTTCTGCAATCTGACCTCTAACCTCAAAAAGAAAAGCGGTCTTTGCGGGCCGCCTTCCCTTTCCGAATTTTGGTTGTGGCTTAGACGCCTTTGACGTTCTCTGCCTGCCAGCCCTTGGGGCCTTTTACCACGTCGAACTGAACTTGTTGACCCTCCTGCAGGCTGCGAAAACCGTTTGCCTGAATGGCGGAGAAGTGCACGAAAACGTCCTCGCCATTCTGGCGGCTGATAAAACCATAGCCCTTGGCATCGTTAAACCACTTTACTGTTCCTGTTTCCATGATGTTGCTGTATCCCTTTGTGTTGAAGTGTGCGCTGAAACTCGCAGGATATTGCAGGCAAATCAAGCTCAGGCAGGTCACGCTTTCGAGCAGGGTACTGCTGAACAGCCGCAAAGATCAAACGCACTTAAATTCTACATATTCGAGTGCAAATGACTAGAGGTTCTCTGCTTACAGAGGTAATCGATCGGACTTGCCCCCAAGGCTAAATGTTGTAATACATAGGTGACTGTAGGAAGACATTTCTCGCAAACTGTCCGAAAATTCCCAGGTTCAGCTCTCCGTACTTTTGTATCAAGCTGAAAAATAAGGACTCTGCCTTTTGGCAGGATGCTTGCCTCCTAATGTGCACTGAGTACTGAAATCAGTCTCTGGAGGAATTCTATGCTAGCCATCCGCGCCGAGAATTTGGGTGAACTGGCGGTGGTTGAATGTAGAGGCAGGATCGTCCAAAGCGACTCTGTTTTCAAACTCCGCGATGTTGTCCAAGCTCAGGGAACTGCCCACACCATTGCGCTGGATCTTTCCGAAATCAAGGCGATTGGGGGAGGCGGGCTGGGAATGCTCGTGTTTCTTGAGCGCTGGGCGCGGCAACACGATATTCGACTGAAATTGTTTTGTCCCTCCGCCTCGGTTCTGGAGGGGCTGGCGCAAAACCGGTCCATTATGAACTTCGAGATTGCGATCTTCCACGACATGGTGGACATTCTCGCCCACTCGGATCATAGCTATGGCCTCGCTGCCTAAGTCCCGAACTTTCATTCCACACGCCGAACGACATAGCCGCTAGGTTAACGCGCCTCCTTTTTCGTCATTTCTCCCCGCCGCCGCCGTTTTGCCGATCTTTATTGCTGAAGGCCCATTAGCTGGCGGGCGCTGTTCGTCCTGCAGTCCAAACATCGGGAGCCAAACATCCTGTCGTTAGTAGCAATGCCAATAGCCATGTCAATCGCAAGGGCAGTGGCAACGCCGAGGACCCTGGCAGAGATCAAGATCAACCCGCGGGCAAGGAATAGGAGTCCTCGTGGATAAGGCAGTCGGCGGCTCAGGGTCGTGAGCAATGCCGCGAACCTTTACAGCAGTAACTCCATCCAGAGCGCGCTTTCAACGGGAATCGAGGAATAAGGCGCGATTTCCCGAAAGCCCATCCGGCGGTAAAGCGCGACCGCATCCTTCATGGCCGACTCAATCGTATCCAGACGCATGCGCTCATACCCGAGTGCGCGCGCTTCGACGATCAGCCGTTCGACAAGCATCCGTCCCAGCCCCTTGCCGCGATCGACTGGCCGAACGTACAACCGCTTCATCTCGCAGATGCCATCAAGTTTGCGCAAAGCAATGCATCCGGCGGCATGGTCTGCGCAGCGGGCAAGCAGTAATATTCCGCGCGGCGGACCGTAGGCCCCCGGGAGGTTTTTCACCTCTTCATCGAAACTCTGGAAACACAGGCTGAAGCCAAGGGAGTTGCCATATTCGAGGAAGAGACTGCGAGCCTCTTCGATGTGTTCGGGGACCGTGGCTTGGATCAATTCGATGGGTTCGCGAACCCCTTGAATACGATCGCGGTGGCCGCCAGCGGAGGTCTTCACAGGAGAACCTTGACTGTTGTATCCGGTAGCTCCCCTGATTCTATCCCCCCGAGGCCGATTGCGCCTGCCGCGCCGGACGATTAAGATTTCTCCACTCCCATGTCTGAAGTAATTTTACCCGAGCCCACGACCATGCATACCGCTTCTGCCTCGACGCCCGAACCTTCCATCGAAGTCTTCGCCGTGTACGGGGTTGAGCCCGAGATTCAGGCCTACGCCATGGCCAAGTATTCGCGCTCCTCCCTCTCGATGAAAGAGTCGCTGAAGGAAATTACAGCGCAGAAGGCCGAGAAGTTTCTCAACACTTTCTACTTCCAGTATGGGCACCGCTCCATCGCCGATCTCGCCCACATCGCGCTCGCCATCGAGCGCCTCTCCATTCTCGCCGCTATTGTCGTTGCCGACGAGCCGCGCTGGGATGGCCAGGAACGCTCGACTCGCTACCAGAACTTCCGGAAGAGCGGTTACTACACCCCCAGTTTCCAGAGTGATGCCGCCCCGGACGTCTCGTCCATTCGTACCCTGTATCGCGAAACCATCGAGTCCTTGTTCATGGCCTACGAAAATGTTTCGCAGCGGACGTTCGAATACCTCGCCGGCATCACAGCTCGTCCCGCCGAAATGAAGGCGGACGCTTACGAGCGCACTCTGCGCGCCCGCGCCTTCGACATCTCGCGCTATCTCTTGCCGCTTGCCACCAATACGTCCCTCGGGGAGATCGTCAACGCCCGGACGCTGGAAAGCCAGGTCGCACACCTGCTCTCGCAGCCCCATAAAGAAGTGCGTCATCTAGGAGCGCTACTGAAACAAGCCGCTATTTCGCCGGCTTACAACGCAAACGAAGAATCGCTGCACGCCCTGGTGGCGGAGATTCGCGCTGTGTCGCCTGAAATTGCCGAGCGTGCCGAACGTGAACTCCTGCGCGAAGTGCGGTCCGCGCCCACGCTGGTGAAATACGCCGATCCGAGTCGCTACGAAATCGACACGCGCCGCGAACTGCAGCAGGCCGGCCTCGAATTGATGCGCGGCGCCGCCATCGAACCCGCGCCACTAGTTGATTTGGTGGATGCCGATCCGATCGAGATCGAACTCTCAACCACGCTGCTTTACGGCCACTGTCATTATTCTTACCGGCAGCTTCGTCGGACGATAGAAGCGGCTGGAGAAGCGCGCCGCCGCGAAGTCATCGATCTTGGGCTGCGCCATCGGGGCAGCCACGACGAGCTGCCGCGTCCGTTCTCCGCAGGCCAGCAGTTCCGCTTCGACATTCTCATGGACATCGGCGGCTTTCGCGACATGCACCGTCATCGCCGCTGCGTTCAGATCATGCAGGATTTCACCACTGCCCACGGCTTCGACACGCCGCCTGAAGTGGAAGCCGCAGGAGTCCGCTCGGATTACGATCTTGCGATGAAGCGCGCCGAAGCCACGGTGGTGAAGCTTTCCGCAACTGGATGCCAAGAAGCCCGGCAGGACGCGCAGTACGCGATCCCGCTCGCGTTCCGCAAACGCACGCTCTTCAAGATGGACTTCGCCGAGGCCGTTTACATTTCCGAGTTGCGCACCACGCCCGCCGGACACACCTCCTATCGCAACGTCGCCTATGCGATGTACGAAGCCGTCGCCGCAAAATATCCCGTGCTGGCCAAGTACTTCCGAGTGCACGACGTCCGCGAGCCGGTGGATTTGTTGAAACGCTAAGCAGGTGTAGCGCGGGCACTCCTGCCCGCGTGCGTGCGCCCGGGAGCGAATCGGGCAGCATTGGTGTCACGCTCGAATCGATCGCCTGAGCGACTAAGGTTAGGTCCGCCCTCGTCAAATTGACGCGAATGAATTCGAAACTCTAAAATCACCTCACCCATGCCCAACTACGAATACCTGTGCACGAAGTGCGGACACCGCTTTGAGCAAATCCGCAAGTTCTCCGACAAGCCACTGCGAAAGTGTCCCGAGTGCGGTGGCCTTATCGAGCAAGTAATCTCGGCTCCAGCCGTGCAATTCAAAGGCTCTGGATGGTACGTGACCGACTACCCGAAAAAGGGCGCTGGTTCCGGGGCGTCGCCCTCTTCTTCTGAAGGCGACAGCGTCACAAAAGAAGCGAAAGAGAACAAAGAGAGCAAAGACGGGAAAGATACCAAAGACGCGAAAGATACCAAGAAGGACGACAAACCCAAGTCCGATGTTTCGCCAAAGAAAAGCAAGAGAGACTGACGATCGGTTGATCGGTCCATCGGGTCATGGGGCGATCGAGAACCAAGCCGATTTTCCGATGGCCTCCAGATGACTCGATCTCCCAATTACCCGACTTTGCCCGTCCGCTCGGGCATGCCGACGACCATGGTTCGCCGCCGAGGCAGTTCGTCGGCGGAGATTTCTCCCGCGAAGTGCAAATTGAGGTCCATGCGCTCGCATTCGTGATATGCCGCGTCGTTGAAAAAATAGAAGACATCTCCTCCGAAGCGATCCTTGAATCGGCGGCGTTCATCGAGGTCGAACGGGCTCACCGCATACACCTTGATTTCAGGATGTTCGCGCAGCACAGCGCTCAGTTCGCGCTGGAATCCGAGCGCTCCCTGCCGCACTTGCGCCATAGTGAGAGAAACAACGCGATAGGACATAGCTGCAGACGAAGAATAGCAGTCCCTGGCAGCGAGCAGGGCTATGCCGGGCCGGTTTGCGCGTTGTCTCGGCCGATTGGAATGAATCGGAAAAATTGCGTGGCCGCGGGCATCTGCCGAGCGGCGCTCGGTATGGACCCTTCGACTTCCCCCTCGGCCTCGCTCGGGGCTTCGGCAGGCAGGCTCACGAGGGCGCCCGTCCCCACCCGAGCCTTATGAATCCTTCCCGCTCCCCTGACATCTAAACGGTGAAAGATAGTCGTTACAACGACTAATGGGAGCGATCATCATGATTACCCTCCGGCGCAGCAATGAGCGTGGCGGCGGCGATTACGGCTGGCTGAAGACCCTGCATACTTTTAGTTTTAATGACTACTCCGATCCCAACTGGATGGGGTTCCGCTCGTTGCGCGTGATCAACGAAGATTGGGTCGCGCCCAAGGGCGGTTTCCCAACTCATCCCCATCGCGACATGGAGATCATCACCTACGTACTGTCCGGCAAACTCGAGCACAAAGACAGCCTGGGCACCGGCTCGGTGATTTTGCCTGGCGACGGGCAGCGCATGACCGCCGGCCGCGGCATTCGCCACAGCGAGGCGAATCCCTCGCCGACCGAGTCCGTGCATCTGCTGCAGATATGGATTCTTCCCGATAAACAGGGCCACGAACCCTGCTATGAGCAGAAAAGCTTTCCGGAAAGTGAGAAGCGCGGCAAGCTTCGCCTGATCGCCTCGAACGACGGCGCCGACGGTTCCGTAAAAATCAATCAGGACGCGAAACTATTCGCCGCTCTGCTCGCACCCGGAGACGAGGTCACGCAGGCCCTAGGCGGCAAGCGTCACGCGTGGCTGCAGGTCGCCAAGGGAGAGGTCGAACTCAATGGCCAGCAGTTGAACCAGGGAGACGGCGCGGCCATAAGCGAAGAGAGACAACTGTCGATCAAAGCTACGGAAGATGCGGAAGTTCTGCTGTTCGACCTGGCGTGAGAAAAGGTTTCAGAGTTTCAAGGTTTCAAATTGTCCCCACAGCCTACAATGCCGGTTCCAAACTCCTTGAAACCTTGAAACCTCAGCTTTTTATCCCGGCCACCGCCATCATTCTCCCCGTTACGCCCTTCTCTGCCCGAAAGCTGAACAGGAGCTCAGGATGGCATGCGGTGCACGGTGCCGCTGTGTCAATGTTCTTCGCCGTCACACCCACATCCAGCAACTGCTGCCGGTTTGCCTCCGCCAGATCGAGGAAGAGTTTTGTCAGCAATTCGCTGTGTCCCGGTGCGCGCGCCGTCAGAAACAGCAGCGGATACTTCTCCCGCACGGAGTCCGATTGCTTCACATCGCGGAACAAACTGCCGGTGTAGGCAAACTGCCCTTCGAACTTGGTGCGTACTTCTTCGCCCACTTCGTAGCAGCACCCGCGCACGCCCGGTCCAATCGCCGCTATCAAGTCCCGCGGATCGCTCTTAAAATGTTTACGCATTTCGCCGACACCCTTCTCGACGATCCGCTTCACCGTGCCCCGCCAGCCCGCGTGAAAGACGCCGACAGCCCGCCGTTTCGGATCCACCAAGACGATGGGAAGGCAATCGGCGGTCTGCACGGACACGAGAAGCCCCGGGCGATCGGTAATGATCCCGTCTCCTGCCAAAGGCTGTTCCGGCATTCGATCCACTAGATGGATCAAATCAGAATGAATCTGCCGCAGCGAAACCAGCGGCCAGGTTTTGCGTCCATTTGCGACACCCAGTTCTTTCAGGAAAAGCCGGCGGTTGCGCTCGACCGCTGTGCGCGAGTCATGTTGCGTGAATCCGAGATTCAACGAATTTCCGCCATACGAACGCGAAACCCCGCCCTGCCGCGTCGAGAAGGCATGCACCAGCCATGCCAGTTTGCCCAGTTTCTGGGAACGCAAAAGTTTTAGCTTGTTTGGTGCGACGCGATTGCTGACCACAGTTTGATAATACAGGCAGTTCGTGTAGGTTGTGTGCTGATGGGATTTGCTGCGTTTCAAGCGCGGGGCAAAGCCCCGCCACCACACGGTCTTTCTCTGTTACTTCTTCTTTACGAGCTCTGCATCAATTTGAATCTTGACGTTGTCTCCGACCACCGCTTCGCCGGTCTTGAGAAGATTGTTGTACAGGAGGTTGAAGTCCTTGCGGTTGATGGCCGTCGTCGCGGAAATTCCACGACGCGAATTGCCCCACGGGTCGGTCATTTCCGGCGTCGGTCCATCAACGTCGAGCGTGACTTCGCGCGTGGTTCCGTGGATAGTCAGATCGCCGATCGCTTGCAGCTTCCCACCGCTGTTTACGATCCGTTTGGACTTGAATTCGATGGTCGGGTATTTTTCAACATCGAAGAAATTAGGGCTCTTAAGATCCTTGTCCCGTGCCTCGACCCGTGAATTGATCGAATTGACGTCGATGCTGGCCGAAACCTGCGACTGCGTTATGTCTTTGTCGTTCAGAATGACGCTTCCCGTCACCTTCATAAAATTTCCCGTGACATTCGAGATGCCCAGATGACGCACGGTGAACTGCGCGGTCGAGTGTGCGGGGTCGATGCTCCAGTTCGAGGTCTGCGCGAGCGCCGATAAACTTGCGAGAAGAGCGGCCGTGAAAACTGAACTGATCCGTCGGGCTGTCTTCAGCATAGTGATTCAATATCCTTGCGTGAGTTCCGATTTTCCGATTGCAGATAATTCCTTGGGGACAGCTCATCCCAGGAGTTGGCTGCATCAAGATAACGGTCAGATGTAGTGTGATTCGACAAAGATGCAAAACTACGCGCCAGCACAGGTTTATTTGTGCCACAGCCTTCCCGCTAGAATGCTTTCGTGACTCAAACTTCGCCCAACATTTCTGCCAGGCAACCCGCAAGTTATCGCGGACGCCTCGCGCCGTCGCCGACGGGGTTGTTGCATCTAGGTCATGCGCGGACTTTCTGGATCGCGGCGCAACGCGCGATCGCCAATCGCGGCATTCTAGTTTTGCGGAATGAGGATCTGGATCCGCAGCGCTCACGCCCGGAATTCGCTCGCGCCATGATTGAAGACTTGCGCTGGCTTGGAATTCGCTGGAGCGAAGGACCGAATTGTGGCGGACCCTATGGGCCTTACTCACAGAGTGAGCGCCGGGCGCACTATCTGAGAGCCTGGCGGCGGCTGCGTGAGGCCGGGTTTCTCTATCCGTGCACTTGTTCGCGCAAGGATCTGGCGCAGGCGGCGAGCGCTCCCAACGATGACGATGAGCCGATGTATCCCGGGACTTGCCGCGAGCGCAAGGAAAAGGATGACAAGGATGACAAGCATAAGGACAAGGATGTGGCCGGGTTCACGGAGCCGGCGGGCGTGAACTGGCGGTTTCGCGTTCCCGATGGCGATGCGGTCGAGTTTGCGGATATGAATCTGGGACGGCAGCGCTACGTTGCCGGTAATAATTTCGACTTCGGCGATTTCCTCGTCTGGCGGCGCGACGATGTTCCCGCTTACCAACTGGCGGTGGTGGTCGACGACGCGGCGATGCGAATGACCGAGGTCGTACGGGGTGCGGATTTGCTGAAGTCAACCGCGCGGCAGATGCTGTTGATGCGCGCGCTGGGGCATTCTCCTCCCGATTATTTTCATTGTGATCTGGTGCGGGACGCCGCCGGAGTGCGTCTGGCGAAGCGGCATGATGCGCTGAGCATCCGACATTTGCGGGAAAGCGGGATGACCCCGCAGAAGGTTCTGGAGATGGCCGGTTGGCCGTGATGGTGCGGCACTTTGGTGCCGTTCACGAGTTACTTGGGTGGCTACAGACTGAGGTGAACGGAGCTACCATAAAAGAACATCTGGCCTTAACGAATGGGAGGTTTATGCAGCGCGGAGTTATGCGACGAATGTTCCTGGGCACATTGGCAATCGCGTTTCTGATGCGTTCGGTCGGTTATGGACAATCGCTCGGCGAGGTCGCGCGGGAAAATCGCGATAAACAAAACGACGACGATGCATCGCCGACGCCGAAGCCGCGAGTGATCACGAACAAGGACCTACCTAAGGATCCGAACGCCAACCAGGCGTCGGGTGAGGGGACTCCGGCTACGAGCGCGCCAGCGAGGAGCAAAAACGTCGACCCTTTCTCGGCGAAAGGTCATTCGGCGGACCAGCGTCTCGCAGACGAACGTCTCGCGGGACAACGCCTGGCGCAACAACGGGCCGTCGCCCAGTGGAAGAGGCAAATCCTGGCGCAAAAAAATAAGATGGCGAGTTTGCAGGCGCGGATCGACCAACTCCACGCGTCCATTACGTCGGCCAATGGAAGTGTCCAATCCGAGGGACCGTACAACCGTTATCAGGCGCAGCAACTACAGCGCGTGGCGCAAATCCAGCAGCAACTCAACGAGCAGAAGTGGAAGCTCGATCAGATGCAGGATGCCGCGCGCCATGCCGGCATGCACACGGCGGTGTACGATCCGTAACGAAGACTTTTCAAGCGGATGTCGTAATGAATCGGGCCCGTCCGGACATCCCAAATATTGTGAGCGCCGACCGAATTTTTCTCACCGCCGAATGGCAGCACCTGGCCATGTTGAATTACGAAGTGGATGCCGGTCTGCTTCTTCCATTCCTCCCTGCCGGCACCGAACTCGATCTCTGGCAGGGAAAACTATTTATTAGCATCGTGGGATTTCGATTTCTGAAAACAAAGATGTTCGGGTTGTTGCCGATTCCAATGCACTCGAATTTTGAGGAAGTGAACCTGAGGTTTTACGTGCGCCGGCAAGCGGGGAACGAAGTCCGGCGCGGAGTGGTGTTTATCCGCGAAATGGTTCCGCGTCAGGCGACTGCATTCGTTGCCCGCACGTTCTACAACGAAAATTATGTCGCTCTGCCCATGGCGCATGAAATCCGCTCGGTTGGAAATAATGGTCTGGAGGTGGCCTATCGGTGGCGGAACGGGAAGCACTGGAGCGGAATCAGTCTCGAAACCGACGGCAATCCTGGACTGCCGGGCGAAGGTTCACTTGAACAGTTCATTACCGAGCATTACTGGGGATATGCGGCGCAGCCCCGCGGTGGCAGTGTGGAATACCGCGTGGAGCATCCGTCGTGGAAAGTTTGGCAGGTTCGACAGTCGTTGTTCGAGGGCGACGCGGAGAAATTTTGCGGAAACAAGATTGCTGCAGCGCTACGAGGTAAGCCGGAGACCGCTTTTCTCGCAGAGGGTTCGGCGGTTCATGTGATGCGGGGGCAAAGGTTGTGAGTGCGAAATCCGAAACACGACCGGTGGTCGAGGGCGCCCCGCGTGGCATCGTCCTCTACGACGGGCAGTGCGGTTTCTGTTCCCGTTGGGTGAAGTATTGGGCGGGAACGCTCTCCGGGCACGGGTTCAAGATAGCCTCATTTGTATGAGCTCCAGGGCTCGGTTTCCCCGCGAAATACGCTATCTTGGCGCTTTTCGGCTCCGAACCCCTCATTTTATGCCTATTTTCGAGGGGTACCTTATCGGAAACCGCATAAAATCTGCACAAAATGCTACTTTTCCACAGCCGCTTGCGTTATTATGCGCTGGATACAAGCAAATTTGTAAGTTCCTGAAGGAGGAATTCATGGCTTCTGGTATGACCAAAACTCAACTCACCCGCCACCTCGCCGAGAAACTCGGCTCAAACAACAAGACTGCCGCAACTTTTCTGGAGCACCTCGCCGACACGGCGATCAAAGAGACGAAGAAGAATGGTGTATTCGTTGTGCCCGGCTTAGGACGCCTGGTGAAGGCGCATCGCAAGGCCCGCATGGGACGCAATCCGCAGACGGGCGAACCGATTCAGATCAAGGCGAAGACGGTGGTAAAGTTCCGCGTGGCCAAGGCCGCGAAGGACGCAATCGCGCCGAAGAAGTAGTGTAGCGCGGACACTCCTGTCCGCGAAAAGTTGGAAGCAAAAAAGGCCGGCTTTCGAGTCGGCCTTTTTGTTTTCGTTAGTTAGCTCTCCAACTCGACCAACTCGGCTTTCACTTTCCCGGCCATGATCATGAGCTGCCCCACGCTCACCGGTAAGCGGAAGCGTCGTGGCCCGGCGCTTCCTGGATTGAAATAGAGTACGCCGTCCTTGTCTTCGATCTTCGGCTGATGGCTGTGTCCGTATATCACCACGCGAAATCCCGCGGCTTCCGGCTTCAGGTCGAGTCGGCCGAGATCATGCAGCATATAGATCGACACACCGCCAGCCTCGAGGACTTCAGTTTCAGGCAGAGTGCGTGCCCAGGAGCCAGTGTCGATGTTACCGCGGACCGCGATTACAGGCGCGATCTGCGCGAGCGCTTCCAGGATTTCGGGATCGCCGATGTCGCCGGCGTGGAGGATGCGGTTGGATCCGTACAGCGCATGGACGGCTTCGGGACGCAGCAATCCGTGAGTGTCGGAGATCACGCCGAGGATTAGCGGTTTCTCAGGCATCGCTTTTCAAGTTTCTGCTTTTCGCGAGATTGCCCTGAGGTTTGTGGTGCACGCTGGAGGGGTCCTGAGCGAAGTCGAAGGAATGCGTCCGTCCCTATATGAGTCTGGCCGATTCATCACAAATTGCCTGTCGAGCGCTCACAGACTTTGCCCACGGGTCTAAGGCTATACTGCCGAGAAGGTCCGAAGAAAGAAATGCCCAACATTCCAGACTTGGCGGAAGTGCTGCGACGCTACTGGGGATACCATGAGTTTCGCCCCAAGCAGGAGAATGTTATACGGAGCCTGCTGGCCGCGCACGACACTTGTGTGGTGATGCCGACCGGAGGCGGGAAGTCGCTCTGCTACCAGCTTCCGGCGGTGATTTCGGGAAAGACGGCGGTGGTGGTTTCTCCGCTGATCGCGCTGATGCAGGACCAGGCGGCGCACCTGGCGCAGATGGGCATCCCGGCGGCGGCCATCAATAGTATGCAGAATTCGTCGGAGCGGCGGCAGGTGATGGAGAAAGCGGCGCGCGGCGAATATCGGCTGCTTTATCTCTCACCGGAACGGCTGGCCGCTGAAAATACTTTCGAATGGCTGACCAAGGTGCCGGTGGGTTTCTTTGCCGTGGACGAGGCGCATTGCATTTCAGAGTGGGGGCACGAATTTCGCCCGGACTACCGGCTGTTGAGCTGGCTGCGCACGCAGTTTCCGAAGCTTCCGATTGCGGCGTTCACGGCGAGCGCGACGCGGCAGGTGCGGCACGACATTCTGAAGCAATTGCAGATGCGGGATCCGCATCTTTACATCGCCAGTTTTCATCGCACGAACTTGAACTACGTGGTGCACGAGTGCGAAGCGCGCACGCAGATGGAGTTGCTTAGCCGCGCATTGCGGCAATATGCGGGAGAGAGCGTAATCGTTTATTCACCCACGATTCGCCGCGTGGAGGAGACGGTCGAATATCTCGAGGAGAGCGGGATTGCGGCGATTCCGTATCACGCGAAGATGGAATCGCCTATGCGGCGGCAGAATCAGGAACGATGGATGTCCGACGAAGTGCGGGTGCTGGTGGGAACGATCGCGTTCGGCCTGGGCATTAACAAACCCGCGGTGCGGGCGGTGATTCATCTGTCGCTGCCGAAGTCGATCGAGCAGTATTACCAGGAGGCGGGCCGAGCGGGGCGGGATGGGCGTCCGGCGGATTGCGTGCTGCTCTGGCAGAAACGGGACCACGTTCTGCTGGATTATTTCATCAGCAAGATTTCGGATGACGCCGAGCGCGAGCGTTCATCCGAGCGGAAGCGCGTGATCAGCCGGTTTGCCGATTCTTCACGCTGCCGTCATCGGCAGATATGCCTGCACTTCGGTGAGACTCCGAAATGGGAGCGTTGCGGGAATTGCGACAATTGCGGCGCCAGGCCGAAATGGCTGAGCAAAGAGATTGCCGCCATCGCCTTGCCCGAAGTGGCTGTGGGAAAGACGTCTTTCCCGCCTATGCCTTCTCCGTCTTTCTATACCCCGCTGCTATCTTCCGAAAGATTGGGCGAAAAACCGCGCGAAAAACCGCGGGTACGCGATTCGGCGCCGGCGGAAGCCGATCCGGTGCTGGCGGAGTATTTGCGCGAATGGCGCCGAAACATGGCGCGGGAAAGCAAGATGCCCGCGTACATTATTCTGCACGACAGCACGCTGGAGGAACTCTGCCGCCGGCGTCCGTCCAACTTTGCCGAGTTAAAACAGGTCCCCGGCATCGGCGAAAAGAAGGCCGACGTGTACGGCGCGGAAATTCTGCAGGCGTTGCGCAACTTTGGCGATGGAGCCCGTGCGACGCAGACGGTGACCAGGGAAGCGAGTCCGGGGGAACAAACGCTTCGGCTTTTGAACGAGGGACGCAGCTTCGAGGAAATTGGCCGCATTCGGGCGCGGCAAGTTTCGACCGTCGTCTGCACGGTGGCGAACCTGATTGAGACAGGCCAGGTGAAGCTGGATCCGAACTGGATTTCTCCCGACGCGCAGCCGCTGATTGAGGCGGCTTGTCTGAAGCAGGGCGTCGAGCGGCTGAAAGATATTAAAGACGCGGTGCCGCCCTATGTCAGTTTCGACGACATACGGCTGGTGGTGGCGCATCTGCGGTCGGAGAACCGCGTCCGGGCGAAGTCGGCATAGGGCGCGATGGTGGCGGGGCTACGCCCCGCTAGAACGGGGCCCTTCGGCTCCGCTCAGGGCAGGCTCCGCCCCGTCACCACGCAGGCTAGTCCCATCCCCAACACATGCCCGCACTACACGCCCTTGGCGGCGGGGTCCCAGATCAGTTTATGGATTTGCAGGCTTAGCCGCGCGGCAACGTTGTCGGCGAGGATCCATTGCGCGAGTTCTTGCGGGTCAAGTTGACAATGCGAAGTATCGCGCGCTCCCGAGGCAGTTTTCTCGAACGCGGGCGAAAATAGAATGGCGTGAACGCGTTCGGCCAGTTCATGTTGCAAGACGAAATCGCGGGCGAATTCGTAGTCAGTACGGTCGGTCAGGACGAATTTGAGTTCATCGTGCGACTTGAGCGTGGTTAGATTGTCAAGTGCGAACGTGTCTGGTTCACCCGAGTGCGGGCACTTGACGTCAATGATCTTGATGACTTGTTTCGGGACACGAGCCAGCAGGCGTTCGCCGCTAGTCTCAAGCAGCACCTGATAGTCGGCATCTAGAAGCTGCTCCATCAGCGGGATGACTTCGCGCTCCTGCAGCATGGGTTCGCCGCCGGTGATCTCGACTAGTCCGCCGGTGGGACTTAGTTGCGCCACTTCGGTGAGCACTTCCTGCAGCGTCATTTTTTGTCCACCGTAAAAACTGAACTCGCTGTCGCACCAGGAGCAGCGCAGGTTACATCCCGTCAGACGGACGAAGACGCAAGGCAGGCCGGCATACGTCGATTCACCCTGGAGCGATTTGTAGATTTCGGTGATCTGCATGGAGTGAACCATCGGATCATTGAAACATTTAGTCATTGAATCATTGAAGGGCTCTGCCTGTGAATTTCAATGGCTCAATGACTAAATGATTCAATGACTCAATTTTCTTCACTCTGAGTAGCGAGCCGTGGTCGTGTCAGTCTCAAAAACTGTGACATCTTTCACTCTCACCCTGCCATTAGTTACGCTGCTTAATCGCGTATTGGTCTCGTCGTAAAAATATTTTGCGAGATTTTCGGCAGAAGGATTAAGCACAGTGAAGGGCTCGATGTCGTTGATCATCTGGTGATCGAGGCGGTCGATGGCATGTTTTATCACGTCTTTCAGGTCTTTGAAATCGAGCAGCAGTCCGGCCTTGTCGAGTTCGGTGCCGGCGAGGGTCACACGAATCTTGTAATTGTGGCCGTGCGGGTTCTCGCACTTGCCCTTGTAGTTGCGCAGGTAGTGTCCTGCGGCGAATGTATCTTCGACAGTTACTTCGTACATGGATCCAGCAAGCCTCGGCTGTTTTATTGTACATTTTGAGGGCCTTGCCGACACGGCGGCAGGAGTTTTCGGGCGAACTGCAGATCCCTCGTTGCGAGGGATGACGAATTCTCGGCCTGACAATTCTCGGGACGACAATTATGGATGGCTCGCAAGCTGACATCACGATCCGAAAAGCAGCGCCGAGCGAGTCGGCGGTCATTCTTCATCATCGGCGTTCGATGTTTCGCGATATGGGCGAAGGTACTGTTGAGGAGCTTGATCGGATGGTGGAAGTCGCAAGTCCGTGGCTGGCGCGGGCTCTGGCGGAGGGTTCGTATCACCATTGGCTGGCGCTGGACGGCTCGGGCCGCGTCGCTGGCGGCGGCGGGGTGCTGCTGTGTCCGTGCCCGGCGAATCCCAGGGACCCATGCACGCAGCGGGCAGTGATTTTGAATGTGTACACGGAGCCGGAGTTTCGCAGGCGCGGAATTGCGCGCCAAATCATGTCGGCGATCCTGGCCTTCGTCAAGGAGCAGGGTTTCCGCTCTGTGAATTTGCATGCCAGCGACGAGGGTCGGCAGTTATATGAAAAGCTGGGGTTTGCGGCTACCAACGAAATGCGGCTGAGTTGTAGCGCCGCCGTCTCGGCGGCCAGAATCGCGGGCGAGACGCCCACGCGACACCCGGGCGGAGGCCAGCGCTACAAGTTATTTAATCCATAAGGATGTGGAGATCCTCCAGATTGGGCGCACCTCCCAGTTGCCGCGGTAACCGCGAGATATGGCCCCCACAAATCGCTGTTTTCAACTGTCAAGCAAACCGAGGGCCAACTCCTTATAATCTGCTAACGTTCGGGTTGCAGCCCCGTCTATTTCTGTGCAAGGCAAGAAAAGGGATTGACCACTTGTAGGGGACAGAGACAGACAATGCCGGCCGATTCTTACGCAATAGCAATTCCGGTTGGCGACCATTGCCGTCCGCGGCGGGCGTTACAGGATAGCGACAGCGGCACCCAGAACCCCACGTCGTATTGGAATAAGAGGGGCTCTTTGGCAGCGCAAGGCAACCGCATCGACGACACGAGTCTGATCCGCGAGGCGCAGCAGGGCAACCGCGCAGCCTTCGAGGTCTTGGTGCGTCATTACGATCAGTCCGTGCTGCGACTGGCGCTGCACCTGACCGGATCGGACTCGGACGCCCAGGACGTTTATCAGGAGGCCTTTCTCAAGGCCTATAAGAATCTGGGGAGTTTCCGCTTTGAGTGTTCCTTCTATACATGGATCTACCGGATCGTTACAAATCTGTGCCTGGATCATCTGCGGAAACGGAATGTGCGCAAGGAAGATGCTCCGGTCGCGATAGACGCGTCGGGCGAGGAGTTCAACCGTTTAGAGCAGTTCGCCGACGCGCGCTCGGGAGCCAACCCGGAACGCGATTTGATGCGGCGGGAGCTGGGGCGGAAGATCGGAGCGGCATTGACGGGGCTCACGCCTCGCGAGCGGATGGTGTTCGAGTTGAAGCACTATCACGGCCTGAAGTTGCGCACGGTGGGCGAGATGCTGAATACGACGGAAGAGACGGCGAAGAATACGTTATTTCGCGCGACGCAAAAACTGCGCGCCGCGCTCTCGGAGATGCGATGAGTTTGGAACGAGTCGCCGTCTCTGCGAAGGGATACGAAAATGAAATGTGATTGGGTGCGGCAAAATATTCTGTTCTATGTGTACAACGAATTGGAAGACGATGCCCGGTACGAGGTAGAGCAGCATCTGGCGCGGTGTCCGGAATGCGCCACTGAGTTGAAAGGGACGCGCAAGTTCCACGCAACGCTTTCGGAAACGGTGGCCGAGCCGACTCCGAATCTGCTGGCGGCATCGCGGATGCGGCTACAGGAAGCGCTGGAAACGACGCGGCAGGGAGGCTTCTGGCAGCGACTGATCGTGGAGCCGGCTACATGGCTGCGCCAGATTCGTATGTCGCCCGCACTGGCTGCGGTAATTTTCATAGTGGGATTTGGTGGAGGCATTGGCGCGACTTACAACTTTCTTGCTTCCGGGCGTGTCGGGGATGTCGCGGTGGTGAACCGGACGGACATCCAACCGCTGGAATCGTCTGCGATTACGGGCATTCGGTCGGTGACGCAGGAGCCGGGATCGAATCAGGTGAGCATCAAGTACGACACGATATCGACCCAGGAAGCGCAGGGTTCGCTGAATGACCAGCGCATCCAGCAGTTGCTGTTGTTTGCGGCGCGCAACAATTACAACTCGGGCGTGCGGATGGACTCGGTGGATGTGCTGACGCAGGCGCCCAACGATACGAACGTGCGGGAAGCGCTGCTTTATGCCTTGCAGAACGATACCAATCCCGGCGTACGTTTGAAGGCGCTGGATGGGCTGAGCGGCTTCGTGAAGCAGGATCCGCAAGTGCGGGACGGAGTTTTGCGGGCGCTGATCAGCGATACGAACTCGGGTGTGCGTATGCAGGCTCTACGGCTGGTAGAACCGATGAAAGCAGACAGCAATGTGCGATCGGTGCTGACCAGGTTGGCGCAGGCGGATCAGAATGTCTCCATTCGCTCGCAGGCGCGCACGATGCTGGCGCAGATGCCGGAGATGGATTAGGGCATCCGGTAGTCGTCTGTCGTTGGTCGTCAGCAAACATTTGCGACCCACGATGAATTCCGAACGACGAACGACCAGCGACTAACGACTGACTAGCTTAGGAGGACATTCGATTGAAGCACGCAATCCAACTCGCCCGCATTCCAGTACTCGTGGCTGCGCTGGCGTCCCTGGCTCTGTGCCAGGAAACTCGGGTGTATCGCGAAGGCAGCAACTGGGTCCAGGAAATGACTGGAGACCTGGGTACGGCGAAGAATCTGCGGGTGAAGCTGGCCGCGGGTTCGGTGCGGGTTCAGGGTGGATCGCAAGCGGGGATCACATACGTCATTCATCGGAAGGCTTATACATCTTCAGAACAGCAGGCCCGCCGCGAATTTGAGTCGTACCGGATCAACACATCGGTGAAGGGAGACACGGCGTGGGTCGTAGCCGAATCGAGCCGGCGGGATTCAAAGTGTGCCGACGATTTTGTTATCAAGGTGCCGCGAAATTTGGACTCCGCCAAAGTCGAAACCGGGGGCGGCAGCGTAAGCGCGACCGGTATAGCCGGACATGTCGGCCTCGTGAGCGGTGGTGGGAATATTCACCTGGATGATATCGGCGGCGAGGTCACGGCGGAAACCGGCGGGGGCACGATTGAAGTCGGCAGCGTGGAAGGCAACGTGACTCTACAGACGGGTGGAGGAAATATCAAGATTGCATCCGCCAAGGGCCAGATCAAGGCGGAAAGCGGAGGCGGAAGCGTAGTCGTTCTTTCCGGACTGCAAGGCGCCGTGCTGGAGACGGGCGGCGGCAGTATTCGGGTGGACAAATGCAGCGGTCCAGTGAAAGCCACGACCGGTGGAGGGAGCGTCGATCTCGGGGAGATCGGAGGGGCGGCGCAGATTGAAACGGGCGCGGGCAGCATTCGGCTCGCTTCCGCCAAAGGACGGGTGCAGGCTCAAACGGGCGGCGGCAGCATCCAGTTGGATGGCGCTACGTCAGTGCAGGCGGAGACTTCGGCAGGTGGAATTGTTGTGAAACTGCTCTCCTCGGCGGGCGCCACCGGTCGCAGTAATTCCACGCTGGAAACCTCGGCCGGCGACATTACCGTTTATCTGGCCAACGATCTGGCGATCTCCATACGGGCGGAGATTGAAGTCGCCAATGGTCATGCGATCCGCAGCGACTTTTCCGATATTCGAGTGTCCAGTGAAGGCGGACAGTGGGGCCCGAAAACGGTGACGGCGGAGGGTCAGCTCAACGGCGGCGGACCGGTGCTGAAGGTCCGGACGAATTCGGGGAATGTCAACTTCCGCCGCGTCAGCCGGTAGGAACGGTCGTTGGTTGTCAGTCGCCGGTCGTTCGCGATTCACTGCGAAGCGTGAATGTAACGACTGACGACCACTTACTCGATTAACGATGATGCTTTTATTCAGGAGGGGCCATGATCCGTCGCTTCCCGCTTTGCCTGTCTCTTTTTGCTCTGGCCATTTCACTAGTAGCAAGCGCGCAACCAACGGAGTCGAACGGCGGCTCTAACCATGATCGCGCCGGCGAAACCTGGGATTGGAGTAGCGGCTCGGAGGAGGGCGGCGGCTCGTCATATCTGGGAGTGGATATCGCCGACGTTTCCGCGGAGCGGTTGGCAGAATTGAAACTGAAAGAAGAGCACGGAGCGGAGGTTACCATGGTCGATCGGGACGCTCCCGCGGCAAAGGCCGGGCTAATGGAGCACGACGTCATCGTAAGCTTGAACGGTACTCCGGTGGAGGGTGCTGCCCAATTGCGCCGGATGATTAAGGAAACACCGTCCGGCCGCGTGGTGACCCTTGGCATCAGCCGCGACGGCCAGCCTCTGACGATTAAAGTGCAACTCGCCGACAGGCGTAAGTCGATGGCCTGGGAGCCACATATGCCCGCGATGCCGGCCATGCCCGCGATGCCGGACTTCGACCTGCCCGTTTCGGTGGTCATCGTCCACTCATCGCTGCGCAGCGGACTGATGGTAGAAAACCTCACTGCCCAACTGGGAGATTTCTTTGGGGTCAAAGACGGCAAAGGCGTGCTTGTACGCTCGGTGGAAAAAGGCAGCCGCGGGGAAAAGGCCGGATTCCGCGCCGGAGATGTAGTCGTCAAGGTCAACAACCAGCCGGTGCACGATACCTCTGACTTTACGCATGCTCTGCGGTCATCATCGGGCACAGCCGCCGTGACGGTGATGCGCGAGAAGAAAGAGCAAAATCTGACTCTGACTCTTCCGGAGAAAAAGGACTCCGGCAATCTGCTGCAAGAGACCTTCGACTTGGACGCCATTACGGCAGAGACCGAGCAGGCAATTAACCGCGCCGGAGATGAGATCGCCCGCGTGGCCCCAGCCATTAGAGAAACAGTGCGGCAGCACACAAGTTGCTGGAACGATGCGGAGGAGAGGCTGCAGGAACAGCAACAGGAAATGCAGGAGCAACAAGAGGAGATGCAGGAACGGCGGCAAGAGCAGCAGCAGGAACTGCAGGAGCAGCAGCAAGAGATGCAGCAAGAGGTACAGGAACAGCAGGAAATGCAGCAGAAGGTGCGCCATGAGCTGTCCAGGGCGTGGGCTGAGATCTGATATTGGCGCGGTGGGACCAGCACCCGGTTACGAAGGTCACCATTGCTTTCATTGGGGAATCCGGCGTCTTCCACGAGGTTGTCCGGATTCCACGCGGCCATCACCCGCCGGTTACCTGTCGCGGCGAAGGAAATCCCGATAATCTATTGCCGCAATGGCTTTCCGCGCCCTGTTGTTTTCGAAGAGCTCCGAGACGAATGCGGCCATGACGGCGGCCTGCAAGAACGCGGGGATCCCCGTTGACGTTTGCTCGGACATCTTTACGGCCATCGAAAAAGGGAAGAAGCGAGCCTTCTCGTGCGTGATCGCGGACTGGGCTGACCAGCCGGAGGCGAGCTTCTTGTTGAAGCGTGCTCGTGAGTCTGCCGTGAACCGGGACACGCTGGCCGTCGCCGTCGTCGATCACGATCCCACGCATGTAGAACTGCGCGACAACCGGCTCGATTTCCTCATCTATCGTCCAATTTCGGACGAGGAAGCCGACGCCGTGCTGGCAAAAGCCTGCGAGCGGATGCAACCATTGAAGGCAGAGGATGCTGCCGAGTCGGCCGGAGAAGAAAACAGCCCAAGCGTGGGGGCCCATGCAGTTTCCTTTGGCGCCGATCAACCACAGCATAGTCAGCAAACTCAGCCAATTGTGTTCCCGGAAGTCGATCCAGCGGAGGAGGACGGTGGAAATGCGGATTACGAAGAAGAACCTCGCCACCGCATCCATGCAATAGGATTCCGTGGAGTTTCCGCCGCCGTGCTTCTGCTAGCGACGGCATTTTGCCTGTGGAGATCGCACGAGATCTTCGAGTATCTGGCGCAAACGCCGGAAGGGGGATTCCGCGTTTTACGGGAATCGGTGGCGTCGCTTTTTCACACCAAGCAAAATGTCGCCTTGCCCGCCGATTCCCGCGCGAGCGACGGGCAGGTCGATGCGGATTTCAAAGGAGAAACCGGCGCTTCTAACGCACAGAAACCGGCGCTCGGATTGGTTGCCACCGAGTCCACGCTGGCGGAAACGCTGATCCCATTGCGCAAGGCTGCAGACTTTCCACTGCCCGTGCCGACGGTTGAGCGCCGAGACGTGGCTCCAATCCGCAGGGAACGTGCCGCGATTCCAGAGAGCATGAAAAGCTCGGCGCCCATTGCGCCGCCAATGGTGGTGACGGTCGGTCCGGCGCAGATGATGCCGGTGTCGGCTCCGCAGCCGCCACAACCAGCGGTTCAACAATTCAACGAACCGGTCACGGTGAGCGAAGAAGCGGAGCGGGCGCTGCTGGTCCACACCGTGAATCCGATTTATCCAGCGGCAGCGTTAGCGCAGAAACTTCACGGTTCGGTGGTGCTGCAGGCGCGGATTGGACGCGATGGCAGCGTCGAGGACCTGAAGATTGTTCGGGGATATTTCATTCTGGCCCAGGCGGCGATTGCGGCGGTCAAGCAGTGGCGGTTCCAACCCTACACGCTCAGCGGCCACGCTGCGGCAACTCAGACCATAATCACTCTCAATTTCAGCTATCCGCCAAGCTAATACCACGCAACCTACATCTCGCACAATCTACATCTTGTGATCGCCGTGTCCTTCCGGCTCGCCGGTTGGAGGGTTCACGCCGCTGGATTTCTTCCAGTAGTCCTGCACCGCAGGTGGCAGTTTGTCCACACGAGTGAGAAAGGCCGTGATCTTCCACATGTCCGATTCGGAGAGCGTTTTGTCCCAGGCGGGCATGCCGGTGTAGCGCACGCCGGTCCGAATTGAGTAAAACACGTGCCATTCCGGATCGTCGAGTGGGTGAAGGATGAGGCTCGGAGGCGGCGGATAGAACGATTTATGCAGGGCCGAGGGCTGGAGGTCGATACCGCCATGGCAAAGCGCGCAATTCATGGTGTAGATTTTCAGGCCCGCGATCAGATTCTCGTCGGTCGGCGGCACGGGATTGTTGAGGCGGGGAGCGTGTCGTTCCATCGAAGCATCGAGCGCGCTCATGGCGATTTGCATCTCCAACTTCGGGGGCGCCGTGTTCGCGTTGGTCGGCACCAAGCCAAGCAGCGCAACGCCAAGACCACCAATCAGTATGACCAGAATGGTGACGACAATTCCCAAAATGAAGTTGCGCATTTCAGATCCTCGGACAAGATCGGTCCACAGCAGAGTTCAGTTCCAGACGCAAATTTTACTCTACCTTCAAGGGCGCGGCCACCGAGCCGATGCGTCCGCTGAGATCATCGCGTACAACGAAACGGACAGTATATTCCCCAGGGACGAGATCCAAAGTGCCGGCGTAGGCCAAGCCGAGCTGGCGAACCGCCGCCAATCTCTCTGGGGTTAGGTGAGCGTCAATCTTCTTGCCTTCGGGATGATCGACCGGTTTGCCTTCGGGAGTTTTCGCCATGGCCATGAACTCGATCACAACATGGTTGTTGTCGGAGTCATCGATCAGCGCAGGATCTGGCGCCAGATGCATCTCGTAATTCACACGCTTCTTGCCGGGTTCTTTGCCAGGTTCGACTTTGTTCCAGCGCGCCATCAGCGGAAGGGAAGTGAAATCCAAAGGCGACTCCAAAGCCGATGCAATGTCGCTGTTGCGGCTGTTCTCGGGATCGATGGTGGCGTTGGTCACAAAGAAACCGCTGCGTGCGCGTATTTCCACGTGATCGCGCTTCACTTTCACCGCCAGTTTGCGCCAGCCCGCTTTGGTCTTCGACCGATCCAGATAATAGCCCAGCATGTAGTATTCGGAAGAATCGCTGACCGCATTGCGAAAGCCCTTTACCAGATCATTGGAGTTGTAATAGGCGCGGCCTCCGGTCATGGAGGCAAAGGTCTGGAGAGTCGACTGAGTATCCAGATTCCGTGTAGACATGTTGCGAGTGTAGTTTCTTCCCGGATTGCTCACCGAAGCGCTCGGCATGCCGACAACTTGCAGTCCCTTTACGTCCACCGGATAGAGCGCAATCTGCGCATTATTCAGCAATTGCCATGTGTGTTCGTACAGGGGCAGCACATCGGTGAGAGAATCGCGGCCGGCGGGTGCGAGTTGCATGATGTTGTCGCTCACGCTGAAGGGGAATCCGCCGCTCGCCCAGATCAGCGATTTGCGTCCAGGAAATCCCGCCAGCGCCTGCGCTACCTGTTGCATTGCCTGCAAGGTGTAGGTGATGGCAAGGCGTTGCTGGAACGATTGAAAATTCAGCTCCGAGTCTTCCATCATGGTCTGGATTTTTTGGGCTTCGGTCTGTACCGCACCGGGATCGACCCCCGCGCTGCCGTCCGGGCTGGCCGTTCCCGTCATCGCTTCTACATCGGCCTCGCCATCGACCATCTGAAAAGTGTCTCCCTTCACCTTATGCAGCGCGGCCACCAGGACGCGAGGGTCGGTGGTGAAGTCATGGATCACGTGAACACCGCTGCGAGTGAGGGTATAGAGGGCTGTCGGCTCCCGCTGATCCACCGATTGCGTTAGATACTTGAGCAAGTCCTGGCGCGCATACGCCTGATCCATAAAGCGCGTGTTAAGCAAGTCGAGCACCATGAGCGTAATGCGCCGGGCGGAGGGTCCGACCGCCACGGAATTGCTGAACTCATTGGGTTTTTGGGGACGCGAAACACGGTGAGCGTCGCTGGTGATTTCCTCGAAGGTGGCAATCTTTTGTTCGGCGCCGTTTTCCAGCACCATGAAGTCTTCCCTCTTCAGTCCGGTGATGTGATTGCCGGATTTATCGGTCACCAGTACGGGAACCAGCACGAGTTCGGCGCGCGCGGTGAATTTGACTTCGGAGCCGTTGTCTTTCTCTTTCTCTTTGTTTTTGTCCCTGGGATTCGCGAAGATAAGATTTGCAAAGACGAGAACGGAACAAGCCAAAGCGGCGATCAGGACGTAACAGGAGACCTTGCGGCTGATGGTCATTCCCATATCCTTCCGGCTACAAAAAAAACATGGCGGATAATGCACAGCGGATTGACTTACGAATCCCGCTGGTCAGGCCAATATAACAGGATCGCGGAGAGTCCGGCAAAAGCCCGGTTGCCTACGAGCGAAACTTAGTAGCGACGCGGCTTGCCGCGTCTGAGACGAGGCGAGCCACGTCTCTCTACGGGGAGAAGACATCAGTAAGCGTGCAGGCGGCGAGCCTCGCGCACCAGATCGGAAACCTTCGGCAGGAAAAATTCCTCCTGCGGCGGAGAAAACGGGACCGGCGTGTCGAGAGACGTCAGCCTGACAATTGGACCGTCGAGATCGTCGAACGCTTCTTCGTTGATGACTGCGGAAATTTCCCCGGCCAGACCGCCGGTGCGCGAGTGCTCGTGCAGAACGATGACTTTGCTGGTCTTCTTCACGGTGGCAACAATCGCCTCGCGATCCAGCGGCGAGACCGTACGCAGGTCAAGGATTTCGAGTTCGATTCCTTCTTTACTCAGGACCTCCGCGGCTTCAAGCGCCGTATACAGCATGGCGGCGTAAGTAATCACGCTGAGATGATGGCCCTCGCGCGCGATCCGCGCCTTGCCGAGAGGAACCACGTAGTCGTCGTCTGGAATTTCTTCCTTGATTCTTCGGTACAGATACTTGTGTTCGAAAAAAATCACCGGGTTGTGGTCGCGAATCGCCGACTTGATCAGCCCCTTGGCATCGTAAGCCGTCGCCGGGCAGACAACCTTCAGTCCCGGCGCGTGCACAAACCACATCTCCGGATTTTGCGAATGAAACGGCCCGCCATGCACATTTCCGCCGCTCGGACCGCGTAGCACCAGTGGGGCCGGAGCTCCCCAGCGGTAGTGCGCCGACGCAACCATGTTGACGATCTGATTGAAGGCGCAGCCGATGAAGTCCATGAACTGGAACTCAGCCACGGGACGCAATCCCGTAAGAGCGGCGCCGAAAGCAGCGCCGATGATGGCCGACTCCGCAATCGGAGTATCAATCACGCGCTCGGGGCCGAAGCGATCGATGAAGCCATCGGTAACTTTGAAAGCGCCGCCGTAGATGCCGATGTCCTCGCCGATGCAAAAGACGGTGGGGTCACGTTCCATTTCTTCCCAGATTCCCTGGCGGATGGCTTCGAGGTAGGTGACTATGGGCATAAACTGGAAGTGTAGCAAGGATTTCAGCCGCCGGTTCTCAGCGCTCAGTAAATGCGTTTTGTGCTCTTTAATGGAACGGCCGCTCCTGCGCATAGCGTTCACGGTCGAGGTCGCGGCTGAGGTAGTCGGTTGGGGCAAAGTCGTCCCTTAGAAGCAGTCCGCGGGCGGGAAGACCGCGGACACGGGAGGATTCGAAGGAATGCAACTCCTCCTCCGGGAGAGGTTGGCCCCCGGTGGCGACGAGGATGATGCTCTGTCCCTCGCTGGGTCCGGCGGGGTTTGTTGAGAACACAGCAGTCTGCGGGAAAACTTCGCGGATGGTCGTGGACAGCGCCTCGTACACGGCACCCAGTTTTCCGCTGCGCGCGGAGTCGATGTTGAAGACGGCAACTCCATCGGGCTTGAGCGCACGGCGGATCCGCTGGAAGGCTTCTCGGGTGGCCAGATAGGGAGGAATGGAATTGCCGGTGTAAGCGTCCGTGTAGAGCAAATCGAATTGGCGCCGATTGCGGTTGAGGAAAACGCGTCCGTCTTCGTTCAAAGTTGTGATGGAAAGGTTGCGATCCTGCAGGAAGAACTCCTTGGCAGCGGCGGTTACGTCGGGGTCGATTTCGACCACCGTGACTTCGGCGGCGGGGGCATAGCCCTTGATGAACTCGGGTATGGTGTAGCCTCCGCCGCCGATGACGACAACAGATTGCGGGGCGGGCTTCACGCTGTGCAAGATTTTCGAGGAGAGTTCGACGTAAGGAAAAAACATGCCTGGTTGATCGAGTCGGCGTCCACTTTGAACCCAGCCGTCGAGTAGCAAGACCCGGGCTTTGTGGCTTCCGATCACGTCATTGACGCGAATGTTGTAATAGCGACTGTTCTTCTCGAAAACGTGGCTGATGTGAGCGGACCAGTCGCCCTCCCGCGTAGCGGTGACATTGATGGCAACTGCGGCGACCAGCGCGGCGGATACAGCAAGCCAGGACGGGCGGATCGCAGCCGCAGTCCACGCAGAGAGGATCAGGAGCACGACGACCATTCCGGCGAGAATGGACGACACCGGAAAATGCGGGATCAGCCAGAAGCCGCCGAGGAACGTCCCTGCAATGCTGCCCAGGGTGGAAGCGGCAAAGATGCCTCCGGAAGTGCGGCCGATCCGATTAGGGTCGCTGGCGGCAATCTTCAACAGATAGGGCGAGACCATGCCCAGCGCTGAGCTGGCGGGAGCAAAAAATAGAATTGCGGCGAGAAGCGATCCCCATTCCAATCCCAACTCGCCGAACTGCGGCAACAGCGGTCGTTCAAAATAGACCAGAGCAACAGCGCAGGCACCCACCAGCAGAATAAGAGGGAGAAGTTTCTGGTTGCGATCGGCGAGTACACCTCCGAGGTAGTAGCCCAATGAGAGCGAACCTAAGATCGTCCCGATGATATTCACCCAGACCGAGAACGTAGTTCCCAAGTCGGGCGCGAGGATCCGTGTGCCCAGAATCTCCAGGAGAAGTACAACCGCGCCGGAAAGAAAAGCGACGGTTTGCGGGGAATACTTTGTGAGTAAGGTCTGTGGTACTGATTGTTTCCGGGAACCATCTTGGTCGGGTTTACCCGTGCGGGTGCTGAACTTGGACATGTGCGCCTGGTTCTCCGCGCTTGCCTTGCAAGCGAACCTAAGACGATCATTACAGTATATATCCCACGACGATCATTGAACTTGGTGCCGTTGTTGTTCGCGAGTTCAAAAACAGTCTGAACGGAGGGCATTTCCGACTGGACTTAGGCTCTGGGCCAGCCCGTGCTGTCCTCCCTCCCTCCCGCAAATCGCTTACAATTCTCCTTCCATGACCGTCGCGGTTCGTTCTTTTGCGAAGATCAATCTCGGGCTCTACATTGGCGCTGCGCGCGCTGATGGATACCACGATCTGCGCACGGTGTATCAGACGATCGCGCTGCATGACGTGATTCGAGTTAGCGTTGGGCGCGGCAGTGGAATTGACATTGCCTGCAAAGATCCGCGAGTGCCGCTGGATTCATCGAACACCTGCTACCAAATCGCCGAGCGAGTTCTGGACGAACTTGGCGCGAAGAGCAGAGTCCGCATTGAAATTGAAAAGCGCTTGCCGGTGCAGGGAGGGCTGGGCGCGGCGTCTTCGAATGCCGTGGCGACCATGGTCGCGCTGGAACGAGCGCTCAAGAAGAGATTATCTGGCGCGTTGCGTCTGCGAATTGCTGCCGACGTTGGCTCGGACCTGCCGCTGTTTCTGGTGGGAGGAACGATACTAGGAGTGGGACGGGGCGAGGAGGTTTATCCGCTGCCCGATCTTCCTGCGATTCCTATGGTGGTGGTGACGCCTGAGGTCGGGGTCTCTACGCCGCCGGCGTTTGCGGATTGGGATGCGTTGCTGTCGGGGGATAAAGCGGCCGAGCTTCGCTCGGCTGGGCAGCCGAGGGCGGCTGTCCCTTCGCGAGCCGGGACGGGGCAGAGCCCCGTCATCACACAAAACTCAGCAACCACACAGAACCGTGAATTGACGCGGCCACAGTCGTCCGATAGACTGTTTGAGGTTGGCTGCGCGTTTTCGGCGTGGCTTACCGATTCGAATAATAGTGGTTCACCCAACACCGGTGCTCCTGCAAAGGGTGGGAGCCGGGCCGGGAACTTGCTTTCCGACCTTGTCCGTACCGGGATTGAAAACGACTTCGAGCGAGTCGTCTTTCCTAAATATCCCGAATTGCGTGACATAAAAGGTGAGTTGGAGCGCGCGGGTTCGCGTTATGCTTCGCTCTCCGGCTCAGGGTCAACCCTGTATGGGCTTTTCCCGACGCCAGCGGACGCCGCGAAGGCGGCAAGCCGTCTGCAAAGACAGGGGCTGAAGGCGGTGGCGACCAGTACGTTGACGCGCCAGCAGTATTGGAAAAGAATCCTGGATCGCTGAATTTCAATTGGGATTTTCGATTGTTGCCGCCACGTAAAAGACTGTTGTTAAAACGCCAGTGATTGAACGACAATTGAAGGGCAATCAGCCAGTCCATCGTTTCACTGGGCCGTCGACTAATGGTAGGTTGAGGCGTTTAGCGGGCGTCTGAGCCCGCTGCCGAAATCCTGAGCGTAGCGAAGGATCTCAACTGTCCACGAGTTGGCGGAGCGAGGAGTTTGGGCCGTCGACTAATGGTAGGTCAAGTGCCTTTGGAGCACTTTGTCTAGGTTCGAATCCTAGCGGCCCAGCCAGAAAAGCAGGTCACAGGTGTCAGGTGTTAGGTCTCAGAAAACCTAACTCCTAAGGCCTGAGACCTAAGACCTGAAATCTGAGACCTCAACCATGGCCACAGTTGCGACGACTGCCGAAAAGACGATCATAGAAAAGACGACTGCGGAAAAAAAGCCGATCACGGACGAGAAAACGGAACGCAAGCCGCAACGCGCCCGGGTCGACGACCGATTCAAAGTCTTCTGTGGAACCGCCAACGAGGCGCTCTGCGAGGAAGTCTGCCAATTTCTTGGCCTGACGCGTGGACAGGCGCTGGTGACGCGTTTCAAGGACGGCGAAGCGTATGTGCAGATTCAGGAGAACGTCCGCGGCGCCGACGTGTTCGTCATGCAGCCCACCTGTCAGCCGGTGGACATGCATCTGATGGAACTGCTGTTGATGATGGATGCGCTAAAGCGGGCTTCGGCGCGGCGCATCACGGCGGTGATTCCGTACTTCGGCTACGCGCGCCAGGATCGCAAAGACAAGCCGCGTGTGCCGATTTCGTCGAAGTTGGTGGCTGACTTGCTGACCACCGCCGGTGCGGACCGCGCTCTGGTTGTCGATTTGCACGCTCCCCAGTTGCAGGGATTTTTTAATATTCCGGTGGACCATTTGTTCGCTTCGCCGGTGCTGGTGGATTACTTCAAGAAGCTGAATCTGCCGGATCTGACCGTGGTTTCGCCGGATGCAGGAGGCGTGGAGCGCGCGCGGTTCTTCGCTAAGAAAATGGACGCAGCGCTGGCCATCGTGGATAAACGGCGTGTCGAGATGAACGTGGCGGAAGTGATGAACGTCATCGGCGAAGTTAGCGGCCGCACCTGTCTCATCATCGACGATCTCATCGACACCGGGGGCACGCTGGTGAAAGTGGCGCAGGCGCTGATGGAGAACGGCGCCAGCACCGTGTATGCCTGCTGCTCACACCCGGTACTTTCGGGGGCGGCGGTGGAATATCTTGTGAACTCTCCCATCGTCGAGGTGGTCGTTACCAACACGATCCCGCTCACCGATGCGGCAAAACAAGTCTCGAAGATCAAGGTGCTTTCGATCGCGGGACTGATTGGACGGGCAATTCAGTCCATTCACGAAGAGACTTCGGTCAGCAGACTTTTTAATTAGATTTTCAGAGAAGGACGGAAACGGAATTATGGCGACGGCAACGGACATCAGCATTCTGGAAGCGCAGAAACGCGAACCCGGCACCAAGAACGCCGCGCGGCGCGTGCGCGCCAGCGGAAAGGTTCCCGCCATAGTATATGGCGCGGGCAAAGACGCGGCTGCGGTCGCGGTCGATCCACGGCAGGTCCTGCGCATCCTGAAGTCGGAGAGCGGGCACAACACGATTTTTGACTTGGCGCTCGATAGCGATCGCGTCAAGGCCATGATTGTGGATTGGCAGTTTGAGCCCATCAAGGGGACGCTGCTCCACGTGGATCTGCAGCGTATTGCGATGGACAAGAAGCTGACGGTCACCGTTCCGGTCATTCTGAAAGGCGAGGCAGCGGGAGTGAAGACGGAGGGCGGCATTCTCGAGCAACTGCTGCGTGAAATCGAAATTGAGTGTCTTCCGGCGGATATTCCGAAAAACATCGAAGTCGATATCAGCCACCTTGTGTTCGGCATCGAAGTACGTGTTAAAGACCTGCCGCACGATCCGAAGCTGAAGTTCCTGACCGACGAGAACCAGATGATCGCGCACATCACCACAGTGAAGGAAGAAGTGGTTGCTGCTCCAGAAGTGGTGGCGGATGCGACAGCGGCTCCGGCTGAACCCGAAGTTATCAAGAAGGGCAAGCAGGAAGTCGAGGGTGAAGGCGAGGCTGAGGGCGATGCCAAGGGCAAGGCCAAACCCGAGAAGGCGGAGAAGCCCGAGAAGAAAGACAAGAAATAGCTTGGAGCTACGAGCTACGAGCCTCGAGCTACGAGCTAAAGGCCAAGAGCTAAGAGCTAATTTGCGTGAAGCTGATCGTCGGTTTAGGGAATCCCGGAATCGAGTACCAGTTCACGCCGCATAACCTTGGTTTTTTGACGATTGATCGCATCGCCAACGGCCTTGGGATCGAAATCAGGAATCGCCAGTGCCGCGCTTTAACCGCGCGGACAACGATCGCCGGGGAGCCGGTGGTCCTGGCGAAGCCGGAAACCTACATGAACCTGAGTGGGCTTTCGGTGCGGGAACTATTGGCGGAACATCAGGTCGATGTGAGTCGCGACCTGATCGTAATTTACGACGAACTGGATTTGCCGCTGGGTACGATTCGCATACGGCAGCGGGGAAGTTCGGCGGGGCACAACGGGATGGAATCCATCCTCGGCGCCTTGGGGACTGACGAGTTCTTGCGGATTCGGCTGGGAATTGCGCCCGATCGCGCAGTCGCGGACAGCGTGAAATATGTGCTGACACCGTTTCGCAAGGCGCAGGAAAAAGTTGTGGATGAAGTGCTCGATACGGCAGTACAAGCGGTTGAGGTGATTTTGAAAGAAGGACCGGCGGCGGCGATGAACCGGTTCAATCGCAAGAACGAAACGGGCGAAGAGCTGTAGTTGTTGGTCGTTAGTCGTTGGTCTTAGCTAGCATTCGCGATTCGCGATGAGTTTCCGAACGACTAACGACCATCGACTAACGACTGTATCTAAGAGACTTTGGAGATAACGAATGAATCGTAAATATGAACTGATGTTTATTGTCCGGCCCGACATGGTGGAGGAGGACTTAAGTAAGCTGATCTCCACCCTCGAGTCTTCCGTGGCCTCGGCCAACGGAATGGCCAAGAGCGAGGTCTGGGGCAAGCGCCGTCTCGCGTACCGGGTGGGTAAATTCAACGACGGCATCTTCGTGCTGATGATGATCGAAGCCACCGGCGCTGTCGTGCACGAGGTCGAACGCCGGCTGCGCGTAACCGAACCGGTGATCAAGTTCCTCACCGTGCGTACGGACGAAGAACTGAAGCGGCTCGACAAGATCAAGAAGATCCGCGACTCGAAAAAGAAAGCCAGCGCCCAACCGGCCGCAGTCGCCGCCGCTCCGGCAACAGCACCAACACCGGAAGCCGCGCCGGAAACACCGGCCACGGCGCCAGTTTAATCAGAGATTGGGGCCAACGCGCGTGCGAGGCGTTTGACCTCAGGGGCTGAAGGCACGTTTCTTCGGGCGCTTTACGGCACCCTTCGGCTTCGCTCAGGGCAGGCTCTTGAATCCGGGCCTTTCCCAAAAGCGAATTTTTAGAAAGCAGGAATACTATGGCAGAAGAAATGAAAGCACCAATGGCGTCGGCGGGATCAGGGTCATCGGGATCAGCGTCATCGGGATCAACGCATGGCGAAAGTCGTCCGGAGCGTTCTGGTGGCGACCGCCCCGAGCGCAGCGGGCCGCCACGCGGTCCGCGTCCTGGCGGAGGCCCGGGCGGTTCCCGTGAAGGAGGCCGTAAATTCTTCCGGCGCAAGAAAGTTTGCAAGTTCTGTGTCGAGAAGATCGAAGCGGTCAATTACAAGGATGTGCGTCTGCTGGCCCAGTTCGTGGCGGAAAGCGGCAAGATCACGCCGCGCCGCCTGACCGGAGTGTGCACGCCGCACCAGCGCCGTCTGTCGAGGGCGATCAAGCAGGCACGGAACATCGCTTTGCTGCCGTTCGCAGGACGCGCGCAGTAAATTCAAAATCGTGGTTGGTCGTTAGTTGTTAGTCGTCCGCAGTCAGCGGCATCGGGAGAGTTGGTGACTGTTCGAGAATTTGCAACCAACGACCGGATTACGCAATGAAACGGAGTCATTCATGGAAGTCATCCTGAAAGAAGATGTGCCCAAACTGGGCAACCGCGGTGAAGTGGTGAAAGTCGCCGAGGGATACGGGCGGAATTTTCTGCTGCCGAAAAAACTGGCGATCGAGGCGACCGTCGCCAACAAGACCGTCATCGAGCAGATGAAGGCCGCTTCCGTGCGACGCTCCGCCAAGGAAAAGACCGAGGCCGAAGCGCTCGCCAAACAGTTTGACGGCCTCGAAGTTAAGTTTCTGCGCAAGTCGGGCGAAGCCGAGCAGTTGTTCGGATCCGTCACATCTGGCGACATTGCGGAAGCCCTTGAGAAAAAGAGCTTCCACATTGATCGGCGCAAAATCCAGCTGCACGAATCACTCAAGACTGTTGGTGAGTTCATCATCCCCATCAAGTTGCACAAGGACGTCACCACGCACTTGAAGGTAATTGTCGATAAGGAAGCGGTGGCAGAATAGTTTCCTATCGCGTCGGGACGGACGACTCGTGAGCCTGTCCTGAATGAAGTCGAAGGATCCTGCCGGGCGGGAACGCCCGGCGCTCGATTATTGAAAGTCCGCGCCAAAAAATTCTTCTACTTTTCCAAAGTCGGTTGTTCGGCTGTAGCGCGGTAAGCTCTCTAGAAACACGCGCCCGTATTGCTTTTTGAGAATCCGGTTGTCGAGCAGCGCCAACAGTCCGCGATCGTGCAGCGATCGAATCAATCTTCCAAACCCCTGCTTCAGCGTGATGACCGCGCTCGGCACCTGATATTCGAAAAAGGCGTTGCCTCCGCCGGCGTCGATAGCCTTCACTCTAGCCGCCACCACCGGATCGCTCGGCACGGCAAACGGCAAGCGATCGATAATCACGCAACTCAGTTGCTCGCCTTGCACGTCCACGCCCTGCCAGAACGAGGATGTCCCAAACAACACGGCGTGGGGCGTGACGCGAAACTCCTCAAGCAGCGCCGATTTCGGAGCGTCGCCCTGCTTAAGCATTGGAAAGTCCAACTGGCCGAGAAGCCGCTCATAGATGTCGTTCATTTGCGCGTAGCTGGTGAAAAGCACGAATGCGCGTCCGCGAGTGATCTCAAGCAGACGTTGAATAAGCCCGGCAGCCTCGGCGGCAAATTGCGGCGTGCGCGGATCGGGCAAATCAGGCGGGACGTACAGAATCGCCTGGCTCTCGTAGTCAAAGTGCGAGGCAACGACCAATTCGCGAGCGTGGTCAAGTCCGAGCCGCTGCCGTATGTAGTCGAAACCGCCGCCGACGGCCAGGGTTGCCGAGGTCAGCACCGACGTCTCCAGTTTTGACCAGAGGCACTCACGCAGAATCTGGCCGACCTCGATGGGAGTGGCTTGGAGGAAAACATTGGTGCGTCCGCCTGCGGCGTGGTTGAAGCTACGCCCTTTCAAAGCCGCGCCCGGCGCTCCACGGAATCCCCTGCGCTCGATCCAGAAAACTGTATTCGGATCTTCGTTTTCCATCACGAAACCGAGTTGCACCTGCAATTGCTGTGCCCGGCGCGTGAGCGTGAAAACTTCCTCCGGCTTCTGCGGAAGCTGCTCCAGTTCCGCGCCCAGGCGATACAGGGCTTGTTGGAGGGCGAGAAATTCTTCGCCATTTTCCTCGAGGAACTCGCGGCGAGAGTCGAAGGCAAACCGGCCTTCGCTCGCGGGCAGCAGCGAAAAGAAAAGCTGCGAGCGCTCACGCACCGATTGAATCGCCCCGGATATCTGCGGTGTGTAGAGCTTCTCGCGCTGCAGCAGGCGTTCGACATCGCGCGTCAGTTCGTCCATTCGCAGGTTACTGACCGAAATCCCGAAGTAGTTGCCGGCGACTTCTTCCAGTTCGTGCGCTTCGTCGAAAATCACCGCTCCGCACTCGGGAAGCACGCCGGCATCAGGGGCGCCGTCGGCCTCGAGTTTGATGGAGAGGTCGGCGAAAAATAGATGGTGGTTGACGATGATAATGTCGCTCTCGGCCGCGCGCCGCCGCATCTCGGTGATGAAGCAGCGCTCCCACTCTTTGCATTTTTGGCCGAGACAGGTATCGGCACGCGCGTCGAGCTTGTGCCAGAGCGCGCTGGCCTCGGGCAGTTCCGCCAGTTCCGCGCGATCTCCGGTCTGCGTCGTCTTCTCCCACGCGGCGATGGCACGGTAGTGTTCGATCTCTTCCAGGCCGCTGAGCACGGGCTGGTCGGTGAGATCAAAAAGTTTCTTGCGGCAGAGATAGTTGTTGCGGCCCTTCACGTAGCAGACGCTCAGCTTTCGGTCTCCCTCAGGGAAGAGTGCTCGTTCCAGCGCGGGCACATCTTTAAAGAACAGCTGCTCCTGCAGATTCTTCGTGCCGGTCGAGATGATGACGCGTTTGCCGGAGCGGATTACCGGCAGCAGATACGCCAGCGTCTTGCCGGTGCCCGTGCCCGCTTCGACAATCAGGTGACGCTTTTCTTCCAGCGCATCTTCGACTGCCTGGGCCATCTGCAACTGGCCGCGGCGAAACTCGTAGGCGGGGTGCGTTTTCGAGAGCAGGCCTCCTGGCGCGAAGAACTGGTAGAGCGAGAATCCCGTCGGCCGAGTTTCTGGCGGGGACACGGGATGGGATGAGGAAGGCACGGAGTCTCTATAATAGTCTTAGAGCCGCGAGCTACGAGCCACCAGCTGCGAGCGAACTGTTTGCCCGGAGCTCGCGGCTGGTGGCTCGTAGCTCAATCACTTTGACTAAAAAAAAGCAGTCCCTCCCACTCGTCGCCATCGTCGGACGTCCCAATGTTGGCAAATCCACTCTGTTCAACCATCTGACCGGATCGCGGCGCGCCATCGTCGGAGACGAGCCTGGGATTACGCGTGACCGGCTCTATGGCGAGGTTGAATGGCGGGGACACGAGTTTCGAGTCGTCGATACGGGTGGCATCGTTCCCGACGACAAGGACTTCATACTGTCGGAGATTTTTCGTCAGGCCAGGGTTGCGTTCGAGGAAGCGGCGGCCATTGTTATGGTCGTCGATGCCCGTACCGAGATCGCAGGGCCCGATCGCGAGTTGGCTCGACTGCTGGCGCGCACCGGCAAGCCGCTCTTTCTCGCTGTCAATAAGATGGACTCGGGCAAGCAGGATTCGTTGCTCGGAGAGTTTCATTCGCTTGGGATGCGGAATATCTTTCCGGTTTCGGCCGAGCATGGACGGGGCATCGACGATCTGCTCGACGCCATCCTTCTCGTGTTGCCCGCGCTGCCGGCGCGTGAAAAGGCAACCACAGGGGGCACTGAGGTCACGGGGGAAAGCACAGGGGAAACCTCACCAACCCCCGAGGAGCCGCATGAGATCAAGGTGGCCATCATCGGGCATCCGAATGTCGGCAAATCCACGTTACTGAATCAACTCACAGGCACTGACCGCGCCATCGTGTCGCCCGTCGCCGGCACTACGCGGGATTCGATCGACGAAGTCATTCAGTACAAGGGACGCAAGATTCGTTTCATCGATACGGCCGGCATCCGGCGCAAGGGCAAGACAAAGCAGATGGCCGAAAAGCTGTCGGTGGTCATGGCGCGCAAAAATATCGAAGACGCCGACATCGTGCTGTTCATGGTCGACGCCACCGAAGGCGCGAGCGGCCTCGATGCGAACATCGCAGGCTATGCCCACGAGAGCGGACGCTCGGTGATTATCCTGATCAACAAATGGGATTTGGTGGCAAGCGGCGAAAAGCGCGCCATCAGCCAGTCCAAGACGGCGCGCATACAGGACGCCAAGCGCCCGCAGGACCGCGCTCTCTATCAAGAGCGTCTCCGCTACGGATTAAAATTTCTGGCATACGCTCCGGTGCTATTTCTCTCCGCCCATACTGGCAAGGGAACGGAAAAGATTCTTCCGCTGATCGAGAAGGTTGCCGCCGAACGCCGCAAGCGCATCACGACCGGCGAGATGAACCGCTTCCTCAGGACGGTTGACTTTGAACGCGCCTCGGTGCCGATGAGCAAGCGTGTGAGAATTCTCTATATGACGCAGGCGGGAGTGGCGCCGCCGACGTTCGTCCTCTTCACCGACCGGGCCGTGAAGCTGCACTTTTCTTATCAGCGCTTTCTGGAAAACCAGATTCGAGATGCGTTTGGGTTCATCGGATCGCCTATCTGGATCAAGAACCGGGCGCGGGATTGAAGACTCCTCTCACGATCTCGTTGTTTCGCGGTTGATGCGCGATATGTCAATTGCGGCTTTCGGCCAAATCCCAAGCAGCGCGGCTTTACGGGGCGGCGCATTAAGGCGGACCTCGGTGGCTATAACGCCGAAACTGCTGTAGTTCGTATTGGCACCCTTCGGCCTCCCCCGGGGCAGGCTCTGAAGCCGTGCCCCTTCCCGTTCGTGCTCGAACGTAGCTCAGAGGTGGCCCTATCAGGTTGCGGAAAAACTCGATTTGAAGCGGACGCCGTACCACGAAACTCTCTTGTTTCCACAGCACAACCTGATAAGAAGAAGGTATGCGTGGAAAAGACGAGCAACAGTTGGATG
>Ga0182024_10000156_pt1 | contig 156190 bp, 158 predicted proteins | sample P32metaG_FD_120480 | JGI IMG/M metagenome (GOLD analysis project Ga0182024, IMG submission 120480) | Permafrost microbial communities from Stordalen Mire, Sweden - P3-2 metaG (Illumina Assembly) | ecosystem: Environmental > Terrestrial > Soil > Wetlands > Permafrost | place: Sweden: Stordalen...
CGCAACGACGGCTTCCCCGGCGACTTCATCGGCGCCCTCCCCGTCAACTCCGTCATCCACCCATCTGGCCTGCCCATCGCAACCCTCCTCAATCAAGTGTTGCGACCACCAGTTGAATCCGCCCTCGTTTGCTCTGTGCATATGCCGATTGGCGAACTTCATTCGCATCGCCGAAGCGGCATCCGCCCAGAGCTCAAGCGGCGCTCTTTCCTTCTCGTGCATTTTAACGATAACTACTCACCAGATATCGGCCGAAAGACCATCCCACGCCACGATGAGCGCCTCGTGGCATGGGTCGAGGACACCATCCGGACAATCCTGGAGCGACAAGCCGTGCGACTCATAAGGGACAAGGACGATACGACACGCGTCGGTGCCGACTACCAGCACGTGAAAGAGGAACTCGCGGAAGCGATCAAGAAACTCGGCGATCGCGCAACCCACTCGAAGATAACGACCCATGACCTCGTTGTTCCGTACCCCGCAACGCATGAGGACGAGGTCATCATGAACTTCGCTGGTCTCATCGCCGACGGCAGTCTCCCGGGATTTTACTTGCTGGGCGTTCCCGGAAATTCAACACGCTACGATGGACTGTTTAACTTCTCGACTCCAAACGCCGATGAGAAAGTCGGGACCGATGTTCCCCCTTGGAATCGACGCACGACGCTTCAGCAAGGACGGTAGCTACCACCTCAAGAACCGCTGGCTCGAGTTCAAGCGCGATCTTGAGGATCTGCTTTCCGATTTTGGCGCAGAGGACGGCAGTCCGAGCAAGAAGTATTTCGACTTTCTAGATCTCGCCGTCGTGTGGAGCGCAACGCCTGGACCTTCGGGCCAGTATGAGGTCGCACCATACGATGAGGACAGTTGGGTGGGGCGCTCATTCTATGGGGCAACCCACTACGTGACGACGGTCGGCTCTAATCATAGAGTCGACGTGATTGAGCTGTCCAGTCTAATCGCCGCTCTTGCGGATCCCGCGGCCTAAAGGGCTCGTACCCATCGTGGCCATCGAGCGAGTCGCGCGGCGTAGCCGCCGGGTTCTAAAGCCCGTGTCGAATCAGTCTCGTGACGCCAACGCACTCGCTGCCAGTTATCCGCGGAAAAGTGTGAGATTCCCGTGCATTTTGCCCTGGTTATTCCACACAACCTCCATGAACTGCTCCAGTTGGCGTCGCCCCTCGGAGGTATCGATCTGCTTCAGCTTCCATTCTCGCTCGAAGAAATTTGCCGGAAGGTTAGTCAGCGTCGATCGCACGATCTTTGTCAACTCTGCTGGAGTCGACAAAGGCGCAGGATCTGCCTCGTTTCGATAGGGCAGCGCCGTCACAAATCTGTTGAGCAGAAAGGTCTGCAGCGTCAGGAGCGAGACCTTCATAAACAGTTGATGTTTCTTGCCGGCGTCCGCATCAACTTCAGCCTGCTTCCATGTGCCAGCGTACACTTCCTTGATGGCAGACCAGAACCAGAAGAACACCTCAAGCCGCTTGGTGGGATCGGTCCACCGCTCGCCGAGCGGGCCTGTGAGTTGCCGATAGCGACCCTTAGGCATCTTCATGAAGGCCCTGACGACTTGGTCAGCGACGTTCTCCGGAATCACGGCTCCGGGCTCGTCGTAGCCAAAGTCGATCCGCGATTGGAACGGTGACGCCGGATCCGTGTTCATCTTGAGCGTCCAGCGGGCCTCCTCTGCTTGAATCCCGGCCAACCGAAAACGTGCGTACAGGCCATCTATCTCGGCGTTGGTGAGTGAGGTGCTTATGATTCTGCGCAATTCCGTTGGTTTCAGAGGCTTGGCCTTGCTGTTGAGTACGTAGAACTGAAAGACCTGCTCAGCGAACGCGAGTCCGGGCAGAATGACGACAGGTAGTCGGACGTCGTGCTCAGATACGTTCTTTGCTCCGAACACGCGGTGCTGCCCGTCGATGATTAGCCCAGGCTTCGAGACGCCATCAATGTAGCCGCGAATCGCGGCTTGACGGTCAGGCGATACTGAGTCCCAGTCCGTCACTGCTTCAGTAAGCTCCCCCGCTAGCGACGCGAGATATGACGTTGGATAGCTAGCATCGCCGTCTTCGTCTTCGTCTTCGTCGCCGTCTTCCGGTGTATCGTCTGGCGCGCTGAAGCTCACGCCTGCTGAGGTCAACTCCTCACCGCTCAGTCGAGTGGTGAACTGACCCCACAACTCTTGCAACTTCTGCTCGAAAGGCCGAGTATCTTCCTTGATTGCAAGTGAGTATAGGTTAGCCTCCACGTCAGACACGGCGATATAGTCCTCGTCGACCGCGACGATGACGGCGCCGGGCACTATGTTGCTCGGCGAAAGCCGCAGGTACTCTGCGACGTCCGCGACTCGTTTGGGGTCAAGTACGCGCTGGTAGCCCGCCATGAAGTCGCCCTTAGCACGCGGTACATCGCACCACTCAAGCAGCTCGGACGCCGGGGCAGTCGTCACGTAAAACGCGGGCGCGCCAGGCTGCTGGATAAGTTGAATGGCGTGGTAGCTGTGGTCGGCCACTGGGTCGTTCCTTGTTAGCCCCCGCACTTGGGGCCTGGAGAGGCTACTACAGCACGGTCCGCCGTACCGCCTCGCACGACAATGTTCGTGGCAGACCGCCGCTTTCGGCGGGAGAAGTGTCCTCGTGACTCGACGATGAGGGCGTCCATCTATCCCCACTCGTCGAGTGCTTCGCATGCCGCGCCCAGCATAAAGCATCCGGCCCAGCAGTCCGGCGACCCTCTTGGATGTGGTCGCGTCGAGGACCAGTCCCACGCCGGATCCTGGCCGCCCGATATCTCGCGAGTTCAGAACACTGGACGCGAGATCCCGTCGCTGGCCCGATGCCGAACGCCCACGAGTCGTATTAAGCAGCGCAGTCCGCGACTGCCGCTCGGACTCCGCGGCCCGAGGCGGCGGTCGTCTGCTTGCGGTAGACGGTGAGTAGAAAATCCGTAAGCGTCTTTATGTGTCCGGGCACGACCTGGACCTCGTCCCATTTCATGCCAAAGTCCCACTCGCCCGATGTCCACCGACAATACGGTGCTACAAGACGGAGGTCTGTCGCGAACGCGTCGCAGTCGGGCATCGCACCGTTCATCGCGCGACGGTCAACAATCGCATCCAGCAGGTAGCCGAGTGCAGCAATACCTGCACCGTGTGAAAGGCGACTCTTGCGTGGGGGAAGCCCCCACTCGTCTGGCCAGACGCTCGCCACGCCTTCCCAGAAGTCGAACAGCAGTTCAAGCATGGCGTCGGTGTCGCCACCGCCAGTTATCGGATCTCGGAAGCGGTATAGAGCTCCATCGGTAATCGAGGCCTCTAGCATCTTCAGGAGAGAGGTATCCTTGATTACCCCAGTGATCATCGTGGGCGTACGGATTGTGCCACGCAGCGGTGACTCGGGGTGAAAATTCAGCTGCTCGAGTAGAACCGCGGGGTATCGCCGCTGCAGCAGTCGCACCGGCAACTCGCCCTCGGTTGCTGGCAACAACTCGTTGATCAAGCCAGTCGGTAGTGGCTTTGTGTTGTTGACGAGAATGAACTGTGACCGCTGCTCCCGGACATCGCCGGTGACGAAGCCTACAACGGGCACGGGGAAAGACTCCAAATCTGCGTCCCGAATTGCGGCTGAGCGCTGCTGGCCATCGACTATCCAGCCTGGCTTGTTGTCGCTGTCGCCGACCAGCGGGATAAGCAAAAAGCCTACACGACATGCCTCGTCGCCATCGATGCCGTCCGCCGGCTGAAAGACCACACGCGGGTCGAAAGCCACTACCAGGGCATTTGGCATGAGCGCATCCGGACTCTCGATGTAGCGTCGAATAGCCTTGACGTGCGCCAACACCTCAGGACGCTGATAGCCGGCAAGCGCGCCCTCTTCCTGACGGTGCACACGGGAGATGGTCGTGATTTCTGGTAGGCGCTTGCCGTCGACAGCAAACGAGTAGAGGAAGCGGTCGGGTCCTTGCTTAATCTCAAGCGCCGGCACGCGGATGATCTTCTGGCTCATAGGGCGGTTGTGAGGGTCGGGCGCCTAACGGCCGGGCCAAGGTGACTCTGCAGACGCTGGTTGAACACGAAGAGATTGTGAAAGCCTCGGCGCTTGTTTCGCTCCGTACCACGGAACAGAATCACCTCGACTCCCGCCGATGCGCAGACACCGCAACGGCAGCGCTTCCACGGGCGGTCCTCAAGTGTTTCCTGATACCTCTCTGTTAGATCCTTGCGACCTTGGAGCTCGTCGTAGGCGCGCAGCGCGAAGAGCGCGGCCATGAGCGACGCTTCTTCACGGTCATACGCACGTACCGCCCTCAGCGCCTCTAGCTCAAGTGAGCGTGCCTCGCCCTGATCTATATGGCCAGCACGGATCCGAGCCGAGAGCTTTGCGTTACCCTCCACCTGGGGGATGCGAAGTGCGGTGTATGTGCGGCCCTTCCAATAGTAGTTATCCTTGTCGTCCTTGAACGCTTGACGGAAAGGGGATGTTGAGTCGAAGCTGGTTACGCCGTAAGACGCGAACGACGTGACATTCTCGGTACGCGTGACCCCAAGTAGGTGAAACGTTGTATCCGGGCCTCTTACTTCGTCGATGGCCTCCAAGCAGTCGATGATCTGCATGGTCTTTAGCGGCACCATCCCACCGAGCGCGATTCGTCGGTAACCCAACTCCTGGAGTCGCGCGACCGAGTCTGCGTAAGAGCGTGGGCTCCACCCATGCGCAACACCTACCGGCTCAAACGTGCATCCGCGCGCACGCCAACGTGCCAGGAAGGCGTCGGCGAGCCTCACATTGAGGGCCTGTCGCTCGAGCCATTCCGGCTCCGCACCGCCGTCCACATCGCTCTCCGCGCGATAGCCGAAGATGACGTGGTCGATTGCGATCCCCTGGTCAAAATCGCACCCCTCGTAGAAGTCAATGACGTCGTCCGGCCCAAATGGTGGCGCCGACTGCGACGCGTAAGAAAAGGCACCGCAGTCGCCCATGCTTTTCAGCGGCTGCCCTCTGTGCTCGTCCAAGCGGAAAAAGCCGCGCACCCCGAGGCGATACAGACGGTGGCGCTGAGCAGCCGTATAGCGCCCCGCACTGCCGAGGCCATCGACGATCGCCTTCGACACGAGGATCCCGGAGTAGGCAGGCTTCTTGTGCACCTCGTGCGCGTAGCGATCGTCCCGCTGGCGCACGTGGAACGGAGATCGCTCTTCGCCCAGGAAGTCGTACGTGGGGTCGATCTGGTCTTGACTGTCGGGGAAGTAGTAGTCCATATCTAGGCGACCTTCGCCAAATCTTGGTCGGGTGATCGGACGTGGCGCGCTTCGGGGTCCGTTTCAAGCCAGCCGAGAAATTTTGCACGGTCGAGCGGAATCGATGTACTCGGGTTGTGAGCCAGGCGGATCAGCAGTCGTGCGGCCAAATCGCCCTTGAGCGCGACTAGCCCGCACGAGAAGCGTCGAGCATCGCCGTTGTCCAGCGGGACTGGGTGCAGTCCCGGTATCGCCGGCAGTCGTGTGGCGCCATGCGGGCTGGTGAGCACGAGCGTTGGCGCCCGGAGTTCACAGACAGAATTCAGGTCGGCCGCCCGCAGGTAGTTGTCACCGAGTAGGAGGATCGCCAGACGCCGGCGAACGCGCAGCAGTTCCGCAACCGATGTCGGGATGCCGAGTCGGGCCGCGCGGCGCTTCAACTGCTGCTGACGCATCCCAGTAAAGCTGGCGTCATAGCTGCGCAGAGGCTCGCGTCCAGCGACCACACCGTGAGCAGCCGACAAGATATGCAGCTCAAGGGGTCCCGCCGGCTGGCCAACTTTGCGATACGCCTGCACGCCTCGCATCAGACGACGATGCTGTTGGCCCGCGTAGAGCTCTTCGGCAAAGACCGCGCGATCACTAGCCTGGGGCACCTTCGTCGCGGTGCAGGCTCCCAACACAAGGATAGAGGCAGCGTCGCTCATCGCGCGCCACGCACTCGTGCGATGGCCTGATGGTCGTGAATGCTCTCCTGGTTGGTGACCGCCACGCTCCACGTGGCGCACCGGGGATCGGCCGTGACGGCCAAGACGACCTGCCGTGCTATGTCCTCCACAAATGCCGGCTGATCGTAGGCCAGCATCGTAACGGCACGCTCGTCGGGCCGCTTGAGCAGCGGATGGATTTGCGCTGATCCGGCTTGGTCGGCGTAGCTGAAGAGTTCCTGCGGCCAGATGCCGCTGCCCTCGCGCCAACTAGGCGCCTCGACCTCCACTTCGACATGCCCGCGCTGGGAATGCGCCCCGTAGTCCGAGATCTCACGCGAACATGGGCATAGACTCGTGACCGCAGCGCGCACGCCCACCCGAACGTGCGCTCCCTCGGGGTCGCACGTATCTACTTCGGCGCTCAGCCAAACCTCATAGCGGTGCGGCGCGCTTAGGCCAGTCACCGGCGCCGGCCGCTGTACGAACAGTGGAAATCGAAATAGTACACTGCTCGCCGATGCCTCGAGACGCTCGCACAACGACGCTGCCAATTTGAGCAAGGTCCCGGGTGTGATCGGTTCGAGGACCGCCGCTTCCTGCACAAAGCGGCTCATGTGCGTTCCGCGCACCTCGGCACCTAGCGCGACCGTCAGATCCGTCTCCGCCACGGTGGGCTGCTGGCTACCATCGGGTCCGAGGACCACTACAGGCAACGAAACGCCAGCCACACCAACGGCATCGAGTGCCACGCCGCGTGCATCGCCGCGCGCGTGAACATCGGGCAGCAAATCGACAGCCACAGCGCTCATAGCTCATCCTTCTGAAGACCTTCATACACACATCCGACGGTGCAAGTCTCACGCAGGACAAGGCGTTGCAGTTGAGGCAAGCTCGACTGCAAGCGCTCCCACATCCAGCGCACAATGTTCTCACTAGTGGGGTTTTCCAGTCCAGGAAGGTCATTAAGATAGCGATGATCCAGCTGCTCTTCTAGTGGGAGAAACGCCTGCTTAATATCAGCGTAGTCCACAAGCATCCCGGTGTATTGGTCGACCGGCCCCTCGAGATGAATCTCGACATGGAAAGAGTGGCCATGCAATCGAGCGCACTTATGTCCCACGGGCATATTGGGCAGTAGATGCGCGGCCTCGAAGCGAAACTCCTTCCACAGCGACACGGTATGGGTCGACGCCCGCCGCCGATCCACGACGGTCGTGCCTTGCCCTATCTCCGTTATCGTCATCTCACACTCCCTTTCGCGTACCCCACGCTAGTACGTGCAACTGGACACCAACGCGACCGTGCCGCAGAACCGGATCGATGGCTACAGCTTCGCTCAACCAGCGCAACCTGGTCAGCAAGCGCCGATGGGTGTCCTCTTCTCGTAGCCCTATGTCTGTTCCAGTAGATAGATACAGCGGCATATCAGGCCACATCGAAGCCAGCCAGCGTGCGTGCTCGAGATCACCCGGCTCGAAGATCACTGCCTTGAGAGCCGGCCTGGCACCGGACTCCTGGGCGTGCGTCAAAAACCTTGAGAGAGCATCGCGATGCTCTGCGGAGTCCATACCCGACGTCGGCCCCTTCGGAGAGACAACGAGGCAATCGGCCTCTGCCAGCCACGGCTTCCATCGACTTCCTTGGGTCTCGACCGCGACCTCAAACGCTGCGTCGTGAAGGTGTGCGACGAGCGGGCCTAGGTCGAGCAGGGCAGGATTACCACCGGAGAGCACAACCAGATTGGGACCGTCTTGCAACTCGTCGATATGCGCAAGGATGTCGGCCGGCTCGAGATGCTGAGCCGTGCCTCGCACTTGTGACGGATCAACAGCGTGCATCGAGTCACACCAACTGCAGCGAAAGTCACAACCGCCGAAGCGGACAAAGTAGGCCGGCCTGCCCATTTCTGGGCCCTCACCCTGAACCGTCGGGCCAAAAATCTCGACCACTGGAGCCGTTTCGCGGCCCGCTCGCTTCTTGCCATCCCTGACGGTCGGTGCGAGCGGACTCATGCCGCGAGCGAACTAGTTTGGTAGGGGGCGGGATCCTCGATACCGTTCTCTGCAAATCCCTTCAATCGGAGTAGACACGAGTCGCACTGCCCACATGCTTCGCCAGTTAGCGAGGGGTCATAGCACGAACGAGTTTGCCCGTAATCGACTCCCAGCTCCAGACCTCGTTGGATGATCTCTCCCTTGGATAGGCCGATCAGCGGAGCGTGAATTCTCAGCCTGTTGCCTTCCACGGCGCGCTTAGTCGCAAGGTTAGCCATGCGCTCGTATGCAGCAATGTACTCAGGACGACAGTCGGGGTAGCCACTGTAATCGAGAGCATTAACCCCAATCAGAATGTCGTCGGCACCGAGCACTTCAGCCCAAGCAAGCGCAAATGACAGAAAAACGGTGTTGCGCGCGGGAACGTATGTACTCGGTATTCCGTCACCCATCTCCGCGATACTTCTGTTCTTCGGGACGTCGATATCGGCCGTGAGAGCAGATCCGCCGAACAGCCCAAGGTCAATGTCCACGACAGTGTGCTGCTCGACCTCGGCCTCTCGCGCGATCGTCTCTGCTGCCTCAAGCTCAATCTTGTGTCGTTGGCCGTAGCGGAACGAGACCGCGCATACGCGATAGCCGAGATCCTTGGCGATGGCAAGCGTGGTGGTCGAGTCGAGTCCACCGCTCAGGAGCACTACGGCCAATCGAGGGCCGCCTGTCTCAGCATTGGCGCATCCGACTGCACGCAGGCCAGCGATGTAACGCTCTAGCTCGCGCCGCTCGAAGAGGGTGCGGCCACCAACCTTGAGGCGATGGAGCTCGCCGGCATCGACTAGACGATAAACGCCGCTGACCGAGATGTTGAGGGCGGCGGCGACTTCCTTGACGGACAACATCAGACTTGGTTCCTCTATCTCAGGGTTTCTCATGGTGCCCCACGGTAATCATGCCGTCGGACGGACTCGCTGGCGCGCACCGGCCTAGTTGCTCCAAGATCGAGTCTGCCCGTCGCGCGAAGCGGTGGCGCTCGGCGACAGGCGTCCGCCGCCACTGCTCGACCAAGACGGCGCGGAGCCAAATCAACTCGCGCAGCCTGACGACCGAAGGCGACCCGCGCTCCGCGAGGAGCCAACCGCGCACTTGCTCGGCGTCCGCCAACGACATGTAAAAGCCCAGGAGCGGAACGCGCTCGTCCTGCTCAAGGAGTTCTCGATCTACACGAAATCTACTTGAAGGAAGTGACTGCGCCGTCGTGTCCCTGTGCATGGGGAGCCTTGTCCTTTCTGTCGCGGATCGGGCGAGTCGCGCTGCACTGCAAAAGCTAAAGTGCTCGATGTGCGCCAGTGTGCTACCAATCCGCCTCCTGGACAAGCGGTGTCCCATATTTGTTACTGGGATGCCTATAGATAGGCACAAAGTGAGCACACTTCCCGCTGTTCGTCACATTTCAGCAGTGCCGTTCAGGCCCATCAGGAATGTCGAAGTGCCTGCATGAGCAGTTGGGACAAGTCGTGCTAGCGTAGGCCACGATGAGTGATCAAGCGGTCCTTATGACTGAGGAGATCGATCGACTGCTGGACGAGGGCAAGAGGATCGCAGCGACTATCCCCGTGGCGGCGGCACCTATCTCCGCCAAGCGGCCGACCAGCTCGGCTTCTTTCCGGGAGCACGTCGTGCGGCCGATCGGGCACAGTGAGTGGCCCGAGTGAGCCGCACAAACTGCAACGGGCGGTCCCCACGGTGGACACCAGTCACTCGCGTGTACCCCACGAACCCAAGAGTCGCATCGCCAGACAAGGCCGCTCCTGCTCGGCCTCAAGACTGACTTGCGGAAGAGGGCCGCGGATTCTGCATGGCACATGTCCTGAGCGTCAACGTCGGGCGGCCCCTCCCGGTCAACACTGGGCAACGAACCGTCCTGACCGCGATCTGGAAGGCTCCAGTCGAGGGCCGCGTCCTCGTGCGTGGCGTCAATCTGGACGGAGACGACCAAGCCGACCGCTCACTGCACGGAGGGCCCGACAAGGCGGTGTATGCGTACGCGATCGAGGAGACCCAGGCTTGGGAAGCAGAGATCGGCCGCGAGCTTAGTCCGGGCGCATTCGGCGAGAATCTCACGACCGAGGGCATCGACGTCTCAGGAGCCCTTCTGGGCGAACGCTGGCGGGTGGGCACGACTTTGCTCGAGGTCGTCCAACCGCGGTTGCCGTGCTTCAAGCTAGGCGTTCGTATGGGCGATCCTTCGTTCGTCAAGCGCTTCGCACAGGCTTCGCGGCCTGGTGCCTACCTACGTATCGTCGAGGAGGGCGATCTCGGCGCTGGCGACGCCATTGCGATCGACGGCGGAGCATTTCCCGATCACGGCGTCACGGTCCGCTTGATATTCGACTCAATCCTCGTCGACCATGGCCTCATACCTCAAGCTCTGGAGGCACCGCAACTCATCCCGTTGCTGCGCGAGCAGATGACGCAAATGCTGCCCTAACGGCGGGCACCACGAGAGTCGGCCTTGCCCGCAGAGGCCGTCAACGCGCGCCGGCGAGGCTCTCCGGCGGCAGCAGCGGCGACTATCACGACCACAGCGTGGTTGCTGTTCCGCGCGGAGGGTGACGCGTTCATGACCTAATCCTTGTCGGATGGTGCGGATTTTCGAGGAGCAGGACGATGCCGAAGGAAGGGCCTCCAAGGGGATCGCCTCTCGGGACGGTAGCCTCCACGCGCCGATGGAACTTGGCTACAATCTAGACCTCAATCCCCAGAATCTTCTCGACCGGTTCCGACCATCGGCACCTATAACCTGCGGTCATGCCACAAGACCCTCCGGCCATAGATGGCCTACTCAAGGAGCCACGCCTGCTGCCCGGCGGTGAGCCCTACCGAGGTCGTTTCATGCTACCGGACCCGCGCTGGGTTGTGAATCGGAAGATCGTCTACGCCAGCACGACGCTGAGCTTGGAAGTTATCGTCGACGCAGCGTTGACCAATCTCCTTTGGACTGACCAAAATGTGCAGAGAGGAGTTAAGGAGGAGGCTCCAGCCGACACACAGGTCCAAGTGCCTCTGTCAGCCGGATACCTCGATCCTCGACTCTATGTCTTCGATCCTAAAAAGGCTAACGACATCGCAGAGAAGCTACTGACTGGTCGACAGCCATATCTTGACCCCCTTCAATGGAACCTCAGGCCTGGCGGCTTTCAGGCGTATTGGGATACGGAGCGTCACGAGCTCTACATCTACGAGGGTCGCATCTATCTGCCCGATTCCCATCACCGCCATCAGGCACTCATCAAGGCGCTGCAGACCTATCGCTTGGCTCCAAGCCAGGACTACCCTGACTTCGATCCGGCCTGGCAATTCACTGTCGACCTGTATTTCATGAGCCGGGATGATGAGGCTGAGTACTTCTACGAGAAGAATGTTCTCGGCCGTCCACCGGATACGTCGAAGTCGTACGACCTCACACAGCAGGATCCCCTGGCGGTCATGGCAAAGCGCTTCGCCGAACTCACGCCAGCATTGCACAGAAACGTCAACCGTGTCACCGACCGGCTCAGCGGCTCCAACCCGCAGGTCGTAACGCTATCGACGCTGCATGCGATGATGGAGACCCTAGCTGGTACTAAGTTCCCCTCCGAGCGGGAGAGCGAGGAGTTCGCGCACGCCGCTTCGGATTTCTACTCATGTCTGGTCGAAGTCAGGCCGGAGCTGGGCATGATTGACCTCGATGATCGCCGGGCAGACCGCGAGCGTTCGATGGCTGCCCAGGCGGTCCTCATGCATGGATATGCACACCTGATGAGGGAGTACGCCAAGCCCCCTGAGGGGACTAACGTCGACGAGTACCGCGCGTGCATGCTCGCCGCATTGTCGGCGCTCGGAGCACACCAAAAATATGAGGACGAAGAGGCAGGATGGGAGGGAGACTTCCTCGCTCGCGAGAACCCGTTGTGGAAGCGGATCGGTGTCCTCCAGCAGACTCGGTCAGGACGGTGGACAGTATCGAACACGAGGCAGACGAGGGAGCAAGCTGGGCGAGTACTACGCGAGCGACTCAAGCTCTAGCCATGACGGACGCGGTCACGCTGGAGGCGATCGAAAGCTGGCGTGACGATCAACTAGGCCTGCTGACCTCCGTGGATATACGACTACGTGCCGCCCTCACTGCCCTGCTAACGGGCGCCGCCGAGTCGTACGGGTTCCATGACGAAGGCGTCCAAAACGTGCGGATCAAGGGGGCCCGTCGCATCGAAGAGAAGCTCAACCATCCGCCGGTGACCGAGCACCTCGACAAGATATTGTGCTTCCCCTCTGCCGTTCCGGACCTCGTGGGCGCGCGCATCCTGATGCGCACCATCGACGAGGTCGATGCCGTCTGCGAGGCTATCGAGCGCAACGCCATGGGAGATGTCGACCCGGTTAAGGACGTTAAGGAGACTGATACCGGCTATCGCGCCGTGCACTTCGATGGCGCAATGGTCATGCACACTTATCCCGGCGAAGTGACGGTCCCGTTCGAGGTACAAGTTCAGACGATCGCCCAGCACGCCTTCGACCGCCACACCCATGACTCGGCCTATGTACGACGAGCGCTCAATTCAGATGAGCGCTTCGAGGTCGTGCGCGGAATGCATCGGACTCTGGCACAGCATCTCCATGTCGCCGACCTACTAATGCGCGAGATCGACCATCTGATGGATCAGGTGCTGACGGAGATCGAGATACACCCTGTTGGAGATGAGGTGTCTTTCGAGACAGTGTTCTCGGTTGTGCGGGGCACCTTCCCTGAACAGAAGATCGGTCCGGGCGCGGCTCAACGGTTGGCGGAGTACGCGCAGATACGGGGTGTGTCCACACTTGGTCAACTCAGAGCCGTAGTCGACGATGCATACGAGCATCAGGTCGAACTAGCTGATCGCCTGCGCGTCCGTCTCGGGCGAGAGCCGGGCCCTGAGCACTTCATATCCGAGGTAATGAGCGACCATGCCGACGAGGACGCCACCGCGAAAACCAAGTAGACCAGTCGCTCGCCTGAGCGCGGGTGCACCACCAGGACACGTGCGCTTTGGCAGCATCACGTCCCGAAAGACAGTACCCGAGTCGCCATCGAGGCGATGCGTGCTCGTCTGCGGTCTATTTGCGGTGGCGAGCCCGAATGGCCGCGAGCATGAGCGAGAGCCGCTCCACAAAGGCCAGCGTCTTACGGGAATCTTCGCCCATTTTCGCCCACCTCCGCGGAACTTGAAGGAATCGGGGCCGCCCGGATTCGAACCAGGGAGACGTGACTCAGGATACCCCGACCATCCAGCGTGTGGGGACCTCGAGCGAAATGCGACGGAGCATCGCGCGAGCCACGGCACGCAGCTCGACGGCTGACCGGCGATCGAGCTAAGGACGACAGGATCCGAACGTGTGGTTGGCCAGATCGGATTCGAGGCGATCAGCTCTCCCGTCCCGAACCCACTCCTTCTGACGCCAAGAAGCGGCACCCGCCCGGCTGAGAATTTGGCTCTAACAGGCCTAAAAGCGGCATGGCGAGACCGGGATTCGAACCCGGGACACCACGATTTTCAGTCGTGTGCTCTACCAACTGAGCTATCTCGCCGCGCCCCCGATGCTACCGGCTCGCGGGCCCTCTGAGCCGGTTCCCAGCCCACCGCCACAACCCCTGGGGCCTTCCCGCGGCCCTACCCTTCCCAGGCTTCCAGGTACGGCAGCGGGTTGATCGGGTGCCCGCCAGCTGCCTGCCAGCCGCCGACCCACATCTCGAAGTCCAGGTGCGGCGCGGTCGCGTCGCCGGTCTCCCCAGCCCTGCATAGAACCTGCCCGGCGGCGACGGTCTGGCCGGTGCTGACCACGAGCGATGCGGCCTCGCAGTGCGCGAACATGAAGTCGAAGCCGATCGCTGTTTCCTGCACCGCGTAGTAGCCGGCGCCGTCTTCCTGGTAGCTGGTCGTGAGGATCTTCCCCGCCAGCGGCGCCACCACCGGCGTGCCTTCAGCGGTGAGCACGTCCTGCCCCTGGTGCAGGTAGCCGTCGCGCGGCGCGCCGAAGACGTTTTCGGGACCGCCGAAGTTGTGTGGCCCCGCCACGGGAAACACCGCGCCGTCAGTCACCGTCTGCGCGATGCTCGGCACGCCAGCTTCGACGATAGGGGCAGGGGCCGCGGGGGCCAAAGGCACTGGCGCTTTGGCGGGCGTGAGCACGGGCGCGTCGACCGTCAGGCTGGCCACGGCCGAGATGTGCGAGCCTCGCTGCAGCACGGCCCCGCGCCGGTCGTGCGCAGTGACGCTCACCTGATAGCTCCCCGGAGCGAGCGTCGCGTGCGCCGGCCACGCCACGCCGATCGTACGCCCGGTGCGCACCCAGCCAAGGCTCGCAATGACGTCTGTCCTGCCAGTGGCGGAAGCGCTCACGGTCACCCGCACGTACACGCTGGCGACGCCGGACTCGTCCACACGCAGCGCCACCCTTGGCGGGCGCCCCGCGACTGCCGCCTTGGGGACGGTGAAGCTCGACAGGACTGGGCGCGTGCGGGTGGCGGTATGCACCGGCACCGGCGCACCGGCAGCGTCTCCGGCGGGCTGCGACACGGACGGCGCCTGCACGCCGCCTGGCGCGTTCGTCATCGCCGATCCCGACGCCGCGCTGCAGAGCAGCGCGAGCGTCGCCAGGGCAGCCGTGGCCGCCGCGTGAGCAAACCTCATGCTCTTAGTAGTCGGCCAAGCCCTCGCTCGCGGGAGGTCTGCGCCGTGAATTGCACCTCTGTCCGAGCGCCCTACTCGCGCTCGAATTCCTCCACCAGCGCCTCGTAGGTCAGCTTCAGCCCCTCTGCGATCGGCACCTCTGGGCGCCAGCCGAGCTCGCGCTCGGCGCGCGTGATGTCGAGGCGGCTGTGTGTGAGCTCGCCCGGGCGCAGGTCAGCGAGCTCGGGCTCGATCTGCTTGCCAGCTGCTTTGCTCAGCTCGCTCCACACGGTGGCGACGTCGGTCTCGACGCTCGTGGCGATGTTGTAGGTGCCCGAGCGCCCCGACGCGGTCAGCAGCGCGCTGACGACGTCCCCGACGTAGACGTAGTCTCGCGTGGGCGTTCCGTGGCCGTAGAGCTTGGGCGTCTTGCCCGTGTAGAGATGCTCGGAGAAGATCGCCACGACGCCGGCCTCGCCGTGCGGGCTCTGGCGCGGGCCGTACACGTTGCCCAGCCGGCATACCGCGTGCGGGATGCCAGACGACAGCGACCACGTGTTCACGTAGGCCTCGGCGGCCCACTTCGACGCGCCATACGGCGACAGCGGCTGTGGGATCCGGTCCTCGGGCGTGGGCATCGGCGCCGCGTCGCCGTAGAGCGCGCCGCCGGTCGAGGTGAACACCACCGGCGCCTCGATCCGCCCGGCAGCCTCCAGCACGTTCAGCGTGCCGCGCACATTGACTTCGCAGTCGCGGCCGGGGTTCTCGACTGAGACGATCACGCTCGACTGCGCGGCGAGGTGGAAGATCGCCCGCGGCTTGACCTCGGCGACCAGCGCCTCGAGCGCGGGCGCATCGACGATGTCCAGCTCCACGAGCTCGGCGCCCTTGGCCACGCGTGCGGCATCTCCGGAGGACAGGTCGTCGATCACGGTGACCGCGTAGCCGTCGGCCAGCAGCGCGTCGACGACGTGCGAGCCGATGAAACCGGCGCCGCCGGTCACGATCGCGCGAGAGCTCATACGAGGGAAATCTATACGGGCGCGGTCGAAGCGGCAGTGGCGAGCAGATCTTCGACTGCTTCCACCGACTCGTCGATGCGCTCGAGCACGCGCATGCCGCGGCGTTCGCGCGGCAGGCTTCCGCCCACAGCAGGACCACCCAGCACGATCGGCAGCTCCGGGCGGCTCGAGCGCAGGTCGCGCAGCGCCAGCTCGACCGACTCGATGCCCATCGGCAGCGTCGCGCCGATCACCACCACGTCGGGGCACTGACTGTCGATCATCTCGAGCAGCCGCTCAGCCGACAGGTCGGTGTCGAAGATTGTGTGAAAGCCGGCGGCCGCGAGCTGGTCGTGGACCATCTGCAGGCCGAGCGTGTGCTCATCGCCCTCGATGCCAGCCAGCAGCACGCGCTCGCGCGTTGGCTCGGTGCTGCCGGTCATGTAGCGGTACAGCGTTGCCAGCACGCGCCTGGTGATCGTCGTCGCGCGATGCTCGCGGTCGGCGTCGATCTCGCCTGCTTCGGAGAGCACGCTGATGCGACGCAGCGCCGGCCCGATCACCTCGGCGTGCAGCGTCGTGGGCGTGATGCCGTCCTCGATCGCGGTCGCGATCGCGCCCTCGGCCATCTCCGCGTCGCCGCGTTCAAGCGCCGTGGCGAACGTCTCGAGCGTGCTCTCCACGAGCGCCACCGGGTCCGAGCGAAGCTGTTCGCGTGCATCCGGGCCGGTCCGTCCCAGCACTTCCATGAACGCGTCGAGCAGTACCGGGTCGAAGTGGCGGCCACGCTGTTCGCGCATCATCTGCACGCCCTCCTCGATCGAGAAGGCCTTGCGGTAGACGCGATCGCTGGTCAGCGCGTCGAACACGTCGGCGACCGCGACGATGCGTCCCTCGATCGGGATCGCCTCGCCCTTCAGCCCGCGCGGGTAGCCGGTGCCGTCCCACTTCTCCTGGTGGCTGAGAGCGATCGTCGCCGCCATGTCCAGGATCGAGGAGGACGAGCCGCGTACCAGGCGGTGCCCCTCCTCGGCGTGGGTCTCCACGATCGCGCGCTCCTCGGGCGTCAGCGGCCCGGGCTTGAGCAGGATCGCGTCGGGGATCGCCACCTTGCCGACGTCGTGCAGCGGCGCCGCGTGGCGCAGACGCTCGCAGAACTCCGCATCCATGCCGATGTGTTCGGCCAGCAGCACCGAGAAGCGGCCGATGCGCTCGATGTGCGCGCCGGTGTCCTCGTCCCTGAACTCGACCGCCATCGACAGCCGCTGAACGGTCTCGGCCTGGGCGATCTCGAGCTCCGAGAGCGCGCGTTTCAAATCGCTTGTGCGGTGCTCGATCTCATCCTCGAGCGCAAGCCTGCCCCGCTCGCCGAAGTGCCAGCCGAGCGCGCTCGAGGCGAGCGCAAGTACCACCAGGCAGCCGGCGATGAGCAGCGACGCGCCCGCCAGCAGCGCACCGACGACAGCGGCGGCGCCAAGCAGCGCCCAGGGCAGCGCACCGAAGGCGCGGTGCCGTCGCCTCGGCGGACGCCGAGGCGCCCGGTTGCCGGGGTGGTGCCCCCCTTGCGCGTGCCTATGCACGCGCGCACCGATCCTCGCGCCTGCGGAGCGCATCGAGCCCTTGCGATGCGACTCGGCACCCGGCTCTGCCGGTTGCCGAAGAAGGCTTGCTTGGATTGCGCCGTTCACTGAGAACCCATGTGTTTCTTATTGCCTTGGCAGACCGGGTGTCCGCCACTCTCCGACTCGACGGTCCGATTGGCTGGCTTGATCCGATCTCTGCAGGCGTAGACATATGACCCAAGCTGCTCTCAGCGGCCGCTTTGCAGCTGTTTGACGTCGATCGCGTCCGCCGGCACCGACAGTGAAACGGGTTGATTCCAGCTGTCGAAAACGAGCTTGCCGACGCTCGCACCGCGCTCGAGAATCTCCAGCGGGTAGGGAGCGCCGGTGCTGGCCACGTACAGCGTGCCGCTGCCCGCGATGTCGCGCACGCCGACCGCCGGCTTTCCGGCGATGCTCCTGCTCGGAGCCCGCGAGAGAGAGCCGTGAGCAGTGAGCACGCTGCCCAGCAGAGTGCGCAGGCGTGTGAGCGAGGTGAGCGAGGCCATCGCGCCATCGGCCGCGCCCTTCAGCCATTTGCCGCTCAACACCCGCGCAGAGGCGCCACCGGCGAAGTGCTTGTAGAAGGCGGCGCTACCGCTTACGTAGACGGCGTCGTCGACCCCGACGAGCCTGAAGCTGAGTCCTTCCAGCGTGACGCGTCCCTTCCCGCCCTTGTCGGCAACGAGCTCCATATTGAGTGATATCGGCTTGCCTTCGCTCACAATTGAGCCTGCAACGTGGACACTTGCCGCACCGGCCACCGCAGCCCTGGCGGCCGCCACGATCTGCACGGGCGTCTTGGCCGCCACACCGTTGCCCGATGTTGCGCTGCTCCCGCAGCCGGCGAGCAGCGCGGCGCACGCGAGCGCGCGCGGTGAAGCTGCGCGGAGCGAAAGCCGTGAGCGCATCGCCCTTCAGCCGCGTCCGGCGAACTCCCAGCCGTGGCGGGTCGCAAACGCCATCGCGGTGACGCCGTCGATCTCGCGCTCCGGCGTCGGCGCGCCGGCTTCCAGGAAGAAGCGCTCGAGGCCGGCAGGGCTGAACAGCACGACGCGCCGACCCGGACGCTGTCCGACGTTGGCGCCCGCATGCATCACGCCGCGAGGCACGTGAACCGTCTGCCCCGCGCTCAGCCGCGAGCGGGCGCCGTCGATCTCGATCTCGAACTCTCCCTCGGCGATATGGATCGTCTCGGCCTCACCCAGATGACGATGCGCGGGCAGCGACCAGCCGACCGGCGGGTGATCGACGAGCAGGCAGAATGCCCCGCCGGTGTCCTCAGCGCCGAGGTGGATCTCGGTGCGCACGCCCCCTGGCATCCAGACCACGCGCCTGCCGGCGTCAGTCACGACGCGCCCGTGAGCGGTGTAGGAACTCCCTGAAGAAGCCCTTGCCGAGAACGCTGAGACTGAGAGCCGAGCCGAACAGCACGACCGCGTCGATGCTCTCGCGTCCCTGCTTGTTCCAGTAGTCGTCAGCGAGGTTCAGCCACAGGGCGAACTCGTCGAGCGTGAGCGCGGCGCCGCTGCCATAGGCGATCGAGGTGATCCGTGAAGCGCGACGGCGCTCGTCGATGCCGATCTCCAGTAGCCACAGGTAGCCGACGGCGAGCAGGCCGGTGATGCCGAAGGTCATGTGGTGGATGTGGCGCCCACCGGGCGTGATGTTCTTGAACGGTCCACGTTCGGCCCTGATCGCGTGCGTGATGGCGCGCACACCAGCGAACGTCACGAAGAACGAGGCGGTCGAGAGCAGCTGGCGCTCCTTGCGCCTGTCCTCGAAGTGCTTGCAGTAGAGATCGTGCACCTCGCTTGCGGGCAGCATGCCGCGAACGATAGCCGCGCCGTGGGCCTCGCAGGCGCTGCAAGCGACTGTGCAGCGGTTAAACCCTGATCGGCTTTTCGTCGAGATGGACGCACGATGCAGATGGATCGCCCACTTCAGGCTCGATCAGGCCTGCACAGCGCATGGCAGCACGCTGCGCGCATAGGAGGTTGCCATGTCAGATAGCGAAACCCCCAACGACAACCCCGAGCGCGAGGCCGTCGTCTTCTCGGGCCAGGGCACTGGCAACGGCGCCGCTGAGCCGCCCGCACAACCGCAGGCGAGCGACGAGAACTCGGACGCAACGCCCACTGGCGCGACGCCCGAGGAGGTGCGCGGACCCAGCACCGGGCGCAGGCTCGTGTGGGCGCTGGTAGCGCTGCTGTGCATTGCAGCGGGAGTCGTCGGGTCACTGCTCGGAGCGCACGCAGTCGCGCGCACCGACTCCAGCAATGCACGCAAGAGCGCCGAGCAGAGCTCGCAGGCGATCGCCGCGACGGCAAAGCTTCAGCTTCACCACGAGGAAGACATCGCGGTCGGCGCAGCCACCTACTTCGCCGGCAACTCCAAGACCTCGCCCAAGGAATTCGCCACCTGGGTCAAATGGGCGCGCACGCTGCGACGCTTCCCCGAGCTCGATGGGCTGAGCCTCGTGACGCTCATACATCCCGGCGAACTCACCGCCTTTGACGCGCGTATCACCGGTCGGCCGCTGACGCCGACCACGGCGACGACAACGGCTGCTACGAGCGCCGCGACATCGACTTCGGCCAGCACGCCGACGCCGAGCTCGACGGCGAAGCCCGCCAAGAGCTCGCTGCGCGTGATTCCCGTCACCACGCACTCCTACTACTGCCTGGCGATCGCCAACCTCGTGCGCGGCCCCGCCAAGAGCCCGCCGGCGGGCCTCGACTACTGCGCAGTCACACCCGGCCTGCTGGTGTCGCGAGACTCGGGGCTGAGCAACTACGCGACGGTTCGCGCGGGCGGCGTCGCCGCCCTGGCGATCGACGTTCCCGTCTACCGGGGCAACGTCACACCGCGCAGCGTGTTCGGACGCCAAGCGGCATCGGTTGGCTGGCTGCGCGAGGTGCTGGCGCCGAGCGTGATGCTCGCCGAAGCTCTCCGCGGCCACCAGGCGTCGGCGCTGCGCCTGAGCTACACGACGCCCGCGACGAGCCTCGCGTTCGCCAGCGGCACACCGCAGCCCGGCTCGCAGAGCTCGACGATCTCCCTGCACAACGGCTGGACGGTGCAGAGCTTCACTGCGGCTTCCGCGACGAGCGTGTCCAGCGATGGCAGCGCGCTCGCGCTGCTGATCGTCGGCTGCGTGCTCAGCGCGCTGCTCGGCCTGGTGGTCTTCCTGCTGGGCGGCGGCCGCGCTCCGGTGGTCGAGCCCCGCAAGCCGTCGGCCCCTGTCCCCGCCGCCCCCGGCGAAGAGCTTCACGATCCGCTCACGGGGCTCCCCAACCGCGCGCTGATGGTCGACCGGGCCGAGTGCATGCTCGCGCGGGCCGGACGCCAGTCCGGGCTGCTGGTGGGCGCGCTGTTCATCGACATCGACTGGTTCAAGGACGTCAACGAGAAGCTCGGCCAGCAGGCCGGCGATCAGATCCTGAAGATCGTCGCGGAGCGCCTGGAGGGCGTGGTGCGGGCCGGCGACACGGTCGGTCGCCTCGGCGGCGACGAGTTCGTGCTGCTGGTCGAGTCGGCGGCGCGCGGGGCGCGCCTGGACTCGCTGGCCCGACGCGTGGTCGAGTCGCTGCACAAGCCGTTCGAGCTGGAGGGCTACGGACCGAGCTTCTTCCTGACCGCGAGCATCGGCGTCGCCTTCGGCCGCTATGCCGCACCCGAAGACCTGCTGCGCGACGCGCAGCTCGCGCTGTTCGCGGCCAAGTCGGCGGGCAAGGACCGCTACACGCTGTTCAACGCCAACATGCGCTCGGTGATCGAGGGCCGCGGCGTGCTCGAGGTCGAGCTGAACACGGCGCTCGCGGAAAAGCAGTTCTTCCTGCTGTACGAGCCGATCTACGACCTGGGCACCGGCAAGGTCGCGGGCCTGGAGGCGCTGATCCGCTGGCTGCACCCCAAGCGCGGCGTTGTGCTCCCCGACGACTTCATCCCGCTGGCCGAGGAAACCGGGCTGACCGTGCCGATCGGTCGCTGGGTGCTCGAAGAGGCCTGCGGCCGGGCGGCGGCATGGAACGTCGCGGGGCATCCGATCGGCGTGTCCGTCGAGATCTCGCCCAACCAGCTCAATCGCGACAACTTCGTCACGGACGTGCGCCGCGCGCTGCAGCAGTCCGGGATCGAGCCGCCGATGCTGACGCTTGCGATCGCCGAGACGACGGTGATGAGCGACGTCACCGCAGCGGTCGAGCGCCTGGAGGAGATCAAGCAGCTGGGCGTGCGCATCGCGATCGACGACTTCGGCGGCAGCGGCTACGCCTACCACTCCGACCTGCGGCGACTGCCGCTGGACTTCCTCAAGGTCGACCGCAGCTCGCTTGCGGCCTCCGAGGACGAGGACTACCGCACGTGGCTGCTGGAGGCGATCATGATCGTCGGACGCGACCTGTCCCTGACGGTGATCGCCAAGGGAATCGAGAGCTTCGAGCAGCTGAGCGCCCTGCAGGGCATGGGCTGCGCGATGGCGCAGGGCACGCTGATGGGCAAACCGGTGCCGGCGAACGGCATCGACACGGTGCTCGGCGTGAAGCTGCCGGCAATGCGCCCTGAGACGCCCGAGCCATACCGCGACACGCCGGACGTGTAGCGCACGCGACGCGCTCGACCCCGGTCCCAAGTCGCCCAACACGTAACATTGCGGCCATGGCGCTGAGCGCGAGCATGCCAACGGCGGTCGCCCATGGGATCGAGGATCTACGGGCGCTGAAGGATCAGGTGGTGGGCCCGAGCGAGTGGCGCGAGGTCACGCAGGAGATGGTCGACCAGTTCGCTGAGCTGACCGGCGATCACCAGTGGATCCACACCGACGTCGAGCGCGCCAGGCGCGAGAGCCCGTTCGGGACGACGATCGCGCACGGCAACCTGACGCTGTCGCTGATCGACGGCATGCGCCTGGGCCTGAACGACTGGAGCGGCTTCAAGCTGGGCGTGAACTACGGCTGGAACAAGGTCCGCTTCCCGGCGCCCGTGCCGGTGGGCTCACGGCTGCGCTGCTACGCCCAGGTCGTGGATATCGACGAGGTCGGCGGCGGCTGGCACCAGGTCGTCACGCGCTTCACGGTTGAGGCCGAGGGCAACGAGAAGCCGGTGTGCGTGGCAGACAGCGTTGGGCGACTGCTGGTGACCACCGACGCCTGATAGAGCGGCGGCGGTCACCAACCGCGCGTGAGCGGCCCGGGCAGCGCCCGAGCCCACTTTATATCGAGCGACTACGGGGCAATCGCAGTCCCGCTGGCCAAGCTGAAGTACTGGCCTCCTGCCACCGAGGTGACTTCGCCCAGTCCTTTGACCGGCACCGGCACGTCGCTCGTTTCGGTGGTGCCATTGCCTAGCTCCCCGCTGCCGTTGGCGCCCCAGGCCGCGAGTCGTCCGCTCTGTAGCAACGCGAAGCGCTGTTCGAAGCCGCCTGCGATCGCCACCGCGGTATGCACCCCGCTTACGGCGACAGGTACGTCGCTGCTTCCTCCTTCGGTCCCGTTGCCGAGCCGCCCATTTGAGCCTAGACCCCAATCCATGACAGCCCCGTCGCGCAGCAACACCATGCTCTCGCCACCATTCGGGAGCGCCACCCCGGTTTTGATGCCGCTGACTTTCACCGGGACATCGCTAAACCCGCCTTCGGTGCCATTGCCCAGCTGCCCCTCGCCGTTGTAGCCCCAGTCGGCCATTCTGCCGCTTTCCAGCAGGGCCGAGCTGACGCCGTTGCCGGCGGCGATCGCGACCACGTGTTTAAGGCCATGAACTTTGACCGGAACGTCGCTTTCTGTGGTGGTTCCGTTGCCGAGTTCGCCATCTTCGTTATATCCCCAGCCCACTACCTCGCCGCTGCTCAACAGCGCCAAGCTGTAATCGGCGCCGGCCGCAATCGCAGTGACGCCGCTCAAACCGCTCACGAGCACCGGCACATCGCTGAAGCCACCTTTCATGCCGTCGCCCAGCTGCCCAAAGGCGTTATACCCCCAGGCCATCACTTTGCCGTCACTCAGTAGGGCTAGGCCGTGGTCTGTGCCGGCTGCTATCGCCGCGACTTCGCTCAGGCCGCTCACCGAGACCGGCACGTCGCTGAATTCACCGTGAGTGCCGTTGCCGAGTTCGCCAAACCCATTTTCTCCCCAGGCCATCACCGTGCCGCTGTTCAGCAGCGCCAGCCCGAAGCTCGAGCCCGCTGAGACAGCTTTGACACCGCTCAGCCCACTCACCGAAACCGGCACGTCACTCTCTTCGGTAGAGCCGTCGCCGAGCTGCCCCCGAAGATTGTAACCCCAGCCAAACGCGCCAGACCCAGCGCCCAAGGCCGGCGAAGCCAGCCCCAAGCTCAAGGCACCAACCGCGAACATCAAGCACAGCGCCGGACCTACGCGACGCAAACCCCGCGTACGAATCTCTGCTGCGACCATCATCCCGCTCCCTCCTCCACGTGATCAATTTGCCCGGCATACGCACATCCAGCGCCTACCAGACAATTCCAGAGGGAGAGCTTACACCAACCCTTGGAACACCAATTAGTGTTCCCCTCAAACCCCCATCGCCACGTACTTCGTCTCCAGGTACTCCCCGATCCCCTCGAACCCGCCCTCGCGCCCGAAGCCCGACTGCTTGACCCCGCCGAATGGCGCAGCGGCGTTCGAGACCACCCCCTGGTTGAGCCCAACCATGCCGGTCTCGAGCCGCTCGCAGACGTGGAAGGCGCGCTGGAGATCGCGTGTGTAGACATAGGCGACGAGCCCGTACACGGTGCGGTTGGCGGCGTCGAGCGCCTGCTGGTCTGAGCTGAAGGTGGCGATGGGCGCGACGGGGCCGAAGATCTCCTCGCTGAGCAGCCGCGCGTCGTCGGGCACGTCGGTGAGGACGGTGGGCTCGAAGAAGTAGCCGGGGTAGCTGGGCCCCGACAGGGCACTGCCGCCGATCAGCGCGTGCGCGCCGCGGCCGACGGCGTCGCCGACGAGCTCGGTGACCTTCTCGCGCTGGGCTTCGTCGATCAGCGGCCCGACGTCGACGTCGGGCTGGGTGCCGCGGCCGACCTTCAGCGCCCCCATCTTCTCAGCGAGTCGCTGCGCGAACTCCTGGGCGATGGACTCGTGCACGTGGAAGCGGTTGGCGGCGGTGCAGGCCTCGCCGACGTTGCGCATCTTGGCGAGCATTGCGCCTTCGACGGCGGCGTCGAGATCGGCGTCCTCGAACACGAGGAACGGGGCGTTGCCACCGAGCTCCATCGACACGCGCAGGACCTGCTGTGCGGACTGTTCGATCAGCGAGCGCCCCACCTCGGTGGAGCCGGTGAAGGACAGCTTGCGCGTGCGCGAGTCCTTGAGCAGCGGTTCGATCACAGCGCCGGCGTGCTGGGCGGTGATGACGTTGAGCACGCCGTCGGGCAGGCCGGCGTCCTGGAGGATCTTGGCGAGCGCGAGCATCGACAGCGGCGTCTGCTTGGCGGGCTTTACGACGATCGTGCAGCCGGCGGCGATCGCGGGGGCGATCTTGCGGGTGCCCATGGCGGTGGGGAAGTTCCAGGGCGTGACGAACACGCACGGCCCGACGGGCTGGCGCATCGTGAGGATCCGGCCTTTGCCGGTTGTGTTGACCATGTAGCGCCCGTGGATGCGCACGGCCTCCTCGGAGAACCAGCGGAAGAACTCGGCGGCATACGCGATCTCGGCGCGCGACTCGGCCACGGACTTGCCCATCTCGAGCGTCATCAGCAGCGCGAGCTGGTCGGCCTGATCGACGATCGCCTGGTAGGCGCGGCGCAGTATCTCTCCGCGCTCGCGCGGCGGATGCACGCCCCACTCGGCCTGCGCGTCAGCGGCCGCGGCAAGCGCGGCGAGGGCGTCGTCTGCCTGCGCATCGGCCACGTTCACGAGCGGCTCGGCGGTGGCGGGGTCCTCGACGGCGAGCGTGCCGCCGGCGCTCGCGGGGCGCCACTTTCCTGCGATGAGCAGCTCCGTGGGGACGTGCTCGAGCACGTCGCGCTCGGCGTCGGACAGGGTGCTGGAGCTGACGGCGCTCATGCATTCAACCTACCACCGCGCCGGCGCCGCCAAACGGCCTCGAGCACCGCGCGGCGCGCCAGCGATCGTGCACAGCTCAGGCGCCGTGGGCTTTAGCCCGACCGGGTGGATATGGAACATTCGGCCATGGAGCGCGACCGCGGGTTGAGGGCGGTGTTGGTGCAGGCAGTGCTCTCGATCGGCTCCGCAACCGCCGGCCTGTTGGCGAGCACGCTGGCGGCGCTCGCGCTGCTGGCTGCGCCGGCCGGCGCTGCGAGCGCTTCGACGCTGCTGATCGAAGGTGCGGGCGACGGCCACGGCGTGGGCATGAGCCAGGACGGCGCGCTGGGCTACGCGGAGCACGGCTGGACGGACACGGCGATCCTGGCGCACTACTACACGGGCACCACGCTCGGGCCGGCGCCGGGGAAGTCGGTGGTCAAGGTGCTGGAGGGCTCGAAGGTGGTGGCGGTGCCGCTCGAACGCTATGTGCGCGGCGTGGTGGCGGCGGAGATGCCCTCGAGCTGGCCGCTGGCGGCGCTGGAGGCGCAGGCGATCGCGAGCCGCACGTATGCGCTCACCGACGATGCGGGGGGCACGAGGTTCGATGTGTACTCGGACACGCGCTCGCAGATGTACCTGGGCGCGGCGGCGGAAACGGCGACGACGAACGCTGCGGTGGCGGCGACGGCGGGCCAGATCGTGCTCTACCAGGGCAAGCCGGCGATCACCTACTACTTCGCAAGCTCCGGTGGCATGACGGAGGACAACGAGAACTCGTTCCTGGGCTCGACGCCGGAGCCGTGGCTGCGAGCTGTGCCGGATGCTTATGAAACGAAGTCCTCGAGCTGGAAGCTGAGCATCGGCTTCGCCACCGCGGCGGCGCGTTTGCGCGGCCTCGTGAAGGGCTCCTTCCGCGGCATCGAGGTGCTCAAACGCGGCGCCTCGCCGCGGATCGTGGCGGCGGAGGTGCTGGGCTCGCGCGGCAACAGCGCGGTGAGCGGGCCTGAACTGGCCGCGCGCCTGGGCCTCGACAGCACGTGGGCGTACTTCAGCGTGAAGAGCGGCACGAGCGTGAGGCGCGAGCCTGACGTCAGCGGGCAGACGCCGTTCTCGCCAGCCGCACCCGAAAGCCCGCCACCCGCTCCGCCCCCGCCGAGCAGCACGCCGCAGGGCGGCGCGGCAGCCCCGGCGACGGTCGCCTCGACGAGCAAGACCGGCGGGGCACAGGCCGAATAAGCCCGCGCGGACGCACCGGGCGGGCGGGCTGGCGTCCGCATCGAATCCGCCGGCCGCATACCCTGAGCGGGTGCCTGCCCCGCTGCTGATCGCAGACGTGCCGTGGCTGCTGTACCGGTCGTACTTCGCGCTGCCCAAATCGATCGTGGGGACGGACGGCCAGCCGGTGAACGCGCTGCTGGGCACGGTCAACGCGATTTTGACTTTTTATGATGCACGCCTGTCGGCGTGCCCGCCGGATGGCGTAGTTGCATGCATGGGCGCAGAGGAGGCTGCCTATCGCGTGAGCCTGTATCCGCTGTATCACGCGCACCGTGACCCGATGCCGCCGGAGCTGCGGGCGCAGTGGGAGCAGGCACCGGCGCTGCTGTCGAGCCTCGGCTGGACGTATGCGACGAGCGACGAGCTGGAGGCAGACGACGTGATGTTCTCGTTCGCGCGCGAGGAGGAGCAGCGCGGTGGGAGGGCGCTGCTGCTGACGGGCGACCGTGACCTGTATGGCGCGGTCAGCGGGCAGGTGGCGGTGGCAGAGCTGCTGAAAGGCGGCAAGCACGGCGAGATCCGACCGACTGAGGTACGCGAGCGCTATGGCGTGGAGCCCGAGCAGGTCCCCGACTTCATCGCCCTGCGCGGTGACCCTTCAGACGGCCTGCCCGGCGCGCCGGGCATCGGCGCGAAGACCGCCGCGGAGCTGCTGCGAGCACACGGCACACTCGAGGCGTTGTTGAGCGCTGCAGGCGCGGACGCCAGCGCCGAGGACGCTGACGCGGCTGCGTTCAAAGCAAGCCAGCTGATGCGCCCGCGAATCGCGTCGGCGCTGCGCGAGAACGCGGAGCTGCTGCGCGAGTTCAAGCAGATCGCGACGCTGCAGCGGATCGAGGTCGAGCTGCCAAGCAGCCGAACTATCGACTTCGCCGCGGGTTCGCTCGCAGCGCGCGAGCTCGGCATGAAGCGGCTGGCGGAGCGGCTGCAGGAGCTGGATGGCGCGAGCTGACCCAGCCGCACGGCTTGCCAGGTGGACTATGCCTGAGCGTCTTGGAGCGGTTCGCGCGTCACGACAGTGAGCGTTGCGTGTTGGCGTACGCGAAAGCCAAGCGCCTCGTAGAGTCGGATCGCCCCCGTGTTGGTGCTCATGACGTGCAGGAAGGCGCGCTCCGAGCGCCCGTGGATGCCAGCGATGAGCGCGCCCATCAGCCCAGCGGCAAGCCCCTGGCCACGATGGTCCGGCCTGGTGCAGACGGCGCTGATCTCGGTCCAGCCGTCGAGATGAAAGCGCTCGCCGGCCATCGCTACGAGCGCCCCGCGGCGCCGAATCCCGAGGTAGTTGCCAAGCTCGACCGTCCTCGCAAGAAACGGCCCCGGCTCGGTCTCGGCGACGAGCGCGAGCATCTCGGGGACGTCGGCGCCACTGAGCGGGATCGCCTCCGCGCAGTCGGCACCCGTGACCTGCTCCTCAATCATCTGCACCAGATCGAACGCCTGGACCGCGCGCCAGCCGTCGGGCAGCTCGGCGCCGCTGTAACGGCCGGCAACGTAGGCTCCTGGCGCGACGAGGTCGGCGGCGTCCTGCCAGTCCTGTGCCGACGGCGGCGAGGGCAGCGCTAGGAACGGCGCCACGTCGTCCAGGTACCGGCGCGCTCGCCCGCGCACCTGCGCAAACCGCGCATGCGCACCGCCCAGCGACGCGTACGCCGGGTTGTCGAGCATGGCTTCCTCGGTCGGCGGCATGCCTGCTCGGGATACTACGCGCACGCTCCTAAGGGGTGAACTTCACCGTGATGACGTCGCCGTCGCTCATCACGTAGTCGCGGCCCTCGAGGCGCAGCGTGCCGCGGTCGCGCGCGCCGGCGTAGCCGCCGGCGTCGACCAGCTCGCGCCAGCCGATCACCTCGGCGCGCACGAAGCCCTTTTGGATGTCGGTGTGGATCTGGCCCGCTGCATGCCAGGCGGTGAGGCCCCGGCGCAGGTGCCAGGACTGCGCGATCGTGGCCTCGCCGGCGGTGAAGAAGGCGATCAGCTCGAGCAGCGCGAACGCCTCGCGCACGACCCGCTGCAGGCCGGACTCGCTGACGCCGAGCTCCTCGCGCATGGCGGCCGCGTCCTCGTCCTCGAGCTCGGCGAGCTCGGCCTCGATGCGCGAGGACACAGCCACCGCGCGCGCGCCCTGCGCAGCTGCGTGCTCGGCGATCGCCGCCGGAACCTCCTCGGAGCCCTCGTCGACGTTCGCGACGAACAGCACCGGCTTGCTGGTCAGCGAGCCAAGCTCGCGCGCCGCGTTGGGCGCCTCATCGGGGATCGGCACGGTGCGCGCCGGACGGCCAGCCTGCAGGGCCGCGATCACCTCGCGCAGCCACGCCTCTTCCGCGATCGCAACGCGGTCGCCCCCGCGCGCCTGTTTGCCGACCCGATCAAGCCGGCGCTCAGCGGCCTCCAGGTCCGCAAGCGCCAGCTCCGTCTCAATAATCTCAATATCCGCCAGCGGGTCGACCCGGCCCTCCGGATGGATCACGTTCTCGTCGTTGTGAGCTCGCACGACATGCACGATCGCGTGCGTCTCGCGGATGTTCGCGAGAAAGCGGTTGCCGAGACCCTCGCCCTGGTGCGCGCCCGCGACCAGGCCCGCGATGTCATGGAAGTCGACCGTGTCCCACACGATCTCCGAAGCGCCCACCGTGCGCGCAACCTCCTCCAGGCGCTCGTCGCGCACCGGCACCACCGCCACGTTTGGCTCGATCGTCGTAAATGGGTAGTTGGCCGCTTCCGCACCCGCTTTCGTGAGCGCGTTGAACAGCGATGACTTGCCCGCATTGGGCATGCCGACGATTCCGATGCGCGTGCTCATCGCGGCATCTTCCCAGGATCACTCGGATCGTCAGCGTTTGGGTCAAGCACCGTCGCAAGCGTCGCCCACGAGAGAGGTATTCTGGATGAGGATGACTTACGCCTATTACGATCGCGAGGCCGACATCGCGTGGCTTCCCACCGGGGACTCAGCGCACGTTGTGAGCGAGGAGGTCGAGTGGGGTCTGATAGATCACGACGCCGCTACGGACGAGATCGTGGCACTGGAGATCTGGGCCGCCAGCAAACGCCTGCCCCAGGCTGTCCTAGACGCGCTGCCACGTCCTCGCAAGCCCCACGGCGTAGCCGTCTGAGTCCGCGGAGGATCAATCAGCCGGCCACGGCGGGGTGAGCTCGTCGAGCTCATCGCGCAGCCTCGACAGCTCGGCGCGGTCTCTCGGGTCGTTCGCCAGCCGCTGGGCCTCATCTCGCAGCTGTGCGCATGCGTTGTGGCTACCACGCAGTACGCCTGCGGCCGTACCCAGCGCCGCGCCAACCAGGACATCTGAGGGCCAGTGCACGCCCAGGTACAGCCGCGATAGCGCGAGCCCCGTCGCAAGCGCGTACAGCGGCACTGCCGGCAGCCCCAACTGGGTGTACAAGCGCGCTCCGGCGAACGCGGTTGACGCATGCGCGCTCGGGAAGCTCAAGTCGGTCGGCGTCGCGCTCAGCGCAGGTAGACCCGGAAGCTCGGGCCGGCGACGCCCCACCACCTGCTTGATCGCCGTGTTCAGCGCATAGACCCCCGCGACCGTCGCCGTCGCTCGGCGCCACTCCCCCCTCCGCGTCCCGTCGAGTGCCCCTCCGGCCACCCCGATCGCAAGCCATACGCCGGCATGCTCGCCCAGAAGTGAGAACCGCGCCACCGCGCGCTCAGCCCGTGGCGTGTGCCCGCGCGTGCGCGCCACCCGCAGCAACCGCTCCTCCAGGTTCAACGCGCGCTAGCCAAAGCCAACACGCGGCTCGCTGCTGTCCGAGCTCACGTAGACGACCTGGCCGAGGTCCACGCGGACCGGCCCGTCCTCGCTCTCCAGATCGTGCCAGCCGATGCCGCCGAGTGCCTTGTTGAGGCCCTCGAGCTGCTGCTCGCTCACGCGCAGAGCGAGAACCTGCCCGCCCTGGAAGCCGAGCGTCACCCGTCGTGTTCCGGCAGCGGCGGCCATCAGTGGCTCCCCACCACGGCCGGCTGCACGATCTCGGTCAGCACGCCGGCGGTTGCGCGCGGGTGCATGAACGCTACGCGCGAGCCGCGGATGCCGGTTCGCGGCTGCTGGTCGATCAGCTGCATGCCAGCCTGCGTGAGCGCCGCGAGGGTCGCGTCGATGTCGTCCACCTGGTAGGCCACGTGGTGCAGCCCCGGACCGTTGCTGGCGAGGAAGCGGCCCACCGGCGTGTCCGGTCCCAGCGGCGCCAGCAGCTCCACGTGGTTCTCGCCGACGTCCAGCAGCACCGCCTCGACGCCCTGCTCCTCGACCACCTCGCGGTGGGCGACCTCCAGCTCGAAGCTGTCGCGGTAGAGCTCGAGCGCCGGCTCGATCTGCTCGACGGCGACGCCGATGTGGTCGATGCGACTGAACATCAACCGCAGTCTATAGCGGCCCGAGCTCGTTCCCCTCGGGAGGGTCGGGAAGGCGGATCGGAGCAGGCGCCGGCAGCGGCGGGTGCGCCTCGGCCGCGGCCACCACGCGCAGGCCCATCCCCGGGGAGCGCACCATCCGCGGCACGCCCTCCATGACCTTGTCGATCGCCTCGCGGTCGAGCACCTCGTGCTCGAGCAGCTCAGCCGCCAGCGCGTCCAGCTGCGGGCGATGAGCGACGATCAACTTCTGCGCCGCACGGCGCGCCTCCTCGATCAGGTCCTGGCGCTCCTCGTCGCGAAGCCGCAGCGTCTGCTCTGAGAGCCGCACGTCGCCATCGGGCGAGCGCCCCACGCCGGCGGTGCCCATCGCGAAGTCGTGCACCATCGAGTGCGAGATGTCGGCCACGCGTTTGAGATCGTCGGAGGCGCCGGTGGTGATCGCGCCGAACACGATCTGCTCGGCCGCGCGCCCACCCAGCAGCACCGTCATGTAGTCGAGCAGCTCCTCGCGTGTCTTCAGATAGCGGTCCTCCGCCGGCAGGTTCAGCGTGTAGCCGAGCGCGCGCCCGCGCGGCACGATCGAGATCCGGTGCACGCGATCGACCGACGGCAGCAGCTCGCCGCACAGCGCATGCCCGGCCTCGTGGAACGCGACCACGCGCTTCTCGTGCTGGTTCAGGACCCGTCTGGACTGCACGCCCGCGATCACGCGCTCGATCGCCGAGTCGAAGTCCCTCAGCGCGATCTTCTTGGCGCCGCGCCTGGTGGCGAAGATCGCCGCCTCGTTGCAGATGTTCGCCAGATCCGCGCCCGTCAACCCGCTCGTCTGTTGCGCCACCGCTTCGAGGTCGAGGTTCTCGAGCGGCTTGTCGCGCGTGTGCACCTGCAGGATGCCGAGGCGGCCTTTGACATCTGGCGGCACCACGAACACCTGGCGGTCGAAGCGGCCGGGGCGCAGCAGCGCCGGGTCGAGCTTGTCCAGCAGGTTCGACGCAGCGATCACCACCACGCGGCCACTCGAGGAGAAGCCGTCCATCTCCACGAGCAGCTGGTTGAGCGTCTGGTCCTTCTCGCCGGAGATGTCCATCCCGCGGCGTCCACCGACCGCGTCGAGCTCGTCGATGAAGATGATCGCCGGTTCGTGCTTGCGCGCGATCGCGAACAGCCGGCGGATGCGCGCCGCGCCGAGGCCCGCGAACATCTCCACGAACGACGCCGCCGACTGCGCGAAGAACTGCGCGCCGGACTCGTTCGCCACGGCCTTCGCCAGCAGCGTCTTGCCGGTCCCCGGCGGACCGTGCAGGAGGATGCCCTTCGGGACCTTCGCGCCGAGCGCCTGGAAGGACTTCGGTTCGCGCAGGAACTCGACGATCTCCTGCAGCTCGGCCTTGGCGTCGTCGACGCCGGCGATGTCCGCGAACGTGACCGACTGGTCAGACGTCGGCTTGATCTGCTGCGGCTTGACCCGCGGCATCACCTTCATCATCCGCCACATCATGAAAACCAGCGCGACGAAGAACAGGATCGCGATCAACGGCTCCCAGTTGACGGCCTGGTTCTGAATTTCCTGCGTGAGCGACGGCCCCGGCGTGGACGGCTGCGCGGTGCTCGTGTGGGCTTTCGCCGCACGCAACGCTTCAGCGCGCATCTTGGCGCGTTGCTGCGGCGTGACGCTCTTTGGCGCAGCCTTGGTACCCGTGGATGCGGCGACGCTCGCGCCGTTCGTCGGCGTCGTCCTCGCGCCCGTCGAGCGCGACGCGGTCACAGTCTGCGTCGTACTCACCTGTCCACCCCCGGCAACTCAACCATCCTTGGCATTGCATCCATTATGCGGGTTTCCCCCGCACTTGTCGAGTGCCGCAACTGCTCAGCCGAGAATGCGCACCGCCAGATCGCTGAACAGCTGCGTCGCGAACGCGAGGTCGCGCACGTCGATGCGCTCGTCGGCGCCGTGGATCAGCGGCGCCGTCTCCATCAGGGACTGGTCGCGCTGGGGGAAGAAGCCGTAGGCGACGCACTCGGGGAAAGCCACGCGGAAGTGGCGCGAGTCGGTGAAGCCGGGAAGCACCACCGGCACGACCTCGGCGCCGGGGTCCTGCTCGCCGATCCAGCCGGAGATCGCGTCCATCAGCTCTGAGGCCACCGGCGAGCGGTTGCCCACGACCTGCTCGGTGAACTCGATCTGCCAGCTGCTATCGCGTTCCTCGCCGAGCACCTCCGCGAGGCCCTCGCGCACCTCCCGCTCGCCCAGTCCCGGCGGCACGCGGCAGTCCACCTTCAGCTCGGCACGGGCCGGGATCACGTTGATCTTCTCCGAGGCGGCGATCCGCGTCGGCGTGAACGTGACGCCGAGCATCGGCTCGAACATGATCGCCAGGCGCGGGTCGGCAGCACGCAGGTGCGCGACCGCGCCCTCCGGGTCCTCCGGGTCCTCGCCGATGCCGCGCAGGAACGCGAGCGGCTCCTCCGTCGGTCGATACGACGGCTGGCGCGCGGCGAAGCGCTCCAGCACCGGGCCCATCTTCAGCAGCGCGTTCTCGCCCATGCCGGGCATCGAAGCGTGGCCGGCGACGCCGTCGGTGAGGACCTTGAAGCGGAACACGCCCTTCTCCGCGCAGCACACGCCGTAGCAGCGCTTGCCGGCGTACTCGAACACCGCACCGCCGCCCTCGTTGACGAGCATGTCGCAGCGAACCTTCTCGGGGTGGTTCTTGGTGATCCATTCGGCCCCCAGCGAGCCGCCTGTCTCCTCGTCGACGACCGCCACGATCAACAGCTCGCCCCGCGCCGGGCGCCAACCCGATCGCGCCAGCGACGCCGCCGCCGCGATCTCCGCGGCCACCTGCGACTTCATGTCGAGCGCGCCCCTGCCCCACAGGAAGCCATCGGCGACGTCCCCCGACCACGGGTCGTGCGTCCAGTCGGCGGGGTCCGCAAGGACGGTGTCGACATGGCCGAGGTAGCACAACGTGGGGCCGCTCTCAGCCGTGGCGGTGCCCCGGCGCAGCCGCGCGACGAGGTTCGGGCGCTCGGGCTCGGCGCCGAGCAGCTCGCACTCGAAGCCGGCCTCGGCGAGGTGGTTGGCGAGGTACTCCTGCGCCGCCAGCTCGTTGCCGGGCGGGTTGACGGTGTTGAAGCGGATCAGCTGCGAGAGCAGCTCCTCGGCCTCCGCTGCGCTGGTCGGTTCCGGGCTCATCGCGCAGATCGTACGCCCATCGCCGCGACCTCCTCCTGGTCGAGCGGGTAGTGGCAGGCCACCATCGTCCCCGAGCCCTTGTCCTCGAGCACCGGATCCTGGGTCGAGCACAGCGGCTGCGCCTTCGGACAGCGCGTGTGGAAGCGACAGCCGCTGGGCGGGTTGGCGGGGCTCGGCACGTCACCGCTCAGCGGCCTGCGCTCTGAGCCGTGCAGCGACGGATCGGCGACCGGCACCGCTGCCAGCAGCGCGCCCGTGTAGGGATGGCGAGGGAACGAGTACAGCGCGTCGTTGGGGCCAAGCTCGACGATCTTGCCCAGGTACATGACCGCCACGCGGTCGCACATGTGGCGCACGACCGACAGATCGTGCGCGATGAACACGATCGTCAGGCCGAGCCGTCGCTGCAGGTCGCGCAGCAGGTTGAGCACCTGCGCCTGGATCGAGACGTCGAGCGCGGACACCGGCTCATCGGCGATCAGCAGCTTCGGGTTGAGCGCGAGCGCGCGCGCCACGCCGATGCGCTGGCGCTGGCCGCCGGAGAACTCGTGCGGGTAGCGGTTGTAGTGCTCCGGGTTCAGCCCGACTGTCTCCATCAAGCGCTGCACCTCGCGTTTGCGCTCGCCCTTCTCGCGCAGCAGGCCGTGGATCGCGAACGGCTCAGCGATGATCGAGCCGATCGTCTTGCGCGGGTTCAGCGAGGAGTACGGGTCCTGGAAGATCATCTGCACCTCGCGCCTGATCGCCTTCAGGCGCGCGCCCTTCACCCGGGTGATGTCGGTGCCTTCGAAGTCGATCTCGCCGGAGGTGGCCTCGAGCAGCCGCATGATCAGCTTGGCGGTGGTGCTCTTGCCACAGCCGGTCTCCCCCACGATCCCGAGCGTCTCCCCGCGCTCGATGTCGAAGCTGACGCCGTCCACCGCCCTGACCGCGCCGATTTTGCGCTGGATCACGATCCCCCGCGTGATCGGGAAGTGCTTGACGAGGTCGCGCACCCGCGCCAGCGGCTCCGATGCGGCGGCGCTCATGTGGCCGCTCCCGGCAGGCCGACCCCGACGAGCGCCTGCTCGGGCGTCTTGCCCTCGCCCAGCTGCTCCCACAGGCGCCGGCGCACGTCGGACTCGAGCAGGCAGGCGACGTGATGCGTGGGCTCATCCGGGACAGGCTCGAGCGCGGGGTCGATGCGCGAGTGATCGGGCTGGGCATACGGGCAGCGCGGGTGGAAGTGGCAGCCCGAGGGGGGGTTGATCAGGCTCGGCGGCGTGCCCGGGATCGGCACCAGATCCTCGTCGCGCAGGCTGTCGAGCCGCGGGATCGACTTCAACAGGCCCCACGTGTATGGGTGCTCGGGCGAGGCGAACAGACGCGCAGCCGAGGTGGTCTCGACGATGCGGCCCGCGTACATCACCGCGATCTCATCGGCCATCTCGGCCACCACGCCGAGGTCGTGGGTGATGATCACGATCGCCATCCCCAGCTCGCGCTGCAGGCGTTCCATCAGCGCCAGGATCTGTGCCTGCACGGTCACGTCGAGTGCCGTCGTGGGCTCGTCCGCGAACAGCAGCTTGGGCTCGTTGGCGAGCGCCATCGCGATCATCACGCGCTGGCGCATGCCGCCGGAGAACTCGTGCGGGTACTGGTCCACGCGCCCGCTGGGGTCGGGTATGCCGACGAGGCCGAGCAGCTCGATCGCACGCTCGCGCGCCGCGGACTTGGAGACGTCGCGGTGCGCGCGCACCGCCTCGGTCAGCTGACGGCCGACCTTGTAGAGCGGGTGCAGCGAGGACAGCGGGTCCTGGAAGACCATCGCGATGTCGTTGCCGCGGATCGCGCGCATGCTGTCTTCGGAGAGCGTCAGCAGATCCTGGCCTTCGAACAGGATCCGTCCCGAGATGCGCGCGCCCTGACGGCGGGTGAGGCCGAGCGCGGTCAGCGAGGAGACCGTCTTGCCCGATCCGGACTCGCCGACGATCCCCAGCGTGCGGCCCGGGAACACCTGGTAGGTGATCCCATCGACGGCGTGCACGACGCCGTCCTCGCTCGGGAACTCAACGCGCAGGTCCTCAACCCGCAAAAGCGGCTCAGCAGCGCTCACGAGTAGCGCACTCTCGGGTCCAGGTACGCGTAGGCGATGTCGACGACGATGTTCGCGACGATGATGAAAGCGGAGGCGAGCAGCACGGTCCCCTGCACGACGGGGAAGTCCGAGGACTGGATCGCTTTGAAGTTCTCCACGCCGATGCCCGGGATGTTGAACACCGTCTCAACGAGCACCGCCCCTCCCAGCAGCACCCCGATTTCCAAGCCCAGCAGGGTGAAGATCGGGTTGATCGCGGAGCGCACACCCTGGCGCACGACCGCCCGTTCGGGCAGGCCCTTGGCGCGCGCGGTGCGGATGTAGTCCTCGCGCATCGTCTCGCTCAAGCTGCTGCGCATCAGCCGCGCGTAGACCGCGGCCGAGCCGGCCGCGAGCACGATCCAGGGCATGATCATCGAGGTGAACCACTTCCACGGATCGTAGGTGAGGCCCACGTAGCTCCCGGCTCCGGGGAGGATCTTGAGTTTGCCGATGTCGTTGGCGAACAGCAGCAGGAACACGAAGCCGAGCCAGAATTCGGGCACCGACAGCAACAGCAGCGCCGATCCCATCGACAGGCGATCCACGATCGTGTGCCGGCGCAGCGCCGAGATGATCCCGACGCTGAGGCCGCCCAGCACCCACAGCACGGCGGCCCCGATCGTCAGCGAGAGCGTGGCCGGCAGCCGTTCGGCGATCAGCGATCTCACCGACTCCTGGCTGTAGTAGCTGTAGCCGAGGTTGAAATGGAGGAAGAATTCCTTCAGGTAGTCCCAGAACTGCACGATCAGGGGTTTGTTCAGCCCAAGGACGCCTTCGATCTCTTTGATGAGATTTTTCTGCGGGTCGCGCCCCGCGCGCAGCAGCGCGGGATTGCCGGTCGGCAGCACGCGGAAGAACACGAACGTCAGCGCACACACGATCACCAGGATCAGCACCCCGATCAGCAGGCGGCGAATAATGTAGCGAAGCATCGTTGGCCTAGCGGGCGGGGTGTCGGTCGGTGATTGGTGCGGTAGTCAAGAAATCCTCTTGCTGTTGGACCTTGGCGGCCAGAGCCGCGGGGAGAGGGCCCAATCCGAGCCCTCTCCCCGCATGCCGGCTCGGCTGCGGGCTACTTCAACGAGGTGTAGTCGTAGTCCCACTCGCCGACGTCCCAGATGTCGCCGACGCCGTTGACGCCGCTGCCCTCGATGCCCGCCTGCTTGTCCCACTCGAACGGGACCGCGGCGGCGTCTTCGACGAGTTCTTCGTCGATCTTCGCCCAGGCTTTGGCGCGCGCTTCGTTGCCGACCACGTTCTCGGCGGCCGTCATCGCGGCGTTGATCTTCGGCACGTTCGTCTGCCCCCAGTTGAGGTTGCCGGTGGCGTTGATGTATTTGCCGTTGAACGTGATGTCGAGCACGGTCTGCGGGTCCGGGAAGTCGGCGATCCAGCCAACGCTCGGGCACACGGTTATCTCTTCTTTGGGCACGTTGCAGTACTTCGCGTACATCGTCGACGCTTCCACGAGCGTGAATTTCACCGTGAAGCCGAGGCTCTTCAGCGTCTGCTGGACGATCTCCGCGTCCTGTTCCTGCGGGCTGCCCGTCGAGCCCACGACCGTGATCGTTTCGCCGCCTGTGTACTTGCCGCTCGGGTAGCCGGCCAGCTTGATGTACTTTTCGGCGACCTTCATGTTTCCTTCGGGATACGCGTTGAAGTCGAACTGCGGTCCCTGCGGTCCCTTGGTGCCGCCGGCCTGTTCGAAGCCGTTGATCGTCGGGTAGATGAAGTGCGTGGCCACGGTCGTGACGAGTTCGCCACCGCGCGCCTTGTCCATCGCCGTCCTGTCCAGCGCCGCCCAGAAGGCCTTGCGCAGATTGATGTTCTTGAACGCGCCGACCTTGTTGTTGACGCCGATGTAGTGCGCCCCGCCACCCGGTGAGATCTGCAGCTGGGACTTGAACTTTTCGGCAGCCAGCCTGACCGCCGACTGTGCGACCGCCGATTCGTTTTGGACGATGTCGCTTCCTTCGAGCACCTGGCGACCGATCACTGAGCTCGTGCCGCCGATCTTGACGTCGATTTCATTGAGGTACGCGGGCCGGTAGTCGGTCTTCGCGTTCCAGTTGGGGTTGCGCACGAGCGTCGCCGACTTGCCCGGGATGTAGCCGGTTCCGAGAACCTTCCCTTCGGCGTTGTTCTTCAGCATGTAGGGCCCGGTGGCAACCTCATACCCGGCGTAGTTCGTCGGCTTGTTCTTGTCGAACTTTTCGGCGTATGACTTCGGCACCGCCGCCGTCAGCGGCAGCACCAGCGCGTCGGCCACGAGCTGGCCATTGGGTTCTGTCAGGTGAAAGACGATCTCGTGCGTGTTCGGCGTTTCGATGCCTTTCACCGGACCGCCCGTCGCCGTCGGTATGCCTTCAACCGTTTTGAAGTAGGACTGGAGGTAGGGGTTGGCGACATTCGGGTTGGCGCCGCGCTCGATCGCGTAGGCCACGTCTTCAGAGGTGACTTCGCGGTTGACCGGCGGGCTGAAGTGGATGCCCGTCTTGAGGTGCACGGTGACCGTCTTGCCGCCGTTTGAGATTTCGGGCTGCCCTTCGGCCATGTCGGGGGTCGCCACGGTCGAGTTCGGCTTCTGCGAGTACAGCGGCCGCTGCGTCGCGAACACGACCGCGTAATCGACCGAGAAGTAGGCGATCCCCGGATCGAGGTGTTCGAAGTCGATTTCCTGCAGCACCGTCAGCGTCCCGCCCCGCTTCCCCGTCTCGGGCTCGCTCAGCGGACTTTTGTAGCCGCCGGTGCTGAGCGCAGCGCTCGCACTGCTGCTGCTGCTCGAGCTGGTGCTGCTGGTACTCGAGTTGCTGGACCCGCACGCTGCCAGCAGCAGCGCGAGCCCGGTCACGAGCGCAGCGCCCGCCACCGATCTAATCGACCTCATCAAGACGCCTCCTGTGTTTGTGTATCGATGACCTTCACTGAGCGCTCCTCGGGTTCAGAGCGTCCTGCAGCCCATCGCCCAGCAAGTTGAACGCCAACACCGTCAGCACCAGCGCGACGCCCGGGAAGACCATGAACCACCACGCGGTGTTGAAGATCGGTGCCGCCTGCGCGATCATCGCCCCCCAACTCGGGGTCGGTGGACGAATGCCGACGCCGAGGAACGAGAGCGCCGCCTCGAGCAGGATGTTCGTCGGGATCAGCAGGCTCGAGTAGACGATGATCGGAGCGGCGAGGTTCGGCAGGATCTCGCGGAACATGATCCGCAGGTCCGAGGCGCCGAGCGCGCGCGAGGCCTCGACGAACTCGCGCTCGCGCATCGACAGGACCAGACCCCGCACGATGCGCCCGACATACGGCCACGTCGCGATGCAGATGATGAAGATGATCGTCGTGACGCCCGGCTGCACGACGCCTTTCACACAGCCCCGAACGGCACAGGCGGCCCCGAGCCCGATCCCCAGCAGCAGGATCGGGATCGACAGCACGATGTCCATGAAACGCGACAGCACCGTGTCGACCCAGCCGCGGTAGAACCCGGCGGAAATGCCCACCACGACCCCGATCACGGTCGATATCCCTGTACCGATTATCCCCACCTCCAGCGAGATCCGCGTGCCGTAGATAACCCGCGAGAGCACGTCCTCGCCGAGCGGGTCTACCCCGAATGGGTGAGCGCCGGTGGGCCCCAGCGGTGAGCCGAACGAGTCGGTGAGATTGAGGTTCTGCACATCGGGCCCCGGCAGTCCGAGCAGGCTGACGACGAGTGGGGCCGCCACCGCGATCACGATCAGGAACAAGATGAAGGCAAGCGACGCCAGCGCGACCCGGTCCTGGTGCAGGCGGCGCCAGAACAGCTGCAGCGGCGAGCGCCCGACGATGTCGCCCCCCGCGTCGAGGAATCCGAGGGAGTCCCCTCCCGAGGGCCGTAGCTCAGCGGCTGCGCTCAACTGGAGGCCCTTCGATTTGGATGGGATGCGGGGTTGTCAATTTCGTTCACGCAATCTATACATTCGCCGCGCGCTGGGCAATGCCCTGTGGGGCCCAGGCGGGGGCAGCTGCTTGGAGACGAGCGATACTCACATGAGTGGATACCCTTTTCGATAGCGATTCGCACGACGATCTGGCTAAAGATGCTGGCGTGGATATGGCCAAACGTCGTAGCGCCAGCGATCAGGGAGGCGCCGACGGACGCCCACTGGCGGTGCGGATGCGTCCGCGGAGCATCGAGCAGTTCGTGGGACAGTCCCACCTGCTGGCTGCAGGCTCGGCGCTGCGCACCGCGATCGAGCAGGGCCGCCCGCACTCAATGGTTCTCTATGGTCCACCCGGCTCGGGCAAGACGACGCTCGCGCGGATCATCGCCGAGAGCTCGCGGGCGGCGTTCGAGGAGCTGAGCGCCGTCGCCGCGGGTCGCGCCGAGGTGCGCGCGGTGATCGAGCGCGCCGCGCACCGGCGCGCCACGAGCGCCGTGCAGACGGTGCTGTTCCTCGATGAGATCCACCGCTTCAACAAGGCGCAGCAGGACGCGCTGCTGCCGGCGGTCGAGGAAGGGCTCGTGACGCTGATCGGCGCGACGACAGAGAACCCCGCGTTCGAGGTCAACGGCGCCCTGCTCTCACGGGTGCGCGTATACGCGCTGCAGGCGCTCACGCCCGTGGAGATCGAGTCGGTGCTGCGCGCGGCGGCCGCCGACGCCAGCGGCGACGACGGTCGGCCGCTGGCCGTCGAAGACGCGGCGCTGCAGTTCCTCGCCGCGCGCAGCGAAGGCGACGCGCGGACCGCCTTGAACGCGCTCGAGCTCGCCGCCGCGACGGCGCTCGAGCTGGGCGAGGAGCGCGTCGGCCTCGCGCGCGTGGAGGATGCGCTGCAGCGTCGCGCGGTGCTCTACGACAAAGGCGGCGACCGCCACTACGACTACATCTCGGCCTGGATCAAGGCGACGCGCGGCTCCGATCCCGACGCCTCGCTGTACTACCTCGCGGTGATGCTCGAGGGCGGCGAGGACCCCCGCTTCATCGTGCGGCGGATGATCATCCTCGCCTCCGAGGACATCGGCAACGCCGACCCCGGCGCGCTGACGCTCGCGACCGCCGCCGCCCAGGCGGTCGAGCACGTCGGGCTGCCGGAGGCGCGCTACGCGCTCGCGCAGACGGCCATCTACCTGTCGCTGGCGCCGAAGTCCAACGCCGCCGGCCTCGCGCTGTCGGCGGCCGAGCGCCATGTGCGCGAGCACGGCGCCGGCGCCGTGCCGGGCTGGCTTCGCTCCGGGCCCAGGCCCGGACACACCCCCTCCGGGGGCGCCGCCGGCGGCTACGACAACCCACACGCGCACCCCGGCCATCTCTCGCCCCAGGAGCTGCTGCCGGAGAGCGTCGTCGGCGAGCGCTTCTTCGACCCCGACGAGGCCGAGGCGGAGCTGGCGGAGCGCCTGCAGCGAATTCGCCGTGAGCGCGCGGGGAAGCCGTGATAATCGAGGTTCGATGAGCGCACCCCTGAGCGACACCGCCAGCTCGGCGCTCGAGCCGCCCGCCGCGCTCGAGCTGACGGCGCGCGACCCGGCGACCGGGGCCCTGCTCGGGACGGTCGCCGTCACCGCGCCGGAGCAGATCGACGGCGTCGTCGAGGCCGTCGCCAAGGTCCAGCCCCTATGGGCGCTCTTGCGAGTCAAGGACCGCGCGCGCTACATGGGCCGGATGGCGCAGGCGGTGATCGACGACTTCGACGAGCTCACCGAGGCGCTCGCGCGCGAGCAGGGAAGGCCGCGCGCGGAGGTGGCGGCGCTCGAGCTGCTGGCTGCGATCGACGCGCTGAAGTGGGTCGCCGAGGACGGCGCCGAGGTCCTCAGCGCCCGCCGCGTCGGCGTCAACCGCTCGCTCACGATCGCCAAGCGCGCGCGCATCGCGTTCGAGCCCTATGGCGTGCTGGGCGTGATCGGCGCCGGCAGCGCTCCGTTCGCGCAGCCGCTCGGCCAGATCGCGGGCGCGCTGCTGGCCGGCAACGGCGTCGTCTTCAAGCCCGCCTCGCGCGCCTGCCTGGCCGGCGAGCGAATCGCGCGCGTGCTCGCACGCGCCGGCCTGCCCGAGGGGCTCGTCCGGGTCGTCCACGGCGGTGCGGACGTCGGCGTCGCGCTCGCCCAGGCGCCCGTCAGCAAGGTCCTGTTCACGGGCTCGCCCGCGGTTGGCCGGGTGGTCGCGCGCGCCTGCGTCTCGCGCGAGAAGGAGGTCACGGTCGAGCTCGGCGGCAAGGACGCGATGCTCGTGCTCGCCGACGTGCACCTGCGCCGCGCGATCGCCGCTGCGCTCTGGGCGGGCTGCGCCGCAGCCGGGCAGGCACGCGGCTCGGTCGAGCGCGTCTACGTCGTGCGCGAGGTCCATGAGCGCTTCCTGGCAGGGCTCGTCAGCGGCGCGCGGGCACTGACCGTGGGCGATCCCGCCGATCCGCGCGTGCAGGTGGGCCCGCTGGCCTCCGCGCGCCGGGCAGCTCACGTCAGCGCGCTGGTCGAGGAGGCCGTCGAGCAGGGCGCTGAGCTGCACTGCGGCGGACCGGTCAGCCCACCCGGCTGTAGCGGCGCCTTCTACGCGCCCGCGGTGCTCAGCGGCGCCACCGAGCAGATGCGCGTGCTGCGCGAGCCGATCGACGGGCCGGTGCTGGTGGTGGTGGCGGTCGACTCGATCGAGGACGCGATCGCCGCCGCAAACAGCGGCGACTACTGCCTGGGCGCCTCGGTGTGGACAGCCGACCGCTACCAGGGATACCGAATCGCGCGTGAGCTGCATGCCGGCATGGTGTGGCTCAACGATCACCTGCCCGGCCCGACCGTCTCCCGCGGCCCGTGGGGCGCGGCCGCCGGCGGCGGCCTCGGGCGCACGCTCGGGCAGGCGGGCCTGCATGCGTGCGCACAGGAGAAGCTCATCACCTGGGACCCGCCGGCAATGCGCGGGCTGTGGTGGGGGCCCTATGACGCCACCAGCGTGAAAGCGATGCGCGCGGTCGCCAAGCTGCGCTCCGCACGCGACAGCGACCGCGATCGGGCGTGGCGGGATGGCGCGCTCGCACTGGCACGGGTTGGCGCCCGCGCGTTCGGGCGCGGCCTGCCGCGACCCTGACCGACGACGTGCTCGCCGCCGGCTGCGCACACTCCTGACGGCTACCCTTAGCTCATGCCCGCCCAGGCCTATGCCGGCAAGGAGTGCGTATGTCAGCTGCGCAGGGGAATCTGCGACCAGAGCTGCGTGCAGGGGATGCTCGACACCCCCTTCTACATCGCCTGCCTGAAGCTCTCCGGCCGGCGCTGCCTGGTGATCGGCGGGGGCGAGATCGGGCTCGAGAAGGTCGAGGGGCTGCTCGCATGCGACGGCGAGGTCACGCTGATCGCACCGACGGCCGAGCCGGCGCTCGCGGAGTACGCTCGTGAGGGCTCGATCCGCTGGGAGCAGCGCCCATACGCTGGCGCGAGCGATCTCGAGGGCGCGTTCATGGCGATCGCGGCGACCAACGACACCGACGTCAACATTGCGGTCTACGAGGACGCTGAGCGGCGCGCGATGCTCGTCAACGTCGTCGACGTGCCGCCGCTGTGCAACTTCATCCTGCCGGCAATCGTGCGCATGAGCCCGCTCGCGATCGCGATCTCCACCGCCGGCGCCTCGCCGGCGCTGGCCAAGCGCATGAAGCGCGAGATCGAAGCGCAGTTCGGCGAGCCCTACGCGCAGCTGGCGGTGCTGCTCAACGAGGTGCGCGGCTGGGCCAAGGGCACGCTGGCCACCTACCAGGAGCGCAAGGAGTTCTTCGAGGGGATCGTCAACGGCATGCCCGATCCGATCGCGCTGCTGCGCGACGGCGAAGAGCAGGCCGTGCGCGAGCTGATCGCGCGGGCGCAGGACGCCCACGCGGTACAGGTCTAGCGCGTCACTGATCGAGGGCCCACAGGCTCCCCCACGCCGCGCTCACGAAGTCGTACAAGAGCGCGTCGCGCTGATCCTCGTCGCTCTCGTCGAGGGCTTCGACCACGCGCACGACAACCGCCGCGGTAGCTACGGGGTCAAGTGGCCAGTCTCTGGGGTCCATCACACCACCGCGATGCGGTGCGGTCGTTTGGAGTGCACAAGATGGTCATGTCCTAAAAACTCGAACTGACACAGAAAGTAGCGCAGCTGCAATGCGACCCCACGTCCAAAGCTTGCGCGGCCATATCGCCGTTTTGTAATAGGCGCTGGCGCTCGAGCGCGCGCAGCATGCGGATACGATGGAGCGCATGCCCGCGCTCGAGCTCGAGGGCCTGGCTCGACACTACGGCGAACGCGAAGCGCTCAGCGGCATCTCACTGTCGCTGGCGGAGGGTCAGACGCTGGTCGTGTTCGGTCCCAACGGCGCCGGCAAGACGACGCTGCTGCGCGTGCTTGCGACGCTGCTGCGCCCGCACGCCGGCAGCATCAGCGTGCTGGGCCACGAGCTGCCCGGGGAGGCGTGGGCGATCCGCGGGCACGTCGGCCTGCTCGGGCACGAGCCACTGCTCTATCGCGAGCTCACCGCGCGCGAGAACCTGCGCTTTCACGCGCGCCTGCACGGAGTCGGCGAGGCGCGCGTGAGCGAGCTGCTGGAAGCGGTCGCGATGGATGCACGCGCGAACGAGCCGCTGCGGACGCTGTCACGCGGGATGGTGCAGCGCGTGGCGGTCGCGCGGGCCGTGCTGCACGACCCCGAGCTGCTGCTGCTCGACGAGCCCAACTCCAACCTCGACCCTGCCGCGGTCGAGCTCGTCGCGCCGCTGATCGGCGCGGCGTCTGGGCGCACGCGCGTGATCTGCAGCCACGATCCGAGCGGCGGGCTCGCCGAGGCCGACGTCGTGCTCGGCCTGCGCGCAGGGCGCCCGGCGCTGCTGCGCGCAGCCACAGCGGTCGACCGTGACGAGATCGTCGAGCTCTACCGATGAGCGGCGTGCAGGCACCCGAGCGGACACTGCAGAGCCCGCGCGCCGTGAAGACGGTCGGCCTGTGGCGCACGGTGGGCGCGCTGCTGCGCAAGGAGCTCTTGGTGGAGCTGCGCACGCTGGAGTCGGTCCCGGGCATGTCGCTGTTCGCCGTGACCACGTTCGTGGTGTTCCACTTCGCGCTCGACCGCGGCAGCGTCGAAGGCGACCTGGCGGCCGGGATCCTGTGGGTGACGCTGCTGTTCGCCGCGATCCTCGGTGTCAACCGGCTGTTCGTGGCCGACGCCGACCAGGGCGGCTTCGACGGCTTCCTGCTGGCGCCGGTGGACCGCAGCGCGATGTTCATCGCGAAGGTGGCCACGCTGCTCTCCTTCCTGGTCGTGCTCGAGCTCGTGGCCGTGCCGGCGTTCGCGGTGCTGCTGCTCGGAGCGCCGCTCGGCCCGGCGCTGCCGGGCCTGATCGGGACGCTCGCACTCGGCGACCTCGGCGTCGCCGTGATCGGCACGCTCGTCGCGGCGATGGCGGTCCGCACCCGCGCACGCGATCTACTGGGGCCGCTGCTGGCGCTGCCGCTGTTCGTGCCGATCGTGATCGGCGGGGCGCGCGCGATCTCACCGCTGCTCGTGCAGGCCCACGCATCGGCGCCTGCGGCGCGCTGGCTGCTTACGCTTGGGCTCTATGATCTGGTGTTCGGGCTGATCGCCTACGCCCTGTTCGACTTCCTCCTGGAGGATTAACCACGTGAGCTCCTCACGACAGACGGTCTACGGCAAGGGCCTGCGCGCGCTCAGCATCTCCACGGTGCTGGCGATCACGCTCGCGCTCGGCCTCGTGTTCTTCTACGCCCCGCTGGAAGCCGAACAGGGCTTCCTGCAGAAGATCTTCTACGTACACGTGCCGCTGGCGATCGTCGCGCTGTGCGGCTTCGTGCTCGGCGGCCTGCTCGCGATCCAGCACCTGCGCACCCGCGATCCGCGCTGGGACATGCGCTCCTATGTGGTGATCCACATGAGCCTGATCTTCGCGCTCGGCACGCTGATCACCGGCTCGATCTGGGCGAAGGGCTCGTGGGGCCACTGGTGGGTGTGGAGCGAGCCGACGCTCGTGTCGTTCCTGATCATCTTCCTGCTGTACGCGACCTATCAGCCGCTGCGCTTCGCGATCGAGGACCCGGAGCGCCAGTCGCGCTACGCGTCCGTGTTCGCGATCACCGCCGGTGCGTTCGTGCCGCTGAACTACCTCGCCGTCAACCTCTCGACCGCCTACGTACACCCGCGCGTGTTCGCCAGCACCTCCAACCTGCCCGCTTCGATGGCATTGACGCTGCTCGTGTCGCTCGTGGCGATGGCGCTGCTGTTCGCCACGCTGTGCAAGTTCGAGCTGACCGCCAAGCACACGCGCTCTCAGCTGCGGGCGCTGCGCAGGCGCCTCGGCGGTGAGGGCGCGCCCGCCGCCGGCCGCGGGCGCAGCGCCGCGCCCAGCCTGCAGCACACCACCAGCATGCCCGCGCGCGCGGCGAGCAGGACGGCGCTGTGACGCTCGCATCGCTGCTGGGCGAGGTTCCCGCGCTGCCGCTGCACACCGCCGGCAAGTACGTCGCCGGCGCCTACATCGTGCTGTTCGCGATCGTGCTGATCTACGTCGCGATCATGGCGATCCGCCTGAGCCGCATCGAGCGCGACCTCGGTGAGCTGCTGAGCATGTCCGCATCGTCCCCGGAGGGGGAGGGGGAGCCCTCGCCCAAGCCGGGCGCCGGCGGGCACAGCCAAGACCCCGAGCGAGAGTCGACGCTGGCATGAGCGAGCTGCTGGCGCTCGGCATCTCGCACAAGACCGCACCGGTGGCGCTGCGCGAACGCCTCGCCTTCAGCGAGCGCGAGGCGGGGGAGTTCGCACGCCTGGCCACGGCCACCGAGGAGGTGCGCGAGGCGGTAGTGATCTCCACCTGCAACCGCACGGAGGTCTACCTGGTGGTGGGCGATCCAGTGCGCGCCGAGGCCGACGTGCTCGGGCTGCTCGCGCGCCGCGCCGAGATCCGTCCGACCGAGCTCGCCGAGGCGATCTACTCGCCGCGCAACTGCGACGCCGCGCGTCAGCTCTACCGCGTCACCGCGAGCCTCGAGTCGATGATCCTCGGCGAGGCGGACATCCAGGGGCAGGTGCGTCGCGCCCACGAGACGGCGATGCGCGCCGGTGCCACAGGGCCGCTCTCCAACCGGCTGTTCGCGGCCGCGCTCACCACCGGCAAGCGCGTGCGCTCGGAGACCGACATCGGCTCCAGCCGCGTGAGCGTCTCGTCCGTCGCCGTCGATCTCGCACTCAGCGTGCTCGGCGACCTGCAGGACCGCAACGTCGTGATCCTTGGGGCGGGCGAGGCCTCAGAGCTGACGGCGCGCGCGCTCTCCGAGCAGGGCGCGGGCACGATCTTCGTCGCCAACCGCCACGCCGACCGCGCGATCAGCCTCGCGCAGCGCTTCGGCGGCTCGGTCGTCGGCCTCGACAAACTGCCGGAGCAGCTCGTGCACGCCGACATCGTGCTGTCCTCGACCTCCTCGCCCCACCCGATCCTCGGACGCGACGAGCTGGAGCTCGTGATGGGAGAGCGGGGTGGGCCGGGTGCCAGGCCCCTGCTCATCATCGACATCGCCGTGCCCCGCGACGTCGACCCGGCCTGCGGTGAGCTGGAGGGCGTGAACCTCTACGACATCGACGACCTCCAGGCGGTGAGCGCCCGCAACCTGAGCCTGCGCGCGGAGGAGACCCCACACGCCCTGGAGATCGTGGAGGAAGAGATCCAGCGCTTCGCCCGCTGGCTCGGTCAGCTCGACGCCCTGCCCACCGTCAGCGCCCTGCGCGCGCACGGCGATGGCATCGTCGCGCAGGTGCTCGCCGAGAACTCCGCGCGCTGGGAGTCAGCCTCCGAGCGCGACCTCGCGCGCGTCGAGGCGATCGCGCGCGCGGTCATGAGCCGTCTGCTGCATGAGCCGACGATTCGCCTGCGCAGCCTCAGCGAAGATCGCGGCCACGCGAGCCTCGAGCTCGTGCGCGAGCTGTTCGGGCTGCGCGAGGACGCACCGACGCAGCCCGAAGCGCAGGGACAAGAGCGGGCCACGGCGGAGCTGGCGGAGGTGCACGATCTGCACCAGCGCCGCTCCAGCCCCGGTGGCCGCCCGCCCCGCTGATGCGGATCGGGACACGGCGCAGCGCGCTCGCGCTGGCACAGGCGAAGCTGATCTCCGAGCTGCTCGGCGGCGCCGAGATCGTGCCGATGCTTGCCAGCGGAGACGCCGATGCCAGCTCGCCCGCGCCGCTCACCGACAAGTCCCGCTGGGTCGCAGAGCTCGAGGACGCGCTCGGAGCCGGTGAGATCGACCTCGCGGTTCACTCCGCCAAGGACGTCCCGGGCGAGCTCGCCGTGGGCCTGGAGCTGCTCGGATCGCCGGCGCGCGCACCCGCAGAGGACGTTCTCTGCGGGACGCCAGCGCTCGAGCAGCTGCGAGCCGGCGCACGCGTCGGCACGAGCAGCATCCGCCGTCTTGCACAGCTGCGCGCCGCGCGCGAGGACCTCGAGGTGGTCGCGATCCGCGGCAACGTCGACACGCGGCTGCGCAAGCTGGGCGAAGCCGGCGAAGATCTGGACGCGATCGTGCTCGCGCACGCCGGGCTGATCCGGCTCGGGCGCGAGTCGGAGGTCGGCGGCGTGCTCGCCGGCGAGCTGTTCGTACCGGCGCCCGGGCAGGGAACGCTCGCGCTCGAGGGCCGCGCCGGGGACACGCCCACGCGCGAGGCGGTCGCGGCGATCACCGACAAGGACGCCTTCTCCTGCCTGCGGGCCGAGCGCGCACTCGCGCAAGCGCTGAACGCCAGCTGCAACACGCCGCTCGGCGCCTACGCCACCCCCACCGGCGACGGCGGCCTGCTGCTGCGTGCGTGGATCGGGCTTCCGGACGGCTCGGAGTGGGTCAGCGATGAGCTGGCCGAAACGGGGATTCGCGCCGAAGGCGCGTGTCTCCCGGCTTCGGTGGGGGGCTTCTACGACCCCGAGGTGCTCGGGCAGCGCGTGGCGGAGCGGCTCAGCGCAGCGGGCGGCGAGCAGCTGCTGCGCCGCGCTGAGGAGATGGCAAGCGCGTGAGCGACGGCAAGGTCTACCTCGTCGGCGCCGGCCCTGGCGATCCGGGGCTGCTGACAGCGCGGGCGCTCGAGCTGATCGGCGCCGCGGACGTGATCTTGTATGACCGCCTGATCCCAGACGCGGCGCTCGACGGCGCGCGCGCGGACGCAGAGCTGCTGTTCGTCGGCAAGGAGGGCGGCGGGCCGTCGGTACCCCAAGAGCAGACCGAGGCGCTGATGATCGAGCGCGCGCAGGCAGGTGGCACGATCGTGCGCCTGAAGGGCGGGGACCCGTTCGTGTTCGGACGCGGCGGCGAGGAGGCGCTCGCGCTGCGCGCCGCCGGCATCGACTTCGAGGTCGTGCCCGGCGTCACGGCGGGCGTGGCCGCGAGCGCGTATGCCGGGATCCCCGTCACCCACCGCGGGCTCTCGAGCGCGGTGGCGCTCGTGACCGGACATGCTCAGGAAGACGCACGCGACGCCGCCGGCGCAGATGACAGCGCAATCGACTGGCCGGCGCTGGCCGCGTTCCCCGGAACGCTCGTGTTCTACATGGGCGTGCGCCGGCTGCCGGAGATCGCCGCGTCGCTGATCGCCGCCGGGCGCCCCGCCGCACAGGCGGCAGCGGTCGTCGAAGCGGGAACGCTCCCGCGCCAGCGCACGGTCAGCGCGACGCTCGAGACGATCGCCGAGACGGTCGCGAGAGAGAGCGTTCGGCCCCCGTCGATCACGATCGTCGGGCCGGTGGCCGCGCTCGCGCAGGAGCTCGCTTGGCTGCCACCACGCCCGCTTGCCGGCGTGAGCGTGGCGGTGACGCGAGCGCGCGCGCAGGCCAGCGGCCTCGCGCGACGTCTGCAGGCGCTGGGCGCAAGCGTGATCCAGGCACCGGTGATCCGTGTCCAGCAGCTCACCGACACGGCACAGCCGACGCTCGACCCGTCGCCGTACGATCTCATCTGCATCACCAGCGCCAACGGTGTGAGCGGCCTGTTCGAGCGCCTCGACGACGGTGTGCACCCGCGCGGCGACACGCGCGCCCTCGCCGGTACGAGGATCGCGGCGATCGGGCCCGGCACCGCCCGCGCGCTGGCCGAGCGCGGCATCGTCGCGGACGTGGTGCCCGAGCAGTTCGTCGCCGAGTCGCTCGTGGAGGCGCTCGCCGAGGTCCCCGTGAAGCGGGCCCTGATCGCGCGGGCGCGCGAGGCACGCGACGTGCTTCCCGACGCGCTGCGCGCGCGCGGCGCGCAGGTTGACGTGCTCGAGCTGTATGAGACGGTCGCCGAGCCGCTCTCGCCGCAGGCGCTCGAGGCCGTGCGCGCGGCCGACTACCTGACCTTCACATCATCCTCGACCGTGCGCTTCTTCCTGCAGGCCGCGGGCGATCAGGAGACTGGACTCTCACCGGCCACCAGGATAGTGTCGATCGGGCCGGTTACGAGCGCAGCGCTGCGCGAGCACGGCCTGGAGCCCAGCATCGAGGCGGATCGGTATGACGTCGAGGGTATGATCGCCGCGCTTCTGAAAGACACTGCGATACGGGAGATCGATGGCCGATAGAACGCTCACACCCGTCATCACCTTCCTCTCCGACTACGGGGGACTGGACGAGTTCGTCGGCGTCTGCCACGGGGTGATGGCGCGCCGCTGCCCGAACGCGCGCGTGATCGACCTCACGCACGCGATCCCCCGCCACGACGTGCGCTCGGGCGCGATCGTGCTGCGCTCGGCGCTGCCGTTCCTGCCCGTGGGGGTGCACCTGGCGATCGTCGACCCGGGCGTCAGCGCCGTCGGGCGCCACTCGCGCCGCTGCGTCGCAATGCGCACCGTCGAAGAGGACCACCTGCTCGTCGGCCCCGACAACGGGCTGCTGATGCCCGCCGCCGAGCGCCTCGGCGGGGTGGCCGAGGCGGTCGACATCGGCGAGTCGCCCGAGCGCCTGGAGCCGGTCTCGCGGACGTTCCACGGACGCGACATCTTCGCCCCGGTGGCCGCCGCGCTGGCGGCGGGCGAGTCGCTGATCGCCGTCGGCGACCCGGTGGCGGTGCAGGAGCTGCGGCGCTTCGGGCTGCCCACGGCGCATCTCGCGAACGGCGCGCTCACCGTCCACGTGCTGCGCGGCGACACGTTCGGCAACCTGATCCTCGATGCAACCGAGGAACAGCTGCTCGCGCTCGGCGCGATGCCCGGAGACACCTTGACGGTCAGCCACGGCGGAGCCGTGCGCACCGCGCGCTACGCCGCCACCTTCGCCGAGGTGACCCCCGGCGAGCTGTTGATCTACGAGGACGCCACGCGCATGGTCGCGCTGGCCGTCAACCGTGGCTCGGCCGCACAGCTGCTGGGCGCCTCCTCAGACGATGAGCTGACCGTGCGCCGGGCGTGAGCGCTCGAGCTCCCGCGCCGGCCACACCCACCCCCACGCCGATCGGCCACCCGCGGCTGCACCTGCGGCGCACCGGCTCAACCAACGAGCGTGCCCGCGAGCTCGCCTTCGCCGGCGCTCCCCATGGGACGCTCGTGACGGCCGCAGAGCAGACCGCCGGGCGCGGGCGCCAGGGCCGGCGCTGGGAGGCGCCCGCGGGAAGCTCGCTGCTGGCGTCGCTGCTGCTGCGCGAGGTCCCGACGCTGCTGCCGCTGATCGCCGCCGTGGCCGTGTGCGACGTGGCGGGGAGGCAGGCGCAGATCAAGTGGCCCAACGACATCGTCGTGCCGCGCGCGACAGCGGGGTCGCCAGACGGCCCAGGGGCAGGACTTGCAAAGCTCGCGGGCATCCTCGTGGAGGGCCGCCCTCAGGAAGGCTGGGCGGTGCTCGGAATCGGCCTGAACGTCGCGGTACGCCTCGAGCAGCTGCCCTCCGAGCTGCGAGCGGACGGGCCCGCGGCGACCGCGGGCGCAGGGCTGCCGGCGGCGACGCTCGGCCTCGAGCCCACCGCGGTCGAGCCGACGCTCGCGCGGCTGCTCGGCGCGCTCACGCGGCGCTTGGCCGAGCCCGCCGAGGTGACGCTGCAGTCCTGGCGCGAGCGCGATGCGCTGCGCGGGCGCGAGATCGCCTGGGGAGCGCACGGAGCGAGCGATCGCCTCGAGCACGGGCGCGCGGATGGCATCGACGGCACGGGGCGGCTCGTCGTGGCACTGCCAGACGGCGGCCGCACGGCGATCGGCGCCGGCGAGGTGCACCTGCGGGAGATCGCCGAGCGCCGCTAGGCAGGATGCTGGTCGAGCGCTTCGCGCACGTCGCGGCGCACCTCGGCGTCGACGACCGCTGTCGTCGGGGAGTCCTGCTCGACGTCCGCGCCCACCTTCGTGAGCTGCGCGCTCGCCGCGGATCCGTTGCTCGTCGCTTTAGCGCCCTTGCGCCTGCGGCGGGTGTTGCGCGCGCGGCGTTTGGGGAAGTTGCGCAGCAGCTCGCGCGCCAGTGCAGGGGGCTTGCGGGCCATCCGCGTGCGTGCGCCGCGCAGCGCCTCCTCGGCCTCGGGGGTGTGGGCGAGCGCCGCCGCCAGCAGCGCCGCGGCCAGACGGCGGTCCTGCTTGCGCGCCGCGTGGATCAGGCGGCGGGCATTACGGGCGTGGGCGCCGCCGGCCGAGTTGACGAGCAGGCCGAGCAGGCGCTTGGTCTCCGGCCAGCGCTGCACCGCATACTCCTCGTGCACGTCGCGCGTGTACTCCGCCAGGCGCCAGATCCACGCGTTGGCCTGGTCGCGCCGTCCGATGCGCCGCTCGACGAGCGCCCGCAGCATGATCTTCGTCGCCTCCTTGCGCTCCTCGCGCGGCCAGCCGCCGATGATGTCGATCGCCTCGTCGAACGCATCGGGGTCGCGCAGCGCAGCGATGTCCGTCAACGCGCGCAGACGCAGCTGCGCGTTCTTGTTGCGCTTGACCGCGGTGATCAAGAAGCGGCTCTTGAGCTCGCCGGTGCGATCGAAATGCAGCATCGCGCGCGCCCGGCGCCAGCCGTTGGGGGCCACGCGCGCACCCGCAAGCGCCGCCCACAGATGCTGCTCGCCGTAGTCGAGGTGCTCCACCGCGATCCGCCACAGCTCGCGCTCGAAGACCTGGAAGCGACGCTCCTCCTCCGCGCACACCGGCAGCACCCGACGCTCCACGCGCATCCTGCGCCCGCGCCCACGACGCACGGGTCCCACGACGATCGCTCCTCCCCTATAAACATCTCTATCCAGCAGCGAGTGCAGCGTCACGACCGGGTCGTCGTGCTTGGTCGCCGGGTGCACGAAGTCGACGACCAGGCCGGCCTCCTTGCCGGGGTGACGTCGGGTGACGCGCCCGACGCGCTGCTGGTAGATGCGCTTGGACGCCGTCGGCGCCAGGTGCACGCAGACGGTCGCGCGCGGGCTGTTCCAGCCCTCGGCGAGCAGCTGCGCGTTGATCAGCACGTCGATGTCGCCGCGCTCGTAGCGCGCGAGGATCTCCACCAGCTCACGCTTGGGCGTCTCACCGGAGACCGCCTGCGCCTTGATGTTCTCGGCGCGGAACGCTTCCGCGAGGTTGTAGGCGTGGCGCACGCCGGCGGCATAGACAACGCCGGGCACGCCGTTGAAGCGTGTTTTGTAGAGGTTCGCGACGGCCATGTTGAACGGCTGCTGGTCGAGCAGTTTGGCCAGCTCGTCCTGGTCGAACTCGGTGTCGATCTCGCCCCGCCTGAGCGGCACCTTGGCGATCGTGCGCACGCCCACGCCGGGTGAGATGCGCACGCAGCGCAGCGGCGAGATCACGCCGCGACGCGCCGCCTGGGCGAGGTCGAAGCGGGAGGTCTGCGTCGGGAACAGGTCGGTGACGTGGCGGGCGATCAGCGCGCCCGTGGCGGTCATGCCGATGAAGATCGGCCCCGTCCACTCGCGGATCGCGCCGCTGGTCTTCTCGCCCAGCGCGGTGTGCGCCTCGTCGCAGATGACGATCGTGTAGGCGCTCGAGATCTTGCCCGCGTTGCGCACGAACCACTGGTAGGTCTCGACCGTCACCGGGCCCTTGACCGAGTCCTCGCCCTTCAACAGCGGCCGGCTGATGCGCTTGGAGTAGCCGCGGTCGCGCAGCTCGCCGAGGAACTGGTCGACGAGGTTGCGCCGGTGCGTGAGGATCAGCACGCCGCCCGTGTGCGAAGCCTCGACGAAGCCCAGCGCCGCCACCGTCTTGCCGGCGCCGGTCGCGTGCTCGAACCAGAAGCGCTTGGCCGCGTTCGGGTCCTCCGGCTGGTCGGCGAGCGACTCCTCGTCGTCCTCGTCCTCGTCCACCCAGTCGCGAGGCTCCTCCTCCGGGTCGCCCTCCTGCTCGAGCTCGTCCTCCTGCTCGTCCTCGTCATCCTCCTCCGGCTCCTCCTCGTCGTCCTCGTCGTCCTCGTCGTCCTCGTCCGGCGCCGCCCGCTGCACCGGCCCGAGCTCGTCGTCGTCCTCGTCGAGATCGTCGTCGTCATCGAGCTCGTCCTCGTCCTCGTCCTCCTCGACCGCGTCGTCCTGCGCATCGGCGACGGCAGTGGGCCGGCTGCCGTTGGCCGAAGCGCCGTCGGGGCCGAGGATGTCGGCCGAGGCGAGCAGCTCAGGGGACGCGGAGCTCGCCGCGCGGCCGTTGCCGTCGGCGCTGCGCTGGGCCTCGGCGAGCAGCGCGGTGAGCGTGCCCGACAGCGCATCCACCTGATGGGCAGACAGCACCGTGCCATCCTCCAGCTTGGGCTCATCGTCGGAGAGCAGCCGCTCGAGACCGAGCAGCAGCGAGAACTCGCGCCGCCACGCCGTCGAGGGGTTCTTGGTCTTCGGGTCGGCCTCCAGCTCCGCCAGCGCCCGATCCAGCGCGCGCCGGCGCGGTGTGCCGGGCGCGAGCGCGACGGAGGGGTCCTCGCCGACGTGCAGGAAGCGCTCGCGCACGAACTTCTCCGCACGCGAGATGTCGGCGGAACTTGGAATGGTCGCGGCCGCGAGGGCCACTGAGGTGGACTCGGCCATTGAGGCTGTGAACTACGAGACAGAGCCGCTATCGAAGCTGAGCTTCGGCGCGACTCGAAAAGACGGCGCCCCACGGCGCCCTTTGCCGGATGCTGGTAGCGACCCGACCCTTACGTAGCTCCAGGATATAGCACGGGGAGGCGCGATTGAAGTGGACGCGATCTGACACCCTTACGGCGATGACCGCGAAGCGCCTCTCGATCACCGTCGCCGGGGCGGCCGTTCTGGTCGTGCTCGTGGTCGGATTGCTCCAGCTCGGCGGCTCTTCGCCCCCCGTGCTGCCCTCGACGCTGACGCCCGCGCAGATGCAGGCGAGCCTCAAAGGCTCGCCGCCGGCGCTCGCGGCTCTGCATGCGCAGGCGAGCAAGATCGTCCCCGGCGGCCTGACCGCGCTGCGCGCGCGCCTGGCCGCGCTGCGCGGAACGCCGGTCGTGATCAACAAGTGGGCGTCCTGGTGTGAACCATGCCGCCAGGAGTTCGGCGTCTTCCAGCGCGTTTCCGTCTCGCGCGGTCGTGAAGTGGCGTTCCTCGGCATCGACTCGAACGACAACCGCGGCCACGCGCTCAGGTTCCTGCGCAGCTTCCCCGTCAGCTACCCGAGCTTCTTCGACCCTGTGGGGCAGGCGGGACTGGCGATCACCGACTCGACATTCGTCCCGGTCACCGTGTTCGTCAACCGCAGCGGCGGCAAGTTCATCTACCAGGGCCCGTTCCTCACCGTGGCCAAGCTCGAACAGGCCGTCAAGCGCTACGCGCTCGACGCATGAGCATGCGGGAACTGCGAATCGACCCGCTCAGCGGGCACCGAACGATCATCGCCGGCGAGCGTTCGCTGCGTCCCGGCGGCGAGCCGCGCTGCGAGGCGCCCGAGCCGATCGACCCGGAGAAGGACCCGTTCGCGGAGGGTCACGAGGAGCGCACGCCGCCGGAGCTCTACGCGCTGCGAAAGGACGGCAGCGCGCCCGACTCGCCCGGGTGGACCGTGCGGGTCGTGCCGAACCTGTACCCGGCGCTGACGCCCGCCGAGCAGAACGGCGATCGTGCGAGCGCCGCCGACATCCGCGGTCAGCCGAACCTGTTCGAGTCGCTGCCCGCCACAGGCTCGCACGAGGTGATCATCAACGGCCCGCAGCCGGTGCTGTCGCTGGCGGAGCTGCCGCTCGAGCAGGTCGTGGCGGCCGTCGAGACATGGCGCGAGCGGATGCGCGCGCACGCAGCCAGCGCGTACCTGCAGCTGATCGTCAACGAGCGACGAGAGGCAGGCGCATCGCTGCCGCACACGCACGCGCAGCTGTACGCGCTCGACTTCGTTCCCGCCGCGATCGCCCGCGAGCGCGAGCGCGCGAGCGCGTACACGACGCGCACGATGGGTCAGAGCCTGCTGGGCGATCTCGTCGGCGAAGAGGTGCGCCGGCGCGAGCGGATCGTGGCGATCGACGAGGAGGCGGTGCTGATGGCTCCCTACGCATCACGCCTGCCGTTCCAGCTGATGCTCGCGCCGCGGCGCCCCCGCGCGCGCTTCGAGGACGACGGGCCCTCGGGCGCGGCGCTGCTGCACGACGGCCTGCGCCGGCTCGCACGTCACCTGGGGTCGAGCCCACCGCTGAACCTGTGGGTGCGCACCGCTCCACGCGGAACCGAGGACTTCTGCTGGCGGATCGACGTGCTGCCGCGCCTCACCCATCTGGCCGGCCTGGAGCTGTCCACCGACGTGAACCTCAACATCGTCGCGCCGGAGCACGCTGCAGCCGTGCTGCGCGACGCGTGAGGAGGCCGAGGACGGTTAGGCTGACGCCACTGATGGCGCCCGAGGAACGCTTCGTCCCCCGCTTTGCGGCCGAACCACCCCAGGAGGAGCTCCCCTACGGCCGCTGGGAGGAGCGCCTGCGCCAGGAGTTCCTGAGCGCGGCGCTGCGACTCGACGACGAGCAGGAGGACCTGGGCGAGCCCGGTGCGATCGCCTGGTACCCCGATCGCACCTGGCACGGGCACACCTACGTGCCGGGCACGACGCTCACCTCGACCGGATATGAGCTGTTCGGCTACGTTCGCTTCCTCCCCGGAGGCGCATCGTCCCCGGAGGGGGAGGACGAGGAGCCGGGCGACCTCACCGCGCACGTCGACTTCACCGACGAGACCGCCGAGCGAAACCCCGACTGGAAGCTCGATCTCTGCGACGAGATCATCGGCACGTGGCGCGGCGAGTCGGGCGCGGTCGCGGCGATGACGCTTGTGTGGGGGCGGCCGCTGATCTCCGGAGGGCGGATCGTCACCGCCGAGCTTGCCGATCTCGCCGTCGACCAGTGCCCGCTGATCGAGGAGCGCTTCACGCTGATCGCACCCGACGACTACCGCCAGGATCTGCTCGAGATCAAGCTGTTCGACGGAAAAACGCGCGAGCTGGCGCGCGAGTCGCTGTACGAGGGCGACGAGGAGGACGAGGACGAGCAGGACGATGGGGCCGCGGCGAGCTGACCGCGGCCCCATCGCGCGTCGCTGCGCGCGTTAGCTCGTTTTGCAGGCGGCAAGCGCCTGCTGCTTGTCTGCAGAGGGAATCGGTGAGGCGTTGATCACTTCCACGCATACTTCTTTCGCGGCCGCGCGCGCCGCCGCGATGTTGCCGTTGGCGGCTTTGTTGCAGATCCCTTCGACCTTGCTCTTGAGGTTCGACGAGAGCGTGGGCTCATGTGCAACCACGGCCTTGCACTCGGCGACCGCTGCCGCGAGGTCGGCCGAGCTGATGGGAGTGGTTGCCGCACTGCTGGTGGTGGACGTCGAGGGCGTTGACGTCGTAGCGGCCGCGGCGCTCGAGGTGGTGGACGTCGTGGCTGTCGAGCCGCTGGTGGAACTGCTGCTGCTCCCGCAGCCAGCGATCAGCGCTCCACAGACGAGCGCACCAGCAAGCAGCGGGGATCGCCTTGCGATCATTGGTCCCCCTTATATTGAAAGAGCGCCCACTCGCAGCTGTGCAGCTGGGGGAAGGTCGCCGAGTGGCGCAAGGCTAACGGAACGCTCGGCGCGCCAGTAGGATTTCGGCAGATGTCCAATCTCACCGGATACAGGAACGAAGGGATGTTCGGCTCGATCGAGACCGTCGGCACGGCCGGCGTCTTCGGACAGGTGATGGGTCTCGTCGCAGTGACGCTGTGCTTCTTCACGCTCGGCGCCTACCTCGGGCGCGAAATCGCCGAGGGCGCTTCGCTCGTCTGCTTCATCGGCGGCTTCGTGTGCATCATCGGGCTGAACCTCGCACGTCGTTCTGAGGCGCTGTCGATCACGCTGCTGTTCGCCGCCGGCCTGCTGCTCGGGCTGGGCCTCGGCGGCGTGCTGAACCGCTACGCCGAAGCCGAGCCGGATGCGGTCTGGCAGGCAGCCGCCGCGACCGCGCTGTTCGTCGGCGGCCTCGGCACCACCGGCTACGCGATCCGCAGAGACCTCTCCGGCGGCTACCGCTTCCTGTTCTTCGCGCTGCTCGCTCTGATCGTGTTCGGACTGATAACCGTGTTCGTGTCGATCCCGGGCGGCAACATCATCTACGCGCTGCTCGGACTGGGCATCTTCGGTGCCTACACCGTGCTGGACTTCAACCGCATGCGCCGTGCGGGCATGCAGGAAGCGGTGCCGCTCGCCGCCGGGATCTTCCTCGACGTCGTCAACATCTTCCTGTTCTTCCTGCGCCTGTTCGGCGGCGGGCGCAACTGAGCAAAGGAGACGGAAGCCTTGCGACGCACCACGACTCTGGGACTGGCGCTGCTGGCGGCATCCGCGCTCGCGGCCACGTGCAGCGCATCAGCCTTCGGCCATGAATTCGTCGTCAGCAAACTCGGCAAAACGGCGGCCATACAGCTCGGCGAACAGGACTTCACGGTGTCGGGCATCGGGCGTGTCGACTGCACGGAAGCGTCGGGGCAAGGCGAAGCCACAGCGCTCAAATTCCTGACCTTCAAAGAGATCATCACCTACAGCCACTGCAACGGCGGCGACGTGAAAGTCTCACCCGTGCACTTCGAATTCAACGGCAACGGAAACGCGATAATCGAAAAAACGGCCGCCGTCGAAGAAGTCGGCGCCGGCTGCGAAGTGCTGCTGCGCAAACAGACACTCGAAGGCTTCGAGTTCGAGAACTCCTCGGGCAAGGTGACCATGGCGGCGGATGTTCACGACCTCCACTCGGCCGGGACCGGCGGTATCTGCGGCGGTGAAGACACGGAAGGCACCTACGAGGGCACGCTCAGCATCTCGCTCGTGGGCGGGACGATCGAATGGAAATGAGGGAGCTCGCCGCATGGCGCGCAACGTGAATCCTTTCGAGTCTCCCACAGCGAAGGCTATGGATCGTGCGATCGACTTGGCGATCGGGGGCAGGTCGCCCTACCCAGAGGACGCCGCATTCATCGACGCTGAGTCACCCCATGCCGGCCACGAGATCACTCGTGCGTTCGACGAGGGCTACGCCGTGGTGGTCGTCTCCGCCGACGGACGAGAGCTCGCCATCACAGCGACGACACTCGCCGCAAGCGCCTGAGCGCCGCCCAAACGAATAAAGCATCGCAGTACGTGAGTAGCCTCCGCGGCCATGATTCCCTGGAATCGATCCCTCGGTGCTTACCACACGCAAGGCGCTGATGCCCAGCTCGTCCACGGACGGGGTTGCTGATGCCGCGAATCAGCGCGTTCTATGGGATCGTCGTGACGATGTACAGCAGCGATCACGCACCACCCCACTTCCATGCCCGCTATGGGGAGTACGAGGCACAGATCGTCATCAACACCGGCGATCCCCTGGCCGGCCAACTGCCGATCCGAGCCCTTCGGCTCATTCGAGAGTGGACTGGTCTCCATCAAGCGGAGTTGCGGGACAACTGGGAGCGCGCTCAGGCTCGCACGTCGCTCGCTAGCATTGACCCACTGCCATGAACGATAGTCGTCTGCTTGCTCGCATCACCGCCGTGGAGCCGCTCGACGGATTCCGGCTGCGGCTGACCTTCACCGATGGTCTAGTCCGCGAGGTCGATCTCTCCAGTGATCTCTGGGGACCGATGGCCGAGCCGCTCCAAGACACCGCCTACTTCCGTCAGGTGCGCGTCGATCCCGAGCTTGGCACCGTCGTATGGCCTAACGGCTACGACCTCGATCCCGACGTGCTCCATGGCGACCATGAGGCAGTCGGCCGGCCTGCCGCACCGGCATCGCGTTAGTGCAAATGCCCCCGCCAGGAGTCGAACCTGGATTTACCGCTTAGGAGGCGGTCGTCTTATCCATTGGACTACGAGGGCGCTGCCCGGCTCGCCGGCCGGGGTCCCCCGGAAGGCTACCGGCGCTCGCCGACCGGACCGGCAACCGATTCGCCGGCTAGCTGCTCGAGCGCATCACCTACCAGCCGGTGGGTGATCCATTCGTTCATCGTCTTGGCGCCGATGCGCCGGTAGAAGCCGAGCGCCAGCTCGTTCCAGTCGAGCGCCGCCCATTCGAGCCGTTCGCCGCCCGACTCGTGCACGTGCGCCGCGACCGCCGCCAGCAGCGCCCTGCCCACGCCGGCGCCGCGATGCGGCGGGCGCACGAACAGGTCCTCTAGCCACACCCCACGGGTCGTGAGAAAGCTCGAGAACGTGGGGAAGAACAGCGCGTAGCCGGCGACCTGCGAGCCGCGCTCGGCGATCAGCGCCGCGGCCGCCGGACGCTCGCCGAACAGCGCGTCGCCGAGTCGCTGCTCGGTTGCGCGCAGCTCGTGCTCGAGGTGCTCGTACTCGGCGAGCTCTGCGAACAGCTCGAGCAGCAGCGGCACGTCCTGCGGGCTCGCTGCGCGCACCACCAGAGGTGCCTCAGGATCCTCGCGGTCGTCTTGCGCCACGCCCGTCAAGGAGCCGCTCTGTCCGGACGCTCGGGGTAGACGTCGTCGATCGTGCTCAGCGCCACGTAAGGCGCCCCGGCCGCACGTTCGATCGCCTCGCCGCCGCCCGCCAGACGGTCGAGCACGCTGACGACGCCGCAGATACCGAAGCCCTCCTGTTGCAGCGCGTCGATTGCAGCGAGCGTGGAGCCGCCGGTCGTGACCACGTCCTCGACGACCACGCAACGGTCCTCGAGATCGAGCAGCGGGCCCTCGATACGCCGCTGCAGACCATGCGCCTTGGCGTCCTTGCGCACGAAGAAGGCCTTTGCGTTCGCGCCTCCGGCGAGCGCAGCGCAGGCGACCGCGTCGGCGCCCATCGTCATGCCGCCCACAGCCGTGCCGTTCCACTCCTGCACCTGCGCCGCGAGCAGCGCAGCGAGCGCAGCGAACCCCTCCGGACGCAGGATCGCGCGCTTGGCATCGACGTAGTACTGCGCGAGCGCGCCGCTCGTCAGCGTCACCTCGCCGATTATCAGGGCGTGCTCTCGCAGCTCAGCGATCAAGCGCGTCCCGGCACCGGCGGCACCGCTCGTATATTCGCCGATGGTGTCCACCCGGCCACCTAATCTAGCGTTGTGAGCAGCCTGATCGTGCGATTTCTGAGGTTGGCTTCATTCGTGATCTGCTTGATCGTGGTTGCATCGTTCGTGATCTTCGCGACCGGCCAGACCAAAAGCGCGTCAAAGCAGCAGACCGAAGCGGTCAGCGGTAACCCGAGCACCAGCTCGTCGGGGACTCCTCCTGCTCACCAGAGCGGCCTGCACAAGACGATCGACGAAGCCTCCAACGAACTCACCTCGCCGTTTGCGGGCGTGGTCTCGGGCTCGGACAGCGAATGGGTGATCCGCGGTGTGAAGCTGCTGCTCGCGCTCGCCGTCTACGGCTTCGGGCTTAGCTATCTCGCGCGCGTGCTGCGCGTCAGGGTGTAGAGCGCCGTCTACGGCCCGGCGTCGGCGCTGACGCGGGCGCTGCCGCCGCCGTCTTCGTTGTAGACGTCGACCGGCGTGCCTTCCCGCACCCACCCGTAGATCGCGGGAGCGTCTGGGATCGGCACCCGCAGGCAGCCGTGGCTGGCGGCGTAGGTGGGAACTTCCGCATAGCCGTGGATCGCGTAGCCGCGGATGAAGTAGTTGGAGTCGACCATGCCCTCGCTGTTTTCCCCGGGGGTCTTCTCATAGACCTGGAAGCGCCCGATCACCGTGGGCGTCGAAGGCTTGCCCGAGCTCGTGGTGTAGATCTTGTAGACGCGCCCGCCGGGTTCGATCTCAGCGAGCACCTGCTTGGTGAGGTTGGCCTCGACGTGGCGGCCGTCGCCGCGGTAGCGCACGTGGAAGCTGCCGGCACGGCGCGCGAGCAGCTCGAACACCCGCCTGCCCGCATAGGGAACTCGTTCGAGCCCCGTCATCTTGCGGTAGGCGATGAGCGCCTGGCCGGTGCCTTCGTCGAACACACCGGTCAGCGGCACCGCGTAATGCAGCACATCGAGCTCTGACTGCAGCAGCCGCACCGACTGCCCGCGGTCTCCGGGGCCGAGGTTCGGGTTGACGTAGCGAATCGCCTCGGAGCGACCGCTGAAGGCCTGCTGCTGGGCGGTGGCGGCGTGCGCCGCGCGCACCTGCACGAGCCCGCCGTAGTGGCTCGTGAAGTCCAGATGGAACTGGCCCGTCCCATTGGCGAGCGGGAGCACGCTCGCGTTCCGATCGGAGAGCTTGCGCCCGTCACGGTAGAAGCTGACTTCGACCGTCTGTCCCGCGACATACGGCGTGACGATCCCCCGCACCACGATCTTCGCGCCGACCAGCGCAAACGGCGGGCTGCCGCCGAGCTTCTGCAGCACGAGCCGGATCGCGCCGGCAGCGGGGACGACGGGTGTCGCGGGGGCCGGTGAAACGACAGGAGCGGCGGTTTCTGCAAGCGCCAGCCCCGGCAGCAGCAGACACGCCATCACCGCAATGGGCAAGGCCGCCCGGCAGCCGCGACGCAGGACATGGTTTTGTCTCATCACGTAATCCTATGCATCCGCACCGGCAAGATCGGACTCGGGCACGATCAGGCCGATGCGCTTGAACATCATCACCAGCAGGCCGATCCCCGCGAGCGCGCACACGACCAGCACCAGGAACTGCCAGCCCCAGCCCTCGAGCGCCGAGAACGCCAGGCAGTTGTTGAGGGAGTGGGCGATCATGCAGGGATACAGCGAGCCGCTGTATCGGTAGAGCAGGCACAGGCCGAAGCCCAGCGCGGCGAGTGGCACGAGGTCCAGCGCCGGCGCCGAACCATAGTGCACGCCGCCGAACACCAGCCCGGTGATCAGTGCCGCCGGCAGCGTTCCCCGCCAGTTGCGCAGCGCCGTGAAGATGAAGCCGCGGAACAGGAACTCCTCGCAGATCGGCGCAACGATGCACGTCAGCGCCGCGCTCAGCAGCAGCAGCGCCGTGCCTTCGTTGGAGCCGAGCGTTTCGAGCACCTTCTCTTCGCTGGGGTGCGCCGCCGCGGACCAGATCGCGCTGAGCACGATGAACGCCACGAGCAGCAGCAAGATCAGGCCGCCGGCAGCCCACCAGCCGGCGGCGGGGCGGCGCAGGCCGAACTGCCACGAGCGCACGGCGCGCCCACCCAGGCGCGCGCAGTAGACGGCCGCAATCACGAACCCGACGTCCTGGATCACCGTGTCGGCGATCGTCACCCCCGGCGGCGTATGCGCGCTCGTGATCTTCACCCCCAGCAACAGTGCCGGGACCTCGACGACGAGCCCGCCGACCAGCGCCAGCGCGAGCCCGCCGACCAGCGCCAGCGGGGCGGCCCACGGCGGCCAGCCGGTCGTCGGCGAGCGTGAGCGCTCGCCTTCGCTCGGAGTCGAGAGCTCCACGCCTATGCCACCCAATGCCAGGTCGCGAACTGGGCGAGGAAGACGACCATCAGCGCCGCCGAGAGCACGAGCGCCGGGCGCTGCAGGCGCGGGCGCTCGACGAGCCACGCGGCCAGCCAGATGAACAGCGGGAACAGCACGAGCAGGAAGCGCGGCAGCGACATCAACGGCTGCGCGGTCACCGGGTAGGACAGCGGCAGCGCCAGCGCGGCGAGCACGTATGCGCCGTATGCGAGTGGCAGCCGGCGCACAACGCCGATGACAGCGGGAATCGCCGCTGCGAGGAAGACGATCAGCATCAGGTTGTGCCCGGCCATCACGAACGGGCTGTCGTGGCCGGTCGGGAAGTAGATGTGATGGCGCTGGCCCGAGAGCAGCTGGCGGGCGCCCTCGAACGCGGCGCGCACGCCATCCCAGATCCCCACATACGGTCCGGCGAAGTGCCTGCTCCAGACTTCCTGCGCATGCAGGGGCGCGAGCGGGTTGCCGCCCGCGAGTGCGAGGTAGCCTCCGTACAGCAGCATGCCGGCAGGGAGCAGGGCGAGCCACAGGACGTCAGGGCGCAGTCGGTAGCGCGGGCTGAAAGACCAACGCCGCCCCGCATCGCGATCGGGTGAATGGTCCTCGCGCGGCCCGTAGAGGTAGAGGATCAACGCCGGCAGCACGAGCACCAGGCCGGTGCTGCGCGTGGCGCCGGCGAGTGCTCCCAGTACCCCGACCCACATCCAGCGCCCTTGACGCGCGCTCCAGAAGAGCCCGACGGACAGCGCCAGATACAGCGACTCCGAGTAGACCGCCGAGAAGAAGAAGGCCATCGGCGCGAACGCGCACAGCAGCACCGCCAGGCGCGCCGCCGCGGCGACGCCCTCGCCGTCCAGCGACGACCTGGAGCCCCGTCCGAGCTCAAGCGTGCTCAGACGATGAACGCCGTACAGCGCCAGCGCGAACGCGCACACCGACAGCAGCACACCCGCGAGCACCGGCGGTGCGCCGAGCCATGCGATGCCGCGCAGGCCCAGCGGATAGAGCGGGAAGAAGGCCGTGCGCGAGGAGGTGTAGGCGCCGAGTTCGGGCCGGTAGCCGTAGCGTGCGATCACCAGGTACCAGGCCGAGTCCCAGCGCGCCGCCGGCGCGGCAAGCAGGTCGCCGAGCCAGCCGAAGCCGCCGGTGATGCCTGGCGGGTTGAAAGCTTTGCGCTCGGGGCCGAAGCCAAAGGCGAGAACCGTGCCGACGCCCGCGACCCACACGAGCAGACGCGAGCTCCACAGCGCCTGCCAGCTCTCGCGCACAGCCGTCATCCGCGCCTTGTCCGCGCGCAGGCGCGCGAGCCACGAGACGGCCTGCGCGCGCGAGCCGCCGACGCGCACCGGCCCGTCGGCCTGCGAGCGATCTAGCGGCGCGGCCAGCTCGCCCGCGTTCTCGGTGATGGCGAGCTCGGCAGTGTCGGGGTTCATGTTGGCATCGAGCGTAGAGAGCGCCGCGCTTGCAAGCGGCAGGAAATCACAACCCGCACGGTAATCTCGAATCCCCGAGATGTCCCGACAAGCACGAAAGCGCCGGAACAACCGCCGCGGAGGCACGCGGTTCCTGATCATCGCCATCACGGTGCTGAGCGCGACGCTCGTCATCGGCGTCCTCGCCGCAGTCGGCTACGTGGTGCACGTCGCCCAGTCGGCACCCTCGCCCAGCAAGCTCCGCCCCCGCGTGAACGGCGGCAGCACGCAGGTGTTCGCCGCCAATGGCACACGCCTCGGCTTCATCCAATCGGACGAACTGCGCAGCCCGGTCGGCTGGAGTGAAATCCCAGCCGACGTCAAGAACGCGACGATCGCGATCGAGGACCAGCGCTTCTACAAAAACGACGGCGTCGACCTGACGGGGATCTTCCGCGCGGCCGTCAAGGACATCGTCCACGGCCAGGCGCTGCAGGGCGGCTCGACGATCACGATGCAGCTGATGCGCAACCTCTATCTCGGGGGCGACCAGCACACGCTCAAGCAGAAGATCATCGAGGCGGCGATGGCGATCGAATACGACAAACAGCACAGCAAGCGCTCGATCCTCACCAGCTACCTCAACAGCGTTCCCTACGGCACCCTCGGCGGGCAGACGGCGGTCGGCGTGCAGGCGGCGGCGCGGGTGTTCTTCGACAAGCCCGTCTCGCAGCTGGACTTGGAGCAGTCGGCGCTGCTCGCGGGCCTGCCGCAGGCGCCCTCGCAGTACAACCCGATCCTGGACCCCGCCGCCGCCAAGGAACGTCGCAACGAGGTGCTCGCGAAGATGGCCGAACTGCACTACATCAGCAAGGCCACCGCCACCGCCACCGAGGCCGCTCCGCTGGAGGTGCACCTCGGTCACTTCTACTCCGAACGCAAAGAGGACTTCTTCTTCGAATACGTCCGCCAGCAGCTGATCGAACGCTATGGCAAGCAGACCGTCGAGCAGGGTGGGCTCAAGGTGTACACGACGATCGACCTGAACATGCAGCGCCTGGCGCGCAAAGCGATCGACGAAGTGCTGGATGAGCCTGGTGACCCCGCGTCGGCGATCGTGACGCTCAACCCGCACAACGGCGACATCGAGGCGATGGCCGAGTCCGAGAGCTACGAGCAGTCGCAGTACAACCTCGCCGCCGACGGGCACCGACAGCCGGGCTCGACGTTCAAGGCGATCGACCTCGCCGACGCGCTCACGCGCGGCATCGACCCGTACTCGACCGACTACTTCTCGCACACGCTGCCGAAGGGCTGGCTGCCCTCGGAACCGAACTACGAAGTGAGGACCTTCGAGGGGACCTCGCTGAACAAGTCGATCAACCTCGTACAGGCGACGCTCACCTCCGACAACACCGTCTACGCCCAGCTGGCCGCCGACCTCGGCGAGGAAACGATCACCCACACCGCTTATGAGATGGGCGTCAAAGAGCATCTGCTCGGCAACCCCGCGCAGGCGCTCGGCGGCCTCGAAGTGGGCGTCACGCCACTGGAAATGGCCGACGTCTACGCGACGCTCGCCGACGGCGGCTATCGCAACACGCCGATCGCGATCACCAAGGTCGTGTTCCCAGACGGACAGGTCGACGAGAACTGGGGCACGCCGCACCGTGTGAAAGTGCTGAGTGAAGCGGTGACCTCCGTGGAGACCAGCATCTTGCACGAAAACGTGCTCTCCGGCACCGCTGTGAGATCGGTGATCTCGTGCCCGACGTCCGCGAAGACGGGAACGACGAGCGAACTGGTGGACGCTTGGCTCGACGGCTACACCCCCGACTACTCAACCGTCGTGTGGATGGGCTATCCCAACAAGGACGTGCCGATGACCGACGTCCACGGCGAAGCGCAGCAGGGCGGCGCGCTGCCCGCGGTGATCTGGAAAACGTACATGAGCGCCGTCACCGAAGGCCAGCCGTGCGTCGAATTCCCACCGTCCAAAGAAGCCATCTCCTACCAGCCGTTCTATGGCCACTACGCGAGCACCGGCCTGGCTGAGGCCGCACAGGCCGCACGGGAAGCCGCGCCCCAACACCACTCGAAGAAGACGCCCAGACAGCACGGCGAACCGACCGAACCGGGCAGCGTCCATCCGCCTGCCCACAGCGAACCGAGCACGCCCCCTCCCCCCGGCAAGCAGCCGAGCACGCCGCCTGCGCAACACGTCGCCGAAGAACCCGTCGACAAGCAGACCGGAGGCGCGGGACCGGGCTGACAGCCTCCGGCGCATACGCCCGCGCCCCTTCCCAGCTCCAGCGCTGGTAGTTTGAGTCTGAGTAGGAAAAGAGCTAACGGTCATGCTCGCCAGATGCGAGCGACCAGATGGGGCAAGGCGTGGCTAAGGAGGACAAGGTTGAATTCGAGGGCGAGGTGATCGAGGCCCTGCCGAACGCGATGTTTCGTGTGAAGCTGGACAACGACCATGTGGTCCTCGGGCATGTCGCGGGCAAGATGCGCCGCTTTCGGATCCGGATCCTGCCGGGCGATCGCGTCCGCTGTGAGCTTTCGCCGTACGATCTCGACCGCGCGCGGATCGTCTACCGCCACCGCTGAGCACGGACTCGCGCGCACCGGCATCGCTGAGCTCTCCCTGATCGAATCCATCGCAGCCGAGCTGGCGGGCTTGGGCGCGAGCGAGAGGGTCATACGCGGGATCGGCGACGACGCAGCAGTGGTACGAGCGCGCGCGGTCTGCGCGACGTCGGTCGACGCGATGATCGACGGCGTCCACTTCCGCCTGCGCGACGGCTGGGCAACGCCCGCCGAGGTCGGGCACCGAGCGCTCGCGGGAGCGCTCTCGGACCTGGCCGCAATGGGCGCAGACCCCGGTGAGGCCTACCTGGTGCTGGGACTGCCGGCGGGCTTCGCCGAGCAGCGTGCGCTCGAGCTGGTGCGTGGGGCGGCCTCGCTGGCCGCGCAGACCGGCACCGCGATCGCCGGCGGCGACGTCGTCAGCGCGCCCGCGCTGACTGTGGCTGTGACTGCTGTCGGCTGGGCCGACGGCGCCGACGAGCTCGTGGGACGCGATGGCGCCAAGCCCGGAGACCTCATCGGAGTCACCGGGCGCCTGGGCGCCGCCGGCGCGGCGCTTGCCCTGCTCGAAGAGCGCACGCCGCGCACGCCGGCGAGCGATCCGGTGCTGGCACGCGCTCGCGCACCGATGCCGCGGCTGCGCGAGGGCCGGGCGCTCGCGGGTGCGGGCGTCCACGCGATGATCGACCTCTCCGACGGCCTCGCGGTTGATGCGGCTCACATCGGGCGTGCAAGCGGCGTGGAGCTACGCGTCGCGCTCGAAGCGCTCCCGCTCGACACCGGTGTGGCAGAGGTCGCGAACGCGCTCGGCACATCCCCGTGGCGTCTGGCGGCAGCTGGCGGCGAAGACTACGAGCTGTGCTTCTGCGCCGCCGCGGCTGACCGCGTCAGCATCGAGGCGGCGGTGGCGAAGCTGGGCGCGGTGGACGTCAGCTGGATCGGCGAGGTGCGCGCGGGGGCGCCCGGCGCGCGGTTCTCAGACGAGCGGGGAGACGTCGTTCGGATCGAGGGATACGAGCATCGCTGGTAGCACGCGAGCGGCGGCGGCGGCGCGCACGGTCGCGGCTTCGATCGGCTGCGCGATCGCCCCACCGGGGAGCTCGCGTGCCGCGCCGACCGGCACCGTGCGCGTCAGCCGCGCATACACGAGCAGCCGTTTTTCGGCGGTGAACACAGGCGTGCACGCCGACAGCACGAGCCGGCTGTAGCCGACCTGCGCGGTGGCCGCGCGGACGTTGCTCGGCCACACGACGCGCTGGCCGGTGACCGTGTAGGTGAAGTGCGCATAGGGCATGAACAGGAGGATGTGATTGCCGGGTTTGAGGAAGTTGATTTCGCGAAACGGCGCCAGGTAGGTGGTCCGATGGCCGGCGATCGCGGTCGTGCCCGCAATGCCCGGGAAGTTCGTTTCTTTGTAGATGCCCGGTCCGCTGATCAGGTCGCTGGTGTCGGTGCCGTCGACCATCACGTAGTTGGCGCCCACCCGCGGAATCACGATCCGCCCCACGGCGGCCCCGTCGCCGGTGTGGCGCTGCAGTTCGCGAGCGAGGAACGCGATCCGCGAGCGCTCGTCCGGCAGGCTGGCAAGCGTGCGCCGCTCGACCGGCGTCGGCGCGGCGTGTTCCACCTTGCGGAGATCGCCGCTCAGGTGGTCCTGCCTGATCGTCGCGTACAGCGCCGAGATCGGCTCCTGCCAGACGAGCGTGACCACTGCGTCGAGCAGCGCGAGCATGCCGAGGACGATCATCAGCACCGCGAGCGCATGCACGGCGCGGGCCGACCGCGAGCGTCGAGCCTTACCCGATGCGAGTGCCGCAGCGGGCGCTGCGGTGGCAAACGACTCCGACACTGCCCCTTATCGTCGCAGAGCGGACTCGGTACCGCCAAGTGATCCGGGCCCGGCGTAGGACAGCGGACCGCGGATCGTGACGTCGATCCCACCCGCCTCGGGCGTGCCCGGGAGCGGCGGCTGCGCCCTGACGGCGAGGATCACGGCCGCGGCGGCGCTGCCGAGCGCGAGGCTCCACAGGACCGCACCGCCGAGCCCGATCTGCCCGGCGGCCAGCAGCAGCACACCAGTCCACGCGACGTCGCCGATCCCAAGACCGAGCTGGTGCGCGTAGAAGACGATCAGCGCCACGAGCGGGAGCGCACCCAGCGCGACGAGCGCCAGCGAGACGAGCCGTCGTGGAAGCTGGCCGATCTCGAGCCGGTCGGGCACTGCCAGCGCCAGCCACAGGTGCAGCGCGGGCAGTGCCAGCAGCGCCGTCAGCGGGTCGCCGAACCAGGCGAGCACGCCGACGCCGAGCAACACCAGAACCAGCGACAGGCCGGCCACGTCAGGGTCGGGGCGCACGCCCCAGCCAAGGCGCCGCATCAAGCCGCCCCACAACAGCCATGTGAGCGCGAACGTCAGCGCCACCGCCACCACCGCCGTGGCGGCGCGGCCGCCGAAGCCCAGCGCGCTGGGCAGCACCGGCGCCGACGGCGTCGCGCCCAGTACTCCGAGCCAGCCGAGCAGGTACGCGAGCACCGCGCAGCTGAAGAACGGCAGCGCGCAGCTCAGCACCCACAGCGTCCAGCGCCCGACCGCCAGCCGCCGCCGGCGCGCACGCGCGAGCCCGTCCAGCGCCGCGACCAGCGCCGGCAGCAGCAGCGTCAGCACGAGTAGGCGCAGAACCCACGAGGGCATCGTCTTGCGCGCCAGCAGCAGGCCAGTCTGCATCGACTGGGAGACATCCGGGGCCGTGTCCAGCGCGTCGACGGCGCTCAGCACCGCGCGCCCGAAGCCTTCAAGACGTTCCATGCCGACCGCTTCGCCGGGAGCTGGGCCGCGTTCGCCGGAGACCTGGATGAGCACCGACGGGATGCCGGCGGCGTTCAGCGCGCCCTGTTCGCCGAGGCTGAACGGAAATGCGAGATGCGCGAGCTGCCCGAGCGTGCTCGGGGCACCGGGGTTGGTGGCGAGCACCTGCGTGATCGCCTCGTCGACCGTGCGCTGCAGTTCGAGCGGCGCCGAGCCGAGACCGTTGGAGAACGGCACCACGAGCGGCGTGCGTGTCCGTGCGCCGGCAAGATCGCCGAGGACGATCGCCGCGTCGAATGGCCTCTCGCCAGCCACGGTCCCAGCGGCGCTCACCCGCGAGAGCTCGGAGGGCAGCTGTGCGGCGCCGGCGTTGCCGCCGCTGCCGCCGCTGGTCGAGGCGAGGACGATCGTGCGCTTGGTCTCGCGCGAGGCGAACACGCGCGCCAGCTCGAGCAGCGCGACGGTGCCTGAGAGTTCCGCCGCCGCCCCCGCCGCAGCGGCGTCGCGGTGCGCGAGGATCAGGATCGGCGCCGCGCTGGTCGAGCCCGGACGCGTCGCGACGACGTTGCTCAACATGCGTTCGCCATCAATCGTCTGCGCGTGGAAGTTATGAGTACGCACCGAGAAGCCGCCGCCCGCGGCGCCGCCGAGAGCTTCGAGCTTGGCGGCGACGTAGCGCGCCAGCTCGTCGTCGCCGCGGCTGCCCGGGCGTCGCTCCGGGAAGCGCTTGACCAGGCTCTGCAGTTCGGCATACGCGGGCGCGCCTTCGAAGGCATCGGGCGCGAGCGTCGAGGTGAGCGGCAGCGGGCGCGAGCCGAGCGAGAACGCGGCGATGCCTAGCGCGAGCAGAAACGGCACGAATGCCGCTCGGTAGAGGCGCCCGTTGAGCATGCCCCTAGACCATAGTCCGCACGCCGGCTTCTCGCGCAAGCGCCGCGAAACGCCGCCCCCGCACGTTGCGGGATGCCGCGTGCCCGGGTTCAGGCGCCGGGTTAGGTATCGTGCCGCCGCGTGCTGCAGCCCGTCGCCGTCGCCAACAAGACGCTCGCCGACTACACGCACATCTGCGGTCGCGATCTGATCGCGGAAATCCGCGAGCTGGCCGAGCCGCTGCAGGGCCAGCGCGTCGTCCACATCTCCGCCACCGCCTTCGGCGGCGGCGTCTCGGAGATCCTGTACACGCTCGTACCGCTGATGCGCGACGTGGGCCTGGACTGCGAGTGGCATGTGATCTACGGTCGCGAAGAGTTCTTCAACGCGACCAAGCTGATGCACAACGCACTGCAGGGCGCTCCGCAGGACCTCGACGAGGAGCAGTGGGCCACCTGGCTCAAGTACAACGAGATCAACGCGCGCGAGCTCACCGGAGGCTGGGACGTGTGCCTGGTCCACGACCCGCAGCCGGCGGCGCTGTGCCAGCTGGTGCCGGAGAAGGCCAAGGGCTGGGTGTGGCGCTGCCACATCGATGTGTCAACCCCCAACCCGGACACGATTCGACAGCTGCTGCCATACATCCAGGATTACCCCCAGTCGCTGTTTCACATGCGCGAGTACGTACCGGAGGGCATGAGAGGCAAAGTCAACGTTGTGCCCCCCGCGATCGACCCGCTGACCCCGAAGAACATGGCGCTGTCGCCCGAGGATGGTGCGTTCGTCTGCGGGCAGTTCGGGATCGACGTCGACCGGCCGCTGATCTGCCAGGTCTCCCGTTTCGATCCGTGGAAGGACCCGCTGGGCGTGATCGACGCCTACCGCCAGGTCAAGGAGACGATGCCCGACGTGCAGCTTGCGCTGGTCGGCTCGATGGCCAGCGACGACCCGGAGGGCTGGGACTTCTTCAACTCGACGATCGCCCACGCGGACGGCGACCCGGACATACACATCCTCAACAACTTCAACAACGTCGGCGCGATCGAGGTCAACGCGTTCCAGTCGCACGCGGACGTGCTGATCCAGAAGTCCACGCGCGAGGGCTTTGGGCTGACGGTCTCCGAGGCGATCTGGAAGGCGCGGCCGTTCGTCGGCGGCAACGTCGGCGGCATCCCGCTGCAGATCGAGGACGGAGTGACGGGCTATCTCGTCTCGAGCGTCGATCAGTGCGCGCAGCGCACATTGGACTTCCTGCGTGACCCCGAGCTCGGCCGCACGCTGGGCAGACGTGGCAAGGAGCACGTGCGCCAGCACTTCCTCACGCCGCGCTACCTGCGCGACTACCTGAAGATCTTCAACGAGCTGCGCGAGGCATGACCGGCGAGCCGGCACAGCGTCCTGCGCTGGTGCTGGTGAGCAACCGCGGGCCGGTCACGTTTCACGCCGGTGGAGAGGTACAGCGCGGCTCAGGCGGGCTGGTGACCGCGCTGACCGGCCTTGCGTCTCATCGCGAAGCGATCTGGATCGCATCGGCGATGAGCGAGTACGACGCGGAGGTCTCGCGCGAGCACGACGGGCGTGCGTTCCCGGTGCGCTCGCCGGCCGGCGGCGAGTACCAGGTGCGCCTGGTGGTCAGCGACCCGGACGCCTACGACCGCTTCTACAACGTGTTCGCGAACCCGATGCTGTGGTTCATCCAGCACTACCTCTGGGACCTGTCCAACGCGCCGGACATCCGTCGCGAGGAGATCGAGGCATTCGAGTTCGGCTACAACGTCGTCAACGAGGATCTCGCGCGTGCTGTCGTCGAGCAGCTGGAGGGAACCAGCGAGCCGGTCGTGATGGTTCACGACTACCACCTGTACACGCTTCCGGACCTGGTGCGCCGTGCGCGCCCGGATGTGTTCCTGCATCACTTCATCCACATCCCGTGGACCCAGCCCGACGCCTGGCGTGTGCTGCCGACGCGGATTCGCGAGGAGATCTTCACCGGGCTGCTGGCAAACGACATCATCGGCTTTCACACGCGCTCCTACCGTCACAACTTCCTGCAGTGCTGCCGCGACCTGATGGATCTCGAGGTCGACTTCGGGCGGGGGGTCGTGCGCACGGGCGAGCGCGAGGTGTGGGTGCGCGCTTACCCGCTGCCGATCGATCATCGCGCCACCTGCCAGATCGCGCAGAGCCCGCGCGTGCGCGAGTTCGAGGAGGAGCTGCTGCGCCGCCGCAGGGATTTCCTGATCTTGAGAGTCGACCGGGCGGACCTGTCGAAGAACGTGCTGCGCGGGTTCTCGGCGTTCGACCTGTTCCTGGAGGAGCACCCCGAGTTCACCGAGCGGGTGACGTTCATGGCGCAGCTGATGCCGTCGCGAACCGACGTGCCGCAGTACGCGGAGTACCTCGAGCGGATCGAGGCGCTGGTGGCGGTCGTCAACCACCGTCACGGCACGCCCGACTGGATGCCGATCCAGCTGAAGCTGCGCGATGACCTGGAGGAGGCGATGGCGGCGTACAAGCACTACGACGTGCTGCTCGTCAACGCGATGTTCGACGGCATGAACCTCGTCGCCAAGGAGGGGCCGCTCGTCAACGAGCGCGAGGGCGTCTCGATCCTGTCGGAGAACACCGGCGCACACGAGGAGCTCGGCGAGTACGCGCTGTCGGTCAACCCGTTCGACATCCAGGAGCTGGCGAACTCGATCTACGCCGCGCTGACGATGGACCCGCGCGAGCGCCGTCGCCGCGCGCAGGGGCTGGCGCAGATCGTCACCTCGCGCGACCCCGGCGACTGGATCGACGAGCAGCTGGCCGACATTCGCGCCAAGGCGCGCACCGGATGAGGGCCGGACCGAGCGTCGCCCGCAGGCACTGAGCGCGCCGATCGGCCGAGCAGCACCTCGAAGGCTGACGGGAACCGCTACCCTGTGCGCCGAAGCCGTATGACCCTGCCCGCACCCACATACGATCTGGTCCTGCTCCTGGACACCCAGGCCGAGGAGAGCGTGCGCACGAAGATCATCGCCGACACGCGAGCAACGATCGAGGCGCAGGGCGAGCTGCTGCGCTACGACGAGTGGGGCGAGCGGCCGCTGACGTACCCGATCGACAAAAAAGCGAGCGCGGAGTACCACCTGCTGCAGTTCCACGCCGGCTCGAGCGAGCTGCTGGACAACCTCAATCGCACATTGCGGATCACCGACGGCGTGATGCGCTTCCGGATCATCAAGCTCGCTCCGGGCGTGCCTGACGCGCCGGACATGCGCTCGTCCTCGGCGCCGGCCGCGCGCCGCGTCGAGACCGAGGCGCCGGCTGAGACGCAGCCGCAGGACACGGTCGAGCCCGAGCTCGCCCTCGCCGATTCCGCATAGCCGGAGCGGCAAGATTCGCACCGAATCGTGCAGCGGTGCTACTAAGATCTGCCAATGAACTGGGCTGAGGAGATCGACGAGCGGTCAGCCAGCAGGACCGACGTGCTGCGCGCATCGCCCCCGATGTTCGACTCGAAGCTGCTCGACGCGCTCTCGCGCGTGCACCCCACAGTGCCCGTGCTGATCTTCCTGCCGGCGATCGCCGCACTCGGCGCGTGGGGGCTCGCGAACGTCAGCGACCTCGTGGCGATCGGCCTGTTCGTCGGCGGTTATGCGCTGTGGACGCTGTTCGAGTACTGGCTGCACCGGCTTGTGTTCCACTTCGAACCGGAGGCTGGGTTCGGGGCGCGCCTGCATTGGATCATCCACGGCGTCCACCACGACCACCCCAACGACCCGATGCGCCTGGTGATGCCGCCGTCGGTGAGCATGCCCCTGGGAGCTGCGGTGTTCGGGGTGCTGTATCTGATCTTCGGCTCGCGCTATGCCCCAGCGCTTGGCGCCGGCTTCTTCGCGGGCTACCTGGCCTATGACCTGACCCACTACTACCTGCATCACTTCCGCCCCCGCGGGCGGCTGGGGCGGATGCTGCGCGAGCGCCACATGCGCCACCACTTCCAGGACGACACCCGCGGCTTCGGGATCAGCGCGCCGTATTGGGATGAGGTGTTCCGCACCTCGCCGCGCGCGAAGCGATCCTCGCAATGAGCGGGATGCGCAGCGCACGGGGCCAGAGTCGCGCCCGCAGGCCGCTCTAGACTCGGTGATCGAGTTCACGGGCCGACAGATATGTGGCCCATGACAACTGAGCAACAAGCTGAAAGGAATTGAGCCCATGGCTGGCACCAACATCAACCGGGTCGTGCTGACCGGAAACCTGACCGCCGATCCCGAGCTGCGTTCGCTCCCCAGCGGAACGTCCGTGTGCGAGCTTCGCGTGGCCTGTAACGGCCGCCGCAAGGATCCGGCCAGCGGGGAATGGGTCGACAAGCCCAACTACTTCAACGTCAAGGTATGGGGCGCACAGGGTGAGAACGCCGCGCGCTACCTGGCCAAGGGCCGGCCCGTGGCGCTCGACGGACGCCTCGATTGGCGGGAGTGGGAGGCGCAGGACGGGACAAAGCGCCAGGCAATCGATATCATTGCCGACTCGGTGCAGTTCCTGGGTTCGCGCGAGGAATCCTCCGGAGGAGGCGGATTCGCCGGCAATGGAGCTTCCAGAGGCAGCGATATTCCGATCGACGAATCGGACATGCAGCCTGCACCTGTCGCCAGCGCAGCCGGCGACGACGACATTCCGTTCTAGTCAGACAGTGAGGTCTTAGTGCTTTCCACCGTAGCCATGCCTGATCGTAACCGCAGCCGCGACGGAGGACGCTGATGGCCAAAGCACGCGGTCGCGGCAAGCCGGTGCGCCGGCGCGACAAGAAGGGCGGACCCGGCAGCGGGCGGCGCAAGCCGTGCCAGCACTGTCGCGACAAGGTCGAGCAGGTCGACTACAAGGACGTCGTATCGCTGCGCAAGTTCATCTCCGAGAAGGGCAAGATCCGCTCGCGGCGGATCACCGGCTCCTGCCGGCGCCACCAGGTGCAGATCGCCCGTGCGGTCAAGCGCGCTCGCGAGCTGGCGCTGCTGCCGTACGTGAACGAGGGCGGCCGTGACGACAGCCCCCGTCGCGACCGCGGCGACCGAGACCGCGAGCGCTAGGCGGCCTGCATGCCCGAGGCAATCCTCCTCAAGGACGTCGACGAGCTCGGCGAGCAGGGCAAGGTCGTCGACGTCTCCAAGGGCTACCTGCGCAACTACCTGATCCCGCGCAAGCTCGCCCAGCCGGCGACGAAGGGCGCGATCGAGACCGTCCGCCAGCGCCAGGCAGCGGCCGAGCGCGCCGCGCGCGAGGCGGTGGAGCGGGCACAGGAGAACGTGAACCTGCTCAACCGCACGGTCTTGACGATCCCCCAGCAGGCCGGCGCGGACGGGCGCCTGTTCGGCTCGGTGACCGCGCAGGACATCGCCAGCGCGATTCGCGAAGCGCGCGGCCTGCGGCTCGACAAACGCAACGTGCATCTGCCGGAGCCGATCAAGAACGTCGGTACGTACATGGTCGTCGTCGATGTGGTCGAGGGCGTTCAGGCCACGATCAAGACGATGGTCGTCGCCAAGAAATAGCGCTCCGCAAGTAAGTCGATCGTCTCCGGCCGCTCACGCGGCGGGGAGCCGAGTCGACTCACCTGCTTCGCTTGGCCGAGAACTGCAACTGTGCGCGCCGGTCCGTCTTTGCTGAGTGCGAACATCTGTTCGTGCTTCGTCTGACCAGCTTTTACTGCCGCGATTTGCGGGAACGTCCTCCAGGCCACGACGGCAGCAACCTAGACTCGGCACGGCCATGCCCATAATCGCCACCCCCCAAGCCAACGGCGCCTCGGGCGCCTCCGCCGGCGTGATCACGCCGCCGCACAACCTCGACGCCGAGCAGTCTGTGCTCGGCGCGATCCTGCTGTCGGATCGCTCGCTGTACGCACTGGTGATCGAAGAGGGCCTGCGGGCGGAGGACTTCTACCGCGAGCGCCACGGGATCGTCTACGAGGCGATGCTCGCGCTGTACAACGAAAGCGAGCCGGTGGATGTGCTCACGGTCACCGACCGGCTGCGACAGATGGGCAAGCTTCAGGCGGTCGGCGGCGCGGCCACGGTCGATGAGCTGACCGGCGTGGTGCCGGCGGCGGGCCATGCGCGCCGCTATGCGCAGATCGTGCGCGAGAACGCGCTGCTGCGCCGCCTGCTGAAGAGCACCTATGAGATCCAGGAGAGCGTGCTGGGCCACGACGCGCCGCCGCGGGAGCTGGTGGAGCAGGCCGAGAAGGCGATGCTGGAGGTGGGTCGCGACGACCGCCAGCAGGACTTCCGGGCGATCGAGGAAGTTCTGCAGGAGGAGCTGGACAAGCTGCACCGGCTGTCGCTGGAGGGCACCTCGCTGACGGGCACTCCGTCGGGCTTCAAGGACCTCGATGAGATCACCGGCGGCTTCCAGGCGGGCAACCTGATCATCATCGCCGCGCGCCCGGCGATGGGCAAGAGCGCGCTGGTGTGCAACATCGCCGAGAACGCCGCCGTCGAGCACGGCAAGCCGGTGGCGCTGTTCTCGCTGGAGATGGCGGAGGCCGAGCTCGCACAGCGGTTCGTGGCCTCGCAGGCGCGCATCAAGGGCGAGGAGCTGCGCAAGGGGCGCGTGGCCGAGCAGCGCTGGCCGAAGATCCTCAAAGCCAGCCAGCGCCTGTCGCGGGCGCCACTGTGGGTGGACGACTCCAGCGACGTGGGGATGCTCGAGATCCGCGCCAAGGCACGGCGGCTGCACAGCCAGTGCGAGGGCGGCCTCGGGCTGATCATCATCGACTACCTGCAGCTGATGCGCACCGACAGCCGCTATGACAGTCGCGTGACCGCCGTGGGCGAGCTCAGCCGCGGCCTGAAGATCCTCGCGCGCGAGCTGGGAGTGCCGGTGATCGCGCTGTCGCAGTTGAGTCGCGCGGTGGAGACACGCCCCGACAAGAAGCCACAGCTGTCTGACCTGCGCGAGAGTGGGAACCTCGAGCAAGACTCCGATCTGGTGATGTTCATCTACCGCGACGAGTACTACAACGAGGACTCCGAGCGCCCCGGCGAGGCCGACCTGCTGATCGCCAAGCACCGTAACGGCGCCGTCGGCAAAGTGACGCTGACCTTCCAGAAGGAGTACCCGAAGTTCATGAACTACGCCGGGGAGCGTTACGCGGAATGATCCTGGGCACGTATGGCGGCGCCGGACGGCGTCCTCGGTCGCTTGCGTGCAAAGCACGCCACGCTCCCTGCGTCCTTGTCCGACTTGCCCTACGTGCCCAGGATGGGCCAATGTGCGAGGGCTACGCGCGATGAGCTGCCTGCTGGGCATATGCGATGGCAGCGGCTTCGTGGTCGATGAGGCCACGAACACGGCGATGGACTGCGGCTGCCGGGCAGCGCTAATCGCGGCCGCACGCACGGCTAGGCTCGAGGGCCGGATCCCAAAGCTCTACCGCGGCGTGTCGTTCGACCGCCCGCCGGTCAGCGACATGGCCAGGACCGCCCCCGACCAGATTCGCTCGGTCAAGCGCTACGTGCAGGCGATCGACGCGAACATCGATCAAGGGCGCGGGCTGTGGATCCAGGGAAACGTCGGCACCGGCAAGACGACGCTCGCGATGCTGGTCTCCAAGGCGGCACTCGATGCCGGGCGCTCGGTCGCGATCTACTCGCTGCCCCGCCTGCTGAACCTGCTGCGCGAGTCGATGGAGTCCGACGGTGGCCTGCTCGACCTGCTGGACCGGCTGACCGCAGTTGACCTGCTGCACATCGACGACCTCGGAGCCGAGAACCGCACCGACTGGGTGCTCGAGCAGCTGTACTCGATCGTCAACGCGCGCTATGAGTCCGCGCGCGCGATCGTCGCAACGACGAACCTGATGCCCGACGAGCTCTCCGATCGGCTCGGGGCGCGCACCGTCTCGCGCCTGGTGGAGATCTGTGGAGACCTGATTCCGCTCGACGGCGAGGACAAGCGACGCGAGTATCGCGCCGCTCGCGCAACGGTCCTCGAGCACACCGGCTGAAGCCGCTCGCGCCTCCACTCTAAACTGCGCTGCTCATGCCAGGAATCGTAATCGTGGGCGCCCAGTGGGGCGATGAGGGCAAGGGCAAGATCACCGACCTGCTCGCCGAGAGCGGCGACGCGGTCGTGCGCTTTCAGGGCGGCAACAACGCGGGGCACACTATCGTCAGGGGTGAGCAGGAGTGGAAGCTGCACCTGATCCCGTCGGGCATCCTGTATCCGGGCAAGCGCTGCGTGATCGGCAACGGCGTGGTGATCGACCCGAAGGTCCTGATCGACGAGCTCGACGCGCTGCGCGCGCGGCGCGTCGACGTCAGCGGGCTGCGCATCTCCGCCAACGCGCACCTGATCATGCCCTACCACCTGCTGCTCGACTCTGCGGGCGAGGCGAAGCTCGGCAGCCTGCAGATCGGCACCACGCGTCGCGGCATCGGCCCCTGCTACGCCGACAAGGCCGCGCGCCTGGGCATCCGCGTTCAGGATCTGCTCGACGAGAAGATCCTCAAGAAGAAGATCGTCGCCGCGATGGAGCCCAAGCGCCTGTCGCTGCGGCCGTTCGAGAAGGACCCGGCGCTCGACCTGCACACGATGACCGAGGAGTACCTGACCTACGGCCATCGTCTGGAGCAGCACATCGCGGACACCTCGAAGCTGATGTGGGAGATGCTCGATGAGGGGCAGACGGTGATCCTCGAGGGGGCCCAAGGGGCGATGCTCGACATCGACCATGGCACCTATCCGTTCGTGACCTCCTCGAACCCGCTGTCCGGGGCCGCGTGCGTGGGCAGCGGCATCGGCCCGAAGGCGATCGACGAGGTCTGGGGCATCTCCAAGGCGTACACCACCCGCGTGGGAGCTGGTCCGTTCCCGAGCGAGCTGCACGACGAGATGGGCGAGACGATCCGCCAGCGCGGCGGCGAGTTCGGCACGACGACCGGCCGCCCGCGACGGACCGGCTGGCTTGATCTCGTTGCCCTGCGCTATGCGGCGCGCTTGAACACGCTGACGTCGCTGGTGGTGACGAAGTTGGACGTGCTGTCGGGACTCGACCGCGTTCAGGTCTGCACGAGCTACCGTGGCGCCGACGGCGCCGAGTTCGAGGACTTCCCCTACCACCAGACCGTGCTGCACCACACAACCGCCGAGCTGACGGAGCTGGGCGGCTGGAAGGAGAGCCTGGGCGAGTGCCGCACCGTCTCCGACCTGCCGGACGGTGCACGCGAGTACCTGGACTTCATCGCCGAGCACGCCGGTGCGCCGGTAGCGTTGATCGGCGTCGGGCCCGGGCGTGAGCAGACGGTGTGGACCGACGCTGGGCGCCAGACGATCATCGGCGCCAACAGCCACCGGCCGAGCTCCTAGCTTCAGAGCTCGGCCGGCGACAGCCGGACCCCGTTACCTGCCGAACGGCCAGCCCGAGCCCTGGCTCGGCGGCCACGGGTACTGGTAGGCACGGTAGGTGTTCACGCCGGCGGGGAACTCGGCGTTGAACAGGAGCTTCCCGGACGGACTGAACTCCGAGAAGTACGGCAGCGCGCCCCAGCCGACGACGAGGTTGCGCTCAGGCGTTGTCTGCGCGTTGCCCTGCGACGCCGCCGGGAGACCCTCGGGCTGGTTGTCAGACGCGACGAGCGTCGCGACCTTGCTCCACGGGTTCAGCCTGACGGTGATCGCACGGCTGTAGGGCAGCAGCGGTGTCCCCGAGGACTCGTTGTCGAAGAACGTGTAGGTGTCGTTCCCGAGAGCCTCTGGATCGTGCTGCCAGGCGAAGATCTCGCCTGCGCTGTCGAGCACCTGGCCTGGAGCGGCCTGCAGCTTGAAGCTCGAGTCCTTGCCGCCGAGCTGCCAGATGGTGCTGCCGTTGAAGTGGTTGACCTTGTAGGTCGTCCATGTGTCGCGGCCGTCGATCAGCAGGTTGCCGTCGGTGTCGAGCTTGACGGCGTTGATGTGGAACCAGTCCCACGGGGTGCTGGCCGAAGCGGGCAGCGGCTGCTCGCTCTGGCTGAACGGCACGTGGTCCTCGCTGTTCCACTGGAACAGCACCTTGCCTGTGGCGATGTCGATCTCCTGCACGACACCGTTGATCACGGTCTGATTCGCGGGACCGCCGATCGACGTCAGGTTGGCCGTCGCGGTCGTGTAGGAGAGGATCAGCGCGGTGTTCCAGGGTGTGATCAGGAACTCGTGGCCGTCGGCGCTGAGTCCGTTGCCGGCGTTGACGGCAGCGATCTGCTGGTAGTGGTCGTTGTAGATGTAGTCGGTGCCGTTCGAGAGCCCTCCGAGCCCTGTCCCCTGCCAGAAGGTCAGGACCGGCTGCCGGTCGTAGGTCTGGACGCGGAAGTCGCTTGCCTCCTCGCCTGCGGGGACGGCTTTGAACCACACCACGTCGCCCTGGCTGTTGACGATCTCCGGGCCGTTGGCATAGGTGGTCGCGTCACCGAACGGGGAGATGAAGTAGTCCCCGCCCTGCCCGACGAACGGCGAGGAGGTCAGGATCGTCACCGGCGGCGGCGACGTGGGGTTGCTTGCGAGCGCTGGACTCGCGCTCGCAAGCGCGAGCGCAGCGGCTCCGACGACGATCGTGACGGCGCCGATGAGCGTCTGGAGGCGCCGTTGCAGCCCGCTGCGAGGCGCGCTGGAGGACGTTAGCTGAAGCATCTTGGTCTTCCTTCTGTTGAGGTTGGGTTGTGATCTGAGAACTGGGAATCGATGCGTCTCCCAGCCCCTGGAGCGCACCCTAGGACAGAAAGCCCATAATTTCAACTGGATTTGTGATGATTGTTCACGATGGCTCCAACACTGGGCAAACTAGCCTTTCCACATAAAGCCGATTATTTCGATTGACTTGCTAGAGTTTGGCCGGCAGACAGCCGACCGATCGCCGACGAGAGGAGCGAGCCGTGTCCCATGAGCACGACCACCAGCACACAGGGCCGGGCTACGCCTCGCCGCAGCTCGCCGCTGAGCAGCCGCCCGAGCAGTTCATCTACGTCGCGGGCTTGTTCGAGGGCACCGGCATCGAGCGTCCGGACTTCATCGCCGTGATCGACGTTGATCCGAGCTCGCCGCAGTACGGGCAGATCGTGCAGCGGACCGACATGCCCAACGTGGGCGACGAGCTGCATCACTTCGGCTGGAACGCGTGCTCCTCAGCGTGCCATTCACAGCTCTCCCGGGACACGCTCGTGGTGCCGGGCTTCCGCTCCTCGCGGATCCACCTGCTCGACGTGTCGGACCCCCGCTCCCCACGGGTACGCGATGTGATCGAGCCCGCGCAGATCATCGAGAAGACGGGGCTCAGCAGCCCGCACACCGTCCACTGCATGCCCGGCGACATCATCACCGTGTCGATGCTCGGCGACCGCGACGGCAACCTGCCGGGCGGGCTCGCGGTGATCGACGCGCGCGACTTCTCGGTCGTCGGTCAGTGGGCGCAGGACCGCGGCGACCAGCAGTTCATGTACGACTTCTGGTACCAGCCGCGCCAGAACACGCTGATCTCCAGCGAGTGGGGAGCGCCGAACACGTTCAAGGACGGCTTCGACCCGGCCGATGTGGGCGCTGGCAAGTACGGGCAGCGGCTGCACTTCTGGGATCTCGATCGGCGTACCAAGGTGCAGAGCATCGACCTCGGCGACGACGGTCTGATCCCGCTGGAGATCCGCTGGCAGCACGACCCCGACAGCCGCCAGGGGTTCGTCGGCGCGACGCTGTCGAGCAACATCATCCGCTTCCACGGCGACAACGGCTCCTGGGCCGCGGAGAAGGTGATCGACGTAGCCAACGAGCCGCTGGAGGGCTGGCCGCTGCCGGGAGGCGTGCCCGGCCTGATCACCGACCTGGTGCTCACGCTCGACGACCGCGACCTGTTCCTGTCGAACTGGCTGCACGGCGACCTGCGCCACTACGACGTCAGCGACCCCACCAACCCGCAGCTGCGTTCGCAGACATGGCTCGGCGGGCTGCTCGGCCGCGACGGCGGGCACCCCCGCGCCGACGGACCGCTGAGCGGCGGGCCGCAGATGCTGCAGTCCTCGCTGGACGGTCAGCGGGTGTACGTGAGCAACTCGCTGTACTCGACCTGGGACAACCAGTTCTACCCCGAGCTGCGGGGGTGGCTGACGAAGCTCGAGCGCCAGCCCGACGGCAGCTTCGCGCTGGATCCAAGCTTCTTCGTCGACTTCCACGAGCAGACCGGCGGCGCCCGCCCGCACGAGATCCATCTACCTGGTGGCGACTGCACCACGGAGATCTTTCAGTAGGGCCCCGGTGCCTTATCGGCGTGCTTGCACGACAAGGCGGTGCGTTGTCGCATAGCCGACGGGCTGGCTGGTCACGGAGCTGGACATTCGGCTGTAGGCGACGACCCCGAGGTTTCGCGCTGTCAGGTACAGATGTTTGAGCGGGTTCGGCTTTTTGATGATTCGTACGTCTTTGAAGCCAAACTCCTTGACCATGCCGACGAGTGCCGCAGCATTCGGTCCCCACCAATTTGAGTGGTCGCCATCGATGTACGACCCTGGATAGAACGCGGCAGCTGGCCGGCGCGTAAAGGTCAGGTCAGCCAGCGTCTCCAGGACAAGCAGTTCCTTGGTTACGCTTGCAACAGCCTCCAGCGCGGCCATCGGATCGCGCATGTGATAGAGCACCCCTAGGAAAAAGACAACATCGAACTCGCCGACCGTCTCCGGGCTGATATCGAGCACCTCCAGCTCGACGTCCTCGACTTGGGAGTCCAGCAGCTTCCGTGCGATCTCAAACGGCACCTTTGAGATGTTGTGCCAGATCACGGAGTCGAGCGCGACGACACGGCTCGCCCCCAGCCGCTCGGCCGCAAACGAGAAGTAGCCGTCCCAGGCACCAATGTCGAGCACCGTTCTGCCGGCGAGGGGCGGCAACTCCAAGGCCTGGAGCTTTTGCGCCGAGCGATCACGGCCAGGCGTAATCAGGCCACCGCCGAGATCAATCTGGTGGTGCCACAAGTATGAGTTGACCAGCGCGCGCAACTCCGCTGGGTCTTGCGGCATCGCGGGGACGGAAGCGTCGGTACTCGATGGAATCGTCATAGGGTTTGCGGGAAGCGGGCGAGCCCCCGGGAAACTGCTGATGGGCCGTGCAGGAATCGAACCTGCAACCTTGGGCTTAAGAGGCCCCTGCTCTGCCGGTTGAGCTAACGGCCCACGAGGGCGCCGGCGGATCGGCCGGCTCGAGACCCGATTCTATCCAAGCGGGCGCCGCGCCAGCGGGCCGCGTGCAGATCCGGTCGGGCTACTTGCTCTTGCTGCTCTTCGTCGTCGTCGAGGTGATCGTCTTCGGTACTTCTTTGGCGTTGACGAGTTCGTTTTTGGAGTTCAGCTTGCCGGCGTAGGTTTTGCCGTCGGTGGTGGTCGTGTACTGCTTTTCGCCGGAGGGGTTGGCCTTGACTTCGGCCAGCTCCTGCTCCACGCGCTTGCGGTCGGCCGCCGGCGAGAGGCTCACGGCCTTTTCGGAGGCGAGGTCCCCGACGCGCGTGTTCTTGGCTTTGTAGGCGTACTCGGCGAGTTCCGCGTAGAAGGCCGCGACAGTGGGCCTGGCCGCGACGATCAGCTGCAAGACTTCGACGGCCTTTGCCGGTTCGTTGAGGCCGGCTTCGCTGTAGACCTTGTCCATCAGCTCCGCGAGTTCGGTGTTGGGCTTCGCGGGGTTGAGCGCGAGATAGCTGGCCCACGATTGAGACGCCTGGCGGAAGAGCTGCTTGCCCTTGCTCGTGACTTCGCCCGAGTTCAACTCATACGTTTCGCTGCTGGCGACTTCGTGCAGCAGGTTCTTCGTCAGGCCTTCCCACGCGGCCGCATCGCTTGGGTCTTGTTTGGTCAGCTTTCGGTACTTCGCGACCTGCTTGGAGAAGCCCGCTTCGCCGCCGCCGCCTTCTTTCGTGAAGGCGCTGAAGATGCCGCTGCTGCCGAGCCCGCCGCCGACGCCGAGCCCGACGAAGCCGAGCAGGAAGATCACCGCCAGCCCGATGTAGATGACCTTCACCACGCGACGGCGGTGGCGGCCTCTGGTGTCGAACAGCATCTAGCCCTGCAGCCTTGGGTCTTGGTGGTCGATCAGCTCCTGCACGGTTGGCTCCCCTGCGTCCGGCGATGGTGGTGGCGGATCTCCGATTGGATCGCGCACGCCCGCGGTGCTGGCGCCGCCCTCCTCGGGCCGGGCGGGACCCGCCCTCCCGAGCAGCGCTGCAAGCAGGATACTGACCTCGTAGAGCAGGTACAGCGGCACCGTCTCCAGCACGAGCGTGATCACGTCGCCGGGGAGGAACGCCGCCACCGCGGCGCACGCGACGACCGCATAGCGTCTGCCCTTGCGCAGTTGGCGTGGCGTGACGATCCCGAGACGGGTGGCGCCGATGATCACGACCGGGGTCTGGAAGACGAGTCCCATCGCCAGCAGCACGGTCGCGGCGAAGCTGTAGTACGGGTTCGCCTGGACGAGCGTGTTGAACTCGCTGGAGTTGAAGTTCACGAAGAAGCGCACCGCCGCCGGCAGCACCACGAAGTACCCGAAGGCCACGCCGGCGGCGAACAGGAACGGGACGGATGTCAGCAGCGGCATCGCGATACGTCGCTCGTGCGGCGCCAGCGCCGGCAGGATGAAGCCGTAGAGCTCGAACAGGATCACCGGCAGCGAGACGATCAGCGCGAAGTACAGGGTCACGGTGACCGTCGTCGTGAAGCCTTCGCCGATGCCCAGCGTGGCCGGGTTGTCCCCGACGGGGTTGCGCGGCACTTTGGCGACGTCGGCCTTGAGCGTGGCGATCAGCGGCGTGAGCTGGCCGCGAGCCTGGGCGGACAGGCCGTTGTGCGGCTCTGTGAGGACACCGAGAATGGCCTGCGTGCTGGTGGCGAGATTCAGCAGTCCACGCTGCGCCAGCACCGCCTGCCCGACGGTGCCCTCGCCCTTTGCGACCTGTTTCTTTGTCTCTGTCTGCAGCGGCCCGTTGAGGAGGTGCAGCAGCGCATGGTTCTGCCAGAAGCAGATGCCGAACGCCACGATCAGCACCGCCATGCTCACGATCAGGCGCGTGCGCAGCTCTTCGAGGTGGTCCACGAGGCTCAGTCGATCTTCGTGGCCGATCGTGCGAATAGCGCTGGCCATGGGCCTTATGAACCTACCACCGCGCCAGCGGGGGGCCGCGCGGCTAAAGGCCCCCGCTCCACGCGTCGATGACGACCCAGAGCCGAATGGAATCCGAGAATGACCCCGACATCCAGAGCCACCCGCAGACGCCGGTGAGCAACCCGACGGGCGCCGTGTATGGCGCTCAGGGACAGCCCGCCGACAGCGCCTGCGCCCCCGCTCAACTGCACATCTGCTTCCACTGCGCGGGCGAGCTGGTGTTCCCGCTCGATTGGTCTGAGGAGGGTCCGCGGCACTGGCGCATCGTGCTGCGCTGCCCCGAGTGCGAGTCTCGCCGCGAAGGTGTCTTCGACCAGACCGCGGTCGAACGTCTCGACGACGAGCTCGACCGCGGATCCAGTGCGCTGCTGGGCGATCTCAGGCGGATGACGCACGCGAACATGTCGGAGGAAATCGAGTTCTTCGCGCGTGCGCTCGAGGCCGACCTGATCCTCCCCAGCGACTTCTAGCGGTAGCGCTCGACGACCGCGTCGGCAACGAGGCACAGCAGCTCGGCGCGCCCGTCTGGGAGGACCGCGGGCAGGCCTGCCTTGGCCTCCGCCACGACCGCGAGCGCCTGCTCGCGCGCCTCGTCCAGGGCGCCGGTCGCGGCGATCCGCTCGCACAGCTCCTCGGCCTGACGCGGCCCGCCAAGGCTTGACAGGTCGAACGCCGCGAGCTCGGGCTCGCGTTCACGCGCGAGGATGAACGGCAGCGTGACGGTGCCGTCGAGCAGGTCGGTGCCGCGCGACTTGCCGGTCCGCTCGACCGGGCCGGAGACGTCGAGCACGTCGTCGAGCATCTGGAAGGCCAGACCGATACGCCGCGCGAACGCGCCGAGCGCCGCGGCCAGCTCGGAAGAGCCGTGCGCCGCCGTCAGCGCACCCAGGCGGCAGGCCGCCTCGAACAGCGCGGCGGTCTTCAGCTCGCAGCGCCGGAGGTAGCGCTCGACCGCCACATGCGCGGCGTAGGCGTCCTCGCGCTGCAACAGCTCGCCTTCGGCCAGCGCTGAGCTGGCCTCCGACAGCGCGCTCAACTGCGCGGCGTCCTCGTTGCGCGCGAGCTCTGCGAACGCACGCGAGAACAGCAGGTCGCCGGTGGCCACCGCCATCTGCCGGCCGGCTACCGCTGCGACCGTGGGATGGCCGCGGCGCAGCAGCGCACCGTCGATCAGATCGTCGTGCACCAGCGTTGCCGAGTGCACGAGCTCGACGGCGACGGCGGCACGCACCAGCCGCTCCTCTCCATCGGGCGTCGGCGGCGCTCCCCCCGCAGACTCGGCGGCGAGCAGCACGAGCAGCGGCCGCAGGCGCTTGCCGCCGGCGATCACGGTGGCGTTGGCGTGCGAGGCCAGCGGCGTGCCGGCCTGCGCGGTCACCTGACCGAGGTAGCGCTCGGTGCGCTCCATCCTCCCGCGCAGGCTCTCGCCGCCGCGGCGCATGATCGCGTCTAGTCCATCCACGCCCCTTACGGGAACGCTGGCCGCCGTGCTGCCCACTGCGCTCATGATGCCCGTTCGTCGGCGACCGTGCCAGCGTGGATCGCCACGATGCCGCCGGCGGTGATCACATAGCTGATCTCGCTGAGCCCGGCGCGCTGCATCTCGGCGGCGAGCGCGGGCGGGCCGGGGAAGCGCTTGACCGAGTTCGGCAGGTAGGTGTAGGCCTGCGCGATCGTGGCTTTGCCCGCGCCGCCGCCGCTGCTGCGCCGCGGCGTCAGCGCGCCGGCCACGCGGCCGAGCGCGGGGACGATGCGATCGAACCAGAGCGCGTAGAAGTACGACAGCGGTGCGCGCGTGGGGGTGGTGATCTCGAGCACGACCACCCGCCCGCCGGGACGCACCACGCGCGCCAGCTCCGCGAGCCCGCGCGCGAGGTCGCTGAAGTTGCGTGCGCCGAAGCCGACGGTCGCGGCGTCGAAGTGATCGTCGGGGTAGGGCAGGTCCATCGCGTCAGCCCATTCAAAGCGCGGGGATACGCCTGGCCCGCCGGCGGCCGCCTTCGCGCGCGCACGGTCGAGCATGCCCTCGGCGAAGTCGCTGCCCACGACCTCGCCGTCGGGGGAGACGCGGCGCGCGAGCTCGATCGCGAGGTCGCCGGTGCCGGTGGCGACGTCGAGCACGCGGCTGCCAGGGCCGACTCGCGCCAGATCGACCGCGCGAGCGCGCCAGCGGTGGTGCAACCCCGCGGTCATGACCGTGTTGAGCAGGTCGTACACGCGCGCGATGCGATCGAACATCGCGCGTACTTCTCCCGCTTCCAGCGTGTCAGCGCCGTCCCGGAGGCGAGCGGACACCGCCGCGGCTACTTGAGTTGCGAGAGGAAGTTGACGATCGCTTCGAACTTCTTCGCCGGCAGGTTCTTGAACGACGGCATCGGCGCCGTCGGGTTCACGAGCGTGCGCGCGATCGCCTGGCGGGGGATCCGTGAGGCGATCTGGGTCAGATCCGGTCCCGGTCCGGAGTTGCCGTTGTCGCCAATTTTGTGGCATGCCAGGCAGCCGGACTGCGCGACCACCTTGCGGCCTTCTTCATACTCCGCGAGCAACTTCGGGCCCGCTTCCTTGACCGCCGTGGGCGTGGCCATTTCGATCGCGGTCGGCGCGCCGGTGTGGGCGCCCGAGTAGGTCAGGTAGGCCATCGCGCAGATCACCAGGATCCCGGTGATCGTCGCCACCGGCCGGCGCTCGGGCCGGCGCTCGGGCCCGCGGTCGTAGAACGGCAGCAGAAACAGCAGGATCATGCACAGCGTCGGCACGCCGATCGTCGCGAGCGGCACGAGGCTCGGCGTCCTGATGATGCGCAGGAGCTCGAACAGGAAGAAGAAGTACCACTCCGGCCGCGGCACGTAGGTGGTGGTGGTGGGGTTGGCCTTCGAGCCGAGCTCGGCGCCCAGCACCAGCGACATCGTGATGATGACGGCCATCACCACGACGGCCATGATCGAGTCCTTGGCGACCGCGTAGGGGAAGAACGGCTTGCCCTGCGCCTTCAGCAGTGAGTATTCGCGGAGGTACTCCTCCTTCTCGCGCTGATTCACTCCTAGACCTCGGTCTCGTGCAACTCGTGGCGCTTGTGGGCTTTCGTCCACGGCGGCGCGGTCGTGCCCAGCTTGGCCACCAGGTACAGGTGGGCGCCGAGCAGCGCGGCGATCAGGCCCGGGACCAGCAGCATATGGATCGCATAGAAGCGCGACAGCGTGGTTGCGCCGAATTCAGAGCCGCCGCGGAGGAAGTCTGAGAGGTATGGACCGACCAGCGGTCCGGTGCCGTTGATGTTGACGCCCACGATCGTGGCCCAGTAGGCGCGCTGGTCGAACGGCAGCAGGTAGCCGGTGAAGGACATCACCATCGTCAGGATCAGCAGCACCACGCCGATCACCCAGTTGAGCTCGCGCGGGTACTTGTAGGCGCCGAAGAAGAAGGTGCGGGCCATGTGCAGGAAGACGAGTACGACCATCACGCTCGAGCCCCACTTGTGCATGCCGCGCACGAACTGGCCGAGGAACACGTCGTTGGTCACGTAGCGAATCGATTCGTAGGCGCCGCCGGCCGGATCGGGGCGGTAGTACATCGCCAGGAACACGCCCGTGACGGCCTGGCTGAGGAACGCGAACATCGTGGCCGAGCCGAGCGTGTAGAACCAGTTGGTGCCCTTGGGCACCTTGCGGAACATCAGCCAGCGCGCGGCGCCGCTCAGCGACGTGCGCTCGTCGACCCAGTCGACGACGGTGATCCCGGCGTTCTTCGCTTCCTCGATCGGGCCGGCGTTGGCGCCCGCCTGACCGGGACGCGGTGGTGGCGTCTTCAGCGAGGCGGGAAGCGGGGGAGCGGGGAGCTTGGGCACGGTGGTCGGGGATCCGGTCCGGGGCTAGAGTTTCTGCGCGCCGGGGCGAGACGGGTACATGTACTGGCCGATGCCGTCGAGCGGCTCGCCGGGATCGCGCGGGGAGAAGCGCCGCAGTTGGCTGTTGACGCTGAAGCGCGGCCCGACTTCGACGTCTTCGCCGTTGACGCGGGTGTAGAAGCGGTCGAGCGGTCTGACGGGGGGCCCACCGACCCGCCGGCCGAGCAGGTCGTAGACGCCGCCGTGGCAGGGGCAGATGAAGCGCTCGGAGGCGTCGACCCAGCGCACCGGGCAGCCGACGTGCGCGCAGCGGCTGGAGATCGCGATGTACGGCGTGTGCGAGTCCACGTCGGCGGCGTCGGTGTCGATTTCGGGATTGAATTTGCGCATGTACACGGTCGACTTGCCGGCCTCGCCGATGTTCGGCTGCAGCGTGATCACAACCGGTACGTAGTTGTTGTCGGGGAACTGGTAGATGTTGCCCACGACTTCCCAGCGGTGGGGATTGCTTTTGAAGATCGGCCCGAAGGCGAAGCCGAGCGCGGGCAGCGCGAAGGACGCGGCGGCCACCGCTCCCGCTCCGTGGGCGGTGCCGGTCATGAACCGGCGACGTGTGATCGTCTCGCCCTCGAACGCACCGGGTATACCCCGGTCGAGCGTGTACTTGGACTTGTGCTTGTCGCGCTTGTCTGGCACCGGGCGCAAAGAATACCTACGCGCGATTCGGGGCGGCGCGAGCAGTGCTCAAATGCTTGTGCGCATCGCCTCGATCGCCTCGGGAGCCCCTGCGAGCACTAGCTGCTTGGCGCGTAGGTGCGTCTCACTCGACCCCCAGCCGACGGCGTGGGCGCCGGCGCTCCAGACGGCCTCGGCCAGTTCGGCGGCGCCGGCGCCCTGCGCGAGCGCGCTGAGCGTGATCGTGTCGGCGAGCTCGGCCACCGCGTGGGTATCTCCCAGCGCGACGAGGCGCGCGAGGCCGATCGCGTAGAGCCGATCGCCTGCGAGCAGCTTCAGGTCGTCCTCCGGCACCTGCACGACGCGCGGTGTGCCGTAGTGCAGCAGGTAGCCCTCGTAGATCGCCTCGACCAGCAGCTCGTACTCCTCGCGCCTGCCGGCCGCGCGCGGTCCGCTCGCGGCGATGTGCGCGGGGGAGGAGTCCGGCGCGTGCTCGGCGCCCGCCTTCTCGCCGCCGGGCGCGTCGCGCTCGAGCGTGGACTCGGGCTCCACGAGCGTTGCCATCAGCCCGCCTTCGCGCCGCAGCAGCGCGCGCAGGCGCTCGAGTGCGCCGCTGTCCGTGCGCTCGATCGCGAGGCTCATGCGGTCGCCGGCTCGGGTAGGCACGAGAACGCCGCGGCGGCAGCCTCGATCGTGCGCTCGATCTGCTCGGGGGTGTGCGCCAGCGACGGGAACCAGGCCTCGAACTGCGATGCGGGCGGGTACACGCCACGGGCGAGCAGCTCGCGGCACCAGGCCGCGTAAGCGTCGAGGTCGCAGCTCTGCGCGCCGGCGAACGACGACACGGGCTGCTCGCTGAAGAAGACGGTCATCAGTCCGGGCATGCTGACGACTTGTATGGGATACCCGCCCGCACCGCCGCCTGCCCACGAGCCGGCGGCCTCGCGCAGGCCGCTTGCGAGCTGCTCGGTGATGGCGGCGAGCCGCGCGTAGGCGGGCTCGTCGAGCAGCTCGAGCGTCGCCAGCCCAGCGGCGACCGCCAGCGGGTTGCCCGACAGCGTTCCCGCCTGGTAGACCTCGCCGTCGGGAGCCAGCATGCGCATCAGCTCGGCGCGGCCGCCGACGGCCGCCGCGGGCAGCCCGCCGCCGATGATCTTGCCCATGATCACGAGGTCGCCCTCCACGCCCAGCAGTTCCTGCGCGCCGCCGCGGGCGACACGGAAGCCGCTGATGACCTCGTCGAGCACCAGCAGCGCGCCGGTGGCGTCGGCACGCTCGCGCAGCAGCTCCAGGAACCCGTCGGCTGCCGGCACCAGCCCCATGTTCGCGGGCAACGGCTCGGCGACGATCGCGGCGAGCTCGTAGCGCTCGGTGGCCGCGACCAGCGCCTGGGGTTCGTTCCAGGGCACGATGATCGTGGCGGCGGCGGCGCTCGCGGGTACGCCCGGGCTCGCGGGCAGACCCTGCGTGGCCAGGCCCGAGCCGGCCTGCGCGAGCAGGCCGTCGGAGTGGCCGTGGTAGGCGCCGGCGAACTTCACGATCGGCTCGCGTCCGGTGGCCGCGCGCGCGATGCGCACGGCAGTCATCGCCGCCTCGGTGCCCGAGGAGGTCATCCGCACCATCTCCACGCCGTCCATGCGCCGCACGAGCTCGCTTGCGAGCTCGACCTCGCCTGCGGTCGGCGCGCCGAAGCTGGTGCCGTTCGCGGCCGCGGCGGCGATCGCTGCGAGCACATGCGGGTGCGCGTGCCCGTGGATCAGCGGGCCCCACGAGCAGACGTAGTCGATGAACCTGTTGGCATCGACGTCGATCAGCTCCGCGCCCTCTCCGCGTGCGATGAAGATCGGCTCGCGTCCGATCGCGCGCATGGCGCGGACGGGGGAGTTGACCCCACCGGGGATCAGCTCGAGCGCACGTCTGTAGAGCTCGGCCGAACGCGTGTCGGTCAGCGACGCCGTCACGAGCCGCTCAAGCGCGCGCGCTCTCCCAGTTCTTGAAGTCCTCGGTGAAGTACAGCAGCCGGATCTTCTTGAACTCGGTGGAGGAGTACAGCGTGGCGCGCTCGTGGATGCCGGTGCGCTCGGCGATCGAGTCGAGGACCGCGTCGCACTCCTCCTTGGAGCGCCCGTGCGCCATCGTGAACACGGAGTAGGGCCAGTCCTCGTAGGTGGGGCGCTGGTAGCAGTGGGAGACGCCGCGCACGGCGGCCATGCGGCAGCCGATGTCGAAGATCTGCTCGTCGGGCACCTTCCAGACGCCCATGCCGTTGGCGGAGAAGCCGGCGCGACGGTGGTAGAGGATCGCGGCGACGCGACGCAGGATGCCCCGCTCCTGCATGCCGGCGAGGTGGTCGAGGAAACGCTCCTGGGTCATCCCGAGCTCGGCGGCAGCGGCCGCGTAGGGCTGTTCGGCGACGGGCATGTCGCCTTGCAGCGCACGGATCACGGCGATGTCGAGCTCGTCGTAGGGCTGGGGCTCGAGCTCGATCGGCTCCTTGACCTCGGCGGCGCTGGAGAGCGCGTCGGTGCCGCCCTCCATCTCCAGGTCCATGCGAATCTTGAACAGCCGCAGCGTCGGCAGCTGGCGCACGGACTCGGCGCCGGCCTCTTGTGCGAGCACCTCGAGCGTGCCCTCGAGCCCGAGCTTGGAGTCGGGCTCGGTGGCGATCGTGAACCACAGGTTGAACTCGTGGTTGCGCAGGTAGTTGTGCGAGACGCCGGGATGGCCGTTGATGATCTGCGCGGCGCGATGGGGGTGCTCGGGGTCGACCTTGGCGGCGACGAGCATCGAGGAGTAGCCGAGCGCACGGGTGTCGAAGATCGGCGTGACCTGGCGGATGATGCGCTTGTCGAGCAGATGCTGGACGCGCTGCATGACCTCAAGCTCTGAGACCTCGCCGAGCTCGGCCACACGCTGATAGGGCCGCGGGGCGATCGGGAAGCTGCCCTGCATCAGGTTGAGCAGCTTGCGGTCGGTCTCATCGAGCGCGATCGCGGCGCCGTCCTTGCGGCTGCGTGTCTTAGGTCCCGCCCGCCCGCCCCCATCCTCCGTCGCTATGTCTGCTCTGCTAGCCATGTGGCTGCATCCTTTGCGTGGTAGGTGATGATCGTGTCGGCGCCGGCGCGGCGCAGCGAGGTGAGGATCTCGAGCACCGTGGCCCGCTCGTCGAGATAGCCGGCGGCAGCGGCGGCCTTGACCATCGCATACTCGCCGCTGACGTTGTAGGCCGCAACCGGAAGGCGCGTGGCGCGCTTGACGGAGCGGATCAGGTCGCCGTAGGCGAGCGCTGGCTTGACGATGATCATGTCGGCGCCCTCCTGCACGTCGAGCAGCGCCTCGCGCACAGCCTCACGGCCGTTGGCCGGATCCATCTGGTAGCCGCGGCGGTCGCCGAACGCGGGCGTGGAGTCGGCGGCCTCACGGAAGGGTCCGTAGAAGGCGGAGGCGAACTTGGCGGAGTAGGCGAGGATCGGCGTATCGGCGAGGCCTTCGCCGTCGAGCTCCTCGCGGATCGCGCCGACGCGCCCGTCCATCATGTCCGATGGGGCGACGATGTCGGCGCCGGCACGCGCGTGGCTGACGGCGGTCTGGGCGAGCAGCTCGAGCGTGGCGTCGTTGTCGACGCTCGAGTCCTCGCGCAGCACGCCGCAGTGCCCGTGGGAGGTGTACTCGCACAGGCACACGTCGGTGATCACGAGCAGCTCGGGGACGGCCTGCTTGATCGCGCGTATGGCGAGCTGCACGACGCCCTCTGGATCCCAGGCGCCGGAGCCGTGCGCGTCCTTCTCGGCGGGCAGCCCGAACAGCATCACCGCGGGGATGCCGAGCGCAGCGGCCGCTTGCGCCTCGGCGACGAGCGCTGACAGCGACAGCCGATCGACGCCGGGCATCGTGGCGATCGGTTCGTGTCCGGCGCGTTCGCCCGATGGCTCGGTCTCGGTCACGAACAGCGGCAGTACGAGCTGGCCGGCGCGCACGTCGGTCTCGCGCACGAGCCCGCGCAGGCTGGCGGTCGCTCGCAGCCTGCGCATCCGCGTCTGTGGAAAGGCCATCGCATTCGAGGATACCCCGCAGTGGAAGCTTTATGGAGCGCCTACGGCGCTCGTGCGGCGTTCGCAGTGACGCTACTCGACCTGTTGCAGGCCGACGCGCGCGAGCGCTCCGAACACGGCGGCGAGCACGGCGAGGTGCAGGAGCGACAGGCCGATCGCCGGCGAGGCGCCGTTGACGGCGGCGTCGAGCGCCTGCAGAGCGGCCTTGAAGGGAAACACGAACGAGATCACCCCGATCGCGTCGTAGAAGCCGCTGGATACCGAGCCGCCGGGCACGAGCGCGAGGAAGGCGAGCGGCAGCGACAGCAGGAACGCGAGCAGCGAGGCGGCGCGCACCTCGCGTGCGAGTGCGCCGATTGCGACGCCGAGCGCGCCGAACGCGAGCGCGCCGAACGCGAGCGCCGCCAGCCACAGCCCGGCGCGGCTCCAGTCGAGCGCGACGAACGCGCTGATCCCGGCGAGCATCGCGAAGGCGAGCACGAACGCGCAGCCGGCCGCGAGCAGCGTCTTCTCGGTGAGCAGCTGCTCGCGCGAGACCAGCTCGCCGCCGGCGCGGCCAGTCCGGTGCGGGGAACGCGCGGCTGCCCCGGGCGGGCGCCTGGTCAGTCGCGCGAGCGTGTGCTCTTCGCGCTCGAGCGCGACGCCGCCCGCGGCGAGCAGCACGCACATGAACATCATCGAGAGGCTTACGGCGACGACCACGGCGAACGTGTTCAGCGGTGTGCGGCGGCCGTGCAGGAGCACGCTGTTGACGCGAATCGGCTGCCCGACGATCGAGAGCACGCGCTTGGCCAACGACAGGTTCTGTGCGGCGAAGCCGGCGAAGGCGTCGATTCGTTCGAGCTCGACGCGGTCGTGTCCATGCGGCTGGCGGGCGATTATGGCTTCTAGCGTCGGCGGGATCTGCGTGAGCCCGATCAGGTTCTCGGGTGCGCCGATGCTGCCGAGGTTGCCGCCGCTGAGCAGTGAGCCGATGGCGGTGCCGGCCGCCTTTTGGATCTGCGCGGAGAAGCCGAGGTTGGCGTTGGCGAGCGCGGAGCTCAGCGTGGACTGCACGAGCGATTGCTCGAGCGCGTCGCCGTTGTAGAGGACTTCCAGCTGCGCGGCCTCGGTCGCGGAGGCGACGCGCGCGGCGACGCCTGGCGGGATCACCACGGCGGCGAGGACTTCGCCTGATTTGACCTTCGCGATCGCCTGCGCGCGTGTGGGCACTTCGACGGCCTGGACCTGGTCGAACAGCTGGCGTGCGTACACGCCGACGGGCACGCGCTGGCTGCCCACCTCGAGCGTTTCCCCCGGCGGAGTCTCATCGACGATCGCTACGCGCGGTCGTGACGGGCTGCGGGAGATCGCGAGGCCGACCAGCAGCGCGATCGCGACCGGGTAGATGATCAGCACCGCGAGCAGCAGCCGCGAGCGGCGCAGGATCCGCAGGTCCTTGCGCAGCAGCCACCTCACAGCGTGCCCTCTGGGTATGAAGGACGCTCGCGTAGGAAGCGCACGAGCGCGCGCTCGAGATCGCCGTCGTCGTGCTCGCCGCCCTGCTCCAGCAGCGTCTGCGGGCTGCCGTCGAACAGCAGCCGTCCCCGAGCGAGCGCAAGCACGCGACTGGCGTAGCGCTGGGCCTCGCTGACGTTGTGCGTCGAGAACAGGACGGTGGTGCCGGCGGCGACGCGCGCTGAGACGAACTCCCACAGGCGCTCGCGCTGGTCGGGGTCGAGCGACGCGGAGGGCTCGTCGAGCGCGAGCACCGGCGGGTCGCCGATCAGGCCGATGGCGACATTGACGCGCTGGCGGTTGCCCCCGGAGAGCCGCCCGACGAGCTCGTCCGCGCGCGCGGCGAGACCGGTCTGATCAAGCATCTGCGCGACCACCGAGCTGGGGTCGGCGACACCCTCCAGGCGCGCGAACAGCTCGAGGTTCTCGGCGACCGACAGCTTCGCGTAGAGCGCGGGAGCTTGCGGCGCCCAGCCGACCGCTGAGCCGTCCTCGCCGCCCGCGCGGCTGATCGTGCCGGCGCTCGGCGGTTGGATCCCGACGATGATCGACAGCAGCGTGGTCTTGCCGGCTCCGTTGGGCCCGACGACCGCGATCAGCTCGCCGCGGTCGGCCTCGAAGCTGATGTCCTTGAGTGCTTGCAGCTCGCCGTAGCGCTTGGCGATCGCGCTGACGCTGAGCACGGCGCTCACAGCATTCCGCTGCCGCCGCGATCCCAGGATTCGAGCGTGAGATGGCGGCTCAGGTAGACGGCGGTCTCCCGCAGCACCGCGAGGATCGGCAGTGCCAGCAGCGCGCCGAAGATCCCGTAGAACTGCAATCCGAGCAGCAGCGCCAGGATCACCAGCAGGGGGTTGATGCGCAGCGTGTGCCCGAAGATCTGTGGCGCTACGACATGGCCCTCGAGCTGCTGCAGGCCGACGAACAGCAGCGCCACCCACAGCGCTGTGATCGGTTTGGTGAACAGCGCGACGATCACGGGCGGCAGCGCGCCGAGGATCGGCCCGACGTAGGGCACGAGCTCCATCGCCGCGTAGAAGACGGCGAAGGCGATGGCATAGGTGCGCCCGTCGGGGAAGATGCCGAGCAGGCCGAACACGTACAGCGAGATGCCGGTGGATGCGCCCATGACGGTGCTGAACAGCAGCTGGCCGCCGACGTAGCGCGTCACGGCGCGCTGTACCAGGTGCGGGTAGTCGTCGGCCTTCGAGCCGTCGCCGTCGGGCATCGCCCGCCGTATCAGCGCCCCGATCTTCTGGCCGTAGAGCAGCATGTAGACCGACAGCACGAACACGAGCACGAGGTCGAAGATCGCGCTCGCCACTTCGGTCGCGAGCGCTCCCCCGAAGGATGCGAGTTTGTCGGCGCTCTTGGCGACTTTGCCCTCGATGCTCTGCAGCGCGGTTTTGCCCTGCTTGACGACTTCGATGTGGATGCCGTGGTGGTCGAGTTCGTGCTGGCCGTTTTCGATCGTCTTGTTGGCTTCTTTGACGAGGCTCGGGAGGTTGTCTGCGAAAGTGCGCACCTGGTTGGAGATGGGGTTTGCGAGCAGCAAGCCGATGCCTGCCAGCGTCAGGAAGAATGCGAGGTACACGGTCAGCACCGCCAGCCCGCGCCGAAGGCGCGCGCGGTGCAGGAAGGTGACGGCCGGATTGAGGATCAGCGCGATGAGGCCTGCGACGATGAATATGACCAGCACTTTCCCCGCCGCTTTCGCGAGCGCCCACAGCGCGAGCAGCGCGAGCGGCAGCAGCACCAACTGGACCCAGCGCGGCACGATCACGCGCGCCGGCTCGGGCGCGGGTGATCCCTCGTCGCCCCCCTCCCTATGCGGGGACGATGTCGTCAGCTCCTGCTCGTGCTCGCCGGGCGGGGTGGCCGGCGGCTCGTGCTCGCCGGGCGCAGCGGCCGTTGACCGCTCAGCCTCGACGGCCTTCTCCCCCTCCGGAGACGATGCCGAGACGCCGCTCATCTACCTCCCACCATCGCCAGAGTATGGCTGAGACCGAGGCGGTCGCCGCCGGGGCGCCCGGTGTGAGGATCCTGTTCGCCGGCGACGTCGTCGGCGGCCTTGGACGGCACACGCTGCTCGACTGCCTGCCGCTGCTGCGCGAGCGCTTTGCGCCGACGTTCGTGGTCGTCAACGGCGAGAACGCCGCCGGCGGGCTCGGAATCACACCGAAGATCGCCGACCAGATGTTCGCGGCGGGCGTCGACGCGATCACGCTCGGCAACCACACCTACCACCGGCGTGAGATCTACCCCTACCTGGACAGTCACGAGCGCATCCTGCGCCCCGCCAACTTCCTGCGCAGCCAGCCGGGACACGGCACCTGCATCGTCGAGCACGACGGGGTTCGCCTGGGTGTCGTGAGCCTCAGCGGCAACCTCTACCTGCGCGCGGGGCGCTCGGCGTTCACGGAGATCGAGGTGGCGCTCGGGGAGCTGGGCGGGGTCGATCACATCCTCGTCGACATGCACGCGGAGGCGACCTCCGAGAAGGTGGCGCTGGGCTGGCACCTCGACGGGCGGGTGACGGCTGTTCTCGGAACGCACACGCACGTGCCGACGGCCGACGCGCGCGTGCTGCCCGGCGGAACCGCCTACATCACCGACGTCGGCATGACCGGCCCACGCGGCGGCGTGATCGGGGTCAAGCGCGAGCAGGCGATCGAGTCGCTGCTGACGATGATGCCGATTCGCTTCGAGACCTCCGAGGAGGATCCGTGGCTGATGGGGGTGCTGATCAGCTGCTCACAGCCACTGCGGGCTGACTCGATCGAGCAGGTGCTGATGCCACGGCCGCCGACGGGTCACTGAGGATCCCGCCCTCGCCGCTGAGACGCCCGAGCAGCGCGACGATCGCGAGCGGGAAGAACCACGGGATGTACAGGTAGAACCAGTGTTCGATCCCGAGCTGCTCGGCGATGATCACGGCTGCGCAGGCCGCGGCGAGGCCGACCACGTCGGGGCGGCGCGGGATCACCGCGAGCAGCAGCGCGAGCGCGACGGCGGCGATCTCGACGACCTGCTCGAGCCCCTGCAGGCCGTACAGGCCCCACACCGAGAACGGCGAGCCGCGGTTGGACTGGTAGACGATCGTGCGCTCGTAGATCGTGTGCAGCGAGTCGTGGCTGAACGCGGGGATCGAGGCCAGCGCGACGGCGGCTGCGAAACCAAACGCGTACAGCGCCAGCGCCCGCGCGCGCCGCGCGAACGAGAGCTCTCCCAGTCCGTGCGTGGCCAGCAGCGGCGCGAGCGCCAGCGGCGCGAACTTGGTGAGCCCCGCGACCGCGGCGAGCGCGCCGCGACCGGCGCGCGCGAACTTGGTGCGATAGCTGGCGGCGAGCACGGCGGCGAGTACGAGCGCGCCCACGAGGCTGTCGTTGGAGTTGCTCTCCAGCGCGTACAGCGTGAAGGGGTAGGCGACCCACGCGTAGGCCAGCGCGACGCCCAGGGTCGGGCCGCGCATGCGCCGCCCGATCAGGAACAGCAGCGCGGTGGCGAGCAGATCGAAGAAGATCGCCGCGGCGTGGGCGGCCGGCAGGTCATCCCACTTGCCGCTCCAACCGAAGACCTGCTCGAAGGGCACATACAGCTCGTAGTTGGCGGGGCCATAGGTGTCGCCGTGTTCGTTGTCGGAGGGATAGCCGCCATACAGCGACTTGCCGTCGACGATTCGCTGCGCGCCGATCACACCCGCATAGCCGACGTCGATGACGTTCGAGTCGGTGACGTTGAGCGCGATGCGGAAGCCGAGCAGGAAGACCACGCCGAGCGCCAGCCACGGCGTCGGCACCAGCAGCCGCAGCGCCGGCGGGCGCCTGCCGGAGGATCGACGTCGCAGCAGCGCGAGCATGCGCGCGAGCAGGTACAGCAGCGGCGGGTAGGCGAGCGGCACCGAGGCGTAGATGTGTGCGTGGTTGAAGAACGCGAGCGACACCGAGAACGACAGCAGCACGAGCAGGTCGAGGTGCAGCAGCGAGAACGGCCGCCGGAAGTTGATGAACGGCAGCATGAACAGCACGCACAGCGGCAGCCAGACATACAGCGCGTTGACGTGCCTGCCGAACGCGCCCGGATAGCCGCGCGCCATCGTCCAGGCGACCTGGAAGCCGGTCCACTGTTCGGTGACACGCCCCGAGAGGTCGTTGATGATGACCAGGCCGATCTCCTTCTTGCCGCCACGGGTGAAGTAGCTGACCTGCCACTGGAAGCCGCCCTTCAGGTAGACGTCGCCGAAGGAGCCGCGGTATTCGCGACGCAGGGCGCGCATCTCGGGCAGCCGGTTGGCGATCGCCAGGACCTTTTCGGAGGACAGCCTGTGCGCGGCCGGCGGCACGTTCGAGAGCGCTACGGGGATCGGTGTTTCGCTGCTCGTGCTGCTCGTGAGCGTCGAGGTGCCGGAGCTGTGAGCGCTCGCGGCCGCGCTGCGCGTGCTCGCCGATGCGAACGTCACGGAGGCCGCGCCGGCCTCCTCGGCAGCGATCCCGGATGCGATGCACACGGCTGCTGCGGCTACGGCAAGGAGACGCATTGCGCGAGCGTAACGTTGTCAGCGCGATTGATCGAGCCCGAAGTGCCCCAACACGATCGGCGCCAGATCACGGATCGCCCACTGCGCCGGCTCGGGGTCGGGCAGTTGCACGCCGCTGAGGATCAGCGCGCCGAGCGAGTCGCAGGCGTGCAGCGAGCCGTGGCTGCCGCCACCGACGTGCGCCTGACGGCCCCAGTCGATGAACTCGTAGCCGGGCGCGGCGGACAGCAGCACCTCGCCGGAGTTGCGGCAGGTGAGCGCCGCCCAGGAGCGAGCCAGCGCGTCGGGATAGGAGGGCGTTAGCAGGACGCCATCCTGGATGCTCCCGTCGATCGCGCCGAGCGCGCCCTCGATGCTCCAGGACGCGCCGCGCGGGTCGCGGATCGAGCCACCTGGAGCGAAGCGCAGCTCGCCGTGACTGGCGCTCGCGATGACGCCCTCGCGGGGCGCGTCGTGCGCATCGCGCTCGAGCCACAGCACCAGGTCGACGCCCTCGACCGCGAGTGCGAGCGCAACGACCGACGCGCGCATCGCGTCGCGCTCGGGCTCGTGCAGCGCGTAGACCATCGCTGCGCGCTGGGAGGGGCAGACCGCGATCCGCGGCTCGCCGGGCGCCGGCGAGCCCTCGGCGGAGCGCGCCGGGCCAAGGACACCGAGCTCGGAGAGCTCGTCCTGCAGCGCGATCGTCGCGGTCACCGGTGCCTGCGAGTGATCGGCCATCGTGATCACCGCATGCTCGCTCAGGAACTCCTCGACGCCGCCAGCTGCGTTCATCACGCGTGCGAGCTGCAGGTCGGCCTGCCCGATCGACTGGACCTGCGCGTCGGGCCCGCGCTTGTGCGAGTACCAGTCGTTGTCGGGCAGCGACAGCAGCAGGAAGTCGAACAGGTCGTGCTCGACCATGTAGGCGGAGACGCAGCCGGAGTGGCGGTCGCGCACCCCGGGCATGCCGAGGGCCGACCGGCAGCCGGTGCGTTGGGAGGCGAAGATGTCGGCGTAGAACAGCTCGCGCGGCCCCATCACCGCGTGGCGCATGAGCGCTGAGGCGACGCGCGTCAGCGCGGTGTCACGCTGGGGCTCGTGGCGGTGGCGCCCGCGATACATCAGGTACGTGGTGCCGGCGGTGCGCACGTCGGCGTCGTCGAGCGTCTCGAACACGGTCAGCGTCTGCGGACTGAGATGAGCGCGGTTCATGTTGTAGACGGTGTCGGTCAGCTGGCGGGTGATGCCAAACCGCTGCGCCGAGCGAAAGCTCGAGCCGTATTCGACGTAGCGGTGCTCTTCGCGGTGAAACCAGTTCATGCCGGGGATCTCGTGCTGGTCTTGGCTGACGCCGGTGACGATCGAAGCGGCGCACACGGGCGTCACCGACGGGAACGCGGCGACGCAGTCGGGCACGTAGTGGCCACCGGCGACGAGTCGCTCGAGCACCGGCGCCGCGCCGGCCGCGATTGCGCGCTCGAGCATCGCGGGGGCCATCGCGTCGATCACGCACAGGACGAGCTTGGGAGGGGAGGAGCTCACGAACCGCCGTATCAGCGGCGCAGGATGCGCAGCCCCGCGTACTTTTCATCCCCGCGCGCACGACCGCGCCAGGCAAACCAGGCAAGCAGCGCGACGGCAACGTAGCCGAGCGGATGCAGCAGGGCGACGAGCGCCGCGAGCACGAGCGCGGCAGCATCGAGGTAGATCGTCAGCGCCTCGCGCGCGGAGCGATCGCTCAGGCGCGAGCGCGCCCTGATGATCACCGGCCACGTGGCGCGCTGGGCAAGCGCGGCGATCAGCAGACCGGCGAACACCCCAGGCCATGGGCTGTCGCCGTGCGCGGCGAGCGTGCCGGCGAACAGCAGCGCGCCGGCGCCGAGGCCCAGTCCTGTGAGCGATGCGGCGAGCGGGTCGCCGAGCGCCTTGCGATCGCCGGGATCGACGATCGGCGTGAGCTTGAGCAGCAGCTGCAGCGCATATGCCAGCACCAGCACCACCACGACGACCAGCAGCCACGAGTCCGTGCGCAGGAAATGGAAGCTGCCATGCGTGAAGTCCACTCCCAGCGCTCCACCGGTCGCGAGCGCGCCGGCGAGCAGCACGGGCAGGAACGGGCGCAGCCCGCAGGCGGCTGCGAGACCGGCGCCGAGGCCTATGTAGAAGAAGAGACCGTTCATGCAGAGTGCATTTGGAGGTGCGCTACCGTGCGGTAATGCGCGGGCAGGACGATAAACGACGGACCCGGCCGGCAGCGCACGAGCTTGCGCGCTACGAGGCGCTGTTCGCAGCGCGAACGCGCGGCATGAAGAGCTCGGCGATGCGCGAGATGATGGCATTGACCGAGCGCACGGACGTGATCTCGCTCGCCGGCGGCCTGCCGGACACGAGCACGTTCGCGCCTGAGCTGTACGCGAAGCTGATGGCGAAGGTGGCCGCGGAGTCGACGGCGCGCGCGCTGCAGTACGGCCCGACCGAAGGGATGGCGGCCACCGTCGGCTGCATCGTCGAGGTGATGGCGCGCGAGGGCACGCTGGTGGATCCCGCCGAGGTGATCGTGACCACCGGCGGCCAGCAGGTGATCGACCTCGTGTGCAAGACGCTGATCGACCCCGGCGATGTGATCGTCGCCGAGGCACCCACCTACCCGGGGGCGGTGCCGACGTTCAGCGCCTACCAGGCCGACGTCGAGCAGATCGAGATCGACGCCGACGGGATGCCGATCGACGCGCTGGAGAGCACGCTCGACCGCCTGCACGCGCAGGGCCGGCGGCCGAAGTTCATCTACACGATCCCCAACTTCCAGAACCCGGGCGGTGTGACGATGTCGCTGGCGCGCCGCCGTCGCCTGGTGGAGGTGGCGCGCGAGCGCGAGCTGCTGATACTCGAGGACAATCCCTATGGCCTGCTGCGCTACGAGGGAGAGGCGCTGCCGACGCTGTACTCACTGGACGCCGAGAACGCGAACCCGCCCACGCCGGGCGGGTCCTCTGACCTCGTGATCTACCTGGGGACGTTCTCGAAGATCCTCTCGCCGGGGCTTCGCCTGGGCTGGGCCGTGGCGCCGCGACCGGTGCTGGAGAAGCTGAACCTTGGCAAACAGGGAGCGGACCTGTGCTCTTCGTCGGTGACGCAGATGTTCGTGTCGGCGTACTTCGCCGAACGCGACGCGCACGGCGGGCCGGCCTGGATCGAGTACGTGGAGCGCCTGCGCGAGCTGTATCGCAGCCGCCGGGACGTGATGCTCGAAGCGCTCGCGGAGCACTTCGGCGAGGGCGCCAGCTGGACGAAGCCGCAGGGCGGGCTGTTCATCTGGGCGACGCTGGACCCGCGGATCGACACGACCGATCTGCTGGCACTGGCGCGCGAGAGCGAGGGCGTTGCGTTCGTGCCCGGCCGCGCGGCCTATGTGGACGGGCGCAGCGGCTCCTCCTCGATGCGCCTGAACTTCGCGGGATCGCCCGAGCGCGACATCCGCGAGGGCGTGCGGCGGATCGGCAAGGCGATGCGCGAGCAGTTGGGGCTGCTGGGATCGCTCAGCGGTGCAGCCACGCCGGCGGGCGCCGGCGCAGCGTCCAACGAGCAGGCACCGTCGAGCGCGACGGAGGCAAGCGCACCGCTGGCAGACGTCGTCGCGCTGCCTCGCCGCGATGACGCAGCCGCTGCACGCCGGCGCCGGGATCGATGACAGCGGGCAAGCGGGTCGCCGTCCTGAAGGGCGGGCACTCACTCGAGCGTGCGGTGTCGCTGCGCTCCGGCGCGCAGGTGCAGGACAGCCTGCAGCGCCTCGGCCACGAGGTGGTGGCGATCGACGTGGGCGCTGAGCTCGTGCCGCAGTTGCTCGAGGCGGACGCCGACGTCGCGTTCATCGCGCTGCACGGGCCCGGCGGCGAGGACGGCGTCGTGCAGGGCCTGCTGGAGGCGCTAGGGCTGCCATACACGGGCTCGGGCCCGGCGGCGTGCATTCGCTGCACCGACAAGCTGCTGGCCAAGTACCTGATGCGCGAGGCGGGCATTCCCACACCCGCCTTCGATGCGCTGCGCGAGGCCTCGATCAAGGAGCTGGGCGCAGCCGCGGCGCTCGCGAGCGTCGAGGCGCAGCTCGGGTTCCCGCTGGTCGTCAAGCCGGCGAAAGGCGGCTCGGCGCTGGGGGTCAAGTTCGCCCAGGACAGCACTGGGCTTCCGGGGGCGATGGTCGGGGCGTTCTCCTACGACAGCACGATCGTGCTCGAGCGCTATGTGGAGGGACGCGACCTCGCCGTTTCGGTGCTCGACGCTCCCGGCGGCGGGTCCGCGGCTGAGGCGTCCAAAGCGCGGGCGGTGGCGCTGCCCGTGGTGGAGGCGGTCCCGCGCGATGAGGGCTTCTACGACTACGAGTCGCGTTATGAGATCGGCATGACGACATTCGTGTGCCCCGCCGACCTCGCCCCGGAGACGACCGAGCGCGCGCAGCAGCTTGCGCTCAGCGTGTATGAGCTGCTGGGCTGCCACGGAGTGGCGCGGGTCGATCTGATGCTCGAGCAGGACAGCGGCGAGCTGTGGGTGCTGGAGACGAACGTCGTCCCCGGCATGACCGCCACGAGCCTGCTGCCGCAGGCCGCGGACGCCGGCGGCATCGGCTTCGAGGAGCTGGCGGAGCGCATCCTCGCCTCTGCCTTTACGCGCTAGGAATCGCCCGCCGCGAAATCCTCAGGCGAGACCTGGTCGAGGAACTCCTTGAACTTTTCGACGACGTCCTCGGACTCCTCGACATCGTGCTCGAACTCGATCGCGGACTCGGAGATGACCTCCTCGGCAGCGTAGATCGGCGCCCCGGAGCGGACCGCGAGGGCGATTGCGTCGCTGGGGCGGGAGTCGATCTCGAGCTCGCGGCCGCCGACGCTGAGCGTGATCGAGGCGAAGAACGTGTTCTCACGCAGCTCGGTGACCGACACCTGTGTGCACTTGACGTCGAGCTCGCCGAGGATGTCGCAAAGCAGGTCGTGCGTCATCGGTCGCGGCGTGCCGGCGCCCTGAAGCTTCATCAGGATCGACGCCGCCTCCGGATGCCCAATCCAGATCGGCAGGAACTTATTGCCGTCGACTGTCTTCAAAAGCACGATCGGCTGCTTGCCAACCATGTCGAAGCTGACGCCGTAGATCACCATCTCCTGCACAGGGGTCCTCCGAGCGGGGGGAAGTCAGAGTATAGGTGCCGACTGGGCCACCGGCCAACGGCGCAGCCGCGCAGCGCAGCGCTCAACGCAGCAAAGCGCTCGAGCGTTTCAGCGGAAGCTCCACAGCTTGTTTCCAAGGAAGTTGAGCGGCATCGAGGCGGCCACCGCCAGCGCCTGAGCGGGCACCTTGGCGATGCCCGCGCCCTGGACGAACAGCGTCAGCAACAGCAGACTGAAGGCCTCGGCGACCAAGCTGACGACGAGGAAGCGGACCGCCTGCGAGCGCGCGCGACCATCTCCGGCGGCGAACGTCCAATGGCGGTTGAGGATGAAGTTGTTGAGCACGGCGACCAGCCATGCGGCGACGTTGGCGACGCGGTAGTCGACGCCAATCGGGTGCACGAACACCGTGTAGACGGCGAGGTTGACGATGAACCCGACGCCCCCGACGAGCCCGAAGCGCACCAGCTGCAGCCAGTTGGCTGGACGGCGCATCCCGTGGAGCAGGCGAACGTGCGGCCGAATCTGCACGGCCGTTGCTTCCTCGCGCATCACATCAGGGTAGCGACCCTTTACACGGGATGGGACCGCTAGCCTAGACGCATGACCTTCAAGGGGAAGGCGCTTGGGGCTAGTTGCTGTCTGCTGGCCACTGCGACGCTCGCCGCGTGCGGCGAAGCGACGGTGGGCACGGACGCCAAGCCGCCGACGGCCACCGCCAAGGCGGACCCGCCGGTGAGCAAGGCCGACCCGGCGGCGACAGGCACCGTGGCGGGCGCGGTGGCGACCACGCCCGCTGGGGGCGGACGACCTGGCGTCGTCAAGGAGGTCGCCGACCCGCTGGAAGCCGACAGCTACCCGGCGCCCGCGTCGGTCAAGCACGCGAGCGCGGCCACGCCGGCGAAGGCCGGCGCGATCGTGGCGGCAGGCGCCCCGTCGAATGCGGAAGTACGCAAGGAGCTGGCGCAGATGCAGGCGGTGGAACGCAGCTCCCGTCAGGCGCAGCAGCTGCGCCTGACGCCTGTGCCGGGCGGCGAGTCGATCGGCGGCAACGGCACGATCCCGATCCCGACGAACGTCCCGGAAGTGGTGCAGAAGGTGGTCGCGGGCGCGAACGCAATCGCCGACTTCCCCTACGTCTACGGTGGCGGGCACGCCTCGTTTGTCGACAATGCCTATGACTGCTCGGGCTCGGTCAGCTATGCGCTGGCTGCCGGCGGCCTGCTGAGCGCACCGGAGACCTCCGGCCAGCTCGAGAGCTGGGGCGCGCCGGGTCCCGGCAAGTACATAACCGTGTACGCAAACGCGGGGCACACCTACATGTACGTCGACGGCATCCTCTATGACACCGCCGGGCGCAGCGGCGTGTACACGTCACGCTGGCAGGTGCAGCCGACGGACAACGCCGGCTACGTGGTGCGCCACTGGCCGGGGCTGTAGCGCTGACGCCGTTCAGCCGGTGAGTGTGGCGCTGCTGACGACGGTCGTCGTCAGCGGATCGATCGTGGCGGCGTTGCGCACGATCAGCCGCAGCATCAGCGCGACCTTGTGCACGTGGGCGAGACGCGCCGCAGTGCGCTTGGGGAAGGCGATGTGCAGCGCGCTGTGGCCGCCCTTGGTCGTCACCAGGATCGCTTTCGCGATCACGAGCTCTGGCGCCGAGCCGGCGGGCAGGCCCGTGGCCGGCGTGCCGCTGATGCCCAGGCGGTGTGCGACCGTGCGGCTGAGCAGCACCTCGAAGTGACCGGCCACCTGCTCGTTGACCGAGTAGCTCACGACGAGCCCCTTGCGCAGCGCCGTCCGCAGCGACTGGTGGACAATCGAGGCGGCGGCGATCGGCGCCAGCAGTCCGGCGGTGCCAGGCGAAGCCGGGCCCGTGGCCTGTGGCGAGCCGGGGCCCGAGCCGAGCGGCGGCGCGGGGCCGTCCACGGTGATTGGGTGAGTGACGCTCGATATGTTCCCCGCGACGTCCGTGACCGTCAGGGTTACCTGGTAGACACCGCCGTACTCGTAGGCGTGGAAGGCGCTGGCGGCACAGGGGCTGAGCCAGGGGGCTTCGCATGTGGGAGCGCCGGGCGCGTAGCCTGCGACTTCGGGGGTGCCGTCGCCGAAGTTCCAGCTGAAGGTCGCATATGTCTTGGTCGGCGGGCCGGTGGGGCCGAACGCGTAGCCGCTGCTCAGGCTGAAGGTCGACTCCATGCCGTCGACTCCGACTATTTCGCCTGCGTTGACAGGGTTAGGGGAGGTGAAGCGCGGGACCAGGCCGACGGCGCCGGCGCATTCTTCTGCGGCGAGGTTGAAGACGTTGTTGATGTAGTAGCGCCCGGTGCCCACGGTGGCATTTGAGAGGAAGCCTGCTTCCGTGAAGAGGTTCGCCTTCACCGTGCCCTCGATTCCTGCGCTACCCGTGCCAGCAAAGACGTTGCGGCAGATGTCCGTGACCTCATTGCCGGCGGCGTCATGCCAGGAGCTCATCAGCGGGTCGGTGACGATGTTCATCTCCTCCTCGCCGATCTGGTTGATCAGGAGGTCGCTCAGGCCAGCGGAGTAATCGTCCGATTCGGCTTTTCCTTCCTGGTTGGGCTCCTCGATATGAGGGCCTTCGAGGCGGTGTTCTTCTTCCGCTATCAGGCGCTCTTCCTGCGAGTCTTTCAGGAGCGCCGCTTCTTCTTCGGCTGTCAGCACTCGTTCTTTCTCATAGCGCTCTTCGTTGTGTTCGGGGTTCCAGCCACCGTCCTGGCAGTCGAACGCGGTGTCGTAGAGGAACGACTTGGGGCTGTAGCCAACCAAGCCGTTGTATCCCGCCGTCCACGGAATCGCCGCATAGAGAATCGTGCTGTTGTCGCCCTGAGGGGCGTTGTCGGGGTTGATGTCACCGTGGTAGCTGCAGAAGCTGTCCTGGTAGCTGGCGCTTTCGCGCTTTTCTTCGGTTTCTTCGGTTTTCGAGAGCGCGTAGTCCGAGCAGTGGGTCGCGGTCGCGTCGAGGCACACGGTGACACCGGGCGGCGTCATCAGGAAGTAGACGGCGCCCATGCCCTTGGGCAGGCCGTGGGTCGCAATGAAGGACTGCAGCTGTTCGCGCAGCTGTGCATCGGTGAGGCACGTGACCTCCCCGACGAGGAGGGGGTTGGGATCGGTACAGCCCGCGGAGGGGAATTTCGTGGTGTCGGAGTAGGCGCCGTTGAAGACCGCATGGAACTTCGTGATCGCGTTGCTGCGGTCGCGGTACTGGCCGACATTGGCGAACGGGGTACCGAGGCCGGCTTCACCGAGCGAATGGAAGAAGCCGTCGAGGTTGGTCAGCCATTCGTGGTGGAATTTCTTGGCCGGTTCGGGATCCCAGTAGATCGCGTACTCGCTGCTGCCGTGCAGGACGACGTTGCCGCTTTCGTTCGAGAACGTTTTGGGTTGCGCACCGATCGTTCCCAGTTCGAGTTCGTCATGGTTGCGCGGCTGCAGGCCGACCGTGGTGCCGCCGACGTCGGTGATGACCGCGTGCGCCGGCGTCGCGGCGAACAGCAGTGTCAGGGCAAGGCTAGCCGCGAGGGCCATCAGCAGCATCCGCCCGCGGGCGGATGCTGCGCCCAGCCGGGCGGGCGGTGTAAGCAAGCGTGCGAAGTTGGTCACGAGCCTCTCATCGGCAACGCGGCACGGTTGCCTTAGCCCGGCTGGACGGCCTTTCCCAGGCTCCCGCCGGGAGGGTTCATCGTGGGCCCGCCATCCGTCCACCCGCTGGCCCGGCCCGACAGCAGCAGGATCGGATATCCGATCGGGGGACAGGGGCGCGGTCGTGCGTGCGCTCATGTCCAAGGAAGGCGAGATCGCATGACAGACAGCTCAAGCCCCGACCCGAGATCCCATCAGGGATTGGATCTCGCGGCGCACGAGGGTGGGCTGCGAGCGGTGGGACGGCGGCTGCGCGCCGCAGCGCAGGGCCATCGCGGCGTCTGGGTGGCGGTGGCGGTGGCGCTGACGCTTGGCGGAACGCTCGCGTCGGTGCTCGGCGCGGGGGCTGTTTCGCGCTCGGAAGCGAGCAAGGCGCGACTGGCGTTTCACCTGGCCTCGACCGAGATCGCCTCGACGTTGACGCTCGCGCTACAGCATGAGGAAGATCTGGTCGTCAGCGCGAGTGCGTTTGTGACTGGCAACCCCGGCGCCTCCGCCGCCGGCTTCGACAGGTGGGCGGAAGCGGTGCATGCGATGCAGCGCTATCCCGAGCTGCGCAATCTCGGCCTCGTGGAGCTGGTGCCGGCGGCTCGTTTGAATGAGTTCGAGGCGCGCCTCGCGGCCGCCCCCGTGCGCCCGCTGGGGCCCAACTCCCTCGGGGCGAGCGGCCCGCTGCAGATCCTGCCGGCGGGCAACCGCCCGTACTACTGCTTTGCGGTAGCGGGCCTCGCCAGGAACGCCGCCAGCTACATCCCCGCGGGCATGGACTACTGCGCGATTGCACCGACGCTGGCCAGCGCCCGCGACACGGGGCTCGCGAGCTACGCGCCGGTAGTCGGGCACACGAAGACCTCGCTGGGAATCGAGACGCCGGTTTACATGGGGGGCCGGGTGCCCCCAACGGTCGCAGCGCGCCGCCGGGCGTTCGTCGGCTGGCTCGGCGAGCTGATCGTTCCCGGGGTCGTGCTGGCCCGCGCGCGCCAGGGCCACCCCAACGTCGCCGTCAGCTTTCGCTACGCATCAGGGCACTCACATGCGGCGTTCACCAGCGGAACAGCGCCCGCCGGCGCCCAGAGCGACAAGATCGTACTCGGCAACGGCTGGACCGTTCAGAGTTTCGCGGCGGGGATCTCCAGCAGCATCTTCGCGAGCTCGCATGCGCTCGTGCTGCTGATCGCCGGGATCCTGCTGAGCGCCACCCTCGGGCTGCTGGTGCTGGTGCTCGCAACCGGCCGCACGCGGGCGCTGTCGCTGGTTCGCGAGAAGACCCGCGAGCTCTCCCACCAGGCGCTTCACGACCCGCTCACCGGGCTGCCGAACCGCGCGCTGGTGCTCGACCGCGCCGAGCAGATGCTGGCCCGGGCGGCGCGCACACCCGGGGCGCTCGCCGGCGCTCTGTACATCGACATCGACGGCTTCAAGCACGTCAACGACAACCTCGGGCACGCCGCTGGAGACCGGCTGCTGCGTGTCGCCGGCGAACGGCTGCAGAGCGCGGTGCGCGAGCAGGACACCGTCGGCCGGCTCGGTGGCGACGAGTTCGTAGTGCTGGTCGAGGCGACTCCGGACCAGGTGGCGCCTGACGTGCTCGCCGACCGCCTGACCGAGACCCTGCGCGAGCCGGTCGAGCTCGGCGATGCCGGCAAGTCGTTCTCGGTGACCGCCAGCATCGGCGTGGCGAGCGGCCAGTATGCGACCCCGGACGATCTGCTGCGCGACGCCGACCTCGCCCTGTATGCCGCCAAGGCGGCCGGCAAGGACCGCTACGCGCTGTTCGATGCAGGCCTGTACGCCGACGCCGAGGGCCGGCTGGCGCTCGAGGCGGACCTGAGCGCGGCGGTCGCGGAGAACCAGCTGTTCCTGCTCTACCAGCCGATCTTCGATCTCGCGCGGCAGCGGATGGTCGGCGTCGAGGCGCTCGTGCGCTGGCGCCATCCACAGCGGGGCGTGGTGGCGCCCGGGAGCTTCATCCCGCTGGCCGAGGAGAGCCACCTGATCGTGCCGATCGGGCGCTGGGTGCTGGATGAGGCCTGCCGTCAGGCCGCGGCGTGGAGCGCGGAAGGACTCGAGCTTGGCATCTCCGTGAACGTCTCCGCCTACCAGCTGAACCGCAGGGAATTCGCCGAGGACGTGCGCCGGGCGCTGGAGAGCTCCGGGATCGATCCGTCGTCGCTCACCCTGGAGATCACCGAGACGACGCTCGTGCGCGACGTGCCGGAGGCGTGCGAGCGCCTGCGGGAGGTGAAGGCGCTGGGCGTGCGTGTGGCGATCGACGACTTCGGCACCGGCTACGCCTCGCTGTCGCACCTGCAGCAGATGCCCGTCGACATCCTCAAGATCGATCGCAGCTTCGTGGCGGCGCTGAACGACGGCGGCCAGAGCCGCGAGCTGCTGGCGGCGATCCTGGGGGTGGGCCAGTCGCTGTCGTTGAGCGTGGTCGCCGAGGGCATCGAGGAGGACGACCAGCGCACCACGCTCGAAGAGATGGGCTGTGAGATGGCCCAGGGCTTCCTGCTCGGCCACCCGGGCCCCGCGATCGACATCCAGGAGCTGCTGATGCACCGCGGGTTCACTACGGTCAGCTCGTCCGTCGGCTAACGCACCTGGAGTAGGGCGCAGGGCGGGGCCTGTCGGTGCGCAGTCGAGACCTATACTTCGCCGCCCTGGCCTGTGGGGGGTCATCTGTCAACTCGACTTAGGAGGATCCGATGAGCAAGCTCGTAGCCCGCCTCGGGATACCCGCGCTCACCGTCCTCGTGCTCGCCGGCTGCGGTAGCAGCAGTAGTGGCACGGGCTCGACGGCAACCACTGCGACCACTGCGACCACTGCACCGAGCAGCGTCAACGCGACGATCGCCGCACAGGTTCCAGCCGCGATCAAATCGAAGGGCACGCTGACCGTCGCGACCGAAGCGCAGTACGCGCCCAACGAGTTCCTCGCCTCCGATGGCCACACGATCATCGGTATGGACCCGGACATGGTGAAGGCGCTGGGTGAAGTGATGGGCCTGAAGGTGAATATGGTCAACGCCAACTTCGAAGCGATCATCCCCGGCATCGAGGCCGGTCGCTACGACCTCGGCGCGTCGTCGTTCACCGACACCAAGGAACGCGAGAAGGTCGTGGATTTCGTCGACTACTTCAGCGCTGGAATCTCCTTCTACGCAAAGACCTCCGCGAACCCCGGCGTCAACGAACTCGCCAACCTGTGCGGCAAGACGACGGCCGTCGAGAAAGGCACCGTCGAGCAGGAAGAAGCCGAAGCCCAGAGCAAGAAGTGCACCAAAGAAGGCAAGTCGGCGGTGACGGTGCTCAGCTTCCCTGGCCAGAACGCAGTCAACCTCGCTGTCTCCAGTGGCCGCGCGGAACTTGGCATGGCCGACTCGCCTGTCGTGGCTTACCAGATCAAGCAGTCCAACGGCGAGTTCAAGCTGATCGGCAAAAGCTACGAGTTCGCCCCGTACGGACTGGCGATTCCGAAGACGAGTGGCATGACGACTCCGATCCTCGCGGCCCTGAAGGTGCTGATAGCAAACGGCAAGTACCTGCAGATTCTCACCAAGTGGGGGATCCAGGCGGGCGCAATCAGCACGCCGACGATCAACGGCGCGACTGGCTGAGAGCAGGCCGGTGCCCTCATCGGAGGTCACCGGGACGACGGGACGGCCCGAGGAGATAAGGGCCGTCCCGGTCCGTCACGTGGGACGCTGGGTCGCGGGCGTGATCGTGCTGGTCGTCGCGATGGCGCTGGTCAACTCGGTGGCCACGAACTCGCGCTTCGAATGGAGCGTCGTCGGCGACTACCTGTTCGACCATCGCATCATCAGCGGTCTGAGGGTCACGCTCGAGCTGACGGTGATCGCAATGGCGATCGGGGTGGTGCTCGGGGTGCTGCTGGCCGTGATGCGCCTCTCTCCCAACAAGCTCGTGTCCGGCGCGAGCTGGCTTTACATCTGGTTCTTCCGCGGCACACCCGTGCTCGTGCAGATCCTGTTCTGGTACTACATCGCCGCTCTCTATCCCAAGATCGACCTCGGCGTGCCCTTCGGCCCGTCCGTGATCCACGCGGACGCGAACACGCTGATCGTGGCATTCACCGCGGGCGTGCTCGCGCTCGGCCTGAACGAGGGCGCCTACATGGCCGAGATCGTGCGTGCGGGAATCATCTCCGTCGATGAGGGGCAGTCCGACGCGGCCCGCTCGCTCGGCATGACCCGGCTGCAGACGATGCGCAGGATCGTGCTCCCGCAGGCCATGCGGGTGATCATCCCGCCGACGGGCAACGAGACGATCTCGATGCTCAAGACGACCTCGCTGGTGAGCGTGATCGCGGTCCCCGATCTGCTCTACGCCGCCCAGGAGATCTACTCGGTCAACTTCAAAACGATCCCGCTGCTGATCGTGGCGAGCATCTGGTACCTGGTCTGCACCACCGTCCTTTACGTCGGCCAGTTCTACCTCGAGCGCTACTACGGCCGCGGGGCGTTCCGCGAAGAATCGCTGACGCCGCTGCAACGGGTCCGTCTCGGCCTGTTCGCCAGGCACGGCGAGGGCGGCCCGATGTGAGCCAACCGATGGTGAAGGCCGAGGCGGTTCACAAGCGCTTCGGGCGCAACGAGGTGCTCAAGGGCATCGACCTGGAGGTCGCGGCCGGCGAAGTGATGTGCCTGCTCGGGCCCTCAGGCTCGGGCAAGTCGACTTTCCTGCGCTGCATCAACCACCTCGAGAAGATCAACGCGGGGCGCCTGTCGGTCGACGGCGAGCTCGTTGGCTACCGCCAGGCCGGCGACAGGCTCCACGAACTGCGTGAAGCGGAGGTCGCGCGCAAGCGTGCTGAGATCGGGATGGTCTTCCAGCACTTCAACCTGTTTGGCCACATGACGGCGCTGGCGAATGTGACGTGCGCGCCGATCCGCGTCAAGGGCGTCCCTCGCGAGCAGGCTCAGGCGCGAGCGCGCGAGCTGCTCGACCGGGTGGGGCTCAGCGACAAGCACGACGCCTACCCCGCGCAGCTCTCGGGCGGACAGCAGCAGCGCGTCGCGATCGCCAGAGCGCTGGCGATGGAGCCCAAGCTGATGCTGTTCGACGAGCCCACTTCGGCCCTGGACCCGGAGCTGGTGGGCGACGTGCTGGAGGCGATGCGGGGACTCGCGCGCGAGGGCATGACGATGGTCGTGGTGACCCACGAGATGGGCTTCGCGCGCGAGGTCGCCGACACGGTCGTGTTCATGGACGGCGGCGTCGTCGTCGAGTCGGGCGCACCGGGCGAGGTTCTCGCCAACCCGCGCCACGAGCGCACGCGCGCGTTCCTGTCGAAGGTGCTCTAGCCGAGATAGCCGTCGAGGCGCGCGATCGCCTGCGCGAGGTTGGCGCGGCCGAAGCCGACGCGCACGTGGCGCGGCTGCCCGTAGACGCTGCCCGGCAGCAGCAGCACGCCGGCGCGTTCGGCGATCTCCTCACACCACGCCTGCACGTCGAAGTCTCCGGCGACGCGTGGGAATCCGATCGGCCCAGCGGTCGGGCGCACCCACTCGAACAGCTCGCTGCGGCGCGCAAGCAGATCGTCGAGGAACGGCAGGTTCCCAAGCACCAGCTGGCGACTGCGGGCCACCAGGCGATCGCCGTGGCGCAGCGCGAGCGCGACCAGCAGTTCGCTGGGGGCGCTCGAGCAGATCGTGGTGTAGAGCTTCAGTTCGGTGATGCGATCGAGCAGCGCTCGCTCGCGGCACGCGAGCCAGCCAATTCGCAGACCCGGCAGCCCGTATGCCTTGGACACCGTGTTCAGGGAGATCGCCCGCGGGTAGATGTCGCACGCGGACGGCAGGCGCTCGGCGGGGTCGTGCTCGAGCCCCTGGTAGACCTCGTCGCTGAACAGCACTGTCGAGCGCTCGGCGAGCAGTTCGACGAGGCGCGCGAGCGTCGCTCGGGGCATCTGCGTGCCGGTGGGGTTGTGCGGGCTGTTGATGTACACGAGCTTCGTCTCGGGACGCAACAGCCGCTCGAGCTCGTCGAGGTCATGCGCCCAGCCATCCTCGTAGCGACGCTGCCACAGGCTCACGTCGGCGCCGGTGCTGTGCGCAAGCTCGATCGCCGATCCGTAGCACGGCGACTCGACGATCACGTGGTCGCCGGGCGCGAGCAGCGCGTGGTAGGCGATGAAGATGCCCTCCTCGGCGGCGGCGAGCGTGAGCACGTCCTCTGGGGCGATCCGCTCGTAGCGCGCGGCGACGGCGGCGCGCAGCTCGGGCGAGCCGGGCACCTCGGTGTAGCCGAGTTGCAGCGCGAGCAGGCGCTCGCGCGCGTCGGGCTCGAGCTCGAGCAGCTCGGCGACGGCCTGGGACTCGCAGTCGCTGCTCGACAGCATCAGCTCGGCGCGGAACTCCCAGCGCTCGTAGTAGCGCTCGATCGCGAAAGGCTTGATCTGCACGGGCGTGATGCTAAGGCCAGCGCGAGCCGCGCGAGCGATGGGCCTCGGACACCCGCGCGGGCGCTCCGCCGTCCGGCTCGACGAAGGGCTTGCACACGGTGAGATAATCGCGACGGCGGGGATATGGCGAGCATCACTGACCACGAGGCTGAGCAGATCGCGCGCGCCAACGCGACGGGGCGCACGCCGGTCGTGTTCGTACACGGTCTGTGGCTGCTGGCAAGCAGCTGGGAGCGCTGGGCTGCGCTGTTCGAGGATGCCGGCTACGCGGCGGTGCTGCCAGGCTGGCCGGATGACCCCGAGACGGTCGCGCAGGCTCGGGGCAACCCTGGCGCGCTTGCCGGCAAGACGGTCGGGAAGGTGGCCGCGCATTTCGATGAGGTGCTCGGCAGGCTGGAGCGCAAGCCGGCGCTGGTAGGGCACTCCTTCGGCGGGTTGCTCGTGCAGATCCTCGCCGGCGAGGGGCTCGCGGAGGTGACGGTCGCGATCGACCCGGCGCCGTTTCGCGGCGTCCTGCCACTGCCGATCTCGGCGCTTCGGGCTGCCAGCCCGGTGCTCATGAACCCGCTCAACCGCGCGCGTGCGGTGTCGCTGTCCTACAAGCAGTTCCGCTTCGCCTTCGCCAACGCCGTCAGCGAGCAGGAGGCCAGGGAGCTGTATGACACGTTCGCGGTTCCAGCGCCAGGGGCACCGCTGTTCCAGGCGGCGGTTGCGAACCTGAACCCGTGGACGGAGCTGAAGGTCGTGGACAACCCGGCCCGCGGGCCGCTGCTGATCACCTCGGGCGAGCGCGACAACACGGTGCCGTGGGCGATCGCCAACGCCGCCTACAAGCGCGAGGCGCGCAACCAGGGCGTGACCGAGATCGTCTCGATCGCCGGCCGCGGGCATGGGCTGACGATCGACAGCGGCTGGCGCGAGGTCGCCGAGACGGCGCTCGCGTTCATCCAGCGCTTCACGTAGAGCGCCACGGTGGACTCTATGCGAGGCCGTAGGCTTCGCACTCATGGGCACCACCGACACACAGGTCGCTGTCATCGGCGGCGGTGTGGTCGGCTGCGCAGTCGCCCATGCGCTTGCGCGGCGTGGCGTGCAAGCGGCGCTGCTCGAGGCCGAGGCGGATCTGGCGCTGGGCGCGAGCGGCGCCAACTCGGGCATCCTGCACACGGGCTTCGACTCCAAGCCAGGTGAGCTCGAGACGCGGCTGATCCTGCGCGCGGCGGCGCTACGCGAGGAGCTGCTGGGCGAGCTGGGCGTGGAGGTGTGGCGCTGCGGCGCGCGGCTGCGCCCGAGCAGCGAGCAGGAGCAAGCGGCCGTGTCCGGACTTGCCGCAAACGCGCACCGCAATGGCGTCGAGGCACGACTCGAGCGGGACGGCTCGCTGCGCGTGCCGGGTGAGTCGGTGACCGACCCGGTGGCCTTCCTGCGCGCGCTCGCCGGCGCCGCGCAGGCCGGTGGGGCGACGCTGAAGCTGGGAGCGCGGGTGATCGGGCTTGCGGCAGCTCCCGGCGAAGAGGTGGCGGTCGAGCTCGAGACAGGCGAGCAGCTGCGGGTGCACGCGGCCGTCAACTGCGGCGGGCTGCATGCGGATGAGATCGCGCGCAGCTCAGGCGATGAGCTGGTCGAGGTGTATCCGCGCAAGGGCGAGTTCCTCGTCTTCCCAGCGCCACCGGACCCGCAGCTGCAGGAGATCCTGCTGCCGGTGCCCTCGGCGTTGGGCAAGGGCGTGCTCGTGTTCCCGACGCTCGATCGCCGCGCGGTGATCGCCGGACCGACAGCGCGCGAGCGCGAGGACAAGCGCGACTGGTCGGTCGAGGCCGACGCCGCCGAGCTGATCGTCGCGAAGGCCCGGCGGATGTATCCCGCGCTCGAGCAGCTCGCGCCGAGCGGCGCATACGCCGGGCTGCGCCCGGCCGGGCGCGAAGCCAACTACGTGATCGAGCGCTCGCGCGCGCTGCCGGGCGTGATCCACGTGGCCGCGATCCGCTCCACCGGCCTGTCCGCATCGCTTGCGATCGGCGAGCACGTCGTCGGGATGCTGGCCGAGGACGGCACGGTCGCGCCCGGGCCGGTGCGAGCGCTGCCGGCGCCCGCGAACCCGGACACGTCCGAGACCTGGTGGCAGCGCGCGGTGCGCCGAAGCCGAGCATCGCGATCGCCCGCCGCGCCGTCCGGGGCGCCGGAATCGCCATGAACTCGGGGCTGCTGCTCGGGATCGACGAGGGCACCACCGCCGTCAAGGCCGCGCTGTTCGACCTCGAGCTGCGCCCCGTCGCCGAGGCGCGCCGGCCGGTGCCCGTCACGCACCCGCGGCCCGGCTGGGTCGAGCAGGATCCCGAGCTGATCCTGGAGGCGGTCGTCGAGGCGGTCGCGGAGGTGATCGAGCACGCCGGTGGCCGCGAGATCCTGGCTGCGGGGCTCGACCACCAGGGCGAGTCGGTGCTCGCCTGGGACGCGCGCAGCGGCCACGCGCTGACGCCTGTGATCGTCTGGCAGGACAAGCGCCAGCAGGAGCTGCTGGCGCAGCTCGCGGACACCGCGGCCGGCAGGCTCGTGGTCGAGCGCTCGGGCCTGCCGCTCGATCCCTACTTCTCCGCCGGCAAGCTCGCCTGGCTGCTCGCGCACGACGACGCGGTGCGCGGCGCTCGCGAGGCCGGCACACTGCGGCTGGGAACGGTCGACGCGTTCCTTCGCGAGCGCCTCGGCGGGCGCTTCGCGACCGACCTGTCAACCGCCTCGCGCACGCAGCTGCTGGCCGTCGGCGGGCGCGACTGGGACGAGCAGCTGCTGGCCGCATTCGGCCTGCGCCGCGAGTGGCTCCCGGACCTCGGCACGAGCTTCGGGGCGCTGGGCGCGCTGCGCCACGAGCGCTGGCCGGTGGCACTGCCGCTCGCCGCGCAACTCGTCGACCAGCAGGCGGCGCTGGCGGGATCGGGGGCGGTTCGCCCGGGCGAGTTGAAGGCGACATACGGCACGGGCGTGTTCGTGCTCGGGCGCACGCGCGAGCAGGCGACCGCGAGCGGCCTGTTGCCGACCGTCGCGTGGGCGGCGCCGCCCAGCAGCCACACGGCAGACGTCGGCGAGCGCCACGGCATCGGCGAGATCTTCCACGCGCTCGACGGCGGTGTGTTCGCGGCGGGCTCGCTGCTCGACTGGCTCGCCACGGGTCTCGGGCTGGCGGCCGATGCACGCGCGCTGGCCGCAGCCGCCGCGAGCGTTCCGGACAGCGCCGGCGTGATGGTGCTGCCGGCGCTCGCCGGGCTCGGAGCGCCCTGGTGGCGTCCCGACGCCCAGGGTGTGATCGCGGGCTTGCACCCGGCCGTTGGCCCCGCGCACGTCGCCCGCGCGGCGCTCGAGGCGATCGCTTGGCGTGTCGCCGACATCGTCGAGGCCGTCGCCGCGGTCACACCTGTCGAGCGGGTGCGCGTGGACGGTGGGCTGACCAACGACGATACGCTGCTGCAGATCCAGGCGGACGCGCTCGGGCTGGCGTTGAGCGTCGGCCCGCCTGACACCACGGTGCTCGGCGCAGCGTTGCTCGCGGGCGTCGGCGCAGGCGCGTTCGCAAGCGTCGAGGAGGCCGCGCTGCTACTGCCTCAGGGGCGAGCGATCGCGCCGCGTCTCGGTGCGCACGAGCGCTCCGCCGCTCGCGACCGCTGGCGGGCGTTCGTGCGAGGCAGCTACTCGCTGCTCACCTCATAGCCCGCCGCGCGCAGCTCCGCCAGGAGCTCGTCGGTGTGCCCGCGCCCGCGCGTCTCCAGCGTCAACTCGACGCCGGTCTCACGTACGTGCAGCGGTACCGCTTCGCGCACATGCGCGACCGTCACCAGGTTCGCGCGGGCGCGCGCCACCAGCTCGAGCAGCTCCGCCAGGCCGCCGGGACGGTCGGGCACGCGCGTGAAGATGCGCACGCGCCGACCCTCCTCGGTTTCGTGGCGCAGCAGCAGCCCCGCCAGCAGCCCGCTGTCGACGTTGCCGCCCGAGACAATCGCGACGGTAGTACCGGCGACCGCGGGCAGACGTCCGCCGAGCAGCGCCGCCACCGCGACCGCGCCGGCGCCCTCCGCGACGAGCTTCGCGCGTTCTGCCAGGAACACCATCGCGGCGGCGATCTGCTCCTCGCTGACCGTCTCGATCTCATCCAGCAGCTCGCGCAGCAGCGGCAGCGTGAGCGTGCCCGGCCGCTTGATCGCGATGCCGTCCGCGATCGTCGCGCCTGCAGCCAGATCGAGATCCTCGGCCAGCCCGCCGCCCCGCAGCACCTGCGCATACGGCGCGCACGCGCTCGCCTGCACACCGACCAGCTCGACCTCCGCGCCCGCGCGGCGCAGCGCGATACCGATTCCGCTCGCCAGCCCACCGCCGCCCACCGGCACCACCACCCGCGCCAGATCGGGCACGTCCTCGAGCAGCTCGAGCGCCAGCGTCGCCTGGCCCGCGATCACGTCGAGATCATCGAACGGGTGCACGAGCGCGGCGCCTGTGCTCTCGGCATGCCGTCGAGCCAGACCGAGCGCCTCCTCCACCGATACGCCATCCAACTCAACACTCGCACCCAGCCGCTCCACCGCGGCGACCTTCGACACGGGCGCGTCGCGTGGCATGAACACCTCACAGCTCACACCCGTCAGCCGCGCTGCCTGCGCCACCGCGCGCGCATGGTTGCCGGCGCTGGCCGTAACCAGGCCCGAGGATGCGCGCGCGCCGAGCGCCGCAACCTTGCTCAGCGCGCCGCGCAGCTTGAACGACCCCGTCCCCTGCAGGCACTCGGCCTTCAGCGCGACAACCATGCCCGCCGCCTCGCTGAGGTCCGCGCACGCGAGCGTCGGCGTCCGCGCTGCGGCACCGAGGATCGCGCGGCTGGCGCCCCGCAGATCGGCGCGGGCGATCAGATCGCCCGCCAGCGGCGGCTGCGAAAGCGGCTCGTCGGGCGCGTCGCGCGTGGTCATGATCTTGAAGGTATAGGTTGCATGCCTTATGGCGCAGAGGTACGTTGCAGGTGTGGCTCGGCTGGAGGAGATCCTGGCGCGTCTGGAGTCCTCGCTCGGCGAGCTCGGCGGTGAGCCGATCCCGCTGTCGGGCGGCATCACCAACCATAACTTCCGCGTCACGCTCGGTGGCGAGGACTACGTGGTGCGCGTGCACGGCCGCGACACCGACCTGCTCGGCATCGACCGCGAGGCCGAGCGGATGGCGTGCGGCCTCGCCGCTGAGCTCGGGATCGCACCAGAGCTGGTCGCGGCCTTCGAGGACTGCCTCGTGACGCGCTTCATCGCCTGCGACCCCGTGATCCCGCGCGAGGCCGCCGAGCACGCCGAGGAGATCGCGCGCGCGCTGCGCAGCTTCCACGACGCGCGCGCCACGCTGCCCGCGCGCTTCTGGGTGCCCGACCTGCTCGAGGCCTACGCCGTGCGCGTGCGCGAACGCGGCGTGCGGCTGCCGGAGGACTACGGGCGCGCCGCCGCGATCGCAGCGCGGATCGCCGCCGTGCTGCCGCTGCAGAACCCGCGGCCATGCCACAACGACCTGCTGAGCAGCAACCTGATCCGGGTGCACGGCTCCAACGATCGCGACGGCGTGCTGATCGTCGACTGGGAGTACGCGGGCATGGGCCACCCCTGCTTCGACCTCGGCAACCTGTCGGTCAACAACGACTTCAGCGAAGCCGACGACGAGCGACTGCTGGGCGCCTACCACGGCGCGCCCGCCACCGACGGGCAGCGAGCCGCGCTCGCGCTGATGCGCATCCTTTCCGACGCCCGCGAGGCCGCATGGGGCGTCGTGCAGGCGGAGATCTCCGAGCTCGAGTTCGACTTTCCCCGCTACGCGCGAACGCACTTCGAGCGGCTGAACGCCGCGATCGAGCAGCCACAGCTGGAGGAATGGCTTGCCGCCGCGACCGCGTGAGCTACCGGACCGCGCGCGTGTGGTCATCATCGGCGGCGGCGTCGGTGGCGCCTCGATCGCCCACCACCTCGCCGAGCTCGGCGAGCGCGACGTCGTGCTGCTCGACCGGGGCGAGCTGACCAGCGGCTCCACGTTCCACTCCGCCGGGCTCGTCGGGCAGCTCAGATCGAGCGTCTCGCTGACGCGCATGATGATGGACTCCGTCGAGCTCTACCGCACGCTCGACTGCGGCTGGGTGCAGTGCGGCGGCATCCGCCTCGCCTGCACCCCCGAGCGCGAGCAGGAGGTCCTGCGCCAGGTCGCCTGGGCCAAGACCTTCGGGCTGCCGCTCGAGCTGATCTCTGCCGATCAGGCGCGCGAGCTGTTCCCGCTGATGAGCACCGACGGTGTGCGCTGCGCCTCCTACCTGCCCAGCGACGGCTACCTCGACCCGTCGCTGCTGACCACCGCGCTCGCCGACGGCGCCCGGGCCGGCGGCTGTCGGATCTTCACGCACACACGCGTCACCGGCATCGACGTCGATCGCGGTGGGGGAGGCGGGCGCGGTCGTGTCCGCGGCGTGCAGACCGAGTGGGGCCCGATCGAGGCCGAGGTCGTGGTCGACGCCGGCGGCATGTTCGCCGCCGAGATCGCCCGCCTGGCCGGCGTCCGCGTGCCGGTCGTGCCGTTCGCGCACGAGTACCTCGTCACGCAGCCCTTCCGCGAGCGCGTCGAGGGCGAGCACCTGCCGACGCTGCGCGACCCCGACCTGCTGATCTACTTCCGCGAGGAGGGCGGCGGGCTGATCATGGGCGGCTACGAGCGCCACTCCGCGCCGTGGGCGCTGAACGAGCAGCTGCTCGACGCGATCCCGCCGGACTTCAACGGGCGCCTGCTTGAAGAGGACTGGCCGCGCTTCGAGGAGATCGCGGTCAACTCACGCAAGCGCGTGCCTGTGATGGACGAGATCACCGTCACGAAGCTGATCAACGGGCCCGAGGCGTTCACACCCGACAACGAGTTCTGCCTCGGCGAGAGCGAGGTGCGCGGCTTCTTCGTCGCGGCCGGCTTCTGCGCTCACGGCCTTGCCGGCGCCGGGGGCGTCGGCAAGGTGATGGCCGAGTGGATCCTCGAAGGCGAGCCCACGATCGACGTGTGGGAGATGGACATCCGCCGCTTCGGCGCGCACTTCCGCTCGCCCAGCTACACCCTCAAGCGCACCAAAGAGGTATACGAGACCTACTACGACATCCGCTACCCCGGCCATGAGCGGCTCGCCGGGCGCCCGCTGCGGACCTCCAGCGCCTACCCCTGGCACAGCGAGCATGGCGCCGCCTTCGGCGAGAAGTCCGGCTGGGAGCGCGTCAACTGGTACGAGCCGAACGCCGTCGACGGCGATGAGTCCCTGCGCCCGCGCGGCTGGGCCGGCATGCACTGGTCGCCCGCGATCGGCGCCGAGCACCGCGCCGTGCGCGAGCGTGCCGGGCTGTTCGACGAGTCCTCGTTCGCCAAGCTCGAGATCGCCGGCCCCGGCGCCGCCGAGTTCCTGCAGCGGCTGTGCGACAACGACGTCGCGCGCGACGTCGGCGCGATCACCTACACGCAGATGCTCAACCGCCGCGGCGGCATCGAGTGCGACTTCACCGTCACGCGCGTCGAGGAGCAGCTGTTTTCGATCGTCACCGGCACCGCCTTCGGCAACCACGACCTCAGCTGGATCCGCCGTCACGCGCCCGGCGACGGCAGCGTGCGCTGCACCGACGTGACCGCCCGCTGGGCCTGCTTCGCGCTGTGGGGGCCGCGGGCAAGGGAGATCCTCGCGCCGCTGACCAACGACCCGCTCGAGTTCCCCTACATGCACATGCGCGAGCTCGCCGTCGGCGACGTACCCGTACGCGCCCTGCGAGTCACGTTCGTCGGCGAGCTCGGCTGGGAGCTGTACTGCCCGACCGAGTACGGCGCCGGGCTGTGGCGCACGCTGTGGCAGGCCGGGCGCGAGCACGGCCTCGTGGCCGGCGGCTACCGCGCGATCGACTCGCTGCGCCTGGAGAAGGGCTACCGCGTGTGGGCCGCCGACATCACGCCCGACGAGACGCCATACGAGGCCGGCGTGGGCTTCTGCGTGCGCAAGCAGGGCGGCTTCATCGGCGCACCCGCGCTGGGCCTCGGCGCGGGCGAGAGCGCCGCCGGCCCCGCCAAGCCGGACCGGCGCCTGCGCTGCCTCGTGCTCGAGGATCCGCGCTCGGTGGCGCTCGGCAACGAGCCCGTGCGCATCGACGGAGACGTCGTCGGGCGCGTGACCAGCGGCGGCTACGGCTACACGGTCGAGCGCTCGATCGCCTACGCCTACGTGCCCGCCGAGGTCGAGCTGGGCACCGCCGTCGAGGTCGACGTGTTCGGCCAATGGGTTCCCGGAGTGCTGACGCGCGACCCGCTGCTCGACCCAAAGGGCGAGCGCGTCAGGCAGTAGCCGCGCGTCCACGCGGTGGCCGCAGCGGCCGAGCAAAGCCACACGCCTGACGAGGGCTAACTGCGGAATTTGCGGGATACAGGGCCGTTCGTCGTCTGGAGCTGCGACGATTACGGACATGGATGCAATGGAGCCGAACACCGTTTCGCTCCACGGCCGGCCGCTGAACTACGTGGAAGTGGGCAGCGGCCCGCTGCTGCTGCTGGTGCACGGGATGGCAGGCACCTACGAGAGCTGGCAGGCGGTGATCGAGCCACTGGCACGCCGCCATACGGTGATCGCGCTCGACCTGCCCGGCCACGGCGCCTCGGCGCCCGCCGGCGGGGACTACTCGCTCGGCTCCCTCGCAGCCAGCCTGCGCGATCTGCTGATCACGCTCGGGCACGACCACGCCACGATCGTCGGGCACTCGCTCGGGGGCGGCATCGCGATGCAGTTCGCCTACCAGTTCCCCGAGCTGACCGAGCGCTTGGTGCTCGTCTCCAGCGGCGGCCTCGGCCGCGAGGTCAGCCCCGTCCTGCGCGCCGCCGCGCTCCCCGGCGCCGATCTGTTCATAGCGGCCACCGCCGGGCCCGGGCGCGTGGCCGGCTCGGCGCTCGCACGCGGCCTGGCCGCGGTCGGCCTGCGCGCCAACGCCGACGTTGCCGAGGTTGCGCGCGGCTACGCCTCGCTCGGCGACCGCTCGCACCGCTCGGCGTTCCTTGCGACCCTGCGCTCGGTCGTCGGCACTGAAGGCCAGCGCATCCACGCCGGCGACCGGCTGTACCTCGCCGGCGGTGTACCAGTGCTGATCATCTGGGGGCGCCGTGACCGGATGATCCCCGTCGCGCACGCCGAGCACGCCCACAAGGAGATCCCCGGCAGTCGCCTGGAGATCTTCGACAGCGCCGGCCACATGCCGCAGCTCGAGGCGCCCGCGCGCTTCGTTGCGGTGCTCGAGCGGTTCCTGGAGGAGACCGAGCCCGCCGAGTGGAGCTCCGAGCGCTGGCGCTCGCGGCTGATCGCTACCGGCGCAGCGTAGGCGACGTCTCGGCTCAGGCGTCGAGCTCGCCGCGGAGCTTCGTCAGCCCGAGGCGCATGCGGCCCTTGACGGTCCCCGGCGGCAGCTCGAGCCGGCGGGCGATCTGATCATGGGTGAGCCCGTCGAAGAAGCCCAGCTGGATCACCTCGCGCTGGGGGGGCGGCAGCGCCGTCAGCAGCTGCGTCAGCTGTTCGCGCTCCAGGCGCGCAGCCAGCTCGCCGACGACGTCGTCGCGGGCGGGCTGGCGCTCGAGTCGTGAGGACCCCTCCTCCCGCGCCGCGGCCACTGCGCGCCGGCGAGCCAGGTAGATCGCGCGGTGGCGGACGATCGTCATCGCCCAGCCGACCACCGATCCGCGCGCCGGCTGATAGGTGGAGCGTGAGGACCACATCGAGACGAACGCGTCCTGCACCGCGTCCTGGGCGCACTCGCGGTCGTGGCAGACCGACAGTGCCGTGCGGTAGGCGCGCTGTGCGAAACGGTCGTAGAGCACCCCCAGGGCGAGGCGCTCGCCCGCCTGGACCTCGCGCATCAGCACGGCGTCGGTCAGCCTCAGCGACACCGCTCGCCTCATGCCAGCGACTCGATCGGCGCCAGGAAGAACATCTCGCAGGCGATCCCCGGCGAGGTCTGGTTAGCGCTCATGAAGGCCACGACGCGGCGCAGCGTCAGGCGTTCGACGGCGCGACTGAAATCGTCCTGGCGATCGGCTTGGAAGGCCACGCGCCCGTCCAGCACCTCAACCGCGCCGCCGGACGCGACCAGCGCCTGCTCGGAGTTGCTGAGGATGTCCTCGAGGATGCACACGACAACGTTGTCATTGATGTAGGTGCTCGCCGTCGTCCTATCGTGCCCGTAGACCTCGCCGTACAGCGTCACCATCGCCGCCGAGATCGCGCGCGTGAGAACTTCCCCTGCGGGCGGGGCACTGCCCTGCGGCATCTACGCCTCGGTTCTCCCGGCTCACTCGACATGCGTGCGGACACGAGCCCAGGGAGCAGCCCGACGCTTTGGCCTGCGGCTGACTATAGACCTCTACTTGCCCCGCTGCGACAGTGGCACGGACGCCTCGGCGGCGCCCCCGAAGAACGCCGCGATCGCATCGGAGTCCAGCGGCCGCGCGAACAGGAAGCCCTGGCCGTTGTCACACTCCTCGTCCTTCAGCAGCGACAGCTCGTGCTGCTCCTCGATGCCCTCTGCGAACGTCTCGATCGAGAGCGCCTTGCCGAGCTGCACAAGTGTGCGGATCAGCGTCTCGCCCTCCTTGTTGTGCCTGAGTCCGGCGATGAACGAGCGGTCGATCTTGAGCGCGTCGACTGGGAACTTCTGCAGGTGCGCGAGCGAGGAGTAGCCCGTGCCGAAGTCGTCGATCGCGATGCGCACGCCGAGCTCCTTGATCGAGTTCAGCCGCTGGACGGTCTCCTCGATGTTGCGCATCAGCGTCGTCTCGGTTATCTCGATCGTCAGCGCGCTCGCCTCCAGCCCGCTGTCTGAGAGCGCGCGTTCGATGTCGGCGATCAGCTCGTCGTTGTCGAGCTGGCGCCCAGAGACGTTGACGGCGATTGCGATCGGGTGGCCGGCCTGGCGCCACTCAGCGGCCTGGCGGCACGCCTCGTGCAGAACCCAGCGGCCGACCTCGGTGATCAGGCCGGTCTCCTCGAGCATTGGGATAAAGGCGTCGGGCTGGACGATCCCGCGCGTCGGGTGCTCCCAGCGGATCAGCGCCTCCACGCCCGTCGGCGTCATGTCGCTGAGGGTGAAGGTGGGCTGATAGGCCAGGAAGAACTGCTCCTGCTCGATCGCTTCGCGGAGGTCCATGTCGAGCTCCATGCGGCTCTGAACGTTGTCCTGCATCGCGCTCTCGAACACGGCGTAACGGTTCTTGCCGTCCCACTTGGCGCGATACATCGCGATGTCCGCGTCACGCAGCAGTTCCTCGGCCGAGGTCCGCTGCCCGGCCGCGATGCCGATGCTCGCCGTGACCGTGACGCGTGTCTCCTGCTCGTCGCCCAGCTTGAAGGGGTGCGCCAGCGCCTCGAGCAGACGCTCAGCGACGAGCTCCGGCCCGGCGGCCAGGGAGAGCTCCTCGGCGATCACGACGAACTCGTCACCGCCGAGGCGTCCCAGCGCGTCCACCTGGCGGACCACGCCGCCGAGTCGCGCGGCGACCGCGCACAGCAGTTCGTCGCCGACCCCGTGGCCGAGCGTGTCGTTGATGGACTTGAAGTTGTCGACGTCGATGAACAGCGCCGCCACCGGCGTCTGGCTGCGCGCCGAGCGCGCGAGCATCTGCTCGACCCGGTCGAGGATCAGCGTGCGGTTGGGCAGGCCGGTCAGCGGGTCGTGCGTGGCCAGGAACGCCAGCTCGTCCTCGCGGCGCGTGAGCTCTTCGTCGGAGCGTCGGCGCTCGGTCTCGAAGCACTCACAGACACGCAGCAGGTTGAACTCGACGCTCAACTGCACCATGTTCAGCGCCTCCTCGAGCGCGTCCGCCGAGACCTCGCTCTCGAGCGCGATTTCGCGCAGCACGTCCGCCATCACGTTGCGCCACCACAGCGTGCGCCTGGTGACCTCTGTCAGCGACGCTGCCCGGTGAGCGGCCAGCTCACCGAAGATCTGAGAGGTCTCGCGCGCGGCCGCGTTGGTCACCTCCAGGCCCTCGCCGGCGATCCAGCGCGCGACGGCGCTCGTCGAGCTGTCGCAGATTCGTTCGAAACGGTCCTGCACCATCGCATCGACGGCCTCGCCGGAGCCCGCGGTGCGCTCGACCGTTTCTCTGAGCACGACATCGGCGCGTGCGCGCAGGGTCTCGCCAAGCAGGCGCAGCTCGTCCCCCGGCTGCTCCAGCGGGGTCCGCGGGGGAAGCGGGACTCGTACCTCGCGGCGTCCCGAGCGCGTGCGTTGAGCGGCCATCTCGCGAAAAGTCATCGGCTTGCAGCCGTCATTACTTAAGCGCTTTTACATCGTGAACATCCCGTGATGGCTGCACTGATTGGAAATTGCAGGTGGTAGAAGGCGGGCACCCACCGTCCATGATCGGAGATCTCGTGCGTCGCATCAGTGCCCTGCTGTTCACCTTTTTCGCACTCCTCGGAACTTACGCGACCGGCCTTGCGCTATCTGCGAGCGCGGCGGCGGCGGAAGGCGGGACGACCTACACGCCTGAAACGCCCATCGTGGACGCGGTTTCCGGCGGACCCTGGAACACCTCGCAGGGCGACCCCTCCGCCGGCGGCACATATTCGAGCGCGGACCTGCTGCCGAGCTTTGCCTTCGGCGGCAGCGAAACCACGCTAGGTGGCGTCAGCGAGCCGAACGTTGCCGTATATCCGGGGACCGGCTCGGTGCCGTACCCGAGCGGCGTCGCCGGCACCCCCGGCCCGCTCGACGGCTACTGCAGCAGCCTCGGCGCGAATCCCGAGACCGGCTCGCCCGTCTCACAGCCGCCGGCCACCTCGCTGCCGTTCTCGCCCTACTACTTCCCCGACGTGGTGCGCAACGCCGACGGCTCGCTGACCGGCTACTTCGACTACCGCCCGAAGGACGCCGATGAGGCGATCACCGTCGCACGGTCGACCGACGACGGCAAGAGCTGGACCAGCGAGGGCAAAGCCCTCGAGCAGAACCCGGGCTACTGCCCGACGGCCGACACCAACGACGACGGCCAGGGGCACCCCTACGTAGCGCCGATCGGCGCCAGCGCGAAGCTGTACACGCTCAACCGCCCCGCCGGCGACAACGAAGGGGTCGGCCTGCTGGTCCACAACGTCGAACCGTCTGCGGCCGATCCGCTCGCACCGCTTCCGGCGGCCGAATCGGTCGGCATCGACCCGAACACATACGCCGAAGCCGAGGTGGAAGTCCCGACCACCGGCGGCGTCGCGATCCCCGTCTCGACGCTCGGCGGCGAAGGCTCGCCCGAGCACATCGTCGCGGGACCCTACGAGGACTACAACGCCGCTTCCCCCTCGAGCTCGATCATCACCTGCACCGCCACCAGCGCGACGCCCACCCCGGAGCTGACGGGCTGCACGGTCGCCGGCTCCAGCCCACTCACCGTGAACCAGAAGGACGACCTCGTGCAGGTCATCGCCACGGCCAACCCCGAAGAAGTCACCTCCAAAGAACCCAAAAAAGGCGCGACCTACACCGTTCCCGCGGGGCCGAACAAACCGAGCGGCGAAGGGGGTTTGGAAAAGCTCAGCTTCCTCAACGGCAACTCGATCGTCTCGCCGTTCACCACCTTCATCCTCAACGAAAACGCCCCCAACCGAGTGTACATCGACGGCGTGACCGTGTACTGCGCACAGTCGAACGCCAACCCGACGACCAAAATCGAGAACTGCACCACCGCCGACGGCTCGTCGCTCACCGTCCACCAGGGCGACGCGATCACCGCCGACCCAATTGTTCCCCCGGACGCGACGATGACAACCGGGCTGAAGGCTCCCGACGGCATCGTCGGCACACTGCCGAGCTACCCGGGCGCACCCGCAGGCGCGACCGTGGTTCTCTACACCGAGAAGCTGCTCGCCTACTTCATCGTCGGCACCACCAACGGCTCCGTCAGCGGCTCGACGTTCAAAGCCGGTTCGGTGGCGCTGGGCACTGGTGCCGTGATCAACTACACACCCTCGGTGCACCCCAGCGAGCCGCTGCCCAGCAGCGGCTCCTTCAAAATCTACCTAGGCACGACGGTCACCTCACCGATACAGGAAGTCACCTGCACGGGTGTGACGGCCGCTACGCAGACCGGTGCGCCGGCCGGCAGCTACAACCTCACCGGCTGCACTGGCGGCACCGGCTCGGTGAAGGAAGGCAACTGGGTCGGCGGCCCGAACGCGGCCGTCGCGTCGCTCGCGACGCTCGAAAAGATCGGCGAGGGCAAGAACAGCTCCTCGAAGGGGCCGGAGAAGCTGTTCGCCAACAACGAGGACTACACGGTGCTGCGTGCGGCCTACACCGAAAACGGCATCAACTTCACCGACCTTGGCGCGATCAGCGGCGCGACCTCCGGCACCGGCAACGACAGCGGCTCCTACAACGACGTCTCCAACCCCTACCAGCAGACGAGCCCGTCGAACAGCAGCCCGACGAATCTCGCCCCAGGTGAAGCGGACACCACGCAGCTGCGCTTCGTCGGCTCGCGGGGGACGATCATCACCAACCCCGACGGCAGCGATGGGATGTTCCTGTCGGGATCGTGGGCAACCGACGGCGACAGCGACGCCTTCAACCAGATCTTCTACACGAGCTCGACCAACGGCAAGGAATGGTCGGTGCCGAAGGTGGTGGTGAGCACGGACTACACGTTCTCGGCCTCGGCCAAGCAGGATGAAGAGCTAGCCAAAGGCGAAGACACGCCGCTGGGAGTGAGCGCGTACTACTCCGGCCGCGCATACGGCCCAGCCGTCGTCCAGAACCCCGGCGGCTCGCTGACGATGGTCTTCAGCGGCTACCGGCTGCCGAAACCGATCACGACCGTCGGCACCGTGCTCGGCACGAATCCCGGCGACCTCTACACGATCGGCGCCAAAGACCCCGCGCTCTACCGCAACATCCTTACGCTGCAGCTGAAAACGGGGACCTCGCCGGGCGTTCCTACGACGACCTCCGTGAGCTCTTCCGATGAAGGTAAGGGCGTGGTGGGAGGAGACGTCACCTACACCGCAACCGTGGCGCCGGTGGCACCCGGCACGGGCACGCCGACTGGGACGGCGGCCTTCGCGGACAGCTACGGGCCGATCGCGGGTTGTGAAGCGGCGCAGCTGAGTGTCACGAGCCCCGACACGGCCACGTGCACCACTCAGCTCACGCACGCGGGTAGTGACGAAGTCACAGCTACCTACTCCAGCGACGCCAACTACGCGACCTCATCCGGTGCGACCACCGAGATCGCAGACGAACAGCCGGCGATCACCTCCGCGTCGAGCACCAGCTTTACCCAGAACACCGAAGGGAGCTTCACAGTGACAGCCACGGGCACGCCACAGGCGGCGATTACCGAGAGCGGCGCGCTGCCCACCGGCGTGAGCTTCAGCGACGGCGTGCTTTCCGGCACGCCGACCCAGGTGGGTGTCTACCCGATCACCTTCAAGGCCACCAACGAAGTCGGCTTCTCCACCCAGGCCTTCACGCTGACGGTGCTCGGCCTGCACGTGACCACCACATCGCTGCCGCCGGCCACGCCCGGCGTGCGCTACTCGGTTCAGCTGCAGGCTGAGGGCGGTACCGGCCCCTACCACTGGTCGAAGACGGGCAGCCTGCCGAAGATCCTCAAACTGAGCTCGACCGGCCTGCTGTCCGGGACGGTGAGGGCGAAGCTCGACCCGGATGGAGGCTCGTTCCCGATCACCGTGACGGTCACCGACCACACCAAGAAAGGCCACCAGACGGCCACCAAGGCGCTGACGCTGGTCGTTGCCCCGTCCTCGTAACGCGGCGGCGGCTCCTACCCCTCCTCGAACGCAGGCTCCGCTGTGCTGAGATCGCTCTCGATCGAGATGTGCGGCAGCCGGCTCTCCATCCACGCGGGCAGCGTCCATGTGCGGCGGCCGAGCAGCTGCAGCACCGAGGGCAGCAGCAGGCTGCGGACGATGAAGGCATCGAGGAAGACGGCGCTGGCAAGACTCAGACCGAACAGCTTCAGAATGCGTTCGTCGCCAACGGCGAACGAGGCGAACACGCAGATCATGATCGTGGCCGCCGCGGTGACGACGCGGCCGGTGGAAGCAAGACCGACGCGCACGGCTTGGTGCGGGTCGCGCGTGCGAGTCCACTCCTCGTGGATGCGCGAGACGAGGAACACCTCGTAGTCCATCGACAGGCCAAACACGATCGCGAACAACATCACCGGAATAAACGCTTGGATTGGGGCGCCCTTCACCCCGAAGAGACCTCCTAGCCAGCCCCACTGGAAGATCGCGACCACGACGCCGAGCGAGCCGCCGATCGACAGGAGGTTCATGACGGCCGCCTGCAATGGGATCACGAGCGATCTGAAGACCACGAACAGCAGCAGCGCGGAGAGCAGGACGACGATGCCGACGAACAGCGGCAGCTTGCTGGCGAGAACGTGGGTGAAGTCGATCTCGGCGGCGTTGGAGCCACCCACCAGCAGCGTCGTGCCGGTGGCGGCCGCGAGCGGCGGCAGCGTGTGCTTGCGCAAGGTGGTGACCAGTTCGGTGCTCGCGAGCGCCTGCGGCGCCGAGCGCGGGTATACGTTGAAGACGGCGGTGAGACCGCGCGGGCTGATGCGCGCTGCAGACACGGCGGCCACATCGCTGTTCGTGCGCACCGCGCTGGCGATCCGTTCAAGCGCCGCGGACTCACCGGTGTGAGGGAGGCTTGCGACGAGCAGCAGTGGCCCGTTGACGCCGGCGCCGAACCCCTTGGCGAGCAGATCGTAAGCCTGGCGCGTGGTCTGCCCAGGCGGGTTGTTGCCCGCGTCGCTGTTGCCCAGGCGCAGCGCGAGCGCCGGCGAGGCGAGCGCGATCATGATCGCGAACCCAGCGATCATGCCCTGCCAGGGGTGGCGTTCGATCAGCCCCGACCAGCGCACCCAGAAGCCGCGCGGCTCGACGCTTGCGACGGCGTCTGAAGCGGCCGGCGCGCCCTGCGCGCGCCCGCGTCGACCGCGACGCCGGACGATGCGCTCGCCGAACCTCGACAGCAGCGCCGGGAGCACCGTGAGCGCGGCGAGCATCGTCATCAGCACCGCGAGCGAAGAAGCGACGGCGAGGCCGTAGAGGAAGGCGACGCCGAGCGCGAACTGGCCGAGCAGCGCGATGATCACGGTCGCGCCAGCGAACAGCACGGCACGCCCGGCGGTGTCCATCGCACCGGTGGTGGCGCTTTGCACGTCGCCGCTGAGCAGGTAGTTCTCGCGGAAGCGGGTGACGATGAACAGGGCGTAGTCGATGCCGACGCCGAGGCCGATCATGGCCGCGAGCTCGGTCGCGAAACTGGGCATGCCGATCACTCGCGAGGCCAGACCGGCCAGGCCAATGCCGGTACCGAGCCCGAGCAGGGCTGTGAGGATCGGCAGACCCATCGCGATGAACGAGCCGAAGGTCACGAGCAGCACGATGATCGCCGCAAGCAGGCCGACCGCGGTGGCGGTCCCGAGTGCGGGTTTTTGCACCTGTTCGATCGCCTGGCCACCTAGCGCCACCTGCAACTGCGGCGAAGCGGCCTCTTTGGCGACTTTGATGACCCGTTCGGTTGCAGACGGCGGAATCAGGTTCGCGCGTTTGTCGAACGTGACCGTCGCGAACGCGATCTTGCCGTCAGCGGAGATCGTGCGCGCACCCTTGGCCGTGTAGGGACTGGTCACACCGGTGACATGTGGCAGCCGTTCGACGGCCGCGAGCATCGGCACAACGCGCGCGCGAGTCGCTGAATCGGTGATACTCCCCTGGCGCACCGCCAGCACGATCTGGTCGGCGTCGCCAGCCTGAGCGGGGAAGTCGCGTCCCAGCAGATCCGCGACGCGCTGGGATTCGGTGCCGGGGAGCGAGAAGTTGTTGGAGTATTCGGTCCCCACCCCGGCTGAGATCCCGAGTGCGCCGAACAGCAGCACGAACCACCCGATCACCACCAGTCGACGGTGCGCGACCGCGACGCGGGCGACGCGGGCGACTATGCCCGGCGGCGGAGCCAGCTCAGGAGCGCTCACGGGCGGCCCGCAATTTGCGCGGTATACTTAGTACGAACTGTTGCAAATCCAAACATTTCGATATTGAAAGTAGCACACCGGCAGCCCGATGCCAGTCACGAACACAGATACCAACTCCGACGCGACGATCGATGAAGATCTCGACGAGCTCTCGTCGCTGCTGTGGGAGACGCTGCGCGGCCTGAAGCGCTCGAGCCCGCCACCGCAGGAGCTGCGCGACGCCGTCACGAGCGGATCGCTCGGCCCACGGCACATGCCGGCACTGCTCGCCGTAGCCGCCGCCGGGCCGCTCAGCGTGAGCGAGCTGGCACGCCGGCTCGGCCTCGGCCTGTCGACGACGAGCGCGATCGTCGGGCAGCTGAGCCGAGCAGGCCTGCTCGAGCGGGCCGAGGACGAGGCAGACCGCAGACGTACGATTGTGCGCCTGCGCGACGACTACAACGACATCATTGGCGGGTGGCTGGGGCTCGCGCTCGCGCCGCTGCGAGGCACGCTCGAGCGACTACCAGCGCCCGCGCGCGCGCAGTTCATGGAGGGCTGGCGCATCCTCCACGAGGAAGCGACGCGCAAAGCGGGCGCTGGCGAGGTCGACGAGGACTGCTAGCTGGGCTGGTCAGGCGCCGGGTTCGAGCGGGGACACTATTCGCCGGCGACGGCGCGACCTTCGAGCTCCGGCGGGTCGGTCGTCAGGCGGAGCATGAAGGTGAGCACAACGCCACCGACGGCCAACATCGCGAGCACGGCGAGGATCAGCACGATCACGTTCCCGCTGATGCACGCGAGCGCGATCAAGCCCACGGGAATGGAGATCCCGATCACTCCGATGACGAGCGGTCCGGCCTCCAGGGCGCCCGTGGAGTCGGCGTTGCCGTTGTCAGCATCGTGCATCGTGGACCTCCGGAGGCGTCGTCGAATTGGAGAACGGCAGCGGTTTGCGCCGGCCACAGGGTACTAGCAAGCTGGCAGGCGGGGCTGCCACGTTTTGCGCCGATAGGGCCAGCGGCGAGGACCTCCGTGCCCTCGCCGCTGGCTGTCGGGCGATCGAGCGCTAGGAGATGCCCTTCGCGCGTATCGCTGCCTCGACCTCCGAGGCGTCCGCTTCCATGCCACGTTCATTCGGGTGCACTGAGAACGCGTCCGATTCGGGGAGCACCGGTTCGACGTAGCGGACGCTCAGCGACTTGCACGCGTCGTGGCCGATGCCCGGCGTGTAGGTGTCGACGTAGGTCGCGCTGTTGGCGCCCGCCTCGCTGCTGAGCATCGCGTTCAGTTCCTTCTCGACGCCGTTGAGGTAGGCGACATCGCCCGTGGTCAGCGGCACCGTGGGCCAGCAGTTGCCGCTCTGCGGCAGGATGTCGGGGTAGCCGACGACGAACACCTTGGCCGCCGGTGAGAGCACGTGAATCTGGTGCAGCGCGGCGCCGATCACTGGGGCGTCTTCGACGATCTCTTCGGCTAGTTTGTGGCCGTAGGTGGCTTTGCACGGCGTGCCGAACGGGAACACGAGATCCTCGGCGCCGCACGTGATGAGCGTGTTGAGGAACAGACCTTTGTCGTTGCCGCCGATGCCCACCGAGACGACCTGGGTGGAGGAGCTGAGCGCGTCGAGCTGCGGTGGCTGGTCGGGGTACTGGGCGGTGGTGGTGAGGTTTTCCGTGGTCGCGCCCGAGCAGCTGACGTCGCGCAGCGACAGGCCAAGCTCCGCGGCGGTCAGGTGCGAGTAGTTGCGCGCCGACTGCAGGCATTCCAGCGGCGCTCCCGATGCGAAGGGCAGGATGAACGGACCGGAGGTGTACGAGTCCCCGAGCGATACATACGTGGATGCGGCGCCAGCCATCGCCGGCGCCACCGCGAGCGCCATCAGCGCAGCGACCAAGGCAGCAGGTGCGACGAGCGCGCGGATCGCGGCGGACAAGGTCCTGCCATGCGCGGCCTCGCACGCATGGAGCTGCAAACGATCAGACATGAGCCATCCCTTTCTCCTCGAAAATCGGATCCCCGCCCCTCGGCGGATATCACCGTTGGTTCCCTCGAAGCTCCGAAGCTAACCGACGGACGGCTCGGATGAAACCGATGTTTCCAGGCCCACGATCGCCAAATGCGCGCGCGGCCGCTCAGGCGCGGGCAGTCAAGCCCACCACGACGTGAACGGGCAGCTCAGCCGGCGTCTGGCCGTGGGCGACGATCAGATCGACCTGCGCCAGCAACTCACCACGACGCGCCTGGGGCAGCGCTGCGATCCAGCTGATCGATGCGAGGTAGTCGGTGAAGCGCGAGCGCTCGGCCGGCTGCGAGGTGGTCAAGCGGACCTCGCGCGGCGCCGTCCAGCCGCCCGCGCGCTCGACGGCGTCCTGCCATGGTGGACCGTCGAAGTGGGGGTGCTCCGGGCGCAGTCCCGCGACCAGCGTGCCGACCTCCTGCGCCCACGAAGCGCCGCCCCAGTCGGGCACCGTGGTGAGGACCGCAAGTCCGCCGCCAGGGCGCAGCACGCGCCCGATCTCGGCGAGCGCCGCTGCCTGGTCGAACCAATGAAACGCGTCGGCCACCGTCACGGCCGCAACCGAGTCCTCGGGGAGCGGTATCGCCTCGGCCAGCCCCTCGTGGACGCGCTCGCGGCCGACGCTCGCGGCGAGGATCTCGCGCAACTGCGACTGCGGCTCGACCGCCTGAACGTCGAGACCGCCGGCGAGCAACGCCCGCGTGAGCTTGCCCGTGCCGGCCGCCAGGTCGAGGATCCTCGCGCCCGGCGCTATGTGCAGCTCGGCGACGATCGCATCGACCACCACGGGGGCGTACTCCGGCCGGCCGCGCTCGTATGCGCCGGCAACTCCCGAGAAGCTGGCGGCTAGTGGATGTAGATCACGAGTTTCCAAGATATTGACTTTTGGCAGCCGCCGGGTCGGTGCAAACAGTATGGTTGCTGGCATGGATCGCGATGACGCCTCCCAGCTCGCGGACACCATATTGGCGGCCGCAAGCGCCGAGTCGGCGGAGAAGCTGCGCGCGATGCTGATCGGGACGTTCGCGATCATGGAGGCTCCCGTAGCGAAGCTCGTCACCCACGCGGGAGGGCTCAAGGCCTATCTGCTCAGCTCGCACAGCCTGCTCATCGCCCACATAAGTACCCAGCAGCCGTCCGTTGACTTCCAGCATGTGGACCTGGCGAAGGTGCGCCTCACGCGCTCATGCCACGACGCCGAGAACACCGCCACCGGCGGTACCTGGACCGCGACCTGGCGTCTGATCGACGATCACATCAACGAGGAGTTCGTCGGGCAGGAAGGTCCCGAGTCCGCCGACGATGTAGGCCTGTTCGCTCGGGCGATGGCGAAAGCCGCGGGCTGGCCTGTTGTCGCGCTGGGGGACGGGTAGCGGGCGAAGCGCTCTTGTGTGTGGACAGGGGCGGCGGTAGGTCGAAAATCGCCTTTGCTAAGCCTTTTCTGGGCTTTTTGGGAGCTGGTGTGGCCAAGTCCGGGTTGCCAGGCGGATAGGGCGGCGTATATGGGGGTTAGGGTTGTGCCGGTGATTTCGGAGTCCTCGCCGATCCTGATGTGGGCGAAGATGGCGCGGTTCATCATGCGGCGCTCTAGTTCGGTGCCTTCGATGTAGACCTCATACGGTTTGGTGACGCGGCTGAGGGCGAGATCGAGGGCTTGCTGGACGTCCTCGAGCTGGGTGGTAGCGGCCTCTTCGAGGCGCTGGGCGGCGCGGCGCTCGTCCTTGAGCTTGTCTTGCTCAGCGGCGAAGACATCCTCTGAGACGAGGTCTTTGTAGTAGAGCTGCACCAGCTTTTCCTGCTTGGCCTCAATTGCCTTGAGGGCGCGTTGGTGGCGTGCGGCCTCGCGCTCGATGAGCGCGCTGCGGTCGCTTAGCTCTTGGCGTAGCTCTGTCCGGATCTGCTCCTGTATCTCTGGCCGGATGTAGACGCTGCGGTAGTGCTCCTGGATGTGTTCGTCAACGGTCGGGACCGAGGCGTGGCTGCTTGAGCATTTGGTTTTGCGGCGCCGGACTGCGCGGTTGTTGCAGCAGAAGTACTCGTATTGGCGTCCACCTCGGCCACGGTGGCGTCCGTAGAGCAGCCGTCCGAGGCACTCATCGCAAACGACGGTGCCCCGCAGGTAGTGTTCGTGCTTCTGCGGGCGGTCGCCGCTGACGCGCGCTATAGACAGCAGTGCCTGCACACGGTCGAAGGTGTCCTCGCTGATGAGCCGCTCGTGCTTGCCGGCGTAGCGTTTGCCGTTCCACTCCACGATCCCCATGTAGTAGGGATTGTGCAGCATCTTGTGAATCCGGTTGTGGCCGAGCGGCCGCTCCGGGTAGCGCTGGGTGCCGCGGCTGCGCAACCCCTCCTGCTCAAGGTGGGCCGCGAGACGGTGTAGCGACCATTCGCCGGTGGAGTACAGCGTAAAGGCGAGCTGTACCAACGGTGCGCGTACCGGGTCAACGATCACGCTGCGAATATCCTGAGCGCCGATCAGCTCGCGCTTGGATAGGTAGCCGATGGGTGCCTTGAACGGTGTGCCGCCCTGTTCGTGCTTGCGGGTGAGCCCCTTCATGATCTCGCTTGCCAGGTTATTACTGTAATATTCCGCAAAACTTGCGAGCATTCCGTGCATGAGCTGCCCCGCCGGGGTGTCATCGATGTTCTCAGAGGCCGAGACGAGTTTGATGCCCATCCCGACGATGCGCTGGTAGAGCGTGGCGTCATCCAGCCGGTTACGCGCGAGGCGGTCGACCTTGTGAACGATGAGGTATTTGACTCCGAGCGCGGGAAGCTCGCGGAGCATCTGTTGCAGCACCGGCCGGTCATCGCTCTTGGCCGACTCAGCCCGCTCGATGTAGACCCTCGCGACCTCCGCACCTCGGCTGGCTGCCTCTAGCTCACAGGCTTTGACCTGCGCAGGGATCGAGTAGCCGTCCTCATCGCCATCACGGCCGAGCTGTCCGGTACTGGAGACCCGGACATAGATCGCGGCGGCCTCCGTTGACTCAGCCTCGGGGCTTGGTTGATTTGATTTGACTTGGGTGGTTGGCATATATTCCTCCTTCCTATGGTTAATTTGGCTTAACGATTTTCCCGTTAAGTCGTGATTTAAGCAACGTGTTAATTGGTAGGGCGGGCCGGTCAAGGTGTGTAACCCCGACCAGCCCGCGTTGTGTCACTTAAGCGCCTCTAGGCGCTCTGAGATGGCCTTCTTCCTTTCGCCCGCGCTGGCTTTGAGGCTTTGATACTCGGCCTGAGCCTCCTCACTCCTTTCTCGGGCGGCCTCGGTCTCCTTATCGATCGAGTCAATGGCGCGTTCGAGTGCTGCTCTCGCGTCAGCGAGCGCATCATCAGGCGTCGTGGAGCGACGGCGGGTACGCGCCGGTTTTGGGCTGTCGCCTCCCTCGATCTTTTTCTTGTGGGAGTAGTAACTTCCTCTCACCGAATCGTAGGGGCGGCCTGTCTCCTCAGACAAAGCCTTGAAAACGTCGGCCTTATCGGTGCCGGCAGCGATCATCGCCTCGACCCGCTCGTAGATCTCCTGCGCCTTCGTGACTGCCATGCGTGTTCTCCTTTGGGTTGGGTGGCCTTGGCGGCAGACAGAAAGACCTGAGTCCTTCCGTCCGCCGTGGGGCCGCCCAGCCCTCACGAGGACTCCCTCGCTTGCTGCGCATGGTGGGTGAGACGAGCGCGAGCGATGCCGATGTACTTCGGCTCCCTTTCGACGCCGAGGAACACTCGGTCCTCGATGACCGCAGCAACCCCTGTGGAGGCGCTGCCTGTGAACGGATCGAGCACGATCCCGCCGGGAGGTGTCACGAGCGCCACGAGCCAGCGCATCAGTGAGACGGGCTTTACCGTCGGGTGAATGTTGCGCCGCACACGCACGGTCGGGCGGCTGTAGAGCAGGTCGGATTGCAGCGGCAGCTCGTCGCATCCGGTTTCGCGCTCGTGCTTTGAGGCTTTGGCGCAGAAGAACAGGCGACTCGGGCGAAGGTCGGGGCGCGCGGCGTCGAGCAGCCCGGCCGGACAGTCGCTCGTGCAGTGCTGCTCGGTGCAGCCGGGAGCGTGAGAGAGCGCGAGATGCGACGGCCAGTAGCCGCCTACCCGTGACGCCTCGGTGTTCAGCGCGCCGGTGCCCCATTCCTCGACGTTGCGGAGCGTAGTGCCGGCGAGCGGTTTACGCGCCAACAAAATCGGCTCGTAGGCCGGCTTGAGCATCGCGGCCCGTCCACCGGGGAGCTTGCGCGCCTTGGGGGCGCCCTGCCCGTAGATCCACATCAGCACGTCGCGCACTTCAAGACCGGCATCCTCGACCCCGCTCGTCAGCCGGTGGAATGTCTTGGGGCTGCCGAAGGCGAGCAGATGGCCGCCGGGCTTGAGCACCCGCAGGCATTCGGTCGCCCAGGCTTCCGTCCAGGCGGCGAAGGCTGCGCCATCTGCGAGCTGCTGCCCGGCCTTGCCCGCGCCGTCCCAGGATTCGCCGTGAAAACCGATGCCGTAAGGCGGGTCGGTTACGACGCAATCGATACAGGAGTCGGGGAGCTTTGCCATCAGGCGCAGGGAGTCCCCTTCGGCCAGCCGCCAACGGTCGGTGTCGTCGCTATGGATGGCGAGCTTGCGGCGGGCGCTCACGGACGCGCCTCGCTCGTCAACAGCGCCAGCGCCTCGGCCGTCGTGGCGACCGCGAACAGGCGATGGGCGTCGGTTGGGAGCTGCGTAAGCGTCTCGCGGACAGCCTCGGCGCGACGCGCGTCCGGCACGATCCAGGCCACGCGGGGAAATACGCCACGGGCGGCCTGCTCGGTGCCGATACGGAAGTAGTCGTGGTATCTGATGGCTTTGGCCCTGACGGTCGTCAGAGCCTCCGTCGCCATGTCGGCCTCGATGAACCACGAGAGCTCGTACTCGGCCGTGGCCAGCTTGACGAAGGCGTCGGGCTTGAGAACCTGCCGGGCGCCGAACCCGGCCATGTAAGGACGCCAGCACTCCGGCTCAGGCTCGAAGCTCGCCAGCTCAATCTCTTTGGCGGCGGCAAGATTCCCCGCTTCGACGTAGAGCTGAGCCACCGCCAGCCGATGCGCCAGGTAGCGCTCGCCGGGGGTGTAGGCCGCCCGGACCCGTCGTCCGGATTTCAGGAGGTACTGGCCGGCGCGGCCGACGGCGAAGGTGGTGCTGGCGCTACCCGCACGCTCACCGCCGACGCGGCGCGCGAGTGGCTGGAGTACGTCTAAACGGACGAGCCGCGCCAGCCCCCGCCGTGCCACCCGACCCCTCGCCGAGGGTGAGACCTCCGCCCACAGCAGCGCTTGCAGCTGCGTGCCACTCATCACTCCGAAGCGGCCGACCGTCTCAAGCGCCCGGCGGTCACGGTCGGTGAGCTGCCCGGCGATAGCTTCGAGCTGGCGGGCAGACAAGCGCCTGCGGGAGCGCTTGTCTTTCGTTGGCGTAAGCGCCCCGGAACCCGCACCATTAGGCGTGTCCTGGGCGACCTGGCTCGATGCGAGCGGACCAGCGAGAGGACTCAAGGTTGCCTCCTTTTCGCGCCGACCAAATCACCGTCATCGCCCGGCTCAAACTGCGGCGCTGGCTCATGCGGTGCGCTGCCATACAACGCGGCTGAGCGGTCACGGATCGCCTCGGCCTGGCCGGTCACGGGCGGCAGTGGCTCGGTGCGGCCGGTCACGACCGACACGGCGCTGCCAGCCCCGGTGCCGACTCTGGCCGCGACGTTGAACTCCTGGAGCGCCACCAGGTCAGCGGCCGAGATGCCTGGCAGCTCGCGGGCGATCACGGGTGCTTCGGTCGCGCCAGCCCGGAAGCTGATGAGCGTTGCCAGGTTCCCGAGGATCGCGGACCTGGTTGGCTCAGGCACGCGGCCCAAGGTCTGGACCGCAACGGTCAGGCTGGCGCCGAGGCCCCTGGCACGCTCCGCGATCAGCTCGAGATTGCTCGGCAGACCGTTGACGACAGTCGCCGTCTCATCCACATAGATGTTCACGAGGTGGCGCCGCTCAGGCGGCAGGGAGACCCGAGACTCGATCGCATCCCAGGTTGCCAGCATGACGGCCGATCCGATCAGCGCCCCGGCTTCGCCGAGTGTCCCCGGCGCGAGCGACACCAGCAAAAAACGCCTGGCAGAGAACAGCCGGCCAACATCGATCTTGGGGTCGCTGCTGGCGAGGACAGCACGAACTCTGGGGCGAGCCAAGAGCGCCATCGTTCTCGCCATCGGCGCCTGTACGACGTCGACTTTCGCGGCGGGCGAAAGCGACTCGTAGTTCCCCCACGCCTGCCGCAGGAAGCCGTCGCTGAGTCGCTCCACCGCAGCCCGGCGGTAGGGCGTGTCGGCGAACAGCCGGCCGAGATCCAGCAGCGTCGCGCCCGGCACCTCAGCGAGCGTTCTGATCCCGAGCCGCCCGAAGACCTCCGAGCGGATACCCCACTCAGGGACCAGTGACTTCAAGGTCCGGATCAGGACGTCCGCACGGGCATCGGGGTCCTTGCCATGCAGAACATCCAAGCCAGCGACCGCCCGCGCGTCATCACCGGCATCAAGCACCACGACTCGCTCGGCCTGCGCCGGCGCGACCCGGCTCAGGATCGTGTCGAGAAGATCGCCCTTCGGATCGATGAGCACGCCGGCGTGGCCAGCCCCGATATCGCTGAGGATCGAGTTAGCCAGCAGTACGCTCTTGCCGACCCCGCTCGGTCCGATCACCGCCATGTGATGGGTTGCCGCCTCCGGGGACAGCGCCACCGGACGCTCACCGTTCCAGTCGCGGGCGATGAACAAGCAGCGCCCGCTCCGAGAGAGCACGCGGGAGGCCAGGATCTCCGGGGAGCCGACCTCCACACCCGGCACCGGCTCACCGAGCGGCAGACCGAGCAGCGGCACGAGCTCCGAGACAGCCAGCCAGCCCGACGACCGAGTTACCTTCGGGAGCGAAGCCAGCGTCCGACTGCCACGGTCATACGTCACACGGATGCCCCCGGTCAGGCCGCGGCGGCTGCGCATCACATTCTCAATGTGGGCGGCCAGCTCGCGAGCGCGAGTCCGGGTCACGGCCCGGATCACGATCAGGCCAGCCACCGAAAAGCCAGGCGTGCTGACCTTGGCCGCCCACGCCTTGGCAACCTGCTTCTGACGAGGCGTTGGCTCGGCCGGTTCGCGCCGCGGGCGCGGACTTCCCGGCGAGAGCGCCCAACGCACCGCGACAACCTCACCCGGACGTAGATTGGCCAGGCCGCTCAACAGCGAACGCGATGCGACGGCAGCGGCGTCGGTCAAGAAAAAACTCGGCGTGGAAACGAACAGGCGCAGGCTCAGCGTGGCCGGTCCGCTCGGACTCGGTGGCGCGTCAGTTACGCGGACACTCGGGACCGCGCCCACGAGGACCGAGCGCACCGATTCACGCGCCGCTTGCGGCACGAGCAGGCTATGCGTGATGCTGCCCTCAGTCGCTACCACCTCGGCGACCAGCTCGGTCGTGTACGGCAAGCCGGACAGTCCGTCCCAGGCAGCCGACATTTGGGCCTGATCCAGATCGGCGGGAAATCGGGTAGACAGTCGAACCCTGCTCGCCCGCATTCTCTCGGTTTGCGCATGCTCACGAGCGGCGATCCCGGCAAGCATGGCCGACCCGCTGCCACCGACGGCCACGAGTGAAAGTAGCTCAGCGTTCACGGTCGCCCTCGCTTTCCCGACGCTTCGCCTTACGTTTCGCAGCCTCGGCATCAAGGCGACGCCGCCTCAATACCCGTTTGGCCTGAAGCCAGAGCACCAAACTAAGCATCTCGACGTCCTCGCCGTCCTGCCGCCTGACTGGCGTTACTTTAATCCGACGTGCATTCCCCATAAATAATTCCTCCTTTCGTTTAGTTGTCTATATGTCACCTCCCGGTGTTAATTTGTTCGCCTTTTGTTCGGTCGACCTCCTGAGTATTGATCAACTCAAATAGTTGAGTCAAGCACCAGAACTATGTGAACGGGGCTGAATCCAGCTGTGCTTGAGGCGCGCGCTCATCTCGTGTACCACCACACGATTCTGAGAACCGCTACCAGTACGCCGACAACAAGGACTAGCGGGACGAGTGCGTTCAGGATCACAGCGATCCTGGGGCCGACGGCACCGAGCGCCACCAGCCCCAGGACCACAACTGCGAGCGTCGAGATGAGCTTCGTCATCGCTCACTTCCTCCGAGCGCGGCGTCCATCGCCTCGCCCAAGAGGATGTCTGCCGTGTCGCGCTCAACTTGCAGGTTGGCGTTGGCCTCCCGTAGCTCCTGGTTGGCCCTACGTGCGGTCCGCAGAGCGGATCGCAGGCGGGTATTTTCGGCGATCAGGACATGCTGCTGCTTCTTGATCATGAGCCCCTCCGTGCGGCATCAGCCATCGCCCGAGTAGTCGCAGCAGTGACCCGCTCGATGTCCCTGCACGCACGCTCATGGCGCTGGCACTCGCGGGCCTGCTCGGCCTCCCTCTGTCGAGCTGGCTGGATGACGAAGCACCAGAGCAGCCACAGCACGAAGACACCCGCCACCGCGTACCAGTACTTCGCGAGAACGACGAACAGCATCAGGATGAAGAGACCCGCCATCACGAGCTCCTTCCGGCGTCGTGGACGATGCCCACGATTTGAATCGCACCGGCACAGGCCACCGCGTGAATACGCCCAGCCGCATGCGGCGTGGCCTCCATGAGTGCCGCCTCGACGCTCGCCAGATGGCTGACTGCGATCATGCCCTGCTGGCTGGTCTGGGCGACGCGTTCGAGCTTCGCCATATCCCGCCGCATCGCGACGGCGGTCGAAGCATCGATCTGGCTGAGTGCCTTGGATACCCGCCGATCGAGCTTTGACGGGAACAAGCCTCCCGTCGGTACTAGATCGCTGCTCATTGGGTCCTCCTTGTCGGTCGATCTCGAGGCCGCCGGTTGGCGACGCTGCAAGAATCGAGCCGGTCTGCTTTCTTGACCTCCTGTCATATGGCACGAGCACGCAAAGCCGGCTGGGACCCACCAGTCGGGGACCAACCCAATCAGCATGTGGGCGCAATGCTCCACGGATTGCGGGAGCAGGCTGGGTTGAATCAAGGCGAGATCGCCAGGGACCTCGGAATCAGCCAGAGCTACATCTCGCGGGTTGAGCGGGGCAGCCGACCCGCCTCAGACCGCATCATCCGCTACTACAGCGAACGCTTCGGTGCCGCCGATCTGCTGGCAAGTCTTGTGGATATAGCGCGGGAGGCAGACCGCGAACGCCGACACCGGCGAAACCCTCTCCTCATCTCGCGACAGGCTCGCTACCCACTGGAGGGCGACGAGGCACGGTTCGTATCCGAGGCGCCACCCGACGGGTCGAGCATCCCTTGCGGCGCCACTTTCATCAAGACTTGGACGATCCGCAATAGCGGCAGCGTGCCGTGGCACGGGCGCAGGCTCCGCCGCATCGGCGCCACCATCGGCCCCTGGACGCTTGCCTCCGCGCGTTTCACGCCCATCGCTGACACCGAGCCGGGCAAAACCGTCTCAATATCTGTCGAGATCAAGACGCCGTACATGGAGACCGCCGCCGTCGCGCAGTGGAAGATGGTCGACGCGGACGACTTGCTGTACTTCCCGACGAAGTACTCCGTCGGGCTGGGCCTTTACGTGCTGGTGGGGCATGACGAGGGCGAAGCCTGGGCAGGCGTAGAACCTGGCGACTCGATCGGGTAGAGATTTCGCCGAGCGAGATTGTGCTTGTGCTTGCACATTCTCATGATTCATGGCACGCTGGAGCTGCGTCACTTGTGACGTTGGAAACGGCGCGGTGAGTTGGTGGTTACCGCGCCGTTTCCAACCGCACGTTGGGCGCGCATTCGCAATGGTGCGATCCGCGCAGTGACGGCAGTACAGGACGATTGTGATGTCGATAGTCACTCAGGGCGACACACCCATTCAGCCCACACCGCTCCACAGCAACACCGCCGCACGCAGCACCGACTACCTCATGGGATACCGGAGAGGGCTCATGATGGGTCGCCGTCTCGGCCCTTCTGGCCCCGAGGACGAGATCAGCGATGAGCAGCGCCCCTACTACGAAGAGGAGGTGCGCCTACACACCGCCGAGCTGCGGGACAGACCCGACGCTGAGAAGCTCCCGCTCGTTCGCCGAGCGGTCACCAACGCATAGCCCCAAACTAGGGACCTTGAGCCCCGACGAAGATATCCGTCGGGGCTCACACCGCTCTTATTCCTACTCGCGGACTGGTGAGATATGCTCCCTGCAATGATCGGCTTCGCGGAATAAGCATTGCTTTTCGAACCGAAGGGTGTCTACCAAACCAGGGCTGCGTGGCTACCGCCAAGTGGCCTGCAGTTGCGCTTCTATCTGCTGGATGTCTTCGAGACGCACCTTAAGCATGTACAAGATCTCGTAGGTCCAGCGAGACTCGGTTCGGACGGGCTTGAGCACGAGCAGAACGGAGAAGCGCTAGGCGCATGGGTCGCAGTCGCGAACGACGACCGGATATTCCTGTTCCAAACTCCCTTCCGCGAAGACCCCTCTCATGAATGGGAGGATGACAACCATGCCGCTGCCGCGAATGCCGCATTCGCTCTGACAGTTGCTCACTTCGATGGCGTCGAACTTACGAACGACTTCGCCAGAGACGGGAGTTGGGAGCGCTACATCGGCAACTTGCTCCGTAGCGAGGCCAGCCTCGTCGGCTACGAAGATCTGATCAGCGCCTAAGCCACGCAACTTACCTCGACATCGCGCTCAGCGGCTGCCCATCAATGACCAACACAACATGGCTTGGCTGGACCTGCGCGGAGAGGTGCCCGACGAGCCAGAAGGTCTCGGACTGCTGGGGATTGACGAATGGCAGTTCGGATTGGAGCACCGCGCCTCCTGGGGTTTCGTTTTCTTCGGCGTACAGCTCCCATTCTCCCGATCCGATCACTTCGCAGAGGCTCGGGATCTGCCCGGTGGGGCAGTGTTCTGCTGCTGCCGTCTCGCCTTCTTCGGGCGTGGGGGCGTGGGTGAGACCGAAATCGCTTGGCAGCTCATCAACTTGGAAGTCGCGTTCGGCGAAGCCGATCTCTCCAGGTGGCCCCGACGTGAGGTAGGTGACGGTCACGCGCAGCTCGAGCAGCCGGTCAGTTGGCCCCGTGGCGGCACTGCCGGACAGCGGCTGCGCGGAGCGGATTGAGCTGTCGAGGACGACCCTCCAGCGGCCGTCCTGTTCGCTGCCGATCGTGACGGCCGGGAGCGGCTTGAGGAATTCGTCTGAGGGCGCTGCTTCTGAGGTCGAGTCGGAGGGGCTGGGTGCGGTAGCGAGGAGCTTTCCGAGCGTGACTTGGCTGGCTGTGCCGGTTGCTTCCGCTTGGTGGCAGCGCCCCGCGATCAGGCCGTAGGCGTATGCCTCGGCGGCTTCGCCTTCCTTGTAGTTGGCAGGGATCGCGACGCCGGGGGCGGCGAGGCGCGCGAATCCCTTCTGCTGCGCGGTCGTGGCCTGCGCCCATTCAACGCAGGTCGAGCCTTCGGTCACAGGGTCGAGAGCCGTCGTCGCCGGTTGACCTGCGCGGCTGGCGCTGTTGCCGCATCCGGTGAGGACTATCAGCGCCAGAGCGACGCCGATCGCCAGGAGACGCTTGTGCATGGCTAGCGTGCCAGTCGGATGTGGCGGCTGCCACTGGCTTCCTGCCACCCACCACTGGGCACAAAGGACACCCGCACGGTCTGCCGGCCGGCGCGCCCGAGCCGAATACGCCTGGAGCAGCGCCCATCGGTCAAGACCGCCTCCGTGTCTTGGATCAGGCAGGCGCCTTCGGGGGTACCGGCCACAGAGTGGATGGTCGCTGAGATGGTGACGAGCGAGTGCGGCCGGGCGAGCACTGGTGCTGCGATCGCCAGGCTGACGGCGTGGGTGACGGTGGCGGTGAAGGTGTAGGTGGCGATCCGGTCGATGTCGAAGCAGCTGGTGTTCGCCATCACCTGCAAGACGGCGAGCCCGGTGAAGGGAGCCGTGAACTCGAGCAGGTTCGCTCCGCCCTGCGTGGCGTGCGAGGCAACCGGGGTGGCTGAGCGGATCGTGGCGTCTTCGGTTGCCGGGCTGTAGAGGTTGACGTTCGGGCCGTATTCGCCTTCGATGTCCTGCCAGCGGAAGGTGACTTGGTCGCCGACGTAGGTGGCGAGCCGCCAGTATTCGCAGCCGATCTGGCCTCCACCAGCCTCGACCGCTCCGTACTGGATCGTCGGGGCTTCCGCGATCGGCTCGCGGGCGCTGGCAAAGCTCGCGGCTGGCGCGATCAGCAAGGCGGTCAAGCTGGCGAGGATTGCCAGCACGCGGCGGGTCATAACGGCCTCCATAGTCGGTCTACTGGAATGTCATCGCGGCAAAGTAGCGCATTGTCTGCACCGATGTCTACTGCGATGTCATTGAGCTGTAGGACCCGTCCCGTGAGGCTGGCCGCATGCCCGCCGCACGGAGCTTCAAGACCGCCCTTGGCGCAGCCGTCAAGGCTCGCCGCGAGGAGCTCGGGCTCACCCAGGAGCAGATAGCCAACGACACCGAGCTGCATCAGCGGTGGATCAGCAACGTCGAGACCGGCAAGCGCAACCCGAGCTATGCCAGCTTGCGGCGTCTGGCCGCAGGACTCGGGCTCAACACCTCTGAGCTGATCGCCCGCGCCGAGCAGATCGAAGGCGACAGCGCATCGGCCGGTCGGTCCGCCGCCACTCGCGGCGCGCGCTGAGTCTCGTCGGTGTGGGCGCTGCCCACACCTTGACCCATCAGGCCACCCACAAATAGGTTCGACGGCTCCATAAACAAGTGGCCCCGGCACGGGTGGTAGCCCGCGCCGAGGCCCGGACACGAAGGAGTGGTGACTCCCTATGCCCGAAGCGAAGCGTACCCGTGAGGGGATGCCGTCGAAGGAGCTGGTGCTGGCAGCGATCGAGCGCGCCACGCTCCAGCGCATCAGCCACGATACCCCCGAGCTGCACCGGGGCAAACCCGGCCAATCCGGCGTTCTGTTCTCCGCCGTCAAGGAACACCTCGGCCTTGCCTCTGGAGGCTGGACGACGATCCAGCTGCGCCCGACGTGGCAAGCGCTTGAGGACGCCGGCCTCATCGAGCAGTCCCGGGTGCGGGGCCGCGCCGTCTGGACGCTCACCAGCGCCGGGAAGAAGCGCCTCGAGACCGTCCGGCGAGCCGGCAGGCTCGGCGCGCTACCGGAGTCGCCCCAGCACCAGCACTGGCGCGAGGCACACGCCATCGCGGGCAAGCGCATCGGCGAGTTCCGCGAACACCTGCGGCAGGTTCTGCACGAGGCGATCGGCGTGCTCGACGCCCACGACCAGCCCGACGCCGATGGCTGGCATGCACTCAGCGAACGTATACGGGACGCCTTCGAGCGCGTCGAATCCGCGACCTACTGTCTGCACGAGTGGCCCGAGCCCGACGAGTCGGCTCCTGATGTCCCGCCACGCTGGAGGGCAGGGCGACGCGACATACGACGCTTCGAGAAGGGCTGATCGGTGCGCTACACGATGCCCAATCCAATCCGGCCCGCTGGCAGCGTCGAATGGGTCATCCTCGACCTCCTGCTCGAGCACAGCCACCGCAGCTGGGGAGTGGGCGAGCTGGTCGACGAGATCGGCAGCCCCGTCGCCGTCGCCGAAGCACTCGAAGCCCTACAAGTCGCTGGCTTGATCCAGCGCACCGATGCCTTCGTGCGGATCGCAGCAACGTAACTAGCGGCGATGAAGTGATGCCCGCTAAGAAATCACTCGCGAACCGAGCGCTCGGCGAAGCTATTCGCTCTGCTCGGGAGTCTGGCGGCCATACCCAGGAAGGCTTCGCCAGGAAGGCGGGTATGGATCGCTCCTACTACGGGGCTATCGAGCGCGGCGAGTTCAACCTCAGCGTCGATACGGTTCTCAAGATCGCCGCTGCCTTGGAGATGACGGCGTGTGAGCTATTCGGGCGAGCCAAGCTCTGAGCGAGCGACGGCTAACGCTAGGTGCCTCAGAGCAGCGGAGCGACGCGCAACGGCACTTGTGCGAACCTCTCCGCCCGCCGGAGCCGCGACGGGTGGCCGCGACCGCCGCCAGCACGAGATGGTCGTCACCTCCCTCACCAGATCGGTCCCTCGCGTCCAGATCACGACCCCGCCCGGCGACGCGTGCTGTAGCCTACGCATTCAGCACTCAAATCTAGCGTCAATCCCTGTGACTCACTCTGCCCTCATACTCGCGGCGTCGTCTACGCACACGGCGAGCAGCGGTGACGGTGAAGTATCGCTGATCGTCGGAGCGGTCAGCCTCTTGGCCGCGGTCGTGGCGATCTCTCTCGCCATTTACCAAACACGTCAACTAAAACAGCAGATCGCAAAGCTCGTCAGTACGGAGAATGCGCTTACGGAGACACAAGCGCGTATCGGCGCACTCTCTACCGAGCTTTACGACGTGCTCGAAATATCAAATCGCGCTTCTGGCTCGCCGGTGCTACTAGCCGGCCTTCGCCAGCTCGCGGCTAACTGCGGCGGCGTATTCGCAGAGGACAACACTTACCTCACCTCGTTTCTTCAGGACCAGCTCGACGCGCTCGTCAAGCAATCCGCGCAGGCCCTCACGCGTCAGCTCCAGGTGAAGGCTAATACAGACGTTGCGGGTATGGCACTCAATCTTGTAAAATTGGCTCAACCTAAAGAGAAGGTCTTCACCACGAGCTACGTCAGCACAAAAGCCTATTGGGATGATCCATCGGCCCGAAGATACCTGGATGTGAATCGCGAACTAGTTAGAAAGTCAGATGTGGCGATCACCCGCATATTCATCTTCGATAATGAGGAGATTGAAGCGGGGAACTGCTCCGAGCTAGATAAGCAGTGGGACGCGGGAATTCATGTACGAACGGCCCTTACGCAGGCTCTTGAGCCGGACCTAAAGCGCGATATGTTCCTGCTGGGAAATCGACTCGCCGCCGAAAACGAAATGACGGCCGACCGTAACGACATACTGTCGGTGCGCATTTGGGACTCATCGGATACCGAGCTTGGCGAATTCGCGGATCGCATGAATGCCCTCATGCGCTCAAGTCAAGAATATACGCCCGATCGCCCTCCAAGTGACGGAGCGAATCCTATGGCGCCGGAGTTGTCGTGAGCCGGTCTAGTTCTGAGGCCGGCGACTGGTTTGCGCAGTCCTTCGATGATCACTACGCCCGAATTTACGAGTATAAGGATGACACCGCGCTTGCTGAGGTTAGTCAGATGCTTCGCTATCTCCACCTTCGGCGCAAACCTCTCGGCTCGCCTCAGCGAATACTTGATCTCGCCTGTGGCTGGGGCCGGCATACTGTTCCGCTCGCCCTCCGCGGCTTCAACGTAACAGGAGTAGATTTTTCAGACGTGATGCTGCGTCTCGCTGAGCGTCGGGCGTCCGAAAGCGGGCTTCAGGTGCGCTGGCTCGACGCGAAAGGCACACCTAGGCATGACGGGCCTCCGGCGGCGCATGCTGACGGGCCTAGCACGAAAACGCTGACTTTGCTCCAGGCAGATATGCGCTCGCTGCCGTTCCGCGAAGACTTTGACGTCGTCATCGATGTCTTTACGTCGTTCGGTTACTTTCGTGATCCCGATGACAACGATGCCGTGCTTGACGCAGTGTATGCCGCTCTATCCCCAGGTGGTAAGTTCTTGCTCGATATCGACAACCCGCAGGTCTTTATCGATAAGGGAACAGGAGAAAACACCTTCAATGTGGCGCGCAATGGTGATCAAGAGCGAGTGTTGCGTGTAGAGAAATACGCTCGCGTGCCCGACCGGCGGGTCGTCGAATACAGTTTTATCGACCGACCGAGCGACTCTCGTGAGGAGATTTACCTTGAGTGTAAGCTATACGATCGAGAGGAAATCACCGCGTTGCTAGCAAGGCACAACTTCAGTGTCGAGAAGAAGATCTGGGGCGACTTTGCGGGAACGCTGTTCAACCAGGACACGAGCCCCCGATTGATTACGATTGCTGTCAAGCCTGAGTAAGTCGCCGAGTACCGGTTGTGCGACGTTCCAAGACCGTCCACGCCCGCTCAATGGCTTTCGGTGGAAATCACGAGCCCGGTGCATCGACGCAAGCCGTGTGGTAGATGGGGACACCCATCGCCTGCGGCTTGAGGTGGAAGGGGTTTCGCGGTATATCGAATCGAACCTTGTCGTAGAAGCCATCGTAAGATGTACCGGTCTCATTTGCGGGGCAGAGCTGCTGAGGATCATATGCGGTGACTGAGCCTTTCAACGTGACGATGTCACGCGGAGTGACGCGAAAGCGGAAATAGCCCGAAGCGGTGCTTGTAGCAGAGCCCCAGCCGCGCCATCGCAATTTGGCGCCAACCAAATCCCCATCCTCGCTGAATCGCAACTCGGCAGGATGCTGATACGCGATTTGATCTGCATCGCTGATATAGACATAGTGGTATGTGCTGTCGGCTGGTACGCTGTGCGCTCCCGCAAGCAACAGAGCGAAGGCCAACACGGGCACGAGCAGGAATCGGCAGCGATACGCCAGAGCTGAGCGGTGAGCGGGCAGCACGCGCGGAAATCTACCAGACCGTCATCCGTTTGCTTGGCTCGTAGAACGCCGATTGTACGACTCGCGCGAATGTACGATCCGCCGGTGCCTGGTAGCGTCCGGGTGATGGATGCCAAAAGAAGCGCCTTCAAGTTCTCTTATCGCATACCGGTCATGCGCGATACTGCTGATCCGGAGTATGCGGCCATTTACGGGGTCTTTGTGTGCGTGGTTGTCGGCACGTTGATCGTTTTTGGGCAGAGTAATAGCACCTATACGCATATTCTCCAGACCGCAGGAGGAGTGCTCGTCGTTCTAGGGGTTTACTTGACTAGTGTCAACCTACGCATAAGTCGGTCGGAGCAGTATGTAGGTAGGTTGATGACCGCGCTCGGGCAGCTCAATAGTCAGAGTGAAGCGGTTCGACTCGGAACGATCCGGCTCTTGGAGGCGATGCTTGTCGAGGTGCCATTCGTCACCGCCGAAGACCGCGAGCGGGTCGCGCGGTACAAGCGGGCAGTCATCGAGGCACTAGATGCCATCTCTAGTCAGGGTGAGACACGTGAGGCCGTGCTCGCGCGCGAAGTGTCAGGCGCGGTAGTCGTGACTGCCACCGATACCGCCGTGTCGTGACCCACGTCAGGCAATGCCGCTTGTGCGACACGCACTGTCACGCTTTACGGTGTGTCTTGATGGTCAACAACTGTACAAAAGCCTATGCCTGCGCTGGCGTCATCTCGGCGAGCGCTGATTTACCAGTTCCCTCCGCCCACGTTCGACTTGCGGGCTTGGGGTTCTCAACACACACTCGCAAAACCTCTTGGAGCAATGCCATGGCCCTTTCGGCGTTGTCTGCGGAGTATTCGGTGTACTCCACGGCGAAGTTGCCCCAGCCGCTCGGATGCGCGACCACCGGCCCAGTTTTGTGTTCAGGGTGGACGGCCGGGTCCCGCAGTTCGTCGAGCCAGTCGAACTCGACAAGCCATCTCTGCGCGTAGCTCCCAATAGCAAACGCGTGCTTGAGCGTCTCCAAGATCAGGCGCTGACGCTTCGGTCGCCCTTTTGCCGGGCGCGGCGGAGCCAACCCTCTCACTTGGTCGTATAGCCCGTCGAGGGCGAACGCGGCAGCAGCGATCGCCACCATCGCCGGGTACATCTCGTCGGTGACGCTCCCAGCCGTCTCGGTCGTCACGTCACCGGGCGACTGTGGAGAGGGCGTGGTGTCGGCCCCGCGACGGGCGAGCGCCGTTTGCTCCTTGGCGATCCGTAGCCAGTGCAGCCAGATCGGGGTGCCCACAGAGATGCTCAGCGACGCGCTGGTCGTTGCGCTAGCGGTCAAGGTGTGGACGTGCGCTTCGGGCACAGAGGCACATTGTGGGCGTCGCGGCGGTCGGTTCCTGGGCGAGTTCGCGCGCGTTAGCTTTAGGTTCGGGTCGTCAATAGCGCCTCGATCAACCGCCGAACGCGATTCTCGTACCCTGAAAACGTCGAAGGCCCAGCCCCCTCTCGGGGAACTGGGCCGGTTCGACCTTCATCAAGATGGTGGACGATCCAGGACTCGAACCTGGGACCTCTTCCTTATCAGGCCGCGCCACGCCGCAATGAAAAATGGCCTGGCTGCGGGCTTTTATTGCGTCACGGCGGGCGCGCCTGCATCACGGATGCGGTTGGATTGGCGGCGATCTGGTGAGGTTTGGGCCGCAGGATTCGGCTGCTGCCCAAACGCCGCCGCCTACTCACGCCTCTCCGCCTCGTATCTCGTTGCCGCCGGCAAGAAGGCCATCAACCCACGCCCGGACCTGCGTAACCGCCTCACAAGCAGCCGTGCGATCCAGCTGTTCGTCGAGGATGTCGTCGTAGCGGAACTCGACCGCCCACGGCACGAGAGCGCGTGCCTCACTAGCCGATGTGGGTGGAGTCATGCCTGCATCCCCGAGTCGCGCGATCAGCTCCCCGAGGTCGTGGATCCGAGGTGGAGCAACGCCCGCGTGTGCAAGAGCTGCCTTCAGCAGCTTCTCCAGCGCTTGCTGGGCGTGAAAGCCAATGAGGTCATCCGGCACGTCGGGATCGTCAGCGAGCCTGTCGAGCGCGATCTCGTCGCTGCGAGCCTTGCGTGCGAATCGCTCGGCAAGGTCACGGACCTCATGTTTCGGCGAGGACACGTCCCTCCGTCAGCGCATCGTGGAGCATCGTCCCAGGAACGTCGCCCCATTCCTCCACGTACTTGAGCGGGACGACTACGACATCCGCAGCGACCCTCAGCGGGTCAAGCGCATTCCGCAGACGCACCATCTCCTCAGCCTTGCTCGCAACATACGGCTCAATTACGAGGAAGTCGAAGTCGCTGTCAGCCCCCGCATCACCCCGGCCATACGACCCAAACAAGATCACCTTCGACTCGGCGGGTGCCGCGTCGGCCAGAAGGCGACCAGCGTACTCGACAATCTCGGCTGTCGTCATGGTGTCGAAGCTACCGCAGTTGGCGGCAGAGAGCGAACCTTCTCTTCGTTGAGGACATCGGCTCACCGACCCGAACATTGGACGTATCCGGCGAACCCATCAGCTGTCCGGCCTCTGGAGAACCCTTTTACGTCCAACAACCAAGGAGGTCGTGATGCGACGCTTGCTACGCAGTCCAGATCACTGAAGGCAAGAGCACTGAGTTCCTGTGGCAAGGACAAGCACTCGGCGATGAGCACGCCGTGTACCTTGCGCGTCATGCGTTTGAGTGCGAGCGCGGACGACGCCCCAGCCACGAGATGATCTCGCTCGAAGCCCTATCCATGTAGGCACCAAGAAGCCCCCATGGGCGATCCAGGACTCGAACCTGGGACCTCTTCCTTATCAGAAGCCTCCTCAGAACGTCTTGGAATCGGTAAGCGTTCAGTGGGGTAGGGGGACATAACTCTGCCTCGTCGAATCGTGTGGCGTGGAGCGCGCGGAGGCGGAGGCGATCTATGACGCTGGGCGTGAGGCTGTAGTTGAAGTTCTGCTTGCG